>Ga0207687_10001258_pt1 | contig 17331 bp, 19 predicted proteins | sample KBSM54metaG_FD_184399 | JGI IMG/M metagenome (GOLD analysis project Ga0207687, IMG submission 184399) | Miscanthus rhizosphere microbial communities from Kellogg Biological Station, Michigan, USA - KBS M5-4 metaG (SPAdes) (version 2) | ecosystem: Host-associated > Plants > Roots > Rhizosphere >...
AAGCAGTTCTGGTCGTAGAGCTCGCAGAACTCGGCGCAGGCCGCGTACCAGGGGTGGTCGAGGTAGCGGTCCCGTGCGTTGCGGTCGCCGCCTGAGTGGTGGGCGCGGTAGTACAGCTGGAACAGGCCGTGGTGCTTGACCACCCAGCACACCTCCGGCCGCACGTACGGCTTCAGGATCGCGGCCACCATCTCGCCGTGCGTCCAGGGCGCAAGCTCGTCGCCGATGTCGTGCAGCAGCGCCGCCACCACGTACTCCTCGTCGCGGCCGTCGCGCAACGCGCGCGTGGCCGACTGCAGCGAGTGCTCGTAGCGGGACACCTGGTAGCCGGCAAACGACGCGCGCAGCTTCTCCAGCGACTCCATCAGGCGGTCGGGCAGGCCGGTCATGTACTGCTCTTCATAGTGGTCGAGCAGCGCGTAGTCCTCGGCCGTGCCATCAGCCATCCTGGTGAAGCGCACCGTCTCCATGCGCCCAGTCTACCGTCAGGCGGCGACGGGTTGCACCTCCGCCAGCAACGCGTCGAGCACGTCCGACAGACGCGTGTCGTGCGGCGCGGCCAGTGTGCCGGCCTCGTCGAAGTGCTCGTGCGCGCGGGCCAGCGAAAGGTCGCCGTTTACCACGCGGGCACCGGTGAGGCCCAGCACCTTGCGCAGCTCGGCCTGCGCCCACATGCCGCCGTAGCCGCCGGTGCTGGCGCCGATCACCGCGACCGGCTTGCCGCGCAGGACGTTGTCGGGGAACGGTGTGGAGACCCAGTCCAGCGCGTTCTTGAGCACGCCCGGGATCGAGCCGTTGTACTCGGGTGTCGCGATCAGCAGCGCATCGGCCGCCTCGATCTGCTCACTCAGCTCGCGCACCGGCGCCGGCCGTTCGCCGGGGTCGGAGCGCTCGCCGTGGAACGGCGGGATGGCGGCCAGCTCGGTAAAGCGCACGAGCTGGACGCCGGCCGGTGCCTGCTCCTCCGCCGCGCGGAGGAGCAGGGTGTTCAGTGAGTCCGGCCGCAGGCTGCCCGAGATGGTCAGCACGCGCATGGTGTTACGCCCCCTTCACAAACGAGAGGCTGGCGGTGAGCTTGACGGTGTCGTCGAGCAGTGCGCCGCCGCCCGGCAGCGGGGCATTCCAGGTGACGCCGTGCTCCTGGCGGTTGATCTCGCCCTCGAGGTCGATGCCGACCCGCTCGTTGCCCCAGGGATCCTGGTCGGGGCCGTTGACCTTGGCCGACAGCGTGACCGGCCGGCTGACGCCCTTCAGGGTCAGCTCGCCCTCGACGCGGTCGGGTGCGACCAGCGTGCCCGTGAAGGTCGCCTGCGGGTAGCGCTCGACGTCGAAGAAGTCGGGCGACTTGAGGTGCCCGTCGCGGGTCTCGTCATACGTGACCGCGCTTGCGGTCTCGATGCTGCCCTCGATGTGGGGCTGCTCGCCGCCCTCGAGCGTTGCCTGGAAATCCAGGAAGCGGCCGCGCACGGTGGAAATCTTCATGTGGCGGACGCCGAACTCGAAGGACGAGTGGGCGGGGTCGACGGTGTAGCTGCCGACCGGGATGGTCGTGGATGCAATCTCAACGGTGCTCATGGTGGCTCCTTCCAAACCGGTGTATACTTGAGCTAGCAACAATCCTAGCAGGAGAACATTGAGCCGTCAAGTATTGAGTCCGCAAGTTCTTTCCGCGTGGCTGGGGCTACTCCGCAGCCACGCCGAGCTGACGCGTGCGATGAACGCGCAGCTGATCGCGGAGCACGGCATCACGCTGAACGACTACGACGTGATGGTGAACCTGGAGAACGCGCCGGGAGGGGCCTTGCGGCGCGTCGACCTGGCCGACCGGGTGCTGCTGACGGCGTCGGGGATCACGCGCCTGCTGGAGGGGCTGGAGCGGGCCGGCTGGGTCTGCAAGCGAGCCTGCGATTCGGATGCGCGGGTCACGTACGCGGTGCTGACCGAGGCCGGGTACGAGAAGCTGAAGGAGGCGTCGCGCACGCACCACGAGGACATCGGACGCATGTTCACCGACCACTTCAGCGAGCAGGAGCTGGACGAGCTGTCCGAGCTGCTGGGTCGTCTCGTCTCGGATCCCCGCTGCATGCCGGGGTGAAGCTGCGGTAGCGTGGCGCCATGAGTGCGCCCGCCCACGTCGAGATCGATCGCACCCGGCTGGGGCGGCTGCTCGAGCGCGAGCGGGCCCGCTTCGCGGAGCAGCACCCGCGGTCGCGCGAGCTCTACGCCGAGAGCTCGCAGACGCTGCTGGGCGGGGTGCCGATGAGCTGGATGACGATGTGGGCGGGCGGGTTCCCGCTGTTCATGGCCGAGGCGCGCGGCGCCGCCATCACCGACGTGGACGGCCACACGTTCGTCGATTTCTGCCTGGGCGACACCGGCGCGATGGCGGGCCATGCCCCGGCGGCGACGGCGCGCGCGGTCGAGCGCCAGATCCGGCGGGGGACGACCGGGATGATGCCGACCGAAGATGCGGCGTGGGTGGGCAGGGAGCTGGTGCGGCGGTTCGGGCTGGACGCCTGGCAGTTCGCGCTGACGGCGACGGATGCCAACCGGTGGGTGCTGCGGATGGCGCGCACGCTGACCGGGCGGCCGAAGGTGCTGGTCTTCAACGGCTGCTATCACGGCACGGTCGATGAGTCGGTGATCTGGCTGGACGACGGCGTGCCGCGGTCGCGGCCCGGCAACGTGGGCCCGGCCGTCGACCCGGTCGAGACGACCAAGGTGATCGAGTTCAACGACGTCGACGCGCTGCGGGCGGCGCTCGAGCCGGGCGACGTGGCGGCGGTGCTGGCCGAGCCGGCGCTGACCAACATCGGCATCGTGCTGCCTGAGCCGGGGTACCACGAGCACCTACGCCGCATCACGAACGAGACGGGGACGCTGCTGATCATCGACGAGACACACACGATGAGCACCGGCCCGGGCGGCTACACGGCCGAGCACGCTCTCGACCCGGACATCCTGACGGTCGGGAAGTCCCTGGCGGGCGGCGTGCCGATCGGTGCCTACGGCATGCGGCGCGACCTGGCCGACCGGATCCTTGCGGCCAATGTCGACCTCGAGGATGTGGGCGGCGTGGGGGGTACGCTGGCCGGGAATGCGTTGTCGCTGGCGGCCGCGCGGGCGACGCTGGGCGAGGTGCTGACCGAGCGGGCGTTCGCGCGGATGGTGCCGCTGGCGGAGCGGTTCACGGCGGGCGTGCAGGAGGTGCTGGACAGCCGGCGGGTGCCCTGGAACATCGTCCAGCTGGGCGCGCGCGCGGAGTACCGGTTCTGCCCGCAGCCGCCGCGCACCGGCGGCGAATCGGCGGCCGCGCACGACGGCGAGCTGGACGCCTACATGCACGTCTATCTGATGAACCGGGGCGTGCTGATCACGCCCTTCCACAACATGGCGCTGATGTGCCCCGACACGGTCGAAGCCGACGTCGATCGCCACACCGAGGTGTTCGCGGAGGCCGTGGATGACCTGATCGGGGCGACCGGTGGCTGAGGGGCCGCTGGCCGGGCGGACGGCGCTGGTGACCGGCGCGGGCTCGCCGAGCGGGATCGGGTTCGCGACGGCGCGGCTGCTGGGCGAGCGCGGCGCCGCGGTTGCGATCACCTCGACCACCGAGCGGATCCACGAGCGGCGGGCCGAGCTGGAGCGTGACGGCATCGAGACGGCGTCGTTCATCGCCGATCTGACGGGGTTCGCGCCGGCCGCAGCGCTGGCGGCGGCGGTGGTGGAGCGGTTCGGCCGGGTGGACGTGCTGGTCAACAACGCCGGCATCGCCCAGGTCGGCGAGGAGAGCGAGCTGCTGCCGTTCATCGAGATGACCGAGGCCCAGTGGGATCGCGACATCGCGGTCAACTTGAAGACGGCGGTTGCGACCACGCGCGCGGTGCTGCCGGGGATGGTCGAGCGTGGCTACGGCAGGGTGGTGAACGTGTCGTCGGTGACCGGCCCGGTCGTCAGCTACCCGGGCAACTCTGGCTACAGCGCCGGCAAAGGCGCGATGGACGGGCTCACGCGCGCGCTCGCGATCGAGACCGGGCCGCACGGGGTGACGGTCAACTCGGTGGCGCCGGGCTGGATCGAGACCGGGTCGTCGTCCCCCGAGGAGATCGAGGGCGGCCGAAACACGCCGGTGGGCAGGCCCGGAACACCGGGCGAGGTGGCCGAGCTGGTGGCGTTCCTGGCGTCCGACGGCGCCCGGTACATCACCGGGCGGTCGATCGTGGTGGACGGCGGCAACACGATCCAGGAGTTCAAGGGCGCCTAGGCAGCAACGGCCGGCGCAAGCGCCGGCACGCCCGACGATGCGGAAACCAGACCGGCCGGGCATGTGCCCGGCCGGCGTGGTTGCGATCTATCGGATCCGGTACACGATGCGGCCGCGGTTCAGGTCATACGGTGAAAGCTCCACCTTGACCCGATCACCTGGCAGGATGCGAATGCGGTAGCGCCGCATCTTGCCGGCCGTATACCCGATCGTGGAGTGGCCATTGTCGAGCGCGATGCGAAACATCCCGTTTCGCAACGACTCCGTGACCTCGCCTTCGAGTTCGATCTTTTCTTCTTTGGTACTCATGAGCCTCCCCGTGCTAGACGGGGGTCACTCCCGTTGCCTCGGGGCCCTTCGCGCCCTGCCGGGCCTCGAAGGTCACCTTGGCTCCTTCCGCCAGGGACTTGAAGCCGTCCCCCGTGATCGAGCTGTGATGCACGAACAGGTCCTTGCCACCGTCGTCAGGAGCAATGAAGCCATATCCCTTTGCATCGTTGAACCACTTTACGGTTCCGGTTGCCATATTGACACCTCCTTCCATTACCTCACGAACGGGTCAGGAAGGCGGACTGCGCAACCAAACGATCGTTCCAAGTTCGGTACCACTGTAGCAGGATGACCCGTCGTTGGCACCGCGGGCTCAGGTCGCTCCCGGCGGCTCCGTTGCGTCGTCCAGCTCCATCGACTCGCGGAATTCGCTGGCCGTGTTCACGTGTGGGAACGGCTCGTCCGGCACCGGCATGGCCAGCGCGCGGCACAGCGGCTCCCAGCCGTCGCCCGGTTGCCACTCCACCAGCCGCGCCGGCGCCACCACGCTGCGGACCGTCTCGTTGTGCCGCTCGTACGCCGCCCGCACCGCGGCCGGGTCGGGCCAGTCCGGGCAGAACTGGCGCAGCATCGCCATGGTCAGCTTCCTATGGCGGGCGTGGTCAGCGTCCGTGGTCGGCTGGCTGACCGCCTGCATGATGGTGTGCTCCATGCTCCCGAACCAGGCCTCCGTGCTCGATCGCGTCGACAGCAGCACCGGCGCCTCCGGGTAGGCGTGCGCCAGCTCCCGCCAGACCGCGCAGGCCGGCCAGTCGACCGTCGCCTGGTAGCCCGCGAGGAACTTCTCCCAGTCGGGCATCGTCCCGTCGATCGCGGCGTGCCACACCGGCACCGCCTCGCGGTTGTCGATCAGCTCGCTCATGTGGTAGCAGGGCGCGCCGGTGAGCCGTTCGATCGCGAGCTTCAGCGAGTGCGTGCCCGTGCGCCCGACGCCGGCTCCCACCAGCCGCAGCGCCACGTCAGGCCTCCGCCCGGATGATCGCGGCACCCGCCGCCAACGACTCGAGCTTGCCGTAGGCCGAGTCGCGCGGCAGGTACTTCATGCCGCAATCGGGCGCGGCGACCAGCTCGTCCGGCCGCTTGTACGGCAGCGCACGACGTATCCGCGCCGCCACCGTCTCGGGCGCCTCCACCGCGTGGTCGTCCAGGTCGATCACGCCCAGGATGATCTGCTTGGCCGGAAGCCTCTCCAGCACCGCCGTGTCGATCCCCGACTGGGCGGTCTCGATCGAGATCTGGTGGCACGAGCAGGCCGCCATCTCCGGCAGGAACGAGTAGGCGGACGGGCGGTCGTGGATGATCGCCGCGTATCCGAAGCAGATGTGCACGGCGGTTGTCCCGGTCACCCCGTCCAGCGCCCGCTCCACTGCGGCCAGCCCGAACTCCCGCGCCTTCTCCGGCCGCGCCTGCATGTACGGCTCATCGATCTGGACGATGTCGGCGCCGGCGGCGAACAGGTCGACGATCTCGTCGTGCACGGCGGCAGCGTACGCCTCGGCTAGCTCCGCCTCGGTCGGGTAGGCGTCGTTCTGCGCCTGCTGTGACATCGTGAACGGTCCCGGCACGGTGATCTTGACCGGCCGGCTGGTGTGCGACCGCAGGAACTCCACGTCCCGCACCTGCACCGGGTGCTTTCGCTCGATCGGCCCGACCACGCGCGGAACCGGGTTGGGGTGGCCGCTGCGGTCAAGCGCCGTCCCCGGGTTGTCGATGTCGACGCCGGCCAGCGCGGTGGCAAACCGGTTCGAGTAGCTCTCGCGGCGCTGCTCGCCGTCGGTGATGATGTCGAGCCCGGCCCGCTCCTGGTCTCGGATCGCGACCAGCGTGGCGTCGTCCTGGGCCTCCTCCAGGTACTGCGGATCGATCCTCCATAGCTCGGTCGCGCGCACGCGCGGCGGGAAGCGGTCGCGTAGCCGCGCCCGGTCGATCAGCCAGTCGGGCTGGGCGTACGACCCGACCAGGCTGGTCGGGACGGCGGTGGGCAGTCGCTCCGTGGCCACGTGACAACGCTACACCGCCGCGGCACCGCGCCGCCGATAGCATGCCTGCCGATGGAGCACAGCGACCTCGGCCCCCTGCGCGTCTCCCGAGTCGGCCTCGGCTGCAACAACTTCGGTGGCAGACTCGACCTGGCCGCCACCCGCCAGGTGGTCGACGCTGCGCTCGACGCCGGCGTCAACCTGCTCGACACCGCCGACATCTACGGCAACCGCGGCGGCAGCGAACGGCTGCTGGGCGAGCTGTTGCAGGGTCGCCGCGACCGCGTGGTGCTGGCGACCAAGTTCGGCGGCGAGATGGGCGACGGCGCCGTGGGCGGCGCGCCTGCGTACGTGAAGCAGGCGCTCGAGGCGTCGCTGCAGCGGCTGCAGACCGACCACGTCGACCTGCTCTACCACCACTTCCCGGACGACGCCACGCCGATCGCCGACACCGTGGGTGCGATGTCCGAGCTGGTGGCGGCCGGCAAGGTGCGGGCGCTCGGCGTGTCGAACGTGACCGCCGACGCGCTGGCGGAGGCGGCCGCCACCGCGGAGATCGCCGCGGTGCAGAACGAGTACTCCCTGCTCGCGCGGGAGGCCGAGCGCGAACTGCTGCCCGCCTGCCTGGAGCTCGGGGTCGGGTTCGTGCCGTACTTCCCGCTCGCGTCGGGCTTTCTGACCGGGAAGTACCGCCCGGGGGAGGCCGCCGAAGGGTCCCGGTTGGGGACGGTCGAGGAAGGCGCGTCGGTCACGCGCCGTGCGTCGGCATCGTTCGCGACCGTCGAGCGGCTGCAGCGCTTCGCCGACGAGCAGGGCCATTCGCTCGTGGAGCTCGCTATCGCGGGCCTCGCCTCCCGCCCCGGGGTCGCGTCCGTGATCGCGGGGGCGACGAAGCCGGAACAGGTGCGCGCGAACGCCGCTGCCGGTGACTGGCAGCTGACCGCCGGCCAGTTGGCCGCGCTCGACGCGATCGCCTAGATGGATTGACCGGCCCTCAGGCGATGGACGCGAACGTGATGGCGAGCAGCAGGATCGAGAGCGTCGACGTGGCGACCACGGTGAACCCGGCGATCACATTGAAGGCCCGGCCGTTTCGGTACTCGCCCATCAGCTCACCGCTGGCGGCCAGCCTCCAGATGAAGATCAGCAGGATCGGCAGCAACGCGCCGTTCACCACCTGCACTCCGATCAGCAGCGAGATCACCGGCAGCCCGGGGATGATCGCCACGATCGCGCCGATCGCGATCAGCACGGTGATGGTGGCGACGAACACCGGTGCCTCCTTCGGGTTGCGGCTGATGCCCTTCTCGAAGCCGAACGTCTCCGAGATCACGTAGGCCGCGGTCGTGGGCAGGATCGCCGCGGCCAGCAGGCTGGCCCCCAGCAGCCCGATCCCGAACAGCACCTCCGCGTAGCGGCCCGCGAACGGTTCCAGGGCCTTGGCGGCCTGCGCGGCGGTCGAGATGTGGTGCTCGCCGTGCACGTACAGCGTGGCGCCGGTGGCGATGATGATCGAGAGCGCGATCACGTTCGCGAAGATCGAGCCGGTCACGACCTCGGAGCGCTCGGCCTTGAGCTCGTTGGTCGATACCCCGCGCTCGACCACGGCCGACTGCACGTAGAGCTGCATGAAGGGCGTGATGGTGGTGCCGGCGGTTGCGATGAACAGGAACAGGTACGCGTGCGACGCGTGCAGGCTGGGGGCGATGATCGCCTTGCCGACGTGGCCCCACTCAGGCCGCGCCAGCACGGCGGCGATCGGGTAGGCGAAAAACGGGATCGTCATCAATACGAACACCCGCTCCGCCACGCGATAGGAGCCGCGCATCAGGAGCAGCCAGACGGCCGCCGCGGCGATCGGCACCGACACCTGCACGGGCACGCCGGCCAGGCCCAGGGCGGCGCCGATGCCGACGAACTCCGAGATGCAGATGCCGACGTTCGCGACCAGCACCGAGACGGTCGCGAACAGCGACCAGCGCACCCCGTACTCCTCCCTGATCAGCTCGGCCAGCCCCTTGCCGGTGACCGCGCCCATCCGCGCCGCCATCTCCTGCACCACGATCAGCGAGATGGTGATCAGCACCATCATCCACAGCAGGTCGTAGCCGTAGGTGGCGCCGACGGCCGAGTAGGTGGCGATGCCACCCGCGTCGTTGCCCGCGTTGGCAGCGATCAGGCCCGGCCCCAGGAACGCGAGAGCGGCCAGGACGCGGTTACGACGGCCGCTACGCCAGCGGCGCGGGCGCAGGCGGGCGCCGCCGGCGATCAGCCGGCCGGGAAGCGCCTTGGCGGCGGATACTCGGCCCGCCATCCACGGGCACCGGGATCTGCGTCGCTGTCATGGGCTGAGCGTACCTACTCGCCACCGAACAGGTCGAACCTTCGCCGCCAGCCGCGCGGCAGCACCAGCTCGAGCACGTCGTCCACTGTGACAACTCCTATCAGCTCGCCCTTGGCCCCGGTCACGGCCACGATGGTGAGGTCGTAGTCGGTCATCAGCCGCGCAATCTCCTCGACCTCGGTGTCGGGAGAGACAACGCGCGGCTTGAGGGTGGCCAGATCTGCCAGGACGTCGTCGTCCTCGGCTCGGATCAGGTCGGCCAGCCTGATCTCGCCCTGCAGGCGGCGGTGCAGGTTCATGGTGAAGATCGAGGTGACCGAATTGGGCTTCACCTGGTCGCGCCTGATCCGCCCCACCGCCTCCCGCTTGGTGGCGGTCGCGTAGAGGCAGACGAAGTCGGGGCTCATCAGACCGCCGGCGGTAGCCGGGTCGTACCCGGCCAGCGCACGCACCCGCCGGGCCTGCAACGGCGGCAGCAGCTCCAGGATCCGCCGGCGCCGGTCCTCGTCCAGCTCGCCCAGCATGTCCACGGCGTCGTCGGACTCCATCCGCGCCAGCACGGCCGCCACCTCCGCGTCGGTGCGCTCCTCGATGAACTCGCGCTGGTGCTGGGGGTCGAGTTCCTCGAACACGTCGGCCTCCAGCTCCTCGTCGGCCAGCGCCGACATGATCTCCTCGCCCTCGCGGTGCGATGCCGCCTCCACCAGGTCGGCGAGCTGGGCCGGGTGCAGCCGCGCCAGCTTGGGGTGCGGCACCCGCAGCCGCACGGTGGGGACGTGGCCGGTGAACGGCTCGACGCTGGCCCAGTCCAGGAACCGTCCCAGCTGCACACGCGGAGCCAGCCGCCGCGGCAGCACCCGTCGCGTCAGCCCGCGCAGCCCGGTGTCCACACCGACAACGCGATACCATCCGTCCACGCGGGCAAGCTCGATCTCGTTCGTCCGCACCAGGCGCGCGCCCTCGACGTTGATCAGCTGCCGGTCGAGCACGTCCTGCTTCAGCAGCACCTCCTCGGGGCGCCGCTCGAAGGGCCGCAGGTCGAGCCTGACCTCGCTCAGTTCCACGTATCCGTGCCCGATCTCGCGGACCACCTCCGCGGGGACGAACACGCGGCGGCCGGCCACCGTCGCCAGCACGCCGCTGACCACCGGATAGTCGGCGCCCAGCCGCACGACCACATCGTCGACACGGCCCAGCTGGCCGCCGGCGCCGTCGCGCAGCACGCCGCCGGTGATCAGCGAGAGGTGCATGATCGGCAGGCTCTGCGTTGCAGCCATGCGGAAACGGTACTCCGGTGCGCGGATCAGCCCAGCAGGTAGGAGCCGGAGAAGGCCAGCCGTTCCACCGGCCGCGCCCGCATCCGCTCGCCGTCCAGGCGCACCTCGCGCGCGGCGGCGTCCACGGTCACCGTGCCGGTGCGGGTGTTCCGCACCATGTCTGCGGCCGTCAGATCGCGGCAGCCATGCACTCGCGCCCGCCGGCGTTGCGTCGGCAGCTCCGCCTCCAGCGAGGCCTCGGCCAGGAACGCCAGCGACGTCTGCACCGGTGCCGATCCCGTTGCGGCGAACTGCGGCGCCACCGTCACCGGCTCCACCAGCATCGTCGAGCCGTCGCCGTCACCGGACGATCCCCAGGCCGGCATCCCCGCCTTCAGGATCAGCTCCGGCCGCACCGCGAACAGCTCGGGCGCCCACAGCACGATGTCGGCCAGCTTGCCCACCTCCAGCGACCCGACGTCGGCCGCCAGCCCGTGTGCGATCGCCGGGTTGATCGTGACCTTGGCCAGGTAGCGCAGCACCCGCTCGTTGTCGGCGAGGCCGGGCTCCGCGTCGGCCTGTGCCTTCATGCCGTCGGCGCACTGAAACGCCCGTCTCACCACCTCGCCGATCCGGCCCATCCCCTGTGAGTCGGAGCTGAGCATGTGGATCACGCCCAGGTCGTGCAGCACCGACTCTGCCGACATCGTCCACTCGCGCACGCGGTGCCGCAGGATCTCCGCGTCCCCGGCCCGGGAGCCCGGCTCCAGCACGTGCACCGCCGCCACCATCGCCAGGTGCTCGGCCTCGGCGCCGGCGCCGAACGGCACGGTGGGGGTGGTGGAGGACGTCAGCACGCGGTTGCGACCGGCCAGCTCCAGCAGGTTCGGCGCGTGGCCGCCGCCCACTCCTTCGATGTGGTAGGCGTGCACCGTGCGACCGGCGAAGGCGGCGTAGGTGTCCTCCAGCGAGAGCGCCTCGTTGAGCCCGTCGGTGTGGATCGCCAGCTGCACGTCGTGACGATCGGCGATGTCGAGCGCGCAGCGGATCTGCTCCGGCCCGGCGCCGACGTCCTCGTGGATCTTGAGACCGGCCCCGCCGCGGGCGAGGGCATGCTCTACCGGCCCGGGCCGGGCAGACGAGGCCCGCACCAGCATGGCCACGTTGATCGGAATCGCGTCGAAGGCCGCCCACATCATCGCCTCGGCCTCGGGCGGGTTTGTGCCCAGGTTCCAGACTGGGCCGAAGTCCTGGGTGACGAGCGTGGTCAGCCCTGCCGCCAGCGCCGCGTCGCAGACCTGCGGTGAGAGCAGGTGCACGTGGCAGTCGATGCCGCCCGGTGTCATCACCAGCCCGCGCGCGTCGAAGACGGCCGTGCCGGTGTCGAGCACGACCCCGATGCCGTCCATCGTGTCCGGGTTCCCGGCTCGGCCGACGGACACGATGCGCCCGTCACTGATGCCGATCGAGGTCGCCTGTACGCCCAGCACCGGGTCGAGCATCAGGCCGCCGACGGCCGCCACCTCGACTCCGCCTCGTTCCGCGCGGACGCCGAGGCCGTCGCGCATGGTGTTGCCCCAGCCGGCGATGATCTCGTCGGGCCCGGAGACCTCGTCGCTCTCAGGTACGACCCAGAGATCGCTGTCGCCGAGCCTGATCGCGGCCGAATCAGGCACCCTCGTAGCCCCGCTTTCGCGCCAGCGCCAGTGCCGCTTCCAGCGCGCCCGGCGCGTCCAGCGGGCCGTCCACCAGGCCGCCGTGCCCGCGTACGATGCGCGCGCCGCCGAACGGCACCACCCACACCTCGCGGGTCTGACCCGGCTCGATCACAACCTTGACCCCGGCCGCCACCGCCAGCCGCATGCCCCAGGCCGCACTGCGATCGAAGTGCAGTCGCCGGTTGGCCTCAAACACGTGGAAGTGCGAAGTGAGCGCGATCGGGACATCGGACGTGTTCGCCAGCCGCAGCGGTCTGCCGCCCTCCAGCCACTGCGGCTCGACGTTGGCTGCGTCGAGCGAGGGCGGCCCGCCGCCGGTGATCGGGTCGAGCAGCACGATCAGCCGGTGGCCGTCGGCGAACAGCGCTTCCAGCTCGATCCGCGCGACCAGTCGCGGCACGTCCTCGAGCACGTCCGCGGGGTAGAGGATCTCGTATCCGCGCTGCTCGACCGCCGCGTAGTCGAGCCCGTCCCGGGCGGCCTCCATCACCTCGTCGCAGATCAGGGCAACCGCCTCGCCCTGGGAGAGCAGCAGCCCGCGCGTCCTGCGGCGCCGCGCCAGCTCGGCGGCGGCGAAGACCTGGAGGCGGTTCTGTTCGCGGGGAAGCAGTCGCACGGGCTGACAGTACCTATGATGGGTGCCCACCATCAGGAGGTAGAGCATGGCCATCAGGGAGAGCATTGAGATCTCGCGGAGCCCGGAGGACGTGTTTGCCTATCTCGACGACCTTGCAACGCACGGCGAGTGGCAGGAGCAGGTCGTCAGCGCGAAGGTCGAGGGCGGCGGCCCCACCAGGGTCGGCACCAGATCCACCGAGACGCGCAAGATCGGTGGCCGCGAGCAGCAGATGACCTACGAGGTCACCGAGCACAACCCGCCGCACGTGTTCGCATTCCGGGGCGTGGACGGCTCCGTCCGCGCAAACGGGCGGGCCACCATCGAGCCGCTCGACGGCGGCGCTCGCTCCCGGGTCACGCTCGATCTCGACTTCGAGGGCCACGGCATGGGCAAGCTGATGCTGCCGCTGGTGCGCAACCAGGCCGCCAAGCAGGTGCCGAAGGACCAGGCGCGGCTGAAAGAGCGGCTCGAGAGCGGCACGCCGGCCGCGTAGGCAGTTACTGGAAGATCTCGGTGGTGCAATCCCCGTTTTGCAGCCGCACCTCGTGGGCGCGGGCGGGCCCGCCCGGCCGATCGTGGAAGTCGACGAAGAAGTTGGGGTCGACCGTCATGCCGCCCTCGGGGTGGCAGTCCACCTTCAGCAGCCACGACTTCATGTCCGGGTAGAACTGGTTGTCCCACGTCGAGTAGAGGCTGTTGGTGACGTACATCCGCCGCCCGTCGTAGGAGAGCTGGAGCATCTGCGGCCCCCCATTCAGGTCGCGCCCGGCGTCGTTGGGCTTGCCCAGCACGCCGCCCAGCCACAGCTGTGAGGCCAGCTTGGGATTGGCCGGATCGCTGATGTCGTACTGGCGCAGGTCGCCGTGCAGCCAGTTCGAGAAGTACAGGAAGCGATCGTCCATCGACACGACCAGGTCGGTGATCAGGCCCGGCACCGGGAACGGCCAGCCCTCGTGCTCGATCCCCTCGACCTGGATCACCTTGTCCGCCTGCCAGCTGCCGTTCGGCTGGTGCCAGCGCCACATCGCGCTCGAGAGCGCCGCGCCCACGTAGCCCTGCGCGGCGGCAGGGTCGTGCAGGAAGCGCACCTCGAGCGGGATCAGACCCTCGTCTCCCAGGTCGATCGACTGCTCGACGCGGCGCTCCTCGAGGTTCCAGAAGTGCAGGTTACGCCCGTACTTGCCGGCGCCCACGTCATCCAGGTTGAAGCCCGGCTCGTAGGCCTCGGGGATCCCGAACTCCGACGAGATCATGACGTTGTGCCGCGGCTGGTACCAGAAGTCGTAGTTGATCCGCTGGTCGCCGCGGTCGGCCTCCCAGCGCCCGACCACCTCGAAGGTGCGTGCGTCGAGCTGGGCGAACCCGCCGCCATCGGTGCCGTCGGCGTTCCCGAGCATGCTGATCACGACCTTGTCGCCGGGCATGCAGTGGACGGTGTGCGGGCGCGTGTAGCCGGTCTTGGCCACCACCTCCTCGGGCTCGATCACCTTCTCGATCGTGGGCCGGCGGGGATCGTCGGCCACGTTCACGATGTGGATCCGCGACGAGCGGAACCCGGGCACGATCAGGTGCGTGCGGTCGGGCCCGTGGCAGGCCGAGCTGCAGCGGTTCCAGCCGTAGTGGTGCAGCTCGTCGCCGACGCCGGGCATCGGCAGCTCGGAGATGATCTTCCCGTACTCCGGCGTGTCGGGCTCGGTGCCGACCACAGCCAGGAAGTCCGGTTTGTCCACTCCGGTGCCCTCGTGCAGGCAGGCGACGTACAGGTACTGCTCCTGCGGCGCCTTGATCGCCTCGTCCGGTGTGGCGAACATCGATGCACTGTGGTTGGCGGAGTCGTGTGACACGGTGAATCCCCCTTCTCGGTTACACGCGCGCGGACCAAACGGGGGTTGATTTTACTCCTTCGCCGCGCGCGGGTGGTAGGCTCGCGACGTTCGCCACAATCCATCGAAGGGGGTCGACCATGGCGTTCGCACGAGTTGTGTCGTTTGACGGGGTCAGCAAGCAGCGGATCGAGCAGATGAAGGAAGAGATGAGCGGCGAAGGGCCGCCCGACGAGATCCCGGCCACCGAGATGGTGCTGTTGCATGACCCGGATGCCGAGCAGTCGATGGCGATCATGTTCTTCGAGACCGAGGACGACTACCGCCGCGCCGACGCCGCCCTCAACGCCATGCCGGCCTCCGACACGCCGGGCAGTCGCACCGGGGTGGCAAAGTACGACGTCGCGATGCGGATGGCGGCCCAGCGCCAAACCTAGGCGGCGCAGCAGCAAACAACTAGGATCCGCCGATGCAGCGGGTCGTCATCCTGGGAGCGGGCTTCGGAGGACTCGAGCTCGCGACCATGTTGTCGGATGCCGTCGGCGGTGACATCGACGTTGTCCTGATCGACAAGAACGACTCGTTCGTGTTCGGCTACTCGAAGCTGGACGTGTTGTTCGGGCGGACAACGATGGATGCCGTGCGGCTGCCGTACCGCGATATCGCGAAGCCGGGCGTGCGGTTCCTGCAGGAGACGGTGACCGCGATCGACCCCGAGGCGCGGGTGGTGACCACCGACGCCGGCGTCCACGAGGCGGACGTGCTGGTCGTCGCGCTCGGCGCGGACTACGACATGGATGCGACGCCCGGGCTGGCCGAGGCCGGCAACGAGTTCTACTCGGTCGCCGGGGCCGAGCGTCTCGCCCAGGTGCTGCCCACCTTCTCGGGCGGGCGCGCCATCATCGGCGTCTGCGGGGCGCCGTTCAAGTGTCCGCCGGCTCCCAGCGAGGCGGCACTGCTGCTGCACGACTACCTGGTGACGCGCGGAATCCGCGATGCCTGCCGGCTCTCGATCGTGATCCCGTTCGGCACGCCGGTGCCCCCGTCGCCGGACACGTCGCAGGCGCTGGTGGCGGCCTTCGCCGAGCGCGACATCGAGTTCGTGCCCAGTCGCCGGGTGGCGTCGCTCGACGGCGGCCGCAGCGTTGCCGTGCTTGACGACGGCACCGAGATGCCGTTCGACCTGTTCCTGGGGGTTCCCCGCCACAGGGCCCCCGAGGTGGTGATCGCAACCGGTATGAGCGAGGACGGCTACGTGCCGGTCAGCTCGAGGACGCTGGAGACCAGGTTCCCCGGCGTCTACGCGGTCGGCGACGTGGCAACGGTCGGGGTGCCGAAGGCGGGCGTCTTCGCCGAAGGGGCGGCGCGGGTGGTCGCCGACACCCTGATCGCCGCCGTCCGCGGCGACGAGCAGCCCGACGGCTACGGCGGGCGCGGGTCCTGTTACATCGAGTTCGGAGCCGGACGCATCGGCCGGGTGGACGTCGACTTCCTGTCCGGGCCGACGCCGACCGGCACGTTTCGCGAGCCGTCGGTCGCGCTGGTCGGCGAGAAGCAGGAGTTCGGCTCCAGCCGCAGCGCCCGCTGGTTCGGGCGCTGAGTCCGGCCTACGATCGTAGTGTGCAACTGCGGACGACGTTGATCGCGGTCTGCTGGATCGGGTGGGTGCTGATCTGGATCGTTACGGCCGTCATCTACCGGCCGGACTCTGGCGACCGATCGCCACGGGGCGACACGCGGTCTCGCCGGTACTGGCTGAGGCTGCTGCTGGCGGCATTCTTCATCGTCGCGCTGCGGGCGCATCACCCGGGCGGCGCGTCGTTCGACGCCGCTCTCGGGTGGTTGGGCGTCGCCGCCTGCGCGGCCGGGATCGGGATCGCCACCTGGGCGCGCGTGTGCCTGGGACGCAACTGGGGGATGCCGATGACGGTTCGCGCCAGGCCGACGCTCGTTCGCAGCGGCCCCTACAGGATCGTGCGCCACCCGATCTACAGCGGGCTGCTGCTGGCAGCGACCGGCTCGGCGCTCGTGACCGGGCCGGGCTGGCTGGTGGTGGTGATCGGCGCGGGCGCGTACTTCGTCGTCAGCCTGCGAGTTGAGGAGAATGACATGGCCAGGGCGTTCCCCGACCAGTATCCGGAGTACGCAGGCCACACCAAGCGGCTGATTCCGTTCGTGTACTGATGCCCCGGCGCACCTCGAGGAGGAGAGCATGAGCAAGGAGACTGCGTTCTACGGCCGCCTTCGGGCGATGACCGACCGGTGGATGGATCTGTTCGGCTACCACGCACCGGCGGTCGTCACCGACACCCAGCGGGAGTACCGCGCGGTGCGGGAGGCCGCGGGCCTGATGGATTTCTCCATGCTGCGGAAGCTCGATCTGGACGGCGCCGGGGCGCTCGCTCTGGTCGACTCGACCGTGTGTCGTGACGTGTCCGCGCTCGGCCAGGGGCGGATCGCCTACGGCCCGCTGTGCGACGCCGACGGCAAGATGGTCGACGATTGCACCGTGATGTCGCGATCGCCCGGCGGTGATCAGGTCCGGTTCTGTGGCGCCAACGATCGCGACTACGAGATGTTCTCGGCGGCCGCCGAGGGCCGCGGCATAGAGGTGCGGGAGCGCACCGACGAGCTTCCCCACCTGTGCCTTCAAGGGCCCAAGAGCCGAGCGATCCTCCAGGGCATGACCTCCAGCGACCTGGCGTCGGTGACCTTCCCCTATTACACCTTCCGGGAGGACGTCGAGGTTGCCGGCATCCCGGTGTTCATGACCCGGCTCGGCTACACCGCCGAGCTCGGCTACGAGCTGTGGGTGGATGCTGATCGAGCCCTCGAGCTCTGGGATGCCCTGCTGGAACTGGGAGCCGGGCATGGCATGGAGGTGATCGGGATGGACGCGCTGGATCTGTTCCGGATCGAGGGCGGGTTCATCATCGGCGGCGTCGAGTACGACCCGACGGTGTCGCCGTACGAGTGCGGCCTGGGCTGGGCGGTCGAC
>Ga0207687_10001260_pt1 | contig 17313 bp, 13 predicted proteins | sample KBSM54metaG_FD_184399 | JGI IMG/M metagenome (GOLD analysis project Ga0207687, IMG submission 184399) | Miscanthus rhizosphere microbial communities from Kellogg Biological Station, Michigan, USA - KBS M5-4 metaG (SPAdes) (version 2) | ecosystem: Host-associated > Plants > Roots > Rhizosphere >...
CCCTGGTCGGCTCGGGCTCGGTCCGGGCGTGGGGATGGAACTACTTCGGCCAGCTCGGGGACGGGACGACGACCGACCGGCCCCGCCCCGTGCCGGTGCCGGGCGTGGCCGGCCAGGCCCTCCTCGGGGCGGGGTCGGTGCACAGCCTGGCCCTGTAGGCAGCCTCTAGTCAGCCGTCCCGGGTCCGCCCCTCGCGGCCGGCGGCGGCCGGTCGGCTACCAGTCCTTGCCCGGCTCGTCGCCGGGAGGCGTGCCCCGCCGGGAGCGGCCCGCCAGCGAGAAGGCCAGGGCCGCCGCGGCCAGGCCGATGGCGACGACGGCCAGGCCGTTGCCGGTCTTGCTGGTCTTGGTCGTCGTGCCGGCGGCGGCGCCGGTCGTCGAGCCGGCGGCGGTGGCGGTGACGGCCACGTCGACGTCGTCGCGGGAGCCGTCGGCGAAGCCGAGCGTCACCTTGTAGGTCAGCGTCCCGGGCTGGTCGGCGCCCTCGATCTCGAAGCCCCACTGGTCGAACTGGTCGGGCTTCACGCCGCCACCGGTCCACGTGATGGCCTCGTCGGTGCGGTCGGCCGTCCACCCCGACGGAGAGCGGGTGCTCGAGCCGAAGGCCAGGCCGGACGGGGCGGTGAGGGTGATCGTGGTCAGGTCGACGGTCTTCTCGTTGGCCGCGTCGAGGGTGAAGAACACGGGCTTGCCGGTGGGGATGGTGGACGGGTTGATCTCCTCGTGGGCCCCGGCGGGGGCCGCCAGCAGCAGAACCGCGGCGAGGGCGAGGAGGGGCAGTGATCGGCGCATGCGAGCTCCTTGGTGACAGAGGTCGGGGCGGCGGCCGGATCGGCGGCCGCCCGTACGGCAGTTGGTCAGACGGCGGACGACGCGGCCGCGCCGGGCGGGGCCCGGGACCGCACCCGTCCGACGAGCGCCGGCCGCAGGCGGACACTCGGGGCGGCCGGCCACCGGGACGCGCTCCGCGTCGCCGGTCGTGCGACCCGGAGGGTCCGCACGATCCGAGCCGCCAGCCGGTGGATGCGCCGGAGGACGAGCGCGACGACGGCGGCCGTCGCCACCTGGACCAGCACGCCGACCGGGAACAGGGCGCCGTGGGCGAGGTCGGCCAGCGAAACGCCGGCGACCAGGCGCTCGACCACTTCCAGGGCGACGAAGAGCGCCACCTGGCGGCCGGCCAGGGCCGGGAACCGGGGCATCGCCACTCCGGCGCCCCCGCCCGCGCCCCCGCCCGCGCCCCCGCCCGTGCCGCCGCCCGGGGTGTCGGCGAGGAGGCCGGCCCCGGCCCCGGCCGCCCACGTCACCGCCACCGCCCCGGCCACGACCGCCAGCGCCACCGCCGACGGCCAGTACCCGTGGCCGGTGGCCGCCAACTCGTGGGCCCGCTGGTGGGCGTCGGGGACGGCCAGGAGGGCGCCGAGCGAGTGGGCCGCGACGACCCCGGCCCCGGCCGCGGCCGCGGTGACCACCCGGAGCGAGTGGCGGGTCACCGGCCGAGCGTAATCCTCCGGCCCGCCTCCGGGTAGGTCCCTGCCCCCACCTAACCTGGCCCCCGTGGGCCGTGTCGTGGTCGGTCGACCGGGTTCCGCCACCGGCGTCGCGAGAGTGGTGGCGGGGCTGGCCGTCGTCCTCGGTGTGCTCGTGGGCGTGGCCACCCCGGCGTCCGCCCATGCCATCCTCCTGCGGACGGAGCCGTCGCCCCAGACCACCGTCGCCCGGCCACCGGCCACGGTCACGCTCCACTTCTCCGAGCCGGTCGAGGCCGCCTTCGGCGCCGTCCGGGTGTACGACGTCGACGGCCACCGCGTCGACAAGGGCTCCCTCTCCCGGGCCGACGGCGGTCGCCAGGTCGACGCCGCCGTCCCCCGGCTGGCCGACGGCACCTACACCGTCACCTGGCGGGTGGTGTCGGCCGACGGCCACCCGGTCCACGGCGGGTTCGGGTTCTACGTCGGCGCGCCGTCCACCATCTCGGCGGTGGCGGTGGCGGGCGACCAGGGGGCGGGGACGGTGCTGGGCTGGGCCTTCGGGACCACCCGCTTCGTGTGGTTCGCGGGCGTCCTCCTGCTGGTGGGCCTGGTGGTCGGCCGGCGATGGGTGTGGACGCCTGCGGTCCGGGCCACGGCGCTGGCCGACTCGGAGGCGGCCGCCCGCTTCCGGCGCCGCTTCGGTCCCGCCCTCGGCGGGGCGTGGGTCGCGGTGGCCGTCGCCGGCGCCCCCGGCCTGGTGCTCCAGGCGGCGAACGTCTCCGGGCTGTCGCTCGTGGCGTCGGCCCGGCCGGCCGCCCTGCGGGAGGTGCTGACCACCTCGTTCGGCCATCTGTGGCTGGCGCAGATGGCTCTCACGGTCGCCGCCGGGGTGCCGGTGCTGGCCCTGGCCCGGTCCCGCACCCGGCGGTCGCTGCTAGGGGTCGGACCGACCGCCTGGGTCGCCGTCCTCCTCGCCCTGGCCGGCGGGTTGTGCCTGGTGGCGGCCCTGAACGGCCACGCCCGCACCCTCGGGCATCCCGTGGTCGGTGTCCTGTCCGTCGCCGTCCACCTGGTGGCGGTGGGGGTGTGGGTCGGGGGCCTCGCCGCCCTGGTGGCTCTGGGCGGCTCCGCCTGGCGGGCGCTGGCCGCCGAGCGCCGCCCGGCGTTGGCCGGCCAGGTCATCCGCCGCTTCAGCCGGGTGGCGACGGTGGCGATGCTGGTGGTGGTCGCCACCGGCATCCTCAACGCCGTCCTCGACCTGGCCTCGGTGTCCGACCTCTGGAGCACCCGCTACGGCCAGCTCATCGTGGCCAAGGTCGCCCTCCTGGCCGTCGCCCTGGTCCTGGCCGCCCGCCACCGGTGGACCGTCCCCCGCCGGCTGGCGGCGGCGGGCGCGGACGCGGCGGCCGTGTCCTCGTTCGATCGGAGCGCGGCGGCGGAGCTGGTCGCGCTGGTGGCCACGGTGGCGGTGGCGGCGGCCCTGGTGGCGCTCGTGCCGGGACGGTCGCTGGCCCTGGCCGCCAGGGGGCCGGTGAACGTCGAACGGCGGGCCGGCGCTTATACCGTGCAGCTGTTCATCGATCCCACCGCCGTCGGGACCAATCAGGTCCACCTGTCCTACGTCGACGCCCGCGGCCTGGGGGCGGCGGAGGTCACCAACACCGTCGTCACCGTGACGCCGGCGTCGGCGTTGGCCGCCCCCGGCCCTCCCGAGTCGGTGCCGATGCGCCTCATCTCGCCCGGACACTTCGTGGGCGACGTCGACCTTCCCGCGGCCGGCTCCTACCGGCTCCGGGCCAGCCTGCCCTCGGGCGACGGCGCCAGCTTCGACTTCCGCCTGCGCGCCGCCTCCACCACCAGCAAGGACACCGCCTCGCCATGACGCCTCCCCGACCCCTCCGCCCGGGCCTTCGTCGTGTCGTCCCCGCCCTCGTGGCGGCCGTCGCCCTGGCCGCCGGCGGGTGCTCGTCGAAATCGTCGTCGGGCACCGCCGCCCGCCCCACCACCGCCGCCCGGCTGGCCATCGTGAGCCCGACGCCCAACGAGGTCACCAAGCCCGATCTCACGATCCAGCTCCGGCTGGACGGGGCCGAGGTGGTGCAGACCACCACCGGGCCGCTGCGGCCCGACCAGGGCCACATCCACGTCTCGGTCGACGGCCAGCTCGTGTCGATGGCCTACGGGACGAGCCAGGACCTGCACGGCCTGGCCGCCGGTCCCCACACCCTGCAGGCCGAGTTCGTCGCCACCGACCACGCCCCCTTCAACAACCGGGTGCTCGCAGGCGTGATCTTCCAGGTCGAGCCCTGACGGGGGCCGACGGCCGACGGCCGGCCCTGGCCCGGGGGCTGGGGGTGGCCGGCGCCTACCTGGGTGTCCTCGTGCTGACCGGATGGCTCACCGGCCGCCCGTTGCGGCCCCTGTTCGACGGCTTCGCGCCGCCGTCGCCCTACCACTGGGTCAACCCTCCCCCGGCGCTGCGGTCGGGCAACGTGACGCCGAAGCCGACCGTGCTGAGCGTGGCCCTCGGTCCCGACGGCAGCCCCGCGACCAGCGTGACCAGCGACGACGGCCAGCTGAGCCTCAACCTCCCGGCCCGCGCCATCCCCGCCGCCCCCGGTCAGACGACGGCGACGTTCACCGTCACGCCCGTCGACGCGGCCACCCTCGGGCCCCTGCCCGACCTCTTCGCCGACGGCAACGCCTACCGGCTGGAGCTGGCCTACGACCCGTCGGGAGAGCCCCTCGAGCGGCTGGCCCAGCCGGCCAGCGTGCTCATGGTGGTCCCCCAGCCGGCGGCGTCGATCTTCTCGTCCGCCGACGGCCGGAGCTGGACGAGGCGGGACACGTCGACCGTGAGCAACTCGACCGCGGCCACGACCGGCGCCGACCTGGGCTACTTCCTGGCCGGGGCGGCGGGGCCGGTCCGCGCCGTCGGGAGGAGGTCGGACATCGGGCCGACGCTGGCCGTGGTGGGGGCCACCGTCGTGCTCGCCGTCGCGCTGTGGGCGGCGCCGCTGCTCGTGCGCCGGCGTCGCCCCTGATGCGGGCGGTCCGCCGGCTGGTGGTGGCCGTGGGAGCCTCCCTGGGGATCTCGGTCCTGGCCGCGGCGCCGGCGTCGGCCCACACCGTCGCCAGCGTGCAGCCGACCAACTACCGCAGCGAGATCGTCGCCGTCACGCCCGCCAGGTCCGGCCTGCGCGTCCGCCTCCTCGACCTGGGCCGCAAGGTCGAGCTGCGGGCCACCGGCGCCGGTGACGTCGTCGTCCTGGGCTACCAGGGCGAGCCCTACCTCCGGGTGGGACCGGGCGGCGTCTTCGAGAACCGGCGCTCGCCGACGCTCTACCAGAACCGGACCCAGCCCGGCGGGGGGCCGGCGAAGGTGCCGGCGACGGCCGACGCCGCCGCCCCGCCCGAGTGGCACCGGACGTCGACCGGCCGCACCGCCCGCTGGCGCGACCAGCGCACCCGGTGGGAGGGCCCCGACCCACCCTCGGTCAGCGCGTCCCCGCACCGGGCGCAGCTCGTCGTCCCCGCCTGGCACCTGACCCTCCGGGACGCGGCGGGCGACGTCGTCGTCACCGGCCGGGTCCTGTGGGTGCCGGGCCCGTCCCCCTGGCCCTGGCTGGCGGCGTCGGTGGTGGTCGTGGCGCTGTGCGCCGGGCTCGGCCGGCGACGGCGCTGGGAGCGCCCGTTGGCGGCGGCGCTGGCCGCGCTGCTGGCGGTGAGCGTCGTGCGCACGGTCGGGCTGGAGGCGGCGAGCGGGAAGGGGGCGGCGTCGGTGGCGGCCACGGTCGTCGCCACCAGCCTGGTGCCCCTGGCGGGATGGATCGCGGGGGCGTGGGCGGTGGCCGCGATCCACCGCCGGCTGGAGAACGGGGTCCTGGCCGCGGGGGTCGTCGGGTTCTTCCTGGCCGTCTTCGCCCTCGGCGACGTGCTCACCCTCACCCGCTCCCAGGTGCAACCCGCCTTCACCGCCTCCTTCTCCCGGGCCGCGGTCTCCCTCACCCTGGGCCTGGGATTCGGCCTGGCCGCGGCCTCGGCCCTCGTCGTCCGCCGCCTGGCGGCCGAAGCCCGGGCCGGCTCGCGGGCCGGACGACGGCCTCCGCCCCGGTGATCGCCGCCGGGACGGGTGCTCTACGCTCGGGCCGGCCGCGTCCGACGACTCCCACGAAGCGAGGGACATGACCCTGTTCCCCTACCGGCGGCTGGTGACGACGGGTGCCCTCCTCATGGCCTTCACCCTGGGCCTGAGCGCCTGCGCCGACGACGGCACCCCCGTGCCCACGACGACGTCGACCTCGGCTCCGACGGCCTCGTCCACCGCCCCCGGGCCGACGACGACGACCCCATCCGCGGCCACCGTCGCCGAGCTTGCCTACCGCGGCGGCGACGTCTCCGGCCCCAGCCGGGTGACCGCCCGTCTCGGCCAGCAGGTCACCATCCGGGTGGTCAGCGACGTCGCCGAGGAGGTCCACGTCCACACCTACGACCGCAAGCTCGACCTCGAGCCCGACGTCCCCGGTGAGGTCACCTTCACCGCCGACATCCCCGGGGTGCACGAGGTCGAGCTGGAGCACGCCGGCCTGCACCTCACCAGCCTCGAGGTGCAGTGACCGCACGGCGCAGGGTCGTCCTGCTGGCGGCGGCCACGGGTGGGACGTGGTTGGCGACCGCCGCCCCCGCCTCCGCCCACGGGCTCGGGGGCCGGACCGACCTACCCCTGCCGGTGTGGATGTTCGTCTACGGGGCGGCGGGGGCGGTCGTCGTCTCCTTCGCCGCCCTGGCCGCGTTCTGGCCCGTCGCCCGGCTGCAGGGAGGTGTGGCGGGCGTCGCCCTGGCCCCCGCCAGCCGGACCGGTTGGACGGCGGCCGTGGCCGGCGCCGCCCGGGCCGTGGGCGTCGTCCTCTTCCTGGTCGTGCTCGGGGCGGCCGTGTTCGGACCGGCGGAGGCGGCCGACAACCTGGCCCCGGCCGCGGTGTACATCGTCTTCTGGGTCGGGCTCATGTTCGCCAGCGCCCTGGTGGGCGAGGTGTGGCGGGCCATCTCGCCGTTCCCGGCCCTGGCCGCGGCCGTCGACCGGCTGCGGGGGCGTCCGGCGGGGGAGCCCTACCTCCTCGGCCACTGGCCGGCGGTGGGGCTGCTGTTCGGGTTCGTGTGGTTGGAGCTGGCCTACCCCGACCGGGCCGACCCCCGCCTGCTGGCAGTGGCCGTGATCCTTTACACCGCCGTGGTCGTGGCCGGGGCCGCCCGCTGGGGCGACCCCTTCCTGCGCCAGGGCGAGGCCTTCGCCGCCTTCTTCGGGCTGCTGGCGGCCATGGCCCCGGTGTACGTCGACGACGAGGGCCGCCACCGCCTGCGGCCGCCGCTGACCGGTCTGGCCAGCATGGAGGTCCTACCCGGGACGGTGGCCCTCATCCTGGTCGCCCTCGGCTCCACGACCTTCGACGGGCTGAGCCGAACCCGCCTGTGGGTCGACCGGTTCGGTGGGCTGGGCAAGTGGCCGCTCACGGTCGCCCTCACCCTGGGGCTGGTGGCCACCATCGGGCTGGTGGGGGGCGCCTACGTGGTGGCCATGAAGGTGGCCGCGGCCAGGACGGGACGAGAGCTGCACCAGACCACCCGCCTGTTCGCCCACACCCTCGTCCCCATCGTCTTCGCCTACGGGGTGGCCCACTACTTCTCGTACCTGCTGTTCGAGGGCCAGTCGGTGATCTCGCTCGCGTCCGACCCCTTCGGTCGGGGGTGGGACGTGTTCGGCACCGCGGAGCGGGCCATCGACTACCGGGTGGTGTCGCCCCGGGTGGTGTCGTGGGTGCAGGTGGGCGCCATCGTGTCGGGCCACGTGGCGGGCGTGGTGCTGGCCCACGACCGAGCCCTGGCCACGTTCCCGGCGCGGGACGCGACCCGATCGCAGTACCCGCTGCTGGCGGCGATGGTGCTGTTCACCGTCGGCGGCCTGACCCTGCTGCTCTCGACGTGACCATCCTGGCCCACGGGGGCACCGCCGGAGCCATCGCCGAGACGGTCTTCCTGGCCGTGCCGGTGGTGGTCTTCATGCTCCTGTCGCGGTGGTCGAAGCGCAGGGCGAGGGCGCTGGAGGCGATGGAGGCGGACGGCACGCTCGACGAGGAGGACACCCGATGAGACGAGTCGGTGCGGTGGCGGTCGTGGTGGTGGGCAGCGTGGCCCTCCTCGCCCGACCGTGGTTGGTCGACCTGCCGCTGGACCCGGTGACGGTGCTGGTGGCGCTGTTCGTGGTCCTCGGCCTGGTGGGGGCGACCTGGCGGCTGCCGGCCCCGGCCGACGCCCGTCCCGGGCCGGTGCCGGCGTGGCTGGCCCTGGGCCTGGGCGTGGGCGCGTTCGGGGCGGGCCGGCTGCTGGCCGTGGGCACCCTCCCCGCCGCCCCCCTCGTGCTGCGGTCGGTGGTCCTCAACAGCCTGGCCGCGGTGTCGGAGGAGGCCTTCTTCCGCCGTTTCGCCTACGGGCTGGCGGCGGCTCGGGGTCCGCTCCTGGCGGTGGTGACGTCGGCCGTCGCCTTCGCCGCCGTCCACGTGACGGTCTGGGGCTGGGCCGTGCTCCCCCTCGACCTGGCCGCCGGGCTCGTCCTCGGCTGGCAGCGGTGGGCCAGCGGTCGGTGGTCGGTGCCGGCCGCCACCCACGTAGCCGCCAACGTCCTGGCGGTGTGGTGATGGTCACGCGCCGCCGCCGCCTCGCCGCCGCCACGGTCGCCCTCGCCCTCGTCGCCCTCCTCGGCTCCGGCTGCGGCGTCGTCGGCGGTGGCCGCGACACCGTCACCCTGGGCGCCCTCTACCCGATCTCGGGCACCCAGGGCCCGGGCGGGGTGGACGAGTCACGGGGGGCGCGGCTGGCGGTGGAGCTGGCCAACCGCGACGGCGGGATCGGCGGCCGGCGGGTCCAGCTGCGACTGGTCGACGTCGCCGCGGGGGCGGCCGCCCCCGCGGCCATGCGCCGGCTGAAGGCCGACGGCGTCGACGTCGTCCTCGGCACCTACGGCAGCACCATCTCCGCCCCCGCCGCCGCGACCGCGGCCCAGGAGGGCATGCTCCTGTGGGAGACGGGGGCGGTGGGCGAGCTCACCACCGACGACGGGGCCGAGCCCGGCCGATCTTTCTTCCGGGTCGCGCCCCAGGGCGGCCACTTGGGCCAGGCCGCGGTCGACTTCGTCCGCGACCAGCTCTCGCCCCTCCTCGGCGCCGGGCCCACCCTGCGCTACGCGGTGGCCTACGTCGACGACGCCTACGGGCGGGCGGTCGGCTTGGGGGCGGTCCACGAGGTGGAGCGGGGCGGCGGGGTGCTGGCCGGGTCGTTCCCCTACGACGTCCACCACCTCGACGGGCCGGCGACGGCCGACCTCGTCTCCCGCATCGCCGACGTGCACCCCGACGTGCTGTTCGTGTCCGCCTACCTCGACGACGGGGTGGCCATCCGCAAGGCCACGATCGCCGCCCACCTGCCGCTGAAGGCCAGCATCGGCACCAGCTCCAGCTACTGCATGCCCGCCTTCGCGGTGGCGTTGGGGTCGGGCGCGGTCGGCCTGTTCGCCTCCGACAAGCCCGACGGTGCCCAGGTCAAGCCGGACGCCCTCACCGACGAGGGCCGGCGGACCCTCGACTGGGCCCGGGCTCGCTTCCACGACCGCTACCACGAGGAGATGAGCCCGGCCGCCCTGTCCGGCTTCGCCAACGCCTGGGCCCTCGTGGGCCACGTCCTGCCCGCCTCGCCGTCCCTGGCCCCGGCCGACGTGGCCGCCACCGCCCTCGCCCTCAAGCTCCCCGCGGGCACCCTGGCCAACGGGGCCGGCCTCGACCTGGCCCCGCCCGGCCAGCCCGACGCGGGCGAGAACCGGGCCGCGGTCAGCGTCATCTGGCAGTGGGTCGACGCCCGCACCCAGGCGGTGGTGTGGCCCCCCGCCTTCGCCACCCGTCCCCTCGTCGCCATCCCCATCGAGACGTGACCCGCCGGCGCCCGCTGGTGGTCGGCCTCGGCCTGGCCGGCGTCTACCTCGTGGCCGCCCTGGTCACCCTCGTCGCCTCCGATCGGCCCTTCCGCCCCCTCTTCGACGGCCTGGCCCCGCCGGTGCCCTACCGATGGGTCAACCCGCCCAAGGCCAACGCCCGCGACAACCAGCAACCGTCGGCCGCCCACACCGAGGTGCCCCTGGGACCGGACGGGAGCCCGTTCGTCAACGTCACCCCCGAGGACGGGCAGGCCATCCTCCTCCTGGAGGAGAAGGCGGTGCCGCCCCACCCGCCCGACGCCTCCGTCGACGTCGCCGTCACCCCCCTCGACGTCCTCACCCTGGGCGCGCTGCCGGCGGGCAGGACACCGCAGAGCAACGCCTACCAGGTGACGGTCACCTACCGCCCGTCGTCGGCGGCGGCCACCGACTTCCACCTCGACACGTCGTCGCTCGGCCTGGTCGGCGCCGCCGCCACCGACTTCCTCCTCTTCTCCCGGGACGGGCAGTCGTGGGAGCAACGGGCGACCACCCCGCTCGGGCTCGGGCACGGGTTGGAGACGAAGTTCGCCGGCGCCGGGTACTACGTGGTGACGTCGATCTCGACCGCCGGTGGCGGCGGAGGCGCCTCGCCCATCGTGGTCGTGCTCGTGCTGCTGGTGCCACCGGTGGTGGTGGGCGGGCTGGTCGTACGCAACCGCCGGGCCAAGGCCGCGGCCGCGGCCAAGGCCGCGGCCGCTAAGCGGCGAGCACCGCCGCGGAAAGGCGGTCAGAAGTCGAAGCGTCGGAAGCGATGACGAGGTCGATCCGGTCGGCCGAGCGGATGATGCGCCCGCTGCCACCGGGTCCGCTGAACACGCCGTTGGCCTCGGGCAGGCGGTTGGTGCCGCTCCACCGCCGGGCCCACCGCCCCAGGGAGTCGGCCAGCTCGTCGAGGTCGCCCGCCGTGTCCGCCTGCCAGCGGTCGACCATCCCCACGGCCGTGCCGCAGCGCACCAGGCGGTAGGCGTCGCCGTTCCACCCGGCGGCGGCGGCGCGGGCCTCGTCGGCGGCCAGGAACTCGTCGAGGACCTGGTACATGTCGAACTCGCCGATGGTGCTGGCGTCGACCGCGGCACACCCGGTGGCCCCGGCCAGGTCGGCGAGCGGGGGCCGCGTCCATTGCCTTCCGGGCACGAAGCGCTCGGGGTGGAGGATCTCCTCGGTCGACGTCGGGGGCTGGCGGTAGGCGTCGTCGACCGCCGCGAACCCGCCCTTGTCGTGGAGGGCGGTCACGAACTCCAGGCCCGACCCGTAGGGGAAGTAGAGGGACTGGATGACGTAGTTGGGGATGTTGGCGAAGTCGGACGGGTCGCCCGTGGTCTCCAGCTCGGCCTGCCGGCGCTGGCCGCTGGTGAGGTATTTGTCCGACCACAGGGTGCGCACCAGCTCGGCGTCGCCCTCGACCAGGGCGGACAGGGCGAAGGCCTCCTCGTCGAGGTTCTGGTCGGCGAGGGCGTGGCTGCGGCCGCCGAAGTCGAAGTGCTGGTCGGTGAGGGCGTGGGTCAGCTCGTGGACCATGGTCGACTGGACGGCGAGGCTCAGGTCGTCGTCGGGGTTGCCGGCCACGAAGAGCTCCTTGGCCTCGTCGTCGTAGAACCCGAGCACGCCCCCCTTCAGCAGCTCGTCGATCGTCGAGACGTAGTCGACGTCGGCGGGGATGAGCTGGAGGAGCTTGAGCACCGTCTCCACCGCGGCCACGTCGTCGGGACGCTTCGCCCGCTCGATCGCGGTCAGGTCGGCGACCCGCCGGTCGAGCTCGGCCACGGGGACGATCCGGATGGGGAGGTCGCGCTTCCACTCGAGCCCCCGGATCTCGGCCACCTGGGCCTTCAGCCGGTCCACGGTGCGGGCCTGGTCGGGCGAGAGGTTGGAGGCGATCGTCGTCGAGGTCGTGTCCGAGGGGTCGCCGGTGGTTGTCGGCGGCGTGGCCGTGGTGGGGGTGGCGGAGGAGGTGGGGCCGCCCTTGTCGTCGCCGGTGAGGCGGACGACGAGGGCGACCGACGCCGCGACCACGACGACGACGAGGAGGACGGCGAGCGCGAGAGGGGCAGGACGGCGGGTTCGGTCGGGCAAGCGGCCTCCAGGAGCGGTGCCCGAACGGTAACGCCCGCCGCCTCCGGCGGGTTCGCGGGGTCGGGCTACCGGAGCACCGGGATCTGGAGCAGCGCGACGAGCACGGTCGGCGAGGGCGAGCCGACATTCGCGGCCGCGTCGGTGGAGATGGCGGTGACCCGGTAGAGCCCTGTGGACAGCTCGCTGGGCTTGACCTCCCATCTGGCCGACGTCGTGCCACACCCCCCGGTACATACCGCTGGGACGGTCGACGACCGGCCGGTGAGCACGTTCACGAAGGTGACCTCGGTGACGCTCACGCCGGACACGTTGTCGGTCGCGGTCCCGGTAAGCGCCAGTCGCAGCCCGGGGCCGACGATGGCGAGGGCACCGAGGAAGGGGATGCGACGGGCGTCGATCGAGGTGACCGGCGGGGTCCGGTCGATGTCGATGTCGCCGAACGCGAGGGTCGCCACGTTGCCCGCCTTGTCGGTGCAGGTGCCGGTGGCCGTCTGGTCCGCTCCCTCGGCCGTCACCACGATCGGCTCGGTGACGCTGGCGACGGTCGACAGACTGTCGGTGCAGGCGAAGGTGACAGTGACACTCGACTTGGTCCACGTCCCGGGCGTGTACGCCCCCTCGGCGGTCGTCGCGGTGGCGGTGATGTTGGGAAGGGTCCGGTCGACGTCGATATCGGTGAAGGTCGTCGATACGCTGTTGCCGGCGACGTCAGTGCAGGTCCCCGACGCGGTCTGATCCATTCCCTCGCCGAGCGTGACCGGGGCTGTCACTGTCGCGACGCCGGAGAGGTTGTCGGTGCACGTGAACGTCACGGTCACGTCCGACTTCGACCACGTGCCCGCCGTGTACGGAGATCCGCCCGCCTTCGCGGACGCGGTCAGGCTCGGCGCCGTCTTGTCGACGTTGATGTCGCTCACGGTTTTCGTGGTCTCGTTCCCGACGCGGTCGATCCCGAGCAGCGGTACGGAGAGCCCTTTGACATCCGCGCTGATGGTGACCGGATCGGCGCAGAAGTCGATACCCGAGTGTGCATCCGTGCACGTCGGAGTCACGACGACGTCGGCGATGGCCCATCCCTCAGCGTTGCCGGGTGTCCGGGCGAAGGTGACTTCCGGCGCGGTGTTGTCGATGGTGTTCACCCAGGTCGGTGTGTCGATCGGCGGGTTCTGGTCAAAGATGATGTTCGCGAGATTTCGCAGTTCTGCTCCGGAGGTAAGCCCCGCCTTCGGTCGCACCGTGTAGGTGACGGAACCATCGCCTTCCGGAGGGTTGACGTTAGGCGGAAGGAACCCGGCGAGCGGGTCGTCGGGAGGGAGTGTTGTGGCCGGGTCGAGCGATACAAACCGCCACGTGACCACTCCCGTCGCTCCATCGAGCCCGGCATTGACGCGCAGTACGAGATTCCGCTCGGGACGTAGATCTACGTCGGTCGTCCACTGCCGCGCTCCCGAAGGCGGGACCAGCACGCGGTCCCCGATGATCACGGGGCCGAGCTCAAATGACCCAAGGTCGTACTTGGTCGGATCGAGCGCGTCGACGACCTCCACCGTCTGCGCCGGTGCTGTAGCCCCCGGCTGATTCTCAAAGAAGATTGCATAGGCAAGTGGTTCGTCATCTCGCAGGTAGCCCTCGGACCCAGACCCGAGGGAACCAACTTTCTCGTTTGGGTCGCGAGAGCCAACCTCACAGGTGAGTGTCCTTCGGCGCTTAGGGGGTAATGGTGGTCCACCGGGATCGTCGAGTGGGATACTTTCGATCAAAGCAACCATTAGGCCAAGTGCAGCTCCGAGGCCCAGTGCACCTGCTCCATATTGACTGAGAAGCTCCTTGAGATATTGCTGAGCGTCATTGAGAGAATTGAAAGTCCAGCTTGGCAGATTTGGTATTGTAACGACGATCGGGACCCCAGCGTCCTCGAGGCATTTCTTGTACTCTTTCATGAGTTGGCGGTAGAGCACAAGTTGTGCAACTAGACCAAAAAATTCAACCGCGAAGGCGTCGGCAATAGCGGCGCATGGATACGGAGTGATCACCGGTGACAGAACACAGGCTATAGCGCCTGCAAGCTTCAACTGTTGGAGCTGCAACAGTGCGTTTAGGACGACCCGATATTGGATGTTTGCAATTCGAAACTTTTCGTAACAAGGATAGTCAAGTTTAACGCATGATCTGGTGGTGGGCCCGGTTGCTGCTCCGGTTGAGATCGAGCTACGTCCAGCTGGTACTGGTCCTGTCGATGCGCTGGATGGGATTCCGAACGAAATCTGCTGCCCGCTGCTGCTGGAGGCTTTTGCCTGGACTGGAGCCCCGTCGGGGTGCGGCGTCCCATCTCGGTCAGCAGGTTCGAAGACTATGGGAAAGTCGATGTTATCAACATCGTTGAGACCATTGTTGTGGGAGATTATGATGAAGGGCACCCGGGTGAGTAGCTCGTGCGTGCGTACTCGGACAAAGGAGGGGGTGAGCACGTCGATCGAAACGTCCGGCTGCCCAATTGCTTCAACGACCTCGTAGGTACCGGCTGCCTCGGTCCTTGCTCCATTCGGCCGAACGACCGCCAAGTGTCTCGGACCGGCATTGGCACCGGTGAGGTCGAACCGGGCCGTGATCCACTCCGGTGACACAAATGTGACATCTGTCGCGTTCGTGCTATCGAGCAGGACGTGGTCGCCAGCCGTAAATCCGCTCCCGAGAATGTTGATGGTGACCATGCCTGCATTGCCGCCACGCGTCGGCGTGAATCTCAGAATCGAGAAAATGCCCGGCACATGCACATCCGCGCTGCCGGAGGCGCGCGCCGAATTCGAGCTCGTAGCGACCCCGACGAGGCGGAGAACACGGTCGGTTGAGACGCCATTCGCTCGCACGCTGAATGTTGCCTTACCCGTGGACCCGCCTGCGATGGAGCCCAGTGCCGCTTGTCCGACCCCACTCACGAACGCGAACCCTGGTGGCAGGTAGAGGTTGACGACCGAGTCCTCACTGGCGCCAGACCCGCCATTCGACACTCGGACGACGACATCGAACGGGTTCGGCGAATACTCGGTCCCGTTTGTCGTCAGGTGGTCCGGAGCGGTGATCGCGACGGACAAGACGGGCGTCGGCCCCGGGCCGTTTCCCTTCGGGCCGAACGCCTCGGCCAGCGTTGCGAACCGACGGCCCGTGGAGCCACCGACGTAGAGCACCCGGCCGTCGGAAAGGACATTCGAGGTCCCGCCGTCGTGACCAGTACGCGGCCCCCGAGTGAGCGACAGCACCTTGTTCTCCGGGTCGTACACACCCGTCGTCATTCCCCCGCGAAACACATCCCGGCTGAGGCTGACCAACACTCGGCCGTCGGGCATGGTGGATGCGAGGGCCTCCAGGCTGATGGAGTACTGGTCGGTTGGCAGCGACGCGACCGTCTCCCAGCTGTTCGACGCCGGAGTGTAGATCTCGATCTGACTTGGAACGCCGTACGGCGTACCTCCGGCGACGAGGACGCGCCCGTCCCGTAGCGTGGTCATCGAGGGCTTGAAGCGGCCCTGCGAAAGGGGCGCCGCCGCCGACCACGTGCCGGCCTGCGGATCGAAGAGCTCGGCCGACTGGTCCGGTGCGTCGCGTCCACCGACGACCAGGACTCGGCCGCCGGCGATTCGCGCCATCGCCGGGGTGCCGCGCTCCAGTGCCATCGGTGCGACCGTCGACCACGATCCGGTGGCTGGGTCGTAGAGCTCCGCCGAGCTGAGAGGACCCGGGCCCCCTCCTCCGGCGACGAGCACCCGCCCGTCGGCGAGCACGACGGCTGCGTGTCGCTCTCTCGGCTGGTTGAGGTCACCCGCAGGTGTCCAGGTCCGCGAGGCCGGGTTGTACAACTCCGTGGATCCGACGGCCACGCCGTCGGCGCCGAATCCACCGGCAACAAGAACCCGGCCGTCGGTCAGCACGCTTGCGGAGTGCCCGTACCGAGCAGTGTTCATCGACGGCGCGTCCGTCCATGAGTCGGAGGCAGGGTCGAAGATCTCCGACGACGCGGTCACCTCGACCTGGGTTGAACCTCCGGCGACGAGGAGGCGTCCGTCGGGCAGGTTGGACGTCGTATGGCGGTAACGGGTCCGATGCATGGTGCCGACCGGCGACCATCGATCGGCCGCCGGGTCATAGATCTCGGTCGTGCCCTGGCGCTCGTTCGGGAAGTTGCCGTCCCCACCCCAGTCGCCTCCAGTCACGACGACTCTGCCGTCGGCGAGTCGGGTCGCGGTGTGGCACTTGCGATCACTGCCAAGCTCGACGGGGTTGCTCCAGTGTCCGGTGCTCGGGTCGAACACCTGGCTCGTCGAGGGAGTGCCGCCCTGGTGCCCGTCTCCGCCGACGACCAGGACGTGTCCGTCCGAGAGGCGTGTTGCCGTGAACACTCCAGTTCGAAGACTGGTCGGTTCGGTCAGTGACCAGCTTCCGGTGGACGGGTCGAACAGCCGGGCGTCGGGGTTCCCGGCGACGAGAATTCGGTTGTCGACGAGCAGCGTCGCCGTGGTCGAGCCTGTATCCGGGACAGTGGTGCCGAGGGCGGTCCACGCTCCCATGCTGAGGTCGAGTGTCTCCGCCCCCAGCTGGCCAGAGGGGTCGCCGCCGACGACCACGATCCGGCCATCGGTCAGGACGAATGCACTCGCGTTGTAGCGATTGCTGACCATCGGGCCGGTGAGCGTCCAGGTCCCCGACGTGGGGTCGAAGATCTCCGCGTTCGACAACGCAACGGTCTCCGAATGACCGGACGCGACGAGGACTCGCCCATCGGCCAGGCGCGCCACGGCGTGGTCGCTCCGGGCCTCGTGCATGGCGTCGACGATCGTCCACGAGTCGGCGACGGGATCGAAGACCTCCGCGGTCGAAACCGGCACCCCGCCCTGGTCGAACCGCGAGCCTCCTACGGTGAGGATCCGCCCGTCGGCGAGGGTGACGGCTCTCAGGCCCGCCCGTCCCGGCCCCGGCGACGGATGGACCGCTGTCCATCGGCCGGTACCGAGGTTGAGGCGCTCCCCGGAGTTGTCCGCTCCGAGGCCGGACAGAACCAACAGTTCCCCGGACCCGAGAAGGGACGCGGTGTGGCAGGTTCGTGCTCGCTTCATCCCGCCGATGGCTTCCCAGGCATGGGCGGTCGGGTCGAAGATCTCGGTGCTCGAGAGGTACGGCCCGGGGAAGAAGGCGCCTTCGGCACCCCCTGAGATGAGCACTCTGCCGTCTTGGAGCAGCGTCGAAACCTGCCCGTTTCGTCGCGACACGAGCATGTCCTTCTGGTTGACCCAGGTGTCGATTGCGGGGTCGTAGATCACCGGGGTCGCGGAGAACGGGTAGCCACCGATCAGCAGGACGCGTCCGTCGGCGAGGAGCGTGGCGGTCTCCGGGCCGGAAGTGGCCGGCCGGGTCATGGTCGCGGTCCACGTCGTTGCCGCGGCGTCGAGGATCTCGCTGACGAGGACGCCCGAGAGGGTGCCCGTGACCAGCACCCGGTCGTCTGTCAGGCGAGTTGCGGAGTGGCTCCAACGGCCTTCGATGAGTGGAGGCCCGCTGGACCAGATGCCGGCGACTGGGTCGTAGATCTCGGTCTCATGCTGCGAGGTCTGGCCGCCCGCGACCAACACCCGACCATCACGCAGCAGGGTGGCGCTGTGATTCACGCGGGTCGTGGCGGTCGGGCTCGTCGAAGTAAACGAGTTCGTGGCCGGGTCGTAGATCTCGGCGCTCGAGAGAACACCTCCGCTGTTGA
>Ga0207687_10001261_pt1 | contig 17300 bp, 15 predicted proteins | sample KBSM54metaG_FD_184399 | JGI IMG/M metagenome (GOLD analysis project Ga0207687, IMG submission 184399) | Miscanthus rhizosphere microbial communities from Kellogg Biological Station, Michigan, USA - KBS M5-4 metaG (SPAdes) (version 2) | ecosystem: Host-associated > Plants > Roots > Rhizosphere >...
AGCTTCGTAAATCGCTTCTGTCACGCTGCCTTCACCCAGCAGCGCCTGGCGAAATTTTCCTGCGCGCCGCGCCTGCTGATATTCCCGCGGGCTGATGCCCAGAATGCGCTTGAAGAGCCGCTGGAAATGAAATGGACTGATGTCCACGTGGCGCGAGATCGCTGTCAGGCTCAACGTGATCTCCAGATTCTGATCAATATAGCGGCAGGCCGCTTCTACTTTCTGCATCTGAGGATTGCGTTCCATCGGCGTGCAGCGCCGGCAGGGACGGTATCCTGCCTGTTGCGCCTGCACAGGCGAATCAAAAAATTCAATGTTCTCGCGCTTGGGGCGCCGGCTGGGGCATGAAGGACGGCAAAACACGCCGGTTGACTTCACTGCGTAAACAAAGCGCCCGTCGGCTTTGGCGTCATGCGCCAGCACAAGGTTCCATTTGTGGTCGGGACTGCCTGATGTCATTTGCATTTGCATATATTTTTCTCCGCAACCCAACTCTACGGCTTGCGAAGAACGCAGACTATCCGCTGCTTGCGCTCAAAATAATTTAATACCGCCCTTGGCCGTCTTCAAAATTAAACGATTACCCTAGCCATCTGGCGGATGCGCCTGCTTTCACGATTCTTTCATACTGCAATCGAGAGAACAAAAGACCAAAGGAAATCTGTATGGAAAATATCTGGAGCAAGCTTGCAAACGATCTGGCGGAGGTCTCCGCAACGGCGGGCAAATCAGTAGTGGCCGTCCACGGCACGCGTCATCCTTCCAGCGGAATCGTGATTGCCAAAGACGCAGTTATAGCCGCCAGCCATGCGGTCCGTCGAGACGATGAAATCACTGTGATCACCGCACCCGGACAAAAACTTTCAGCCCGCGTGAACGGACGCGATCCCAGCACTGACCTGGTCGTTCTGCGCCTGCAACAGCCGATTGACGCGCCAGCTGTCCGCTGGGCTTCGACTGAAAACCTGCGCGTGGGCGAACTCGTGCTTGCGCTTGCGCGTACGCGGCGCGGCCACATCGTCGCCAGTTCCGGAATTCTCTCCGGCTTGATCAATGGTCCTATGCGCACGTGGCGCGGCGGTGAAATTGATCAGTTCATCCGCCCCGATCTCACAATGTATCCCGGCTTCTCCGGCGGGCCGCTGGTCAATAGCCAGGGAGAATTTCTTGGCATGAACACTGCGGGATTGCATCGCTCGGGCATCACCGTGCCTTCAGCCACAGTACAGCGCGTTTCTGCCGAACTGCTGGAAAAAGGCAGCCTCCAGCGCCCCTATCTTGGGTTGGCGATGCAGGCTGCTTCGCTGCCGGAATCTTTACGCACTCGCTTGAATCTAAGCGTCAGTGAGGGATTGCTGGTGGTCCACGTTGAGCCGGGTAGCCCCGCTGATAAAGCCGCAATATTCCTGGGCGATGTACTGATCGCGTTGGCCGGCAAGCCGGCGGATGATATTGATGCGGTGCAAAGCGTTTTGCGCTCTCATAAGCCAGGTGATTCCATTGAAGCAAGCCTGGTTCGCGGCGGCGCAATCACCACAATCAGCCTGCGCCTGGAGCCCAGAGCTGCATAGCAACCGCAGATATAACCGCGCTGGAGCAAACGGTCCAGATTCAGGAATGGATAAGAAAGACGACATTTCGCTGCGTGTGCTTGTGGTCGCAGGCACGTCCGCCCGCCGCGCTCACCTGGCCGGAGTGATATCGCGCGCGGTGCGTGGCGTGAATGTTACTTGCGACTCCCAAATTTCACCGGCAAGATTTGCCGCTGCCAAGGCTGACGTCATGGTGGCCGACCTGGACACTCCAGCTTCGGCCGCGGCAATGCTTGATTTCCTTCAAGATGCTCCGGCCGTCGCTGGCTCGGTGGCGCTGATTGACGATCCCGAACCCGCATGGGTACGATCCGCCCTCAGAGCTTCCATTCATGCGATCATCTCGCGTGACGCCAACAGCGAAGACATGCAAATAGCGGTCCAAGCCGCCGAGGCCGGGTTCGTGCTTCTTCATCCCACTTCTGTTCAAGGCTTGCTGCAAAGCAGTGCCATCGATCAAATGCGCGACATAAACGATGAAGACATGGACCACGAAAACCTGCATCGCGAAGATGTAGTTGAAGACTTGACCACGCGCGAATCCGAAGTCCTGCGTCTGGTCAGCATGGGCTTGGGCAACAAAGAAATTGCCGCTCGTTTGGCAATCTCCGAGCACACCGCCAAATTTCACATCAGCTCGATTCTGGGCAAATTGCATGCAGCCAGCCGGACTGAAGCCGTGAGCCTCGGAATCAGGAAAGGATTGATCCCGATCTGAGATCGAAAAACGTACCTTCACCTGTTTCTGAATCTTAGAGTTTTCTTACAAACTAGCGATCACAGGGCGCTGTACCTATGCTCGAAAACATACTCACTCCAGACCACCTGCACAGACGCCATATTCCTGCTTCTACTCTGGATAAGTCCACTGTCCTGCTCGTCCCAATGCCGTAGCCCCCATGAGGTCTATCCACAAGCAAATGCGTGGTATCCTCGGAATTGCCACTCGTCTGCAAACGCTCAGTTTAGAGCAGGAGTAAACGAGATAGAATGTATCCCCCGTCTACCACTCGCCTGCGCGTGATCTCGTGGGTCGTCACCTTTCTTCTGCCTGTGGCAGCCTGGAGCGTTGCCCACTATAGCCTTCCGTTCTTCCATCCCGGAGTGGGAGTATTTTTCATTGCCGCCGCGTGCATTTCCGCTGTCATTGGCGGGCTACCCGCCGCGGTTATAGGTGCGCTGCTGAACACCGCCGCGCTGATCGGGTTCTCTTATCTTTACCAGCCGGGAAGTTCCACCACCAGCAATGAACTCTGGGCAGCTCTGCTTATCGCCGTAACGCTGATCGTCGGTTTGGCGCGGCAAAAGTGGTCCACGGCTGAAATGGTTGCCGGGCGGCTCAGCACAGATCTGGCCCGCCTGCGTGATGAGTTGGAATCGCAGCGCAGTGACCTCAAGCGCTTTCACGATCTCAGCGTGCGCCTCTCCAGCAACCTGGAATTGCAGCGTTTGTTGAATGACGTTCTCACGTCCATCGCCGCGCTGCAAAAGACCGATCTCGGCATGCTCTTGCTTCTGCCGGAGCGCTCCAGCAAGACGCTTCAAGTTGCGACGTTTGCCGGCTTCACCGCCGAACAAATCAAGTCTTTCGGTGACCTGCCTGCTTCGTTCTTTTCACCCGATCGTCGAGTGTTGATTGAAGACATCAATAAGGCCGGAACTTATTTCCCATTTGTCGATGCGGCCTCACAAGTTGGCTTCCGCTCGGTTTTCAGCACGCCCATCGTCAACACACGCGGCGAAGCTCTTGGTGTGGTGGTAACATTCTTCCGCAAGCCACACGTTCCCAGTGACCGGCAGTCGCGGCTGGTGGAGCTTTATGCTCTTCAGGCCGCCAACGCCCTGGACAATGCGCGCTTGTATCATGAGTCGCTTCAGACCCTTGCCGCGGAGCAGCAACGCACTGCGGTTTTGCGCGCTCTGGCGGAAGCGTCTGTTCAGATCAATTCGGTTTTCGCGCTCGATTCTTTACTCCAGACCATCACTGATCAGGCGCGGAATATCATCGGTGCGCGTCAGGCGCTTACCACTCTGCTCCCCCGAGGTGAATGGAACCGCAGCATCACCTGCGTCTCCGTGGCGGAAGGCCAGGCCACGCTTGAGTTCGCCAAAGAAAGTTCTGAGATGTTCATGCTGGCCTGCAATCTCAATAAGCCTATCCGCTTGCATGCTGGAGCGCGGGCCAACACATGGGGACCGGTGCGTCGCGCCACTGACGCCACGCGCCACGGATGGCTGGCGGCTCCGCTGCTCACGCGCGACGGTCGCAACCTCGGTCTGATACAGCTCTCACAAAAACTGAGCGGCGAGTTCTCACCCGACGATGAAGCCATTCTGGTCCAGCTCACGCACATGGCTTCCGTGGCCATTGATAACGTGCGCCTCTACCGTGAAGCGCAGGAGCAGATTGCCGAAACCAAGCGCGCGCAAGAGATGCTGGAGCGCGGCAAAGAAAGCATGCAGTTGGCGCAGCAATATGTCGGCATTGGAATCTGGGAGTGGGACCTGCAAACCGGCGAGTTGGCATGGTCAGATGAGATCCGCCGCTTGCACGGAATTGAAGTTGAAAAATTCGATGGCCGCTATGAGAGCTGGATGGAAAGCATTGTTCCGGAAGACCGCCAGCAGGTCCACCAATCAATTGCCAATGCGATGGCCAGCAACAGCGAGTATGAAGTCCAATATCGCGTCTACATGGCAGATAAAACTTTGCACTGGCTGGAAGCGCGCGGACGCATCATCGTGATTGCTGACCTGCCTGTGCGCATGCTGGGCGTAGCCATGGACGTTACTTCGCGCAAAGCGGCAGAGCAGACGCTGCGGCAGTCGGAGAAGATCGCCGCCACCGGACGCCTTGCTGCCAGCATCGCGCATGAAATCAATAATCCGCTAGCCTCCGTGATGAACGCGCTCTACATCCTGCGTACTAATTCCAAAATGCCGGAGACGGCGCTGATATACGTTAAGACCGCAGAAGAAGAACTGGCCCGCGTGGTGCACATCACCAAGCAGACGCTTGGCTTCTATCGCGAGATATCTTCACCCGTAATGAGTTCCGTGCCGCAGCTCTTTGAAGAAGTGCTGGCCGCCTACGACGCTCGCATCGAACAGGGCCAGATTGCCGTGCACAGGGATTTCAGCGATGTTGGCCCTCTGGCGGCATTTCCCACTGAATTGCGCCAGGTATTTTCGAACCTGGTATTGAATGCCATTGAAGCTATTTCAGGGCCGGGGAACATCCATATCCGCGTGCGCCACGCGCATGACGGCCAGGAGCGCGCAGGCATACGGGTCATTGTGGCCGACGATGGCTGCGGCATTCCGGCGGAAAACATGCCACAGATCTTTGAGCCGTTCTTTACTACAAAAGATTCCAAAGGCACCGGACTTGGTTTGTGGGTGAGCCAGGGCATTGTGCAAAAGCACCAGGGCAGCCTGCGCGTCCGCAGCCGTACCGATGAAGCTCGTCACGGCACCTGCTGCAGCGTCTTCCTGCCGTTTGCCACAAGTGATGCCTCGACCGAAGAAGTTTCCGCGGCGTCCACTGATCAGGCGCAGGACGTGATGACTAAAACCGCTGGTTCCGGTAACGATCGCTCAGCAGCCTAAGCAGTTCTCTTGTTCTGCTGCGTGCGGAACTCGATTACCTTTCCACGTTCTGACGGTGAAAGCACGCTTGCCGGACGCAACGGAAAACTAGCCGGTATATAAAACTCAATTAGCTTGCCCATAACCACCTCTTACACGGGCATGTTGTCAGGCTATCTCCGGCAGGTTAGTTAAAACGGAATTAAAAATTTTAAGATCGATCACCGACTTGTCTTTCACTTTCATCAGGAAACATCTAGAGCACGTCACCCTTCTTGTCCACTGAGCAGGCGTGCCATCACACCTGAAATTCGTTCCCAGTTTTGCGCTTCCACGGCCAACTGGCGACGGCCGGCTGCGCTAAGGCTGTAAAACTTGGCTTTGCGATTGTTCTCTGACGTGCCCCACTCGGACTTGATCCAGCCGCGTTGCTGCAGGCGAAGGAGCGCAGGATACAAAGTTCCCTGGTTGAGTTGCAGCAGGTTCTCTGAGACCTGTTCAATGCGCCGTGCAATGCCGTAACCATGCAGCGGGCCGAGCGCTTCCAGGGTTTTTAGCACCATCAAATCCAGCGTGCCTTGCAAAACATCTGTCTTTGCTCCGCCCATGGTGTGCGCGGTCCTCCTGTTGGCTACCAACACAAGGTATCGCTTGCTCATGTTGATTGTCAACAGGTAACGCATTGGAGAAGGGACACACGACCAAACACTGAACCAATCTCGCCAACTCGAAAGTACGACCCCGGCCCAAACTTAAGTAATTTCCTGCATCATTGAATCGAAAGCACTTAAGGGTTATCGCCTATCTGCAGAAACATTAGAATATTTAATAATCGGGAGTTTCTGGAGAATTGCGGTATTCTAGTGCTCACTTGAGCGGTTACTTTTGTGCTATGCCCAGAGTAAGAACACAAAACGCTATCAGAAATGCGGACCCGGGACTCGGCGGATTCTCGCTGGTTGAAACCCTGGTGGTTGTAATGGTCATATTGACCATCGCGGCAATCGCAATTCCGAATCTGGTGCATGGTAAGATGCGCGCCAATGAAGCTGCCGCCGTTTCGTCAGTCAAAACGATTAACACCGCTCAACTGATGTACAACGACGCTTTTCCTGAAGTTGGGTATGCCAGCAGCCTGGCTAACCTTGGCGCCCACGGCAGTACGTGTGACAAGCCCACCAGCACAAACGCCTGCCTGATCATGGATGAGGCGCTCACAAGCGGGCTGAAAAGCGGCTACATTTTTGAAATTGTGGCCGATGGCAACACGCCTGCCGGGAGTTACGGCGTGACGGCAACGCCCGAGACCAGCCTCTCAGGACGCTGCAATATCTCGTCCAATGAAAGTGGAGACATCCACATATCTTTCCCTGGCAGCCCAGCCTCAGCGGGCGATAGATCTGTAGGCGCAGGCAGCGCGGGCTGCGAATAGCCTCAGCGCAGTTCAAACCTACCGATCATAGTTGCGCCCCTTTACTCAGCTTTTATCTCCACGGAAACACGCGTATTTTCCCAATCAAGATTGAGATTGGCCGTATTCTCATTCTTCTTGTCGAATGAAATCGTGAATTGCTCCACCGATTGCGGCAGAGCGGTTTTCTTCATGTCGACTCGGGCCAGATCCTGGCTTTCGTCATACTTGGTTCCCCACTGACCGGTTTGCTTGTTGATGATGAGCTTCCAGGTTCCTTCTGACGGCAAGGTATAGAGCGTGTACTTTCCCGCAGGCACTTTTGCGCCGCCAATGTTGAGATCGATTTCAGTATTCAGCGCGGTAGCCTCATTTGCGCCCGTGCGCCACACTTTGCCGTAAGGCGCAAGTTCCTGCCCAACTTTTCTGCCCTTCAGTGAAGGACGGCTGTAATCAATGGTGATCTTCTTGTTCTTCAGCGTCACCTCTGCCGTGGCCGGAGGGCTGGGGCGCTTGCTCTTATCTTCAGGCGTCTGCTGTGCCACCGCCATCACGCTGATCAACGTGATCAATGAGACTCCAACTGCTAACTGTTTCCATTGCATCTTTTGTTTTCCTTTCCTTTCAAAGCAGGTTATGATCGCCCCGGCAGGTGTGGCTTAGCAACTGCATGCCACGTCCGGGGTCGCGGCGCAACCAGCCTCTGGCTGGCGTGGTCACCAAAGTACCATCGCCACCTTGACCGCGTGCGACTTTTCATAATACGCGGCGTCACATAAAGTTATACCGGACTAATCGTTATACAAAAAGATCGTTTTCCGCACAGATTCACTGAAAGAAACTGAAGTGAGGCATTGCCATGAAACAACGTTTGGCGTTTTCCCTGTTCCTCTGCCTGGCCGCATCCAGCATCGCTGGCATGGCCCAGTCCGCGGCGCCTGCCAGCCCTGTTCACCGCACCACCAAGGCTGTGAACTATAGGCTGCGCGGAGATGCCGTCAAGGTCGACTTTCACGGCACTGAGCTCATGCAGAACGCCTCCGGTGAAGCCCGGGTCACGGGCAAAAAGAGCAGCGTAGAAATCGACGCTAAATTCGATGGCCTTGAAGATCCCACTAAATTCGGCCTGGAATACCTCTCGCTGGTGCTGTGGGCCATCTCGCCGGAAGGCCGCGCGGTCAACCTGGGCGAACTTGTAATTGACCACAATAGCAGCCGCGTAAAAGCCATTACCGATATGCAGACGTTTGGCATGATCGTCACGGCGGAGCCTTATTTTGCCGTGAACCAGCCCGGCAACATGGTGGTGATGGAAAACATTATGAGCTCCACCACCGTTGGCCGGCAGGAGAATATTGACGCCAAGTATGAGCTGCTGGGTCGCGGGACGTACTCAGCCACCAACACCAAGATTTCCGACGCTATTTTTGGCATCGACCGCAAGACGCCGCGCGTGCTTTTTGAAGCCCGCAACGCCGTAAGAATCGCCAACCTTGCCACAGCCGATAAGTATGCGCCCTCTATCCTGGCCAGCGCTACCCAGCAACTCCGCAAGGCTGAAGAAGCTTACGTGCAGAAGCGCGATAAGAGCACCATTGAAACGCTGGCGCGTGAAACAGTAAGCACCGCCGAGGAAGCTCGCGTGATGGCGGTAAAGCAGCGTGCGGAAGAAGAAGCCCAGGCCAAGGCTGCCGCCGACAAGAAGGCCGCGGAAGATCGCGAAGCCAAAGCCCGCCAGGATGCCATTGCAGAAGCGCAACGCCGGCAGGAAGCTGAGATCGCGCGCAAGCAGGCAGAACAGGCCCGTGCACAGGCTCTGGCTGCACAGGCCGATGCCGAACGCATGAAAGCCGAAGCCGAAAAAGCCCGCCAGGAAGCTGAAGCTGCACGCCAGCAGGCCGACGCGGCTCGCCAACAGGCAGACACAGCCCGCGCAGCCGCCGAACAACAGAAGCAGGCGCTGGCCGTGGAAGCAGACAAAGCGCGGAAAGCCGCGGAAGAGTCTGACCGCTTACGCCAGCAAGCCGAGCAGGAAAAAGCCGACCTTCGCGCGCAACTGCTGCAGCAGTTGAACACGATTCTCGCAACCCGCGACACAGCGCGCGGCTTGATCGCCAACATGTCAGACGTTTTGTTTAAGACCGGAAGCTTCGAGTTGCTCTCCGGCGCGCGCGAGCGGCTGGCCAAAGTCAGCGGCATCGTGATCGCACATCCCGGCCTGCATCTTGAAGTGGAAGGCCACACGGACGCCGTAGGCAGCGACGAATACAACCAGAAGCTGTCCGAAAACCGTGCGCAAGCCGTGCGCGACTACCTGATTCAGCAAGGTATCCCGAACAATTCCATCGTATCGCGCGGCCTGGGCAAGACCCAGCCCGTGGCGACCAATGACACAGCGGAAGGACGTCAGCAGAACCGCCGCGTTGAACTCGTTCTCTCAGGTGAAGCTATCGGCATGAAGACAGCTTCTGCAACAATCACCACACCAAAATAATTACCTATCCCGTCATGCGAAAGAGGAACCCACGGAGGTTCCTCTTTTATTTCTTGGAAGGTTTACTTTTCGTAAGAAGCTAGATCGCAGCCGGTCTGATCTCGTCCCGGCGCTCAAGAATTTTTGATACCGATTGCAGCACCCCTTCGCGGGAATCGCCGGTAACAAAACTATTGCCGTCGATATCCGGGCGTATTCTTCCCATCTGCAAAATCGGCGCTTCAGGTAGATGGTGCCTCACGGCATGGCCAATGGCCTTTTTCATGCGGGGTTCCACGCTATCGGCAATCAGCACCACGTCAAAGATTTGGCCCTGGCAGGCCAGATCAACGTCTTTCAAGCTGCAAGCGGTCTTTACGCGATAGCCTGCGCGTTCCAGCCATTCCAGTCGTAAGCGCAAAGCGGGTTCTGTTGCCACAATCAATAGCAGCGCAGCCGGGAGAGCATCTTGTGCCATTCGGGGGTGACTTCCATCTAACTAGCGTTACTTAATACTTTAAATGTATTTTTAGAATTAAGACAGCATTATCGTGTTACTAGCGCATTTTCATGTACTTAGCCGATCTTTTCTTTTGCTTACAATTAAAAATTCCAATACTCAGAGCCAGTCTCAAACAACATGGCTGAGCCAGATTTTTAGATGCAAAGCTGCCGCAAGCGAGAAGATGATTTGCATTCTTTTTCCTCTACAGCGGCCAGTTGATTTTTTGCGCCCGTGGCGACGCTCCTTGACTTGCGATAATCTTCCCTCAGGACCAGCAGAGACTCATGAGCACTTCCGCACAAACACCCCAGGCCTTTACGGTAAAAACAATCTTGAAGTACAACCCATTCCGCAAGCTCTGGCTGGCCCAGTTTGTCAGCGTCTTTGGTGATTTTCTGGCCTTCTTCGGCGTTATCAGCCTCATTACCTTCCGCTGGCATGGGACGCCTGTTCAGGTCACCACCGTCACAATCGCGTTCGTGCTCCCCATGGCTGTCATCAGCCCAATTGCGGGTGTTTTTGTGGACCACTGGAACGTGAAGCGGCTCATGATCGCCAGCGACCTCATCCGCGCCGCTCTCATCCTCCTGCTTATCTTTGCCCACAACGTTCCACAGATTTCCGCGATCTTCCTGGTCTTGAGCTCCATCTCCAGCTTTTTTGCTCCGGCCCAATCCGTAACGCTGCTTACCATTGTCCCGGCAGAAGGGCTGCTGGCAGCAAACGCCCTGATGATGCAGGCGCTTTACATTGTGCGGCTGTTATCGCCTGCGGCGGCGGGCGCACTGGTGGCATGGCTTACTGAAAAATCCTGCTTCTATCTGGACGTGGCCAGCTTCATCTTCTCTGCGGCCATGATTTCGAGCCTGTTAGTAATACGCCCTGCGCGACAGCAAGGCGAGAAGACTGTGAAGTCGCTGGCGCAGGATTTTTGGGCCGGCAATAAATTCATATTCACCCACGCAGGGCTGGCTTTTGTCTTTATTGCGATGGCCGTGGCCATGTTTGTGCTGAGTTCTTTCAGCCCGTTGATCTCGATCTATATACGCGACTCGCTCCATGCCGGCTCATTTATGTTTGGCGCAATCAGCGCCATGGTGGGAGTGGGAATGATCGTGGGCACACAACTAATTACGCGCCTGGCGGGACGTGGACGCAAATCCTATGTGGTGCTGGGCGGACTTTTCCTGCTTGGTCTGGGTGCAGGGCTGCTGGGAACGTTTCGCAACACGGCTATGGCAGCTCTCAGCACATTCACCATGGGCTTCGGTATTGCGTTTGTCTGGATTCCGGCGCAGACCATGTCCCAGCAGGAAACGCCCCCGCCCATGGTTGGACGCGTGAGCAGCACCTTCATGTCATTAATTGCTGTGTCCCAGGTGGTTGGACTTCTCCTCTCTGGATATCTGGCGCAAAAGCTCGGCATTCGGGTAGTGTTTCTGGCCTGCGCTGGAGCACTCGCCCTAATTTCCCTGGCCGGACACTTCCTGATGCGTGGTCGCGCTCCTCAAAACACCGGCGCTAACGTGCAAACAAACGCTACGCCCCAATCCTCAGCGACGAGCCAGGAATCGTAAAAACGATCACTGTGAGAAGGTCCAGGTCCTAAACAGTATCCCTGCGGCTTCCAGTTACTTTGGTGACGTTTCCGTTGTTTCACCAAGGCGTTAGGATTCTCATCAAGTTGTAGCCTGTGGCGCTGGGAAAGCATGGCACGCCGCGCAGCAGGCAATTGAGGAGAAGACGTTGAAGTTCACCCCCAATCGGCGCCATGCACGCCATCGATGGATACGCTTGTTTTCCGTTGGACTGCTGGCATTATTTTCTTTCGTTTCAAACAATTCCTTTGCGCAAGCTGTTCCGCGCAAAATCAAAAACCGCGTGGAGCCCGTTTATCCTGAACTGGCCAAAAGAAACAACATCATAGGAAGCGCCCGCGTTGAGCTGCTGGTCGCGCCCGATGGCAGAGTGAAGGACGTAAAAGTCCTGGGCGGAAATCCGGTGCTGGTCCAGGCCGTAATGGCCGCCGTGGTTAAGTGGAAGTATGAGCCTGCGGCTGAAGAATCCAGCGTGGTCATTAAGTTCGACTTTAACCCTTAGATTTTCCTGTGCATTTAAATCTCTCTCCTGTTTTTCTTTGGCCTGGATGAAAGTGATCCAGGCTTTTTTCTTTGCAAGAAAATTCTCACCACTGATCAACACGGATAACACTGATAGACCCTGGGAAGGCCAGCGGGCCCGATCTCGTGCGATGTCGGCGATCCCGGCAATCCTTACGTGTGATAACTTTTTCCGGTATGGATTCTAACGACCCATTTCTTCAGGCTGCGATTGACGAAGCACGGCAGGGACTTGCTGAAGGCGGGATCCCCATAGGCTCGGTGATCGTACACCGCGATAAGATCATTGGTCGCGGGCACAACCGTCGCGTGCAGAAAGGCAGCAGCATCCTGCATGGAGAAATGGACGCGCTGGAAAATGCCGGACGCCAGTCCGCCGCCGTCTATCGCGAATGTGTTCTCTACACCACACTCTCGCCGTGTTCCATGTGCTCCGGAGCCATTCTGCTGTATGGAATTCCTCGCGTCATCATCGGCGAGAATAAGACGTTCATGGGTGAAGAAGAGCTGCTGCGATCACGCGGCGTTGCGATTGAAGTGGTGCAGATCGAAGAATGCATCCGTCTGATGGAGGAGTTTATTCGCAAGAATCCAAGGCTGTGGGATGAGGATATTGGGGTTTGATCGGTTTCTGAATTGATGTATCCGCTAACATACATTACGCTTAGCAATCCATCTCACCCCCCGCGACGTGCCTCCTGAGGCAAGCCACTCGACCGCAGAGTGTTTCGATACATTTTCCGCGAAGCCGAAGGATCGGCTCGCTGCACCTTAGGTCTATCCAAGAGCGCTTGGATGAACGTCTGCCCTGAAGATCAGCGGGAGCAGATCCTTCGCCGTGCATCTCAGACCGTGATTATAAAGAGCACAGCGTCGTGCGCGGCTCAGGATGGCACTTTCATAAGGATAGAGATTGGTAATTCGGGATACAGCGATCCTATAGAAACTTTCAAGGCTGTGGCATAAACGCGACGCAGCCAGATTCCTGACTTTCCTTTTCTTGATCCGCGTGCATCCGCGTAAATCCGCGGTAATTTTTTAATACTTCCAGCTCGCATCCGCTCCCTTAGGCGCATTCAATGTGATGTGGTTTGCCATCACGCGCAGAAGCTCAGCCTGGTTCAATGGCGTCCAGCCGTGGCCTTTCATCGGCCGGCCATATTCAAATGATCCACCGTAGGGCGGATTGTTGGTTCGCTTGAGGAAATCCTCCAGCCGATAAACTGCCAGGTTCAGATAGAAATTGTCCATGTCTCCGCAATAGAGATGCAGCTTGCCGGTAAGTTTGGGGCCGATCGTCTGCCAGTTATTCTGCAAATAATCTTTTAGATCGTAGCCATGCTCGCGCATGTAGGCGGCGACGGTCTGATCGATCTTGCCGGTGGTCTTGTCCCAAAGCGGCTTGGGATATCCATCCACTCCCACGGGGCCATACACGGCTTCCCAGGCTTCAAACTGTTCTGCGGATCGTCCGTGTGAGCCAAGCACTTCTTCCAGTTGGCTCATTTGCCGCACGGTCACATCCGTTTGCCCTTCGGCGGTGCGTGACATGGGCCGCTCTGGAATCGGCGCATCATAGCCCGGCGCTAGAAAAGCATTCACGTCGCCATAAATGTCGACGATTCCATAGCGCGTGAAATCGACGGGATCGGGATAGAAAGTCCAGGTCCCGCCAAAGAAATCAGGATGATATGCCTGGAGCGCCAGCGACTCCCATCCGCCGGTTGAGCCGCCGGAAAGCACGCGCGCATAGGGCTGGCGAATGATGCGGAAATGTTCCTCAATATAAGGAATCAGCTCGTTCATGATGGCGTCGCCGTAAGGGCCGTTGTTGGCGGAGTTCACAGCGTAAGAATCGTCAAAGTAGACGGTAGGGTGCTGGAAGGTTACAGCGATCATGCGCGGAAAACCGTTTGACGTCCAGCGTTTGTATAACTCCGGCCCGGAGATGCGACCTTCGCGCACGGGCAGGTCCGCGGGTGATTGCTCCGTGGAAAAGCCGAGCGGCGCGCGCAAGCTGAAATGTCCCTGCTCATAGAGCACCGGATAATGCGCGCTGGGATGGGCCTCATAACCTTCCGGCAGCAGCACCGTCGCGCCCAGATAAATAGGCTTTCCCCAGAACTGCGTCAGCAGCTTGCTCTGTATCTTGATGTGCTTTACGTACTGCGTATCGCCCGGCGGGAGCGGCGTGGGAATTTTGTGATCAAGGTTGAGCCTGATCTCATATCCCGTGAGTGGATCAAGATGGAAATGGCCGGCGTCGCTGAATAGGTTTCCCGGCGACTTGTTGAACTGCTGACCTTCCCACTGGTCCATGTGCGCAAAGAGGGTGTGACCGTCTGACCTCTGGAAATGCGTATAAACATTCAGCAGCGCCTGGACGTAATAATCGCCGGCGGGAAGCTCGCGCACTGACTTCAAGGGATAGCCGAGCGTCAGGGCGTCAAGCTGGGCAGCCTGCCCGGGTTGCAGGTTCTGCACGTCAACGGCGATCATCTCTGTCCGCGACCGCCATGAGCCCACTTGAAGCCGCGGCTCAGGATCGTTGGCCCGCGCAATGATTACAAACATCCTTCCGGTTATGGGCTGCTGGTTGGCCGGAAGCGTGATTTTGAACGTGATGCTGGAAGCGGCGGCAGTGGCTGACAGAGCTAAGCTAAGAAAAAGACAGGCGATAGAGAGCTTGGTCCAGCGTCGATCAAGATTCATGGTTTCTCCGGGGGAACTAACTGGAAGTATACGGCGGGAGGGAATTGTTCCCATCCATTTGCGGGGTGAGATTCTCGATTCCTGCGCCTGCCCCGCGCGGGGAAAAGGCGGCTCCGCAGGGAAGGGGCCTTGGCCTATTTTCACAGAACGCCAGAACGCATCCGACTATATAATGTCCCGACGGCGAGGTGCCTTATTCGCAAGGTATTCCATTTCGAATCTCCACGGGCACGGTATAAAGCCGATGCCGCGATTGTCTGGTGTTTCGACCATCGTTTTGATGTGGTGCTCCACAAGCTCACCAAACGCATCGGCGTGGAATTTTTTGATCCCATCCTGGTTGCCGGCGGCGCAAAATGCCTGGCCGGTAACGATCTGGAACGCGATCGCCAGTTCGTTCTGGAACAGGTCCGCAAATCTATCCAGTTGCACGGAACGCACACGGTTTTGCTCATGTTACACTCCGATTGCGGCGCGTACGGTGGCCTTGCGGCCTTTGATAATGACACCGCCCGCGAAGCCGAAAATCACCGGCAAGACCTGCATCGCGCCGTGGATTTTCTGCAGGCGCAGATTCCGGAGCTGACCATCCGCGGGTTCTTTGTGGATTTTGAAGGCGTCTGGGAAGCCGATTACAGCAAGGACAGCGCAATAAGTGCCTGACTGAAGAAGAGGTAGTGCATGTTTCACGGGGTCCAGGGAGAATACAGGTGGCTTGAGACGGCTGCCCATGAGGTTTACGACGTTTTGCAGGTCTGCCCTACCGTGGCGGCAAACAAGAATGTTGTGATCACCTCTTTTGACTCTTACCCACTTCAGCCAACTTCAGAAGAAATGCAGCGCGGATGGCGAACCTCCGGCCGTTCCCTGCATATCCCAGTGAGCGGCAACATTTCCGCCATACCGTTTGAGGTTTTTGACGAGTGGTACATCTTTACCACTGACTCTCCGGAACGCGACTACAAAGTCTTTGTAAAACACGATTGGTTCACGCTCGGTCCGGCCCAGACGATTTACTCCCGCACGGGAAATGCATTCGATCTGAAGCGCATGCAGCGCTGGTTCTGGCAGGAGTTGGAAGAGTGTAATCCGGAATCCTATCTTGGCCGGGGCACTCGCCTGAAGTTTGTCAGCCGGAATCCTGAATACTTCAACACAGTGCTGCGCGGGCTAAGTTCGCTGGCCCGCATTCGCGCCAAGTCCGCCAAAGCGCCAGCCTGAAGTCCCGCCTCTGCCGCACCCTCTTCGCACGGTCATCGTACTTGCCTATCCATGCCAGCGGCGAAATAAGTTTGAAAGAAACCCCGTCCGCTAATTTCCCGCAAGATTGCTCACCATCCATCGTTCTCCAGAGCAGTGGGAACTGTCGCCGCCGCCTGGTGTCTGATTCTCACGCAGGTGTTCTATGAAGAGCCATTGGCTTCTTGCGCCACTGTTGTCTGCTGTTCCTTTATTCGCATGGCAAGGAACTACGCCGCAGGCTGCGCTGGAGGAGTTGGCCACCGCCACCAAGCCTGAAGCCATTGCCCGCCATCTTCCTGAACCGGTGCAGAAGAGCATTGAAGTCCTGCCTAAAATACAAAAACAACAAGTCATGGAGCAGCTCCTGGAAATGAAGAATACGCAGCTTCATGGATGCTCCCTTCGCCCTGCGCACGATTCTGAAGGCTGGGAAATTCTTGATGGAGATGGCAATAGCAAGGGCAAGGTCAGGCTGGCGAACGCTTTCATTTCCGGTGTTGAGGCACTCCTGCCGCTGGAACTTGATTTCCCTGACGGCACCCAGGTTTTCATTGTCACCATGCACCTTGAGGGTGATGAGTGGCGCATCGACGATTTTGGCCCATGGGAGAAAAGCGATCTTGGCCTGGACAAGCTGCTGCATCAACCTACTGAGATGGAACAAAACGAGACTGCTGCAACAGAGACTATACGTACTCTGAAAGGAGCGCTCCAGCGATACGCTTCACGCTTCCCCAAAACGGGGTTCCCTTTCCACCTGCGCACGCTCACAATCTCAACTGAATCTGAGAACATTTATGCCGGCAGAGAACCGCTGCTGGATGAGTCGTTCGCTGTCGACCCCTTGATCAAGAATGGTTACGTCTTCCAATACCTTCTCACAAGCGTGGGCGATGGGGGCGAACACGGCTGGGGCAGCTATGAGATCACCGCTACCCCCGTCGAATTTGGCAAGACCGGATCTAAAAACTATCTGGCCAATCCGAATCTCCATGTGACTTCGCAAAACCGGCCGGCAACCGACGATGATCCCGCGCCACAGGATTAATTTCCTGATTTTGCCGAAGTCAATACCAGCGGCTGGCTATCGCCGGCATTTACCGTTTCAAAAAACTTACGCAGGTCCGTGTATTCGTTCTGGTGGAAGGCGATGCCTGCCATTGCATAGGTGCGATTGATGGTCACGCTGTTCCCCTTGGCGCTACGCGTCAGACTGTAAAGTGAATAATCAGTACGGACCGGCGAGACCTCAGATATGTTTTCCATCTGAAAAGCGGCAGGGAATGTGATGCTTGTCTCATCCACCAGGTAATACGGGAAGTTGAAGTACACCGGCTGTTTGCGCTCTCCGTGGGCAAACGGCTGGCGCCTTCGCGATTCAAACAGGTTTGTGGGCACCAGCATGCGCTTGCCCGCACTGCTGGCATACGACGGAATCTCCACCTTGAAGCTGGCCGACAATTGCTTTTCCCCGTCGTCCCAGCCGACCGCCGAATCAAGCTGAACAATGGCGCTGGCTGGAAGCATGGCCTTCAGCTCATCTTCCAGTTCCTTTTTTCGTCCCGCAGCGTCAGTCTTCAGACCTCGGAGCCTGTGTACAAGGGCTTCTTCTCCCGCCCATGCGATGCCTATTGCGCCTTTGGCGTTACCATCTTCG
>Ga0207687_10001263_pt1 | contig 17294 bp, 11 predicted proteins | sample KBSM54metaG_FD_184399 | JGI IMG/M metagenome (GOLD analysis project Ga0207687, IMG submission 184399) | Miscanthus rhizosphere microbial communities from Kellogg Biological Station, Michigan, USA - KBS M5-4 metaG (SPAdes) (version 2) | ecosystem: Host-associated > Plants > Roots > Rhizosphere >...
CGAATCGCGGAAGCCGCGAACGCTCTCGGCAGCGATGCCGATTCGCGAGTGCGCGGCGAGGTGGCCAAGCTCGAGGCGGCTGCCGCGGAGGTCGAGCGTCGCGCCGGTGCGTTCGAGAAACGAGCCGTCGCGCTCGAAACGGCGTCGAACGACGTCGCGGCGCAGACGGAGAAAGATCTCACCGCGTCATCGGGTCGCGTGTTCGCGGTCGTCGCCGAGCTGCGCGCGCTGTCGCGCGAGTTCGAGAACGCGGCGTCGCTGGTTCAGAAAGAGATCGAGCGTGCCGACGCGATCGCGAAGTCGCGCGTCGCAAACACGATGGTGAAGACGGCCGCAAAGAAACTCGGCGGCGGCTGCAGCACGACGATCAACACGACGCACACGTACACAGGCGGCAGCGGATTCGACTTTTTCTTTCCGATCGGCGCGCCGAACGCGAGCTGGTCGATCAACGGCGGCAACGGCTTCAACATCCTCTTCGGCGGGTTCGCCGCCGACATCATCACCGGAGGCAGCGGGACCGACATCATCTGCGGCCTCAAAGGCGACGATCAGATTCACGGCGGAGCCGGAGTCGATCTTCTCTTCGGCGAATTCTTCATCGATCTCCCGATCCTCACCGGCAACGACTGCATCTGGGGCGAAGACGGCGTCGATCTCGTCGTGGGCGACAACTTCGCGGAGATCAATCAGGGAACGCCCGGCGGCGACGACGAGCTCTCCGGCGGAACGGGAACGGATTTGATTTTCGGCGATGACGTTCTCGACGTCTTCACACCGAATCACGCCGGCGGAAAGGACAAGATCAACGGCGATGCCGGCATCGATCTCCTCTTCGGCTGTGGCGGTGACGATGAGATCCACGGAAACGACGAGATCGATTTCGCGATGGGAAATGGCGGCAACGACACGATCTACGGCGAGACGGGCCGCGACGTCTCGTTCTGCAACACCACCGTCCACCTCGGCAATCTTCTTCTCGGCAACCTCGGCGACGACACGATCTATGGCGACAAAGGGATCGACGTCATCTTCGGCGGCGACGGAGCCGACAAACTCTACGGCGCAAACCAGATCGACCTGATGTTCGGCGGCGACGGCGATGACGACATGCAAGGCGCCGATGGCGGCGAGATCTGCAAGATCCATGGAGTGCCGATCCGCATCGGCAACCTGATGCTGGGCGGCACTGGCAACGACAAGATGACCGCCGGCGGCGATCTCGACGTCATGCTCGGACAAGACGGCGATGACGACATGAAAGGCTTCGTCGGCAACCTTCAGCAGCCGTTCGCGATCGATGCCGACGTGATGTTGGGCGGCGACGGTAACGACACGATGCAAGGCGATGCCGAACAGGTGATCCTCACGAACTCCGTCGACTTCATGTTCGGCGGAGACGGCAACGACACGATGCGCGGCGGCTCGCAGATCGACTTCATGTTCGGCGGTGCGGGCCAGGACGACATGCACGGCGACAGCAACGCGCTGAATCTCGTCGGCTCGATCGATCTGATGTTCGGCGGCCCCGACGCGGACACGATGGACGGCGGCAACAGCCTCGACCTGATGTTCGGCGGTGACGGCAACGACAAGATGATCGGCGACGCGGAAAACAGCGGCGAGATCTCGCCGGATCTCATGTTTGGTAACGACGGCAACGATGACATGAACGGCGGCAACAGCATCGATCTCATGTTCGGCAACGATGGCGATGACCGCATGCGGGGCGACTCCGGCGGAGCGGCGCAGATTCTGTCGGTCGACTTCATGTGGGGCAACGCCGGCGCCGACAACATGGACGGCGGCAAAGCCATCGACTTCATGTTCGGCAACGACGGCTGCGACACGATGAACGGCGGCGACGGCTTCGACTTCATGTGGGGCAATGGCGACGACGACGTGATGGACGGCGGCGATGGGTCCGACTTCATGTGGGGCAACGACGGTCACGACACGATCCGCGGCGGCAACGGTCCCGATTTTCTGTGGGGCAACGACGGCTGCGACACGATGTCCGGCGGCGCGTCGATCGACTTTATGTGGGGCGGCGCCGGTGTCGATCAGATGAACGGCGATGACGGTCCCGATTTGATGTGGGGCGGAGCCAACGGAGACACGATGAGCGGCGGCGACTCCGTCGACTTCATCTGGGGAAACGATGGCAACGATCTCATTCACGGCGACGACCAGATGGATTTCATCTGGGGCGATGATGGCGACGATTGTCTTTACGGAGATGACGGCCCCGATTTCTTGTGGGGCGGCAATGGAAACGACTGCCTGCATGGCGGCGCCCGAGGAGATGCGTTGCGCGGTGGAGATGGCGATGATCGGCTGTTCGGCGACGATGGGATGGACCGGCTCTACGGCGGCAATGGTGATGACCTGCTCGACGGTGGCAATGGGGCGGACTTCCTCTTCGGCGAAGGCGGCAACGACACGCTGTGGGGTGGACCCGGATTCGATTTTCTGTTCGGCGAACATCGCCATCAGTCAGGAAGCAGCGGCGTCGACTGCGATTGCCACACCGAGACCTGCGTCGGAACGATCTGCATTCGAAAGTTCAACGACACGAACGGTGACGGCGCGCAAAACGCGAACGAAGGCGGACTCGCGAACTGGCAGTTCCAGGTGAAGTGCGGCTGCGTCATCACGACGTTGACGACCGACGCGAACGGCAACGCGTGCGGGAAGTTCCTCAGCGGAGACTGCAGCGTCGTTGAAACGACGCAGCCGGGTTGGACGCCGACGACAGCGACGACGCAGAACGTCACCGTCAATGGAGGACAGACTGCGAACGCGACGTTCGGCAATCGGCCCGCGAACATCAACGGCGAACTTTGCATCCGCAAGTTCAACGACGTGAACGGAAACGGCGTCGAAGACTCCGGCGAGGCAGGTTTGCCGTGGCAGTTCGTCGTGACCGGACTCACGAGCATCTATACCGTGATGACGGGAACGAACGGCGGATACTGCTCCGGAGTTCCGATGGGGACGTACACGATCGCGGAGTCGCCCGCATCAGGTTGGGTGGCAACCACGCCCGTGACGCAAACCGCCGTCGTGACTCCGAATCACGCGACGACCGTGACGTTCGGCAATCGACGCGACACCACGATCCGGCAGCTTTGCATTTACAAATTCAACGACCTGAATGGCAACGGTGTTCGCGATGCAGGCGAGCCGGGCATCGGCGGATTCACATTCGACGTCACAGGGCCCTTTGGCTTTCATCAGCCTTTCACGACTGACGCGAACGGCGTCGTGTGCGCGAACGTTCATGAAGGCAACTACACGGTGACGGAGATCGCGCAGAGTGGATGGACGCCGACGACGCCAACGACGCAGAACGTGACCGTCGGCGTCGGAATCCCTGCAACGGCGCGATTCGGCAATCGGAAGAAGTGATCTCCTGGCGGGCGCGACGATGACTTGTGACGCTTGTCATCGCCGCGCCGCCGCTTCGGCCCTACTGTGACTCCTTGACCGTGATGGAATGCCGAACTTAAGATAACTGCTTCCTAACTCATCGGTCTGGAGGACTCATGAAAGCATCAAGACTTGCGTTGGCCACCCTTTGTCTCACGACTCTGGCGGCCACGTCCGCATTCGCGCAGCAGGGCGGTCTTCGATACTCGATCACCGTTACGAAATTCGAGAATTCCGCGGGGTGGAGCGGCCGGTGGGACATCGGCGACGCGTGGGGCACCGTCCTCACCGATCTCCTCAACCAGACCGGCAAGTTCATCGTTCTCGGCGAGAAAGACATGCGCAACGAAGCGATGGGCGAGCAGGACCTGGCTGCGTCGGGACGCACGGCCGGCGGCAACAAAGCGCCCGTCACCGGGCAGCTGACACCTGCACAACTTTTGGTCAAGGGCAAGATCACGCACGTGCAGGACGACACGGCCGGCGGACGCGGTGGTGTGAGCTTCGGCGGCATCCGCGTCGGCGGCAGCGGCGGCAAGGGTGAAGTCAACGCGACGATCTACATCGTCGACTCGACGACTGGACAAGTGCTCGCGTCGAAGAGCGTCGTCGGCACCGCCGGCAAGCGCGGACTCGGCGTCGGCTACAGCGGCGCCGGATTCAGCGGTGACGTCGAAGGCTTCAAGAACGACAACGTCGGCAAAGCGGTCGAAGCGGCGTGCGGCGAAGCGGTGAAGTTCCTCACCGACCAGCTGCCGAAGATTCCGTGGACCGGCTCCGTCGTGCAGGTCGCGAACGGCAAGGTGTACATCAACCGCGGCGCGCGCGAAGGCGTGAGCGTCGGCAAGAACTTCGTCGTCGGAACGTCGGAAGTCATCCGCGATCCGGACTCGGGCGAAGTGCTCGACACGAACGTGACCGAGATCGCGCGTCTCGAAGTGACCGAAGTGAAAGAAAAGCTCTCGATCGCGAAGATCAGCAGCGGCAAAGCGACGGGAGTGAAGAAGGGAATGGCAATCACGCCGGCCCAGTAACCAACGGATCGAACAATCAAAATGGGAACTCCCACCGGGCGCGGCCTGCCCGAAAAAATCGGCCATTACAAAATCGTCTCGGAGCTCGGGCGCGGCGGTATGGGCGTCGTCTACAAGGGCTACGAGGAATCGCTCAACCGCCACGTCGCCATCAAAGTCCTCGGCGATCACCTCGCCGGCGACGAGCAGTTCCTGACGCGATTCATTCGCGAGGCGCGCGCGGCCGCGGGGCTGTCGCATCCGAACGTCATCCCGATCTTCTTCGTCGGCAACGACGATGGACTCAACTACTTCGCGATGGAGTTCGTGAACGGACGCTCCGTGCAGACGATGATCCGGTCGGAAGGCCGCATCGGTAATCCGCGCGCCGCGCAGATCATCCTGCAGGCCGCGCACGGACTCGCCGCCGCGCACGACGCCGGCATCATTCATCGCGACATCAAGCCCGCGAACCTGATGGTCGACGAGCGCGGCGTCGTGAAGATCGCCGACTTCGGCGTCGCGCTTCCCGCGGAAACGCAGACGAAGTTGACGGCGACCGGCGCGATGATGGGAACGCCGGGATATCTATCGCCCGAGCACTGCATGGGCGAGCCGATCGATCTCCGCGCCGACATCTACGCCCTCGGCGTGACGTATTACGAGATGCTCACCGGCCGCATGCCGTTCAACGCGGAGAGTCCGTTCGCGCTGATCCGGCAGATCATGCAGGAAGATCCGCCCGACGTGACGCAGCTCAACAGCGAAGTCGACGCCGAGTCGAAGCGGATCCTGATGAAGATGATCGCGCGCGACCGCAATGCGCGCTATCAGAACTGCCACGAGCTCTCGACCGACCTCGAGGAGTATCTCGCCGCGCACAACGTCCGCAACATCACCGCGAGTCTCGCGTCGAAGAGCACTGCCGCATCCGGCGCCGCAGCGACGCCGACCATCATCATGGATTCGCCCGCGGCAACGGTCGCGCAGACCGCGCCGTCGCCTTTGCCCGCGCCTCCGCAACTCGCGGTCACGGAACCCGGCGGGCCGCAGTTCGTGCAGCCGGTGACGATTCCTCCGGTTGCCGCCGCTCCTCCGAAAAAGAAGAGCTCATTCGCGCTCGTCGCTGCGATTGCGCTCGTCGCGTTTCTCGCCGCGTTCGCCGCAGCCGGTGTGATCGGATACAAGATGTGGCGCGGCACAAACGTTCAGAAAGCGTCCGTGCTTTCGCCGACGACCACAGTCGCCGACGCGAAGCCAGTTGCGCCCGCGAACGTGGAGCTGTCGAACCCCGTTTCCTCGCCGCTCGACGCAAAGAGCTCGAATCTGACGTCGACTCCGGCGCAAACGCCAGTTCCAGTTTCCAGTGGAGGACAGGCGCCCTCGCCTGTCCATGTTGCACAACAAACGACTCCCACCCCCGGCCGGACAGGCGCGGCGCCTGTCCTACACGGGACGACGACGCCAACTCCCGCGCCCGCGCGCAAGAACAACATCGCCGTCGCCGTGCAAGGTGAAACAGCTCTCAATAGCGCGATCGCCGACGTCCTGACCTCCGAGTTCTCGAACGCGGGACTCGAAGTCGCCAACGCCGACGATCTTCCCGCGACCGAAGGCATTGCGCGCAACGCATCCTCCGGCGCGCTGCTCGATCGACTCCGCGGCCACGCCGGAATCCTCGTCGTTGCGCGCATCGAGCCGGCGGGCGAGCGTGAGCTGAGCTACATGGGCCGCCACGACACCGCGTACACGTCGCGCGTCAACGTGACCGTCTACGACGTCGCCAGCGGACATCCCCTCGGCACGCGCGCCAGTGCGTCGATCGAATACACGTCGATCAACGCAAGCAAGAAAGCGGAAGAAGTCGTCGGTCCGCTCGCAGCGAAAGCGCTCGAAGCGATTCAGAATCGATAGTGCTCATGACGGCGAGGTATCCTCGCCGTCATGAGACGTTCGCTCGCGCTCTTCATCGTCCTCGCATGCTTTGCCGCGCTCGCCGATGACGCTCCGGCGTTCGCGCCCGATCGCAAACCGAACGAAGGTGAAGGTCCGTTTCAACGCCTGATCATTCGGGGCGCCACGCTCATCGATGGCACCGGCGCGCCGCCGATCGGGCCGGTCGACATCGTCATCGAAGGCAATCGCATCCGCGAGATCCGCAACGTCGGCTTCCCGAAAGTCGCGATCAAAGAGAGCGATCGTCCGAAAGATCCGTCGCGCGAGATCGATGCGTCGAATCTCTACGTCCTGCCCGGCTTCATCGACATGCACGCGCACGCCGGCGGACGCGAACAAGGCACGACCGCGGAGTACGTTTTCAAACTCTGGCTCGCGCATGGCGTGACGACGGTTCGCGAGCCGGGATGCGGCAACGGCGTCGACTGGTGCCTGCACGAGCGCGATCGCAGCGCGAAGAACGAGATCGTCGCGCCGCGCATCGTGCCGTTCGTCTTCACGCGCCGGCAAATGTGGGACGGCGGCGTCATCGACTCGCCCGAGCAGGCGCGCAAGTTCGTGCAGTGGGTGGCGAAGAAAGGCGCGGCCGGGATCAAGATCCTCAGCTCCGGCGATCCCGTCTTCGATCCCGACATCCTCGCCGCGCTCCTCGACGAAGCGAAGAAACAAAACCTCGGATCGACGACGCATCTGTCTCAGATGGGCGTCGCGCGCACCAACATCGTCGACGCGGCGCGCCTCGGCCTCCGCGGCATGGAGCACTGGTACGGACTCCCGGAATCGCTCTTCACCGACCGCACGATTCAGAACTTCCCGACGTCGTACAACTACAGCGACGAACAGCATCGCTTCGGCGAAGCGGGACGCTTGTGGAAGCAGGCCGCGCCGCCGGGATCGGAGAAGTGGAACGCGGTGATCGATGAGCTGATCAAGGATCACTTCAACATCGATCCGACGCTCACGATCTACGAGGCGAGCCGCGATCTGATGCGCGCGATGCGTGCCGAATGGCACGACAAGTACACGCTGCCGTCGCTGTGGCGCTGGTATCAACCGAGCCGCGCCGCGCACGGCGCGTACTGGTTCGACTGGACGACGGCCGACGAGATCGAGTGGAAGAACAACTATCGAATCTGGATGCAGTTTCTCAACGACTACAAGAATCGCGGCGGCCACGTCACGACCGGCTCCGACTCCGGCTACATCTTCAAGCTCTACGGCTTCGACTACATCCGCGAGCTCGAGCTGCTGCAGGAGGCGGGCTTTCATCCGCTTGAAGTGATTCGCTCCGCAACGATGTGGGGCGCGCAGGCGCTCGGCCGCGACGACATCGGCGTCGTGCGTCCCGGCAAGCTCGCCGATCTCGTGTTCGTCGATCAGAACCCGGTCGCGAATCTGAAAGTGCTCTACGGCACCGGATGGATTCGCGTGAATGACACGACCGGCGCCGCCGAGCGCGTCGGCGGCGTGAAGTACGTGATGAAGGACGGGATTCTCTACGACGCGAAGCAGCTGTTGCGCGACGTAGAGAACATCGTGAGCGACGCGAAGAAGAAGTGATCAGCGCGGCGGACGCTTCTTCGCGAAGGGTTTCTTGTCGAAGGGCTTCTTGTCGAACGGCTTCTTCGTGAATGGCTTTTTCGCGAACGACTTTTTCTCGTACGGCTTTTTCTCATAGGGCCTTTTCTCAGGCGGCTTTTGTGCGACGCGAACGTTGAGCGCACGGCCGCGAAATCGCTTGCGCGCGACCTTCTCGATGACCTGATCGACGTAACTTCGTGGGATGCCGACGAACGTCGTCTCCTCGCGAATCTCGATCGGGCCGATGTCGCGGCCGGGGACGTTCGCTTCGTTCGCGATCGAGCCGACGATGTCAGCGGGGCGGATGCCGTCGCGTTTTCCGACCGCGAGTTGCAGCGTCACGACGTCGGCGGCAGGCGGGCGCGAATGCGGGCCTGATTCCGATCGCTGCGGCGGAGGCGGCGGCGCCGGCTCCTCTTTCGGCACAACGAGCGACTTCGCCCCGTTCGCAATCTTCGCCGCCGCAGCGGCGACGTCCGCGATGTCGTACGGCCCTTCCGTCGCGAGCTGCGTCACGACCTCGACATACAGATCGAGATCGCCTTCTTCGAGCTGCTTGCGCAGCGCGCTCTTGAACACTTCGATCCGTCGCGCCGCGACGTCGGCGCGCGACGGCATCTTCATCGGCTTGATCGCCGTGCCGGTGAAGCGCTCGATCTCGCGCATCATGCGGCGCTCGCGCGGCGTGATGAACAGCGTCGCCACGCCGGTGCGACCCGCGCGTCCGGTGCGGCCGATGCGATGCACGTATGCTTCGACGTCGTACGGAATGTCGTAGTTGATGACGTGCGAGATCTGCTCGACGTCGAGCCCGCGCGCCGCGACGTCGGTCGCCACGACGATCTCGATCTGTCCCGCGCGCAAGCGGCGGATGACCTGCTCGCGCATCGACTGATTCATGTCGCCGTGCATCGCCACGGCGGAGAATCCGCGTCCTTCCAATCGTTCCGCGAGCTCCGCCGCGCCGGTTTTCGTTCTGCGGAAGATGAGCGCCGCTTCGCTCGGCTCGAGCTCGAGGATCTGCGTCAGCGCTTCGAGCTTCTGTCCCTCGGCGAGGTTGAGGAAACGCTGCTCGATCGCCGGCGCGTGCACGGCGTGATGCTCGATCGCGACGCGCTCGGCGTTCACCATGTGCCGCTGAGCGATGCGCGCGACTTCGTCCGGCATCGTCGCCGAGAACAACGCGATCTGCCGCTGTTTCGGAATCGTGGAGAGGATTCGTTCGACTTCGTCGATGAATCCCATCTTCAGCATCTCGTCCGCTTCGTCGAGGACGACCATCTTCACGCCGCTCAGATCGAGCGTCTTGCGATCGAGATGATCGATCAGTCGCCCCGGCGTGCCGACGACGACGTGCACGCCGCGCTGGAGGTGTTTCATCTGCAACACGATCGGCGCGCCGCCGTACACCGGCAGAACGTGCACGTCTTTTCCCTTCGCGTACGAGTGAATCGCGTCGGCGACCTGCATCGCCAGCTCGCGCGTCGGCGTGAGAACGAGCGCCTGCGTCGAGCGCTTCGACATGTCGAGGTGCTCGACCATCGGCAGCGCGAACGCCGCGGTCTTGCCCGTGCCCGTCTGCGCCTGGCCGAGGACGTCGCGGCCGGAGAGGAGGAGAGGGATGGTGCGGGATTGAATCGGGGTCGGGGCTTCGTAACCGAGGGCGGCCAGCGTGGCGATCATTGAATCGCTGAGGCCGAGCTCGGAGAAGGATAATGCGCTCATGTTGAAACGCTCCATGCTGATCGTGTTCCTGTCGCTTCCGTTGCTCGCGCAATCGCGCGACGCCGTCATCGATCAGACCATCGCCACGCTGTCACGAGTCGTCGAGTTCGAGCAAGTGGCGATCTCGCCCGACGGCACGAACGTCGCGCTGGTCACGCACTCGCCGGGAGGACACGAGCGGCTGTACGCCGGCGACGGCATCCTGTCCGCCGCCGGTTTCACTGACAACGAACGGGGACTGCACAAGGGAAGCAGGGCGCGCTACGTCCCGCCGGAGACCGATGAATCGGATCCGGCGTGGTCGCCCGACTCGAAAGAAGTCGCCTTCATTTCCGCCGAGAGCGGACGGCCGGAGATCTACGTCGTCTCCGCGAATCGCCGGAATCTCCGCAAGTTGACCGACATCAACGCGGCGTTCTCGAAGCCGAAATGGTCGCCGGACGGAAAGAAGATCGCGGTGCTGGCGATCGAAAATCCATCGCGCAAAGGCGGCGCGCTCGTGGCGATGACGCCGCCGTCGGGCGACGTCGAGACGCAGGTCGAAGAGCAGCGCCTCGCGATCGTCGACGTCGCGACGAAGTCGCTCACGTGGGCGACGCCCGTGGACATGTACGTCTTCGACTACGACTGGTCGCCCGATTCGAAATCGATCGTGATCGAGGCCGTGCATGGATCGGGCGACGACAACTATTGGACGGCGGCGTTGTATCGATGTGCCGCGTCGGGCGGCGACGCGAAGCTGATCTACAAGCCGTCGCTGCAGATCGCGACGCCGCGATGGTCGCGCGACGGAAAGAGCATCGCCTTCATCGAAGGGCTGATGAGCGACGAAGGCAACACCGGCGGCGATGTGTTCGTCATTCCGGCGAACGGCGGCGCGGCGGTGAACGTGACGCCGGGACTGCGCGCATCGGCGACGACGCTGCAGTGGTTGGCCGACTCGCGGAGCCTTCTCATCGGCGAGCACGTCAACGGACGTTCGGGATTCGCGCGCGTCGCCGCCGACGGCAGCGGCGTGACGCAGCTGTGGAGCGGCGACGAGCGTGTGTCGAACGGTGAGCTGATCGCCGTGACGCTGGCGAACGACGGCGTGACGACGGCGGTCGTCCGCGAGTCGTACACGAAACCGCCCGACGTGTGGCGCGGCAAGATCGGCGAGTGGACGCAGCTCACGCATTTGAACGACGACGTGAAGCCGCTGTGGGGCAACGCGAAGAACATCGAGTGGACGAGCGATCAGTTCCACGTGCAGGGCTGGTTGATCAGTGGGACTGCCACACAAAGCGCAAAGCTTCCGATGATCGTGCAAGTTCACGGCGGCCCATCGTCCGGCGTTGTCCCCGCGTGGCCGTCGCTGAATCTCGCGGCGCTCGCCGCGAGCGGCTACGCAGTTTTTCTCCCGAATCCGCGCGGCAGCTACGGACAAGGTGAAGCATTCGCGCAGGCGAACGTGAAGGATTTCGGCCGCGGAGATTTTCGCGACATCCTCACCGGCGTCGATGCCGCGATCGCCAGCGCGCCGATCGACAAGGATCGCGTCGGCATCTGGGGCTGGAGCTACGGCGGCTACATGACGATGTGGGCCGTCACGCAGACGACGCGATTCCGCGCCGCGGTCGCCGGTGCCGGCATCGTGAATTTCGAGAGCTACTACGGACAGAACAGCATCGATCAGTGGATGATCCCGTTCTTCGGCGCGTCGGTGTACGACGATCCGATGATGTATCGACGCAGCTCACCGATCGAATACATCAAGAACGTGAAGACGCCGACGCTCGTTCTCGTCGGCGATCGCGACGGCGAAGTCCCCGCCCCACAATCCTTCGAGTTCTACCACGCCCTCAAAACCCTCGGCGTCAAGACGAAGCTGATCGTCTATCCGGACGAAGGGCATCGATTCGTGAAGGCGGAGCATCGGAGGGATGTGGCGAAGAGGCTGGTGGTTTGGTTCGACGAGAACATGTGACGTGGGTTGCGCGGTTGCGTAGTTGCGTGGTTGCGGGTACCGAGCAACCATGCAACCGAGCAACTACTCAATCTTCACCACGTTCTCGCTGACCCGCGGAAACCTGCTCATCACCTCCGGATCGTGTCCCGGCACGATGAAGCGGAGATCCTTCACGAGCGTGCGCATCTTGTCCTGCGCGGCGAGGTTCGACTTCTCGTCGAACGTCTGCGCGATCGGGACGTGCTTGTCGAGATTCTCGTAGAGATACATGTTGTCGGACGCGAGGACGACGATGCCTTTCGCGGTCTCGACGCTCACATATTGCGACTGAAACGTGTGGCGTCCGCCGATGTAGACGCGGATGCCGGGGATGATCTCCTGATCGCCGTCGGCGAGGCGCATGCGGCCGTCGAGATTCGCGCGCACCCAGAACGGCACGTCTTCGCGCTCGATGCCGCCGTGTTTTCCGCCGGGCTGCCACGCATCGAGCGTGTAGTAGCGGTACTCGTCCTTCTGCATGTGAATGTTCGCCTTCGGAAAAAGATCGGCGCCGTCGGCGTGATCCCAATGCGCATGCGAGAGGATGACGTCGGTGATGTCTTCCGGCTTCACGCCCGCGCGCCGCACCGCTTCATCGGGACGAACGAAGTCGGTGATGTCCCAGCCTTTGAACAGATTCGGACGATAGAAGCCGGAGTCGAAGAGGATGTTGCGATCGCCGGCGCGAATGAGCCAGAGCATCATGGCGATGTCGATCTTGCCCGTCGGGTCGGCGCCCTTCACGAGTCCGTTGACCGGAAAATTGCGAATGGTCGCGTACTTGATCGCGTAGATTTCATACGTCGCGGCGTGCGCGGAAGCGCAGACGAAGAGAATGGCGATGGCGATCTTTTTCACGGCGCGTTAAAAGGTACACGAAGAGATGGACGAAGAGCGTTACTGCACCGAATGCCGCGCGCTGATTCCGGAGCGCGAATCGGTGTGTCCCGCGTGCGGCGTGTTCGCCGGCGACGTCTTCGACGGCAAGCTGCCGAAGAAGCGGCGATCGTGGACATGGCTGTGGTTGACGGTCGTGCTCGTCGCCGCGTGCGTCGCAGGCTGGATCTATCTCACGCGCCCCGAAAATCGAGTGGAGGACAGGCGCCCCCGCCTGTCCGGGCAGGCGAGGCGCCTGCCCTCCACTGGAAACCCACTCACCATCCTGCGCCGCTTCCTCACGACGCCCGACCGCGACGAAACCTGCGTTGCGCTCATCGCGAAGGGAACCGACGGCGGCAAAACGATCATCACCGCGTTCGATCGCTGCAAGCACGTCAAGCTCGGCGACTTCGCGGTCGATCCGAAGACCGCGAAGGTCACGAAACGCTGAGCCGCCGGATCGCCATCACCGTCACATCGTCATCGAACGCGTGATCGGCGGCATCGGCGAGCACGGCGTCGACGATCTCGCGCGGCGAGCGATTCGCCGCGCGTGTGAATGCGCAGGCGATGCGGTCGACGCCGAGCTCTTCGCCGTCCGGCGAATGCGCTTCGAGGAGTCCGTCGGAGAAGAGCAGCAGCGCGTCGCCCGGCTCGAGCTGCCGCGTCACCGACTGCCATCCTGACCGCCGCAGCATCCCCGCGACCGGTCCCGTCGATTCGATCTGCTCGATCGCGCCGTTGTGCACGACGAGCGGCGGACAATGCCCCGCGTTCGCGATCGTCAGCAGTCCGTCTTCGCGCAGCGTTCCGATCACGATCGTCGCGAATCGATTGCGTGGCATGAGCGGAAGGATGTACTCGTGCAGCCGCAGCATCGTCACCGACGGATCGCACTTCGTCGTCGCGCAGCTCGTGATGCGATGCTCGAGCTCTTCCTGAATCATGGCCATGATCACGGCGGCGTTGATGCCCTTGCCAGCGACGTCGCCGAGGACGAACCAGAGGCGGTCGCGGTCTTCGTGAGTGAGATAAAAATCTCCTGTGTAAGTTCGCGCCGGTTTTGAAAACGCGTGGGCTTCGAACGCCGGCGCCCCACTGAGAACGACGTCGAAGAGAGGGAGCTGATTTACGCCGCGAAGGGACGGCATCGTCTGCATGGACGAAATCCTTTCTCAATCGCCTCCGCGGCTACGTGAAAAGGGACGCGGTTTTCCTGGCGGATGCGCTTCGCGTCCTTGCACGTCGGGAAGCAAACGATGTTGGTGGTCTTCGATCCGATGTAGCGCACGTGATCGCGCGCGAGCGCTTCGAGCGCGTCGACGTCGACGCCTTCGCGGCGCAGCAGGTCGCGTTTCGCCGGACTGCCGAATGCGTAGCTGCCGATGCCGCCGGTCGCAGGCACGACGCGATGACACGGCACGACGAACGGCACGATGTTGCGCGCGACGAAGTTCGCCACCGCCCGCACCGCCCGCGGTTTTCCGATCTCTTCGGCGAGCCACGAATACGTCCGCACTTCGCCGCGCGGGATGCGCGCGAGCGTGTTCATGACTTTCATCTCCAGCTCCGATGACTCGTCGAGGTCGAGCTGCGGCTTGTCGACGCCTTCGCCGCGCAACGCGTCGCTCACTTGTTTGCGGAGCGGCGCGGTGAGCTTTCCCGGCTCGAGCGCGCAGCCGTAGCGCTGCGCGTATCGTTGCGCGAACTCCTGCAGCGTTCCGCCGCGGTGAATCATGCGCAGTCCCTTGCGGGAGAACGCGATCCAGACGTCGTCGATCTGATCGACGTGATCGATCTCATCGCAGCACGAACGGAGCGGCGCGACGGCGAGCGACTTCACGGCGCGGGCGAGCTTCTCGACATCGTCGAGTGAGTCGCCGCAGCTGCGGCACTTCTTCAGGTGGTCGCTGACGGCGCGATGCTCCGACGCCTCCAGCTCGCCGGTCCGCGCCGCGTCGACGCGTGTCAATGCGGTCTTACATCGCATGGTTGACTCCCTTTTTCGAGCGCTTCCCTCAGGAGCTTGAGCGCGCGAAAGACTTTCCCGCGAAGCGCCGCCTCGCTCGATCCGAGCGTCTTGGCGATGTCCGCGTAAGACATTTCTTCGATGAATCGCAGCACGATCAGCTCGCGCGCCTCGACCGGCAGCAGCGCGATGGCGCGGCGCAACATCTCCGCCTCTTCGCGGCGCGTGAAGTCGTCGCCGGTGTCGTTGGTGAAGGGGCCGAGGCGGTTGTCGTCGAAGTCGGCGAGCGGCTGATCGAGGTGATCGCCGCGGCGCGAGCGGCGCTTGTTCAGACTGAGATTGCGCACCGTGCGGAAAAGCCACGGCCGCAACGCCAGCGCCGCGACGCGCTCTTCGTCGTACTGCTTCGTGAGCGCTTTGTGCGCGCGCATGAGCGCGTCCTGCACGACTTCCTGCGCGTCGAACGCGTTCTGCAGGATGCCGTGCGCGTAGTTGAAGAGCGATGTCTCGAATCGCTCGATGAGCCGTTCGAACGCGCCGCTCTGACATCGGTGAACCGACAGCGCCAGCTCGACTTCCGGCGCTCCCAGCGCGTGGGCCATGGATCCGGTCCACGAGTTCTTCATATCTCTAAGAACACGCGAAACCGGCTCCGCGTTCGCGGGGCGAGGAAAAGTGCGCAGACTGCAGCCGTCCCGGCTTGGCGTCCAATGCGAGGAGTGGAATTGCTTGTTCTTGCAGCGCGAACCGCAGGTCAGCCAGTTTTCGTTGCCTCCGATACCCGTTTATTAGAGCTTCCCGGGCCGCAGAACCCCATGCTGCTTCGGGCATCGGCTCTCAAGCGCACTTCCAGCGAGCGCCTCATCGCAAGGCACTCGTTCCGCACGACCTTTCACCTCGGGCCAATCCCGCACGCCGATGTCTCCGCGGTCGAAGTGCTCCGCGAAGGCGTGCTCAACCTCATCCTTGTTCGGATACGTCATGAGCGCGAGCGGCCAGAGCGACGCCACAAAATCCGGGCCCGAGAAAATGCCGACAAGCCGACCGTTCTGCATAACAGGGCCGCCGCTGAATCCGTGCGGCAGTTCCCGATCGAGCACGAAGCCAGGGAATTCACGGAGGCCATGTTCTTTCATGACCGGGCAGTACTCGGTCACAAACGCCGACTCGACCCGCAACTCGACCGCGAGATCGTGTATCTCTTTGGTGTCCTCGCCGCCGGAAATGTTGATCTTGGGTCCCGGCCAGCCGTAGACCGTGACCACCGAGCCGGTCTTAGGCGGGAGTAACTCCCATCCGAAGAACTTCAGCGTCGGCGCGAGCCGAACAGCTGCATCACTTCGAGGTTCGAGCACCATGCAGGTGATGTCGGTGTCATGCGACGGCCAAGTCACCTCTGGCATCCAGTTCATCTCTTCGCCATCGTAGGGTGCCTGGTACATCAGAGAGGCGAACTCCGATTTCCGTTTAATTACGCGATACTGCGGATCGAGCGGGCTCGAACGGCGATGGAGCGCCTCGTACTGTGGGTCTAGCTTGAAAAAAGACTTCGTGACGTGCTTCGCCGTGAGACCGACGCCGCGCGCCACGAGGATGCCGCTCCCGGCCTCCTCAATCTTCTGTTCGCCTTCCATATCCGCCCACGCGTAATGTCCATAGACGAGGCGAGCGACCCGATTCATCTCCATGATCTGTCGCGCCGTTGCGCGGAAAAGAACCGACATTGCTTCGCTCCTCCGCCACGTCGTCAGTTCGCGTCTCAACTCGCGTAGCGTCGGAAGCCATTCTCGCTCGTCACGAAAATCGTGTTCCGATGAAGACAAACATCAATCACTTCGCGCCTTCAAGAATGCCGTCAAAACTGGCAGCAACCTCTCGGTCTCGCGAGCTGGGTGTTCAACTTCGAGCACGCACCGCGAGGCGGAGTTTTCGCGAGAACCGGACAAGTACGCAGTGGCAGATAATTCACAAGATGATCTGCGCACTGCGCACTGCTATCTGCGCACTCGCCACCGCTCTCACGGTACTCTCGGCGCCCGCAATGCGTGAAACCGGCTTCCTCGACCGGCCCGGATACATCGTCTATCTGCCGCAGAACTACGACGCGCGCAAGTCGTGGCCGGTCATTGTTTTCCTGCACGGGGCGGGGGAGCGGGGGGAGGACGCGATGCGGGCGACGCAGATCGGCGTCGCCGCGGCGATCCGTCACGAGCGCGATCTTGTTCCGGCCATCGCCGTCTTTCCGATCGTGGCCGGCGACAAGACGTGGCTCGAAGGCGCGGATGCGGCGATGCGCGCGCTCGATCGCACGATCGAGGAGTTTCACGGCGATCCGGATCGCGTGTATCTGACGGGACTCTCGATGGGCGGCTACGGCGTCTACCACTTCGCGCTCGCGCATCCCGATCGATTCGCCGCGCTCGTCGTCGTGTGCGGCGGACTGCTTCCGCATCCGTCGACAGCGGCGGTGCAACAATCGCCGCTCACGATGAAAGCGAACGATCCGTACGCGTTCACCGCGAAGGCGATCAAGCACATCCCGATCTGGATCTTTCAAGGCGCCGATGATCCTGTGATTCCCGCGGACGAAGCGCGCCGCATGAACGAGCAGCTGAAGCTTGCCGGCGCGGACGTTCACTACACCGAGTACGCCGGCGTCGGACACAACTCATGGGACCGCGCATTTTCCGATCACGCGATGTGGACCTGGTTGTTCAATTGCCGGAGAGCGCCGGCACGTTCTCCGCGACCA
>Ga0207687_10001266_pt1 | contig 17283 bp, 15 predicted proteins | sample KBSM54metaG_FD_184399 | JGI IMG/M metagenome (GOLD analysis project Ga0207687, IMG submission 184399) | Miscanthus rhizosphere microbial communities from Kellogg Biological Station, Michigan, USA - KBS M5-4 metaG (SPAdes) (version 2) | ecosystem: Host-associated > Plants > Roots > Rhizosphere >...
CGGGCTGGGTGCAGAAAATCCTCCGGAAGTCCCGGCGGGGGAGAACAAAAGTCCTGGTACGACTCTGTTGCTCCGAGCGCCTCCGACCGATCATTTGCGCATGGTAGATTTCGACCTGCGTACTCTCAGCCGAAAGATTCTACTGATTGCGGCGATTCTCTCCTGCCTGGCCATCGCAGCGATGGTACTGGCAGCGGGCGAAGAACCGGCACCGCAGCAAGTCAGCCTCCTCACCTCACCCTCCAACTGAGTTGGGCGCTTGGGCCTACTACAAAACGAACCCAAACCCATTCTTTCTGTCTTCCTCCTCTATGGGCTCAAGCTCGACCAGTAAGTGCTTGCGGAAGTGCAATTTAATCCGCATGTCTCAGTGTCAACGCTAGGCCATCGATCGGCCGGTTGATTACTCCGGCCTGCCTGTGTGAAGATGTGGCGTCAGTACAAAGTCCTGAAACCCGCCGCGAGGCGACACCCCTTGGGAGGAATCAAATGCAGAATTTCTTGACGAAGACTACGCCCAGCCGCGCATTTGCGCTCGTCGCATTGGCATACGGCCTGACGCAGAGCGCCAGTGCGCAGGCTCCCGCGCCGGCGCCGCTGGCGATCCCGAATCCGACGTACATCTCGATTCCACTCGAGATCATGGTGAACAAGCCCGCGGCCGAGGTGTGGAAGCGCGTCGGCAAGTATTGCGATATCGGCGAGTGGCTGCGGGTTCCCTGCACCATCACGCAAGGCAAGGATGGCGAATTCGGGGCAGTCCGTTCCATAGGCAACGAGATTCTGGTGGGGAAGACGGAACTCTCCTACACCTACACGCAGCCGGTCCGGGAAGGCCAACCCTACATTCTCTATCACGGCACGCTGGAGGCGAGACCGGTAACTGCGACCACGTCCAAGCTGGTCTACACGTTGGTGCTGGATAACTCGACATTGGCGGACGACGCCGCGCGGGATCGGGACAGAACGCGCAGAGCGGCCCAGTTCACTACGGCGCTGGAGAATATGAAAATCCTGGCGGAAGGCGGCACGCTGCCACCGGCTCCGGCTCGCGGCGGCGGACAAAAGGGCGGTCCTCCGAAGCAGTAGTTCGTTGCCGAGTAGACGGTCATGATGCGCATTCGATCGCTGGCCCTGCTGCCGATTACGTTCGCCCTGGCGCTGACGCTCTCGCTCGCGGCGGTGCCGCCCGATATCGCAACGCAGTTGAAAGACATGGGACGCGTGGTGAATCCCGCGGGCACCGCCAAGCTGTATCGGCCCCTGCAACCCAAGGCTCCCTACCCCGGAGTAAAGGTCGAGCGCGAAATCAAATACGGCACCGATCCAAGAATGGTACTGGACGTGTTCGCTCCCGAAAAGGGCGGCGGATCGCGTCCCGTGCTGATCTACGTGGCGGGCGGCGCGGGCAACAAGATCGAACCGGTGCCGGATGGCGATGCGTTCTACGACAACATCATGCTGTGGGCGGTTAAGAACGGCATGACGGGCGTGAATGTCCAGCGCCGGGGCGGCCAGGGCCTGGAGTGGGATGAGACTGCCAAGGACATCGGCAAGGTGATCGGGTGGGTCCAGGAGAATGTTGCGAAGTACAAGGGCAATCCGAAGCGCGTCTTCATCTGGGCGCATTCGGCGGGCAACGGTCCGGTGGGCACGTACATCGGACATCCGGAATTGTATGGACCGAAGGGCATCGGCATCAAAGGCGCGGTGCTGATGTCGGGAAATTTCAATATCCTGCCGGTGACCGTCGCTGTGCCTGCAGGCCAGCCGGGTCGCGGCGATGGAGCTCCTAAAGGTGGTCCGGATGGAAAGGGCGGCGGCAAGGGACGCGGCGGTCCTCCGGTAGATCCGGCGGTGCAGTTGCAGCGATCCAACCTGCCGGGGTTTCAGAAAAGCAAGATTGCATTTTTCCTGGCCACAGCCGAGCTGGATCCGGCCAATATGGGCGCCTTCGCGGATACGTTAAAGGAGCAGCTCTGCAAGGCCGGCAATTGCCCGCAGCTTCTGGTGTTCAAGGATCACAGCCATATGTCGGAAGTGTTCTCGCCCAACACGCCCGACGATTCGGTCAGCGGTCCGATCCTGAAGTGGATGAAGAAGGTGAAATAGACTAACGCGGTCCCATTACCTGGACGCGATAGCCGTCGGGATCGCGCAGGTCGGGTGCGCCGGCGATCTCGGGTGCGTCGAACTTCACGCCGGCCTGCTGCAGCTTCTTCACGGCTGCATCGTAATCGAATTTCGCCACGGACACGCAGTAGTGATTCACGCCGGCCTTTTCGCCCGCGGGAGTTTGCAGCAGCCCGATGCGGCCGGTGCCTGCCTGGAACCAGATCCGGTTGTTATTACGCTGGGTGACAGGTCCCAGAATCTTTTCGTAGAACGCAGCGGACTTTTCCTGATCCGTCACATTCAGCAAAATGTGGTCGATGCCGATGGGACGAAAGATCGGATCGCCGCCGATGGAAATCGTTTCCGGCGAAGCGGTCCCGGTCAAGAGCTGCGCCCAGCCGTTATCGGCGGCCAACTGGAGCCGTGTTCCGTCCAGATCGGCGACGGCCAGATCCTTGCCGCTGGGGAAATCGCGATAGGGGACGCCTTTCGCGTCCAGATAGGCGTGTAACGCGGCCACATCGAACCGGGGGATGCCGGCGCAAACGTGATCCACGCGAATCTGGCCTTTATCCATGGCGAGGTAGCTGGCGCCGATCTGCACGTACCGCCGGGTGGTCTTGTTGTTCTTCAAGACTGTGTTGCCGAAGACACGGGCGTAGAATGCCGCTGACTTTTCGACGTCGGAGACCAGGAATTCCACATGGTCGAGGGCGGTGAAGCGCAGTGCGGCATCCGCCGCCGCGGCTTTTCGAAGCGCGAAAGCGCTCACACCCAGGACACCAAGTACGTCGCGTCGTGTCATGCGTCGTAAGTCTATCCCAATGTTAAAGCGCCTGCAATCCGGCCCCGCACTTCGTACAGTGCGACCACTCGGGCTGCACCGCGGCGCGACAGTGAGGGCAGGAGTGAGCCAGAGCCCCGCCGCACTTGGAACAGAACGCGAATCCCTGGCTCACCATCGTTCCACAGCCGGGACACGCTCTGAGCAGAGGCTCGCGCATGATGAAATAGAGGATGAAACCGATCGCATTGGGAATGAAGATTGCGAGCAGCGTCCACATGACGTGCCGCATGCCGCGACGCCGGGCGTCGGCATTGACATAACCAACCAGTAAGACAAAAATCGCCAGGAATAGCGGCATGACGATTGAAAAGAGCGTCCACCAACCGTGAGGCCAAACCATTTGGGTGAACGCCACAAAACCCACGTATAGAATAATGGCGATGGCCCACGCTGTCCGCGGAATCACTTTCATTTCTTCACGAAACCGACTCATAAGAATCTCCTCATTTCGCGACCTCGGCCGAGCATCATGGCCGCAGCCGCTGCCGTTGTCCACGCCAATACCGTCGAACCCAGTGACCATGCCAGGCCGTTCACCAGATTCACGCCCATCACGGTGAAGACGCCTCCGGTGAGAGCCCGCGCGACGACCCAGAAGGCCACGCTGCCGGTCCAACCGAACGCCGCCAACGCCCCCAGCAGCCAGGCGTGCCGTCGACGTCCGGCCGCAACTGCTTGCTCCTGGATGATCTTCGCGCGTGTACGCTCCGTCAACCCGGCGGGCGCGGAGGGCTGGGGAAGCTTTCGCAACCCTTGCGCGTATGCAGCCCAGGTCTCCAGATCAGCCCGGCACAGCGCGCACGTCCGCGCGTGTTCCTCCACGCGGCGCAATTCGTCCGGGCCAAGCAGACCCGCGCCCGCTAGCGCCAGCATTGCCCGAACCGATTCATGTTCGTTCATAGAATTCCTTTCCCTGAAGCTTCGATCCGAGCGCGCAGGCCCTCCAAAGCGCGATGCAACCGACTCTTGACGGTAGAGAGAGGCACCCCGGCCACTTCAGCGATCTGTTCCAGCTTCATATCCTCTTCAAACCGCAGCGTCAGTACTTCGCGGTGAATCACGGGCAGTTCTCCGATCGCCGCAGCCAAAAGAGCCGCACGCTCGAAATCGAGAAGTTGCGTCAGAACGTCCTGGCCGGATGCCTCCAGGCGTTCGACCGGAACCCGGCCGGAAACGTCCGGCTCATCCAGGCTGATTCCACGACGGCGCCGCAGGTGGTCGATCGCCAGGTTGCGAGCGATGGCGAACAGCCACGCTTCAAAACTGCGCCGGGCGTCATACGATCCGATCTTTTCCATCAGCCGGATCCAGGTCTGCTGGTATAGATCCTCAGCCGTGGCGGGATCCCCGACCATCCGCACCAGGAACCGGTATAGGCGATGCTGGTAGCGGCCGATGAGCTCGGTTATCGCGTCCGGATCGCCCTTGCGCAAGCGTGCGATCTCCCGATCTCCCGTAAATCCCTCTGGGGCCATGGCAGCGGCGAGGATCATAGCACTATGCCGTATACGCATGAGCCTCCAGAAAAGACCCAAGACGGAAAAACGATGTATGATAACGGACCGGAGCTCATCATGAGAAAGTTTTGGCCTTTAGCTGGCGCCCTTGCGCTCGCCTCGATCTCGACGACGGCCTTTGGACAAGGACGAGGTGGAGCGCCACCCCCGCCGCCGGTTCCGGCAGTCCTGCAGAATTATCAGCCGGTGACCGCCGAGCGGCTGAAGAATCCCGACGCCAACGACTGGTTAATGCTTCGCCGCACCTACGACGGCTGGGGCTACAGTCCGCTGGAGCAGATCACCACGGAGAATGTCGCGCGCCTGAAGCCGGTATGGATCTTCGCTACAGGCGAAGGACGCGTGCATGAGGCCGCGCCGATCGTGAACAACGGCGTGATGTTCGTCTCGACGCCGAACAACCAGGTGATCGCCATCGATGTCAAGAGCGGAAACGTTTTGTGGCGCTATCGCCGGCCGCGTCCGACCGGTTCGAACGTTCCCCACGATACGAGCCGGGGCGTCGCGCTGTTCGGCAGCCGCGTGTACTTCGCCGCGGGGGAAGCCGTGCTGGTGGCTCTGGATGCCAAGACCGGCAGGGAAGTCTGGACCACCAACGTCGCGGATAACAAGTCGGGCTATTACATTTCTCTGGCTCCGCTGATCGCCGGCGGCAAGGTGATGGTGGGAGCATCGGGCGGCGAATATGGAATTCGGGGATTCGTGGCCGGATTCGACGTCGAAACGGGGAAAGAATCCTGGCGGACGTACACTATTCCAGCGCCCGGCGAGCCCGGCAGCGAAACCTGGCCGAAGGGCGACCAATGGAAAAACGGCGGGGGCTCCGTGTGGGTCACCGGCAATTACGATCCCGACACGAACACTGCCTATTGGGGCGTGGGCAATGGCGGACCATGGATGGGCGATCAGCGGCCCGGCGACAATCTCTACACCTCATCGACCATCGCACTGGACGTAGCGACGGGCGCGATCAAGGGCCACTATCAGTATCACCAGAACGATTCCTGGGATTGGGATGAGGTCTCGCCACCCATCCTGGTGGATTTCCAGCGCAACGGCCGCACGGTGAAAGGGCTGATCGACGTGGCGCGCGATGGCTATCTCTGGTTCGTCGATCGCAGCGTAGTGGGCCGCGACGGACGGATGAAGTTCGTGGAAGGCAAGCCGTTCGTGAATCAGAATGTGTTCAAGAGCCTGGATCCGGAAACCGGGAAGCCGGTGATCGATCCGGACCATAAGCCGGGCACCGGCAAGAAAGCCGAATTCTGCCCCGGAATCCATGGCGGGAAAAATTGGCCGCCGATCGCGTTCAGTCCCAAGACGCGGATGATTTACGTTCCCGCGAACAACAACATCTGCGGAGCATCCACGGGGACTCCGGTCGAGTACACCGCGGGTCGGGCGTATACGGGAGTTCAGATGAGCGGCGCGCCGTCCCCCGCGGGCGCCGATCATTACGGCGAAGTGCAGGCTTGGAACGTCGACACCGGGCAGAGAGTGTGGACGCACAACTACGCGAAGTCGCCAAACTGGGGCGCGATGCTGGCCACCGCGGGCGGGGTTATCTTTAGCGGCGGCACGAACGATCGCAAGATCCATGCATTCGACGCGGTGAGCGGCAGACTGCTGTGGGAGTCGCCTACGAGCTCGGGAATTCTGGCGCCTCCGACGACGTTCTCGGTGGATGGAAAGCAGTATCTGGCTGTCGTCTCCGGATGGGGCGGCGATTCGCGCGGGATGCAAAATACGCTCAACGGGATGAATCCGGGGGAATTTCCTGAGGTACCGGAAGGCGGCTCGGTTTGGGTGTTCGCGCTGGAGTAGAGGTGGGCTTAATCGCAACGCAGCGCGATAACCGGATCTACCACGGCAGCCTTGAGGGCAGGCCCCCAGCTGGCGATGAGAGCCGTCAGCGCCAGCGCAATCGCTACGGCCGCGAACGTCTGCGGATCGGTGGCTTTCACCTGGTAGAGCAGGCTTTCCATCATCCTCGTCAGCGCGAAGGCAGCGCCCACGCCTATGCCGATACCGGCCACAGCCACGCCCAGGCCCTGCCGAACCACCATGCCGATGACTTCGGGGCGTGTCGCTCCCAGCGCCATTCGCACGCCGATTTCGTGAGTGCGCTGCGCCACCGAGTAGGCGATGACGCCGTACACGCCGATCATCGCTAGCAGTAACGCGGCCGTGGCAAGCGTTCCGATCAGGTATAGCGTGAATCGCCGTGGCGCGATCGAATCCGCCAGAGCTTCCTCGAGAGTCTTGACGTCGTACACGGGCTGGCTCTTATCGATCTCCGAAATCAGTTTGCGAAGCGCTGGAGCCGGGGCAAGCGGATCGCCGGCTACGCGCACGGTCACGTTTGCGGCGCGTAAGAAGGGCGCTTGTTTGTACGGGACGAGCACTTCCGGCTGCGGCTCGGCATCGAGCTTGGAATATTTCAAGTCGTCGACGATCCCCACCACCGCCGCGTATGGTTCCTCAGCGCCTAGCGCTCCTGGCACTCGAATTCGCTTTCCGAGCGGGTCTTCGGTCTGGAATATACGGCGTGCGAAGCTCCGGTTAATCACCAGCACCGGAGATGCCTCGCTGTCCGTGGTCCATCGGCCTTTGATCAATTGCATGCCAATCGCTTTGCCATATTCCGCGGAAGCCATGCTGAACGTGACCATCTGCGGCGGCTGGCCCCGCGATGCGGCAGGCTTGCCTTCCACCCTGGCCACGCCTTGCATGAACTGGTTGGAGAGTCCAGCCGTCTCCACACCCGGTACAGATTCGATGCGGCGCAGCACCTCTGTCATGTAGGTTTCCTGCGCCGGCCGGCCGGCATATGCGGGCCCTGACAGTTCCACTCTCATCACCAGAACACGCTCCGGAGCGAAGCCAGGCGGATGGGCGTTCATGAGCCGGAAGCTTTTCACCAGAAGGCCCGCGCTCACCAGCAAAATCACGGCGAGCGCCAGTTCTCCCGCCACCAGCAATCCCCGAAATCGGAGGCTGGTGGAACTCGCGGAGAATGTTCTGGCGCCGTCTTTGAGCGTGCTGTGCAAATTCGTCTTCCATAGCGAGATCGCCGGGGAAAATCCGAAACACATCGCCACGCCAATCGAGATCGCGGCTGTAAAGGCCAGCACTCTGCCGTCCACCGCCGCTTCGCCGAGTCTCGGAACTGCATGCGGGCTCAGGCGGAGGATCGTCGTCATCGCTCCATACGCAAACAGCAATCCTGCCGCGCCGCCCATCGCGGCGAGCAACATGCCTTCCGCGAAGAACTGCCGGAACACTCTTCCCTTCCCCGCGCCGGCCGCGGCACGAATTGCTACTTCCCGGCGTCGGGCGCTAGCACGGGCCAGCAGCAAGCTAACGACGTTGGCGCACGCGATCAGCAACACCAACGCGGCCGCAGCGGACAGCACCAGGAGCGCCGGCCGCGAAGAACCGACCAGCTTCTCCTGAAGCGACTCGACACGTAGCTGGAAGTCGCCATAAGACCACTCGGGATTCGCCTTCGCGATACGCGCCTGAATCGTTTCGATCTCTGCGCGCGCCTGTTCCACAGCTTCGCCCGGCTTCAGTTTTCCGACAACGTGGATCACCGCCGTCGGACCGCCGCGTACTTCGGTTTCAGGATGGATATCGAGCGGCGTGTACGCCTCAATCTCCCTCGGATCGTTGGACGCCTGCGGAGTGGGCAATAAAAACCGGAAGCCCGGAGCTAGCACCCCGATGATCGTCACCGGCCGGCCCTCCAAGGTGACCGTGCTGCCGATCACCCGCGGATCGCCTCCGAAACGCCGCTCGAAAAATGCGGCGGTGAGCAGGAGCGCATCCTCGTCGTCGCCGCGAAGGAGCCGGCCTGCGGTCGTCTGGGCCCCGCTGAGCTGCCAGAACTCATTGGATATCTGCCCGATTCTCTCTTGCGTCGCAACATCGCCGGCCGCGATGGTCGAATCCTGATAATCGTAGCCCGCCAGACCCTCGAACGATTGCGCCTGCGCCCGCCAGTCGAAGAAGTCGGGACCGGAGACCAGCTCGTTCTTGAACTGGCGATTGTAATTTGCAACCCAGACCCATCGGTCCGGATTAGAGTATGTGAGAGGCTTGAGCAGCACCGCGTTCACGATACTGAACGCCGCGGTGTTCATCCCGATCGCGACCGCCAGCGTGATAGTCACCACTACAGTAAAGGCCGGACTGCGCCGCAGCGTGCGAGCGCAATAGCGCAAGTCCTGCAATAGCTGCTCGATCCACACGGGGTTCCAGACGCGCCAGGCGTCCTCTTTCACCCGGCTCACATTGCCGAACTTGCGCAGAGCGGCAGTGCGGGCATCCTCGGGAGACATTCCCCTGTCGATGTTGTCTTCGGTTTCGCGTTCGAGATGATCGCGGATATCCTGATCCAGATCTTTCAGGCTTTTGCGTTTGTTCAAGTCGGCCTCAGGATTTGCGCGATGGCGCGAGCCAGTTTGTCCCAGCGGGAGGTTTCGAGTTGCAACTGCTTGCGGCCCTTCGCGGTGAGCCGGTAATACTTGGCCCGGCGGTTATTCTCCGAAGTGCCTTCGTCGAAGATGATCCACCCCCGCTTGATCAGCCTGTGCAGGGCCGGATAGAGCGATCCCTGCTCCACCTGCAACACCTCGTCGGAGCTGCGCTCAATGGTCTTGCAGATCGCGTGCCCGTGCGCCGGGCCCAGCAACAGCGTCCGCAGGATCAGCAAATCGAGCGTGCCCTGCAAAAGCTCGATGCGCCCGGGGTTGTCTTTAGTAGACATTCTAGGTAGGAGCATAAAGCTCTTCCGGTAGAATGTCAAGGGGAGAGGCGGCTATTTACCGCACCCGTGCGCTGCTTCGTCGAACTGGTCGAACAATCGCGCTGCGCCCGGGCCTTCGAGCGTGGTCATCACGTGGCCCTGCCCTTTTTCGATGGTGAAGCGGACTTTCATGCCTTTGGCGCGGAAGGTGGCGGCTTGAGCCTGCATCGTGTCCAGCCACTGCGCGTCCAACTGGCCGACGTGCATGTTCAGGCACATTTCCTGTAATGCGCTGACGCGCTGATCCGTGGCATCCAGAAGATACCCTGGGAATCCGGTGACCGACCAGAAATACTTGGGATACGACGCGGCGATATGGAATGAGCTGAGACCTCCGTTCGAAATCCCGGCGATGTGAAATTTCCCGCCGCGGATCTTGTAATCGGCGAGCAGCTTGTCGAGGAATGCCGGGAACACCACTGCCCCGCCCTCGTAAAATCGTCCGGCCGCAGGCGCCGAGAGGACCGCCACGATGTAGCCATGCTTGTCGGCCTGCAGTTTCAAATTGCGCGCGATCATGCCATCCACCATGGGCATGGTCTGGGCGCCCCCGGGAAACGCGATCACGGCGGGATATTCCCTGGCAGCGTCGTAATCCTTCGGCAGGATTACCTTGTAATACAAAGTAGTGCCGGCGATCTGTTCATTCTTCGTTAGAATTTCAGCGATCGCCGGCGATCCTCCGAGAATGACTCCAAGTACGACAGCTGCATGCAGTCTTGTCATGCAGCTACCGTATCAGAATGTGAAGCGCGCCACCATCTGGCTCGCCTCTGACATGCATGCCGGCCTACGAGCCAGGGAATCAGGACAATCGGGAGGCGGCGGGCAAGTCACGGCCGGCTCGGCGCAGAACAAGGCTCGTGGCTCGGCCCTCAGCGTCAGTTTCAAAGGTGACTTGGTTGTCCGCCACCCTGGCGAAGAAACTCTTTTCGCCTTCGGCAAACAGCTCAAACTTAGGCAGGGCCATGGCCTGGCCGGTGACCTGTGCGAAGCCCTGTGCGAAGAGGCGGTCGCCGTCGCGGGTGACTTCGAGAATGAGGTTGGGCGTCACCTGATAGCGCCCGGTGTAGTTATCGAGGAGCTTAGGATCAATATGGATCTCGGCGTGCTGCTTGGGAGGCTCGGGATTGGCAAGCGGCAGCTTCGGGTTCAGGAGATGAAAACCGATGTCATCAACACCGCCGGCATTGGACAGTACAACGACACCAATACGGCCCTTAGGATCGTATCCGACGAAGGAGCGGAAGCCTCCGGTGCCTCCATTGTGCCAGGCGATCTCTCGGGTGTCCGGTGAGATAATAAGCCACCCCAAACCGATCGTTGCCTGGCCGGCCGGACGGCGAGTTTCGAGCATGGCTTTCATGGCAGGCGCGAGAGACGTTTCCTTGTACCCGAGGAATGCTTCCAGGAACGTCAGCAGGTCATTGGCGGAGGAGCGCAACGCCCCTGCGCCGGCAAGAGTGGGAAGGTCCCAGTTCGCGGCGGGTGCGAGCGTCCCGGTGTGACCAGTAGACATGCGCTTCTGCATGGAGGGAGACAGCGTAATACTTGTGTCCGCCATGCCGAGCGGCTGCGTGATGCGGGTTCGGATCAAGCTCTCATAATCCGTTCCGGCACGATACGCGAGAAGGTGGCCGAGCAGGCCCCCGCCCAAGTTTGAATATTCGAATGCGGAACCGGGGTCGCGCTGCAGGGTGTAGCTGGAAAGGAACTGGTACAAATCGTCCACCTTATAGTCGGCGTAGGGATTGTGGAGGTCCTTCGGCTTCAGGTTGCTGGGCAGGGGTGGAAGCCCGGAGCTATGCGTAGAAAGATCGAGCAGAGTAATGGATTTGCCATTTCGCTCCGGCATTTTGACATTTTCTGGAAGATATTTTGCGGCTGGATCTTCGAGGGCGACTTCTTTGCGGTTCACCATGTCCGCCAATAGCAGTGAAGTAAAGACCTTGGTGACGGATCCGATTTCGAAGATGGTATCGCCATCGAGTGTGCCCGGATCTCCATTCGCGAGGTTGCCATATGAGACGACGCGGCGGCCATTCGGTTCGATGACCCCCACGACAATGCCGACCGCTTGCTTCTGAACGTCAATTCGTTTGACGAGAATCTCGCGGATTTCGTCGGAGCTAAGAACTGCGGGTGATTGAAAGGTATTCGGATTCATAAAGTTGAAATAGATTCCATACTTGTGTCCTCACAAAGACCAAAGGGCCGTTTGAGGAGACACACTTCGGCTATCGTGCCGAACGTTGTTAAACCTTTTGGGTTTAGAGGGCTGGGCTAGCGAGGGCAGGCGGAAAGCAGGCAATCCTGAAAACGCCGATCATCGCTTGTATTGAGCGGATTGAATTCGTATCGCATAACCGAAGTACCTCCTTTCGTAGGCTCAGTTGAGAGCTCTTAGAGAGTATCACGCGTACGCGGAGCACTGCAAGACTCGTTAAACGGCGTCGAGTTTCATTCAGCGGCGCACGCCCTACAGACTAAGGTCCTCTATGCCGATAGATGGGAAGCTCAAAGGCCGGAGGTGTTACCTGTGATCCCTGTTATGGATACGACTGAATCTAGAACTGTGGTGCCGAAAGTACCAGATTCGGCCGAAGCCCTGGGTATTTCTTCCTCGGCGATCGAGCAGCTGATCCTGAAACATCTCTATTTTCATAACGAGATGCTGGGCCGGGAGATGGCCGGTGCGTTAGGGCTGCAGTTCAGCCTGATCGACGGGCATCTGGAAAACCTCAAGCGGCAGCATTTCATTGGTGTTAAGAAATCGCTCGGCATGGGCAATGCGTCGGGAGTTTTCGCCTTGACCGAAACCGGCAGGAACCTCAGCCGGGAGGCCCTGGAAACGAATCAGTATGCGGGGCCGGTTCCGGTGCCGCTGGAACAATACGCCGAAATGGTTCGCCAGCAGCGGCTGGCCGAGAACTGGCTGAGTCCGGAGGCGCTGGATGCGGCCTTCACGCACCTGGTGGTGGCCGAAGACATCATCGAGCAGCTCGGTCCGGCGGTGAACTCGAACAAATCCTTCCTCATTTATGGCCAGCCCGGCAATGGAAAAACCGCGCTGGCGGAAGCTTTCCTGCACATCGACACCGAGCCGATTTACATGCCCTACGCCATCGAATGCCAGGGCAACATCGTGCAGTTGTATGACCCGATCTACCACAAGAAGATCGAGGCGGCTCCCCAGTCGATAACCGCCCTGGACAATGGAGCCGCATTCGACGGCCGCTGGTTCCAGTGCAAGCGTCCCTTCATCATCACCGGAGGCGAGCTTACTCTCGACATGCTGGATCTCAGCTATAACCGAGTTTCTAAGGTGTACGACGCGCCTTTCCAGCTAAAGGCGAACAACGGAATTTATCTGATCGACGATTTCGGCCGTCAGAGGGCGACTCCGGCGGAAATCCTGAACCGCTGGATTGTTCCCATGGAACGGCGCGTGGATTACCTGACGTTTGAAACGGGCGGCAAAATGACCGTGCCGTTCGAGGCATTCCTGATTTTTTCGACCAACCTGCGTCCGGACCAGCTGGGCGATGAAGCGTTCCTTCGCCGCATCCAATACAAGATGTTCCTGCGCAGCCCCGACGCCCAGGAGTTCATCACCATCTTCCAGCGCTACGCCGAATCTCGCGGCTTGGAATGCCCGCCGGGACTGGCGGAGCACTTCGTGCAGAAGCACTACATCGACGGCAGCAAGCGGCTGCGCCGCTGTCATCCGCGCGACGTCATTTCCCATGCGATCGACGTGATCCACTTCCAGCGCCAGGTAATGAAGCTGAATGAGAAACTCCTGGATCGCGCGTTCCGCAGCTGCTTTGTGGAACATGCCGACATGAACGATTAAATCGTTTCAATGTCCGCAAATTAAGCGTTTAGAAATCACCGATCAGGTGATAATGGACCCGTATGGGTCTCCGCTGGATCGCCCTCGTTCTTGCTCTTTCCCCGATGGTATTCGCACAGGACGATGCAGGAGAAGTGCGCGGCAAGGTGGTCAGCTCACGCGGCAACGAAGCTTTGGGGCAAGTCCAGCTCACTCTCACGGGCGGGCCGCTGAGCATGCCGCTGCGGGCGGTCACCGCCGAGGACGGCAGCTTCCGCATCCCCGCAGTTCCGCCCGGCAACTATGTATTGCAGACCGCAGCCGTCGATTTCTATGTCGTCCGCAATGAGTTTGCTTTAGCCGCGGGCGAAGCCAAGAGTTTCGATGTTGTGCTGACGTCCTCCACCGATCAACGCAAGGACACTGTAGTGGTCTCCGCGGGCGCGTTCGCCGTGGCGACGGAGACCAATTCCGCAGCTATCACGCTCGAAGGCGAGGAGCGTAAGAACCTGGCGAGCGTGCTGGCCGACGATCCGCTGCGGGCTGTCCAGAGCTTGCCAGGCGTCACATCGAACAACGATTTCGACTCGGAGTTTTCGCTGCGCGGAGCCCCATTCCGCCGCATTGGTTTATACCTGGACGGCGTGCTGCTGCATTCGCCTTTCCATACCACTGACGGCGAGGCCGACAATGGGTCGCTGACCATCTTCAACGGCGACACCACCGACGACATGACGTTGTTCGAAGGCGCATGGCCGGTGCGGTATTCCGATCGCACGGCCGGAATCCTGGCGGTGGATACGCGCGAGGGCAATCGCCAGGAAATTCAGGGGCGGCTTACGGCCAGTCTTTCGAATGCCGGAGGACTGTTCGAAGGACCGATCGGCAAGAACAAACGGGGATCATGGCTGGTGGCGTTCCGCAAGAGCTACCTGCAATACATCCTGAACCGGATCGATTTTGGCGATCAGGCTCCCATGTCTTTCGGCTTCACCGACGGGCAGGCGAGGGTGACATACGATTTGACTCCCAAGCACACTGTCTTCCTGAGCGATGTCGAAGGCGTATCCGACGTGAATCGAACTCCGTTTCGCGATGAACTGGGCGTGAATTCGGTGATGACCAGCGGGTTCCGCTTTTCGCTGCTGAACCTGGGATCGCGCTATGTACCCAACAATCGCGTGCTCATCACGAATCATCTCGCATGGTCGCGCGAGCGGGGCGAGGTGGCGAATCGGGACAATGCTTTGCTCAACCGGCAAGCCTACGGCGAATGGACCTGGCACGGCGACGCCAGCGTCGCATGGTCGGCGAACGCAAAGAATACCTTGGATTTCGGCGGCGAGTTCCGGCGCCAGCGTCAGGACGGCAACGCCACCCAGTTCGTCTACACGCCGGTGCTGACTCCTTCTCTGGACATTTTTCGCGGTACCGGAAGTCATGCGGGCGGTTACGTGCAGCAGTCCTACGGAATTGCGTCCGACAAGATTCGCCTGACTGGGGGCATTCGCCGCGACGAGTTCAGCGCCAGCCCAGTAGAAGTCACGTCTCCGTATGCCAGCGCTGCATTCGTGCCGTGGGCAAAAACCCACGTGCAACTGGACTGGGGACAGTATTCTCAGTTCCCGGAACTGAACCAGATCTTTTCCGTGTTCACGCATGGCGCGATTCTGCCGGAGCGGGCGACGCACTACGAAGCGACGGTAGAACAAGGGTTGGACGAGCGCACGCGCATCCGCGTGGAATTCTACGACCGTCAGGATCGCGATCTTCTGGCGCGTCCTCTGCTGGATCCCCGGCTTTTTCCGGGCGGTCTGATCTTCAACGCTTTGCCGAACGCGCCCTTGCGTAATTCCCAGCGCGGTTATTCCCGCGGCGCGCAGGTATTTCTCCAGCGGCGAACCGCCAACGGGTTCACCGGATGGATTTCCTACGCCTATGGACGAGCGGTCATCAGCGACGGCGATTTAGGCGTGCGCTTTCCGTCGGATTACGATCAGCGGCACACCGTCAACGCCTACGTCAGCCGCCGCCTGCGTCCCACCGTGAATGTGAGCGCGCGCTTCACCTACGGCAGCGGTATGCCCCTGCCGGGCTTCTATCGTCAGGACGGCACGGCGTACTTTCTATCGCCGGATCGCAATGCCTTGCGCGCCTCCACCTACCAGCGCACGGATTTGCGGCTGAACAAGGCGTACGTCCACAAGAAGTCCAAGGCGACGCTGTTTGCCGAAGTGGTGAACCTGACCAATCATCACAATCGGGATTTCGATACGCCGGGCCCTTATGACACCACGAACGGCCGGACGTACCCGAACTTCTTCAGCATGTTCCCCATCCTGCCGTCGGCCGGAATCGTCTACGAATTCTGATTATTCGCCGATGATCTTGACCAGCGCGCGTTTGCGCCGGCGGCCATCGAACTCGCCGTAAAAGATCTGCTCCCAGGGGCCGAAATCCAGCTTACCGGCGGAGACGGCCACCACAACTTCGCGACCCATGATCTGGCGCTTCATGTGCGCGTCGGCATTATCTTCGCCGGTGCGATTGTGCTGATACTGCGATGTCGGCTCGTGCGGCGCCAATGCCTCCAGCCACTTTTCGTAGTCCTGATGCAGTCCGCGCTCGTCGTCGTTGATGAACACGCTGGCAGTGATGTGCATGGCATTCACCAGCACCAATCCTTCGCGCACGCCGCTCTCCTGGAGACAGCTCTCCACCTGACGGGTAATGTTGACGAACGCGCGGCGCGTGGGGACTTCGAACCACAATTCTTTGCGATAACTCTTCATCAAGACCAGGTTACTTACTGTTTTTGGAGATGGGCGCGATCCTTCTCGTTTTCGTCGCAGTAGCTTTCGAAGATGTCGGAGTCGGGCAGAAGATTGTGAGGGATCTTGATGGTGAATGGTTTGGTGTACATCAGAGGGTCGTCGAACGTCATTTCGACGTCCAGATGTCCGAAGTCCCGGCGGCGGACGCGTTCCGTGATGCGCAGTGCTTCGCTATGCGGATGGCCCATGGAATCGAGCGGGGTCTTGTCGTTGAAGCCCGCAGTTTCCACCACAAAGACGTCGCGCTCCCAGCGCCCAACCGAGTAGCCATGGAAGGCTGGATAGTCGAATTCCTTCGGGAGCTTACGGCCATCGGTGAAAATCTGGCGACGCGCGTTGTCGACTTCGTACAAGATCACGGTGAGCCGCGGCGACTGCACGATCTTGATCGGCTCGGAGAGGAGGTCGGCGAGCGGAATGCCGGGGTGACCCATGCAAACGTCGGCGGGGCTGCGGTTGGCAGCGCGCTTGAGTAGTTCCGCGGCCGCCGGGCGCATCGGCGATTCTTCGGGCTTGAAGTCCAGAAGGATATTGAAGGCGTACTTGTGTTGCGTGCCGATCTCCATTCCGGGCACGTCTACTTTCACGCGCTCATCGATGCTGGCGCCATAGAGGCGACGCATTTCCGCGACGGAGGTGATCTCATGCATCCAGACGCCGGAGAGGTCCGGCTTGCCGTCGGGAGTTCGCGGGGCCGGAGCGTTCAGATTAGGTTTACCATCACGTGTGCGAGGCGTTCCAGGCGTCGGAAAGTTCAGCCATTGCGCTTGCGCACCGATTGAAACGAGCACGAAGCTGAGCAGCAGTTGCTGACCTTGAAACATTTGAAAAGAATGATAGCATCTGAAGGCTGCCACGGAAGAAAGTCACATTCGACGTCGTCCGGAGACTCGCCCTCGCTCTGCCCGGCGCGGAGGAGACTAAGGCCTATGGCTCGCCTGCGTTCAAGCTGCGCGGAAAGATCTTCGCCGGGATACCGGTCAACAAGGCGGCCGAACCCGACTCACTCCTGATTCGTGTCGATTTCGAGCAGCGTGCGGAATTGATCGCGGAAGCACCTGAAATCTACTACGCGCCCGATCACTACAAGGACTATCCGGCGGTGCTCGTGCGCCTGACTCGCGTGGATGCGGACGCACTTCGGGATCTGCTGCGCGGCGCCTGGCAATTCGTAAGTGCGACAACCAAAGTGAAGCGAACGATTCGGAAGAAAGATTCCCGGCCCGGGGACTAGTTCTCTGCCGGAACCTTCTGCGCATTATCTACGACTAAAATCTCTACGAGTCCCTTCCGCGCTTCCAATTTGAGCCCGAGCTGCTCGGGCT
>Ga0207687_10001275_pt1 | contig 17232 bp, 25 predicted proteins | sample KBSM54metaG_FD_184399 | JGI IMG/M metagenome (GOLD analysis project Ga0207687, IMG submission 184399) | Miscanthus rhizosphere microbial communities from Kellogg Biological Station, Michigan, USA - KBS M5-4 metaG (SPAdes) (version 2) | ecosystem: Host-associated > Plants > Roots > Rhizosphere >...
TGGCGACTACGTGGTGACGGACGGCCTCGGCGGACCCGCGTCGACGTGGGCGATCGACCGGGCGATGCGCCGCGTCCGCAAGATCGTCCCCGGCCTACCGAAGACCTTCGTCTTCCACGACCTTCGTCACTTCTTCGCCTCGTCGTTGATCGAGGCAGGCTTCGACGTCAAGCGCGTGCAGGCTCTACTCCGGCACGCCAGCGCCAAGACGACGCTGGACACCTACGGGCACCTGTTCCCGGAGGCTGAGGACGCGACTCGGCAGGCGGCGAACAGCCTGTTCCTGATGCCTGGGAGCACCTCGGGGACACCTGCGGAGGGCGCGCAGGGCCTCTGACCTGCGGCGATAGGTCGAGGTCGACAGTCCCCGGCTTACAGGGCGACTCGTTCCTCGTGAGGCCCCGATTCGAGCGTGAATCGGGGCCTCACCCCTTCTGACCTGCGATTTCTCCGTCGGTGTTCGTAGGGGTTCGTCGGTGTCGATCCTGTTCGCGGGAGCACCTGCGGAGCACCTGCCGAGATCGGGAGCACCTCGGGGACACCTGCGGGCATGACGAAAGCCGCCCCGCTCAGCCGTGGGGGACGGCGAGCGGGGCGGCAGATCGTGCGGGTTAGCGGCGGACGGCGAACACCACGAGCAGGAAGCAGAGGACGAGCAGGAGCAGCAGGGTCGTGCCGTGAGCCCCGAGGATCACGGGCCTGTGTCGGGCAGGTCTGTGGGGATGCTCGAGACGTCGACCGTGTCATCCGGCGCCGCCAGGTCCGGCTCCGGTGGGGTCACGCCGACCTGCTCGGGGACGATCGTCGCGCCGGGTGCCGTGTCGACCGCACTCGCGGTGAGAGCGGGGTGGAGCTGCCTCCAGGCGGCCTCCGCAGCGCCGACGAGGAGCGCAACAACGGCCTTCTGGTCGAGGTGGCTGATCTTGTCGAGGTCGAAGCCGTTGGCGGTGAGCTGCGCGAGGACCTGGCCGGCGAGGGCGATGAGGGCGAGGCGAAGGAACCGCCAGGCTTGGGTGGCGCGCTGTTCGGCGGTGACACGCCAGGTGGAGCGGAGCGCAGAGACCTTCGTCGTGGTCATGTTCACTTCCCTGCTGCGAGGTGGTAGCCCGTCACCGGCCCGCAGACGGCGTCTGCGACAAGGTGGTGGTCGCGCTGGAACTTCAAGACGGCGTCGTGGACCTTCGGGCCGTACCGCTTCGTCGCCTTGTACGAAGTGGGGAGGTAGCGAAGCTGCCGGAGCCGGTTCTCGACCCACCCAACGTCGTTGCCCGTGGTCAGGGGCGAGGTGAGGGCGAGGTTGCGGTGCACCGGGGACGTAGGTGCGGGGGTGATCGCGTGGGCCTGGAAGCCGGGGCCGGCGGAAACGAGCTCGACGTGATGCGGGCGGGTGCCGTTGACGGCGACGGCCATGTCAGCGAGGTGCGGGGTGCGGCTGATCCGGGAGTGCTTCTTACCCCAGGCGACGATGCTCGGGCAGTAGCTGAAGCCCTTGGGGGTGGTGGCGTCGGCCCAGCGGAGCCCCGCGAGGTACTGGCAGAACGACGCGTAGATCGCACACCAGGCGACATCGTTCATTCCGAACCAGGCACCGAACTGCTGATGGTTGCTGCCCTCAGGGTTCTCCTTCACCCCGAGGTAGGACCGGGCGATGTGGATGGTCCGTTCCTTCATCGCCAGGTCGGTGTAGAAGGGGCTGACGAACACCCAGGAGGTGCCGATGGTGTGGTCGTGCTCCATCACCATGCCGCCGTTGCTGAGGTTGCTCGGGCCGGTGTTCCCGCCAATGCTGGTGAAGACAGTCATGGTTCCCCCTGGTGTCCATTCGGTTGGTCGTCCACGTCCCACATCACGCGCGTGAGCCGCAGCGCGCACAGCCCCGCGGCGCAGCCGCAGAAGTCAGGTCCGGTCCTGGCCCAGCCGACGCAGCGGCTGTGACGGCCCGTCTCGCACGGCTCACACACCCCACCGGGCCACAAGCTCGTCACGGGTCAGCAGGGCAGGATGAGCAGCCGTGTGCAGGACGGCGATGGGGACGGGCTCGGGGTGCGGGTCGCTGTCGGATGTGCCGTCGGGCGAGGAGCCGTGGAGCGTCCTGGCGTCGGAGTAGGAGCCGCTGACGGGCGAACGATGATCGTCGTGCCCGGGGTGACCATGACAACCGGCTGCCCGCCGAGCTGCCGGATCTGCGCCGCCAACGCCGCAACAGACGCCGCGAGCTGCCCCCGCTCGTCACGACCAGCGGCGATCTCCGCCTGCAGTTCCTTGATCTCCGTGTTCAGCAGGTCGATCCGGCGGGACGCTGCCCGGCCACGCTGATCAGCGGACTGCGTCGCCTCGTGCGCACGTTGAAGGCTCGCAACGACGATGAACCCGACGAGCATCAGCGACAGAAACCCTGTCGCGACGACGAACGTCCGATAGTCCAATACCTCTGAGGCACGGTAGGCGAACCGCTTGAGGCGGCCGGTCATGACCCGACGAACTTAGCTGCGGCGAGGAACGCACCGACGAGCCCGACGATGACCGCTCCGCCGAGGGTGCGGATCAGCCACGACTGGGCGTTCTGGAGCTTCGCGACATCGGAGCGGATACCGTCGATCTGGACGCTGGTGGTCCGTTCGAGGGCGTCGTACATCTCACGGCGGACGTAGGTGGAGTCGATCCGGTCGAACTTCGCGTCGATCCGGTCGAACCGGTCGGTGGTGTCGATGCGGAGGGCTTCGATCATGCGGGCGACCTCGCCCAGGCTCATGTCGTCCTGCGACGCGGGACGCTGCTGAGGGGGCACGCTCAGACCTCCGGGTCAGATGTAGTTGCCGACGGGGCCGCGGCGGAGGCTGCCCTGCCGCGACGTGGGGCTGGTGCGGGCCGGGTTGCGGCGGAGCCCGTCATCCCGCGGCCACTGACGCAGCGGTGGACGGACCGCACGCACGTAGTCCACAACTAACGATGCTTCGCTGACCCACTGGTCCATCACGTCACCGATGCCCGGAAGGAACTGCCAGCGCATGTACAGCCGCCCGTCGTTCAGGGCGGCGATGTACCCGGCCTCACCGATCTCGTCGAAGTAGTCGAACGTGAGGGATTCCTCGCGCCAGTCCGACGCGTCCACCCCGGACAGTTCCTGCTGCGCGAGAGTGATCGTGTCCACGCCCTGGTCGTAGGGGTAGCTGATCGGCCCTGCGTGCAGCCACACGAACAACTGCATTCGGGCGTAGATGTAGCCGGTGACCGTGCCTGTGACAGGGACGCTGCGGAACCGCCAGCGCATCGTGATGTTGTTGATGGTCTTGACGTTGCGGAGCGGCGGCACGTGGGCGCTGAACCGCGGCGAGCTCAGCACGGGGTAAGTACCTGAGGGCAGCACGCTCACGTAGGTGCTGTCACTGTCGTCGGCCAGACACTCTGAGCCCCCGACGACGGTGATGGTCGGCTCGTCGGTCGAGAAGCCGCCCTCGTAGAAAACGTCGCTGTGGGGGTCCGTCGGGCGCAGAACGGAGATCGTCACGCGTCAGGTTCCTCGTACAGGTGCCCGGCGACCTTGCATGAGGTGTTGCTGTACACCGCGACCCACAGCCACGGAGGCCGCTGGGACTTATACGCCCAACCCGACTGCTGATCGAACCGGCCAGTGATCGTGGCGCCGTCCATGTCCTGCGTCTTGGGGTAGTAGCCCATCGCGGAGTCCTTGTCGCCCCAACCGGCGAGGAACCCCGCATCGGCCAGCTCGTCGCTGTAGTCGCTCCACGGATCTGTCACGGCCAGCGGGTTCGAGGAGACGAGCCGGACCATGTCAGCGGGGGTGACCGGGAGACCGAAGACGGCTGCGACGAAGGCTGTGGCAGGTGAGGTGGTGGTGAAGACGGCCCGGGCTACGGTGCCGACCTGCCCGCCTGGGATGCGGAACACTGACCACAAGCCGCCTTGCAAGTTTGCCTTCGGCATGATCCCGGCACCGGACTCCGCATCCCAGATGATCTTGCTGTCCTGGACCTGCCGTGACCGGCGGCGCTGCGGAAGGCTGCGGCGTACCGGATCCGTGGCCGCGTCGGTGTCCCTGGACCGGATCGCCGCCAGGGTCAACGCATCGCGTGCGTGCGTATCCCACGCCAAGGTCACCGTCATCGCCGTCAGGTCGACGCTCACCGACGCGACATGCAACATCCGGTCAAGACCCTGCCACAGCTCAAGGAGACAGTTCATGCCGGCGCGGATCTCGAAGCGGCTCATCTCCGCCGGGTCGATCGCCAGCACCGCCGTCCCCGACCAGCCCGGCTCCGAGATGCGGGCGAGTTCAGCGCGGGCCGAGGTGATGCCCTGCTTGAGGGTAATGCCCTCCCCGAAGTTCTCGTACCGCTCGATGCGGGGGATCGTCGGGTCAAAGTCGGGGTTGGCGCCGATCTTCGCGCCGCGGGCGTTGAACAAGTACGGCTCAACCCGAGGATCGGAGGCGAGCGGAGCGCAGTAGGCGTTGTTCAGGTCCCCGACGTTGTCGCCGGTCTGGAAGATCGCGTTCCACGTCTGCGCCCCGACGATCCCGTCCACGGTGACCCCGGCGCGCTTCTGCGCGTCACGGACCTCGTCCTCATCCGCGGCGAGGTACGTGTCTGCGGAGGTGACTGCCGGGTATCCGTTGTCGCGGAGTTCATCCGCGAACGCCTGGAAACCTGCCGTCCCGGACCCGGGAGTGAAGGTCGATCCGACGCCGAGCGGGAAGGCGGGAACCCCGTCGGGGAAGAAGTTCGGGTACTTCGTGCGGCGCCAGTGATGCCCGGCCGGGTCAATGCCTTCGCCGTAGATGACGTTCGGGGCGCCGGTGATGTCCTGCGCCAGATCGACAGTCAGGCCGAGCTGCCCCGTGGTGAGGGTGAAGTGGACCGTTGTGCGGTCCTTCAGCCGGATCACCGGCGTCCGGTGGTCCTGCGCCACCGTCCACTCGGGAATCCATCCGAGTTGGTCCTGAACGAACCCGGTAGCCACCGGGGTCCAGGTTCCCCGCTCCCGAGTCCCGCTTCCCGTAATGACCGGCTCGCACCTGCCGTGTGACCGGCCGATGAAGCGGTTGAACGCCTCTGCAATGACGTAACCACGGTCGCGCTCGCGGTAGTCGAACCCGGGCTGCTTCAGGCCGTTGTCGATGCTGAAGATCGCCCCGCGGCAGTGCACGTCGAGGCCCCAGTCGGTCTCGCCGCTGTGCCCTTCGAAGCTGACGATCTGCCCGGTCCACAGCACCGTCTTGGTGTTGTCGGGCCGGATCAGCTTCAGCTCGATGTTCTGGCCGTTCTCCAGCCAGTCGAGGGGGCTCGAGCCGATGTGCTCGAACGGGGTGATCTGCGGGAAGCGGATGACCATGACGTCGTCGCCGAACGGTTCTTGGTTGCCGTAGGACTGGGGGATCGCTGGGATACCGCGGAAGTAGGTGACGTCCTTGCCGCCGGTCACGATCTGGAAGCGGCCCCACTCGTCGAATGTCGGGCCGGTGGTGTCCCACGTCATGTCGGCTCGTCGTTCTCCAGCAGACGCCGCATGACCTCTCCCGTGATCGGCTCACCGAAGACGGCAGCACCATCGACCTGTCCGCGCTGACCCGCAGGGAGGCGGATCACCTTCCATCGGGACCCGTCGGCAAGGACACCTGCGCCGTAGATGACGTTGGGGTCATCGCTCATGTCGGCTTCCCGTCGCTTCCGATAGTCGGGGTCGGCATGACAGCAGTGACCTTCAAGATGCTCACCTGCGCTGCGACCAGACCGGCCGGCGGCGCGACCGGGATCAGGTCTGTCTCCAGCACCGCGGACAGCCCGACTCGAACACGGAGGGCCTGACTGCTATTGGCGTCGAGGTCGTAGGCGGTGAGCGGCTGGTAGGAGTGCGCTACCCCCGCGACCGCCGTAGCAGTGGCAGTCGCTGCCGCGCCGCTGACTCGGACACCTGCAATGCCTGCCGGTGCGAGCGCCGTGGCAGTTGCGGCTGCACCCGGTGCGAGCGCAGCGCCCCCGGCAGCTCCTGCGGGAGCTGATGCGGTAGCAGTCGCCGGTACGCCGATAGCACCGACGAGGTCAGGTGCGCTGAGGCTGAGACTGTGCGTGTCGCTGTAGGAGGTGCTGGCGTTCGGTGTGGACTGCATCGTGAGGACGTACCGACCGGTGGTCGGGGTGCTGTCCACGATCGGCGTCGGGTTCCACCGCTGCTGATGTCCGCCGGTCGAGTCGGCGGTCTCTTCGGCGAAGGTCTTGGTCGCCAGGATCGTGCCGGTGACGCTGTCCCGACGGAGGCGCGCCACCATGAACTTGTGGGTGCCGCCCTGGTTCATCGACTCCCACAGGTCGATGCTGATGGTGACGGGTGAGGCGTAGCCGGTGATCGTGACGTCGCAGTCGCCGACGACCCGTTCGACGGTGTCTGTGCCGCTGACCGTGATAAGGCCGGTCGGGGTGGCGTTGCTGGCGGTCGCCACGGCGGCCTACGCGACAGTGACGGTCGCGATGCCACCTGCGGCGATCTGCAACGTGAACGTCGCCGCCGTCGAGGTCACGTCCGCACCGAAGTCCCAGTAGGCGATCAGCGGACGAGTCGCGTCGCTGCCCGGCGTCGCGTCGTAGAACACGGCGTACCGGGCAGTGATGCTCGCCGACGCCCAAGACACGTCGTCGGCGTCGAAGGTGATGGTGTTGCTGCTGCCGTCATAGGTGACCGTGACGGTCGTGAGGGTCGCACCACCTGCGGTGTAGCCGGTGCCGGTCACCTCGTTGGTGACGTCGCTCTTGTAGCGGTGGGTGTCCTGGTTCGGCGTGTAGCTGCTCGTGCACAGCATGACCTTCAGCGTGTCGGAGTCGAGGTCGATCTCCTTGTTGAACGCGGAGAGGAACACCTTCCCGTACAGCTTCGCGGTCAGCGCCATGCTGGGGTTCTCCTAGCTTCCGGGTGCGAACGCGATGGGTGTCCCGGCCGGGATGACCGGTCCGGTTTGGCTGTCGTCGACACGGACGTGATCACCGAACTCGCCCCAGCCCTCGAACGTCCCGCCGCTGCTTGCGCTGTACAGGGCGAACCAGCCGATGACGCCCCAGTCGTCCCCGGGGGCGGGATCAGGGAAGGTGACGGCGGTGCCAGTCGCGATGCTGCGGGTTGTGGTGGTGGGGAAGTTCGTCGTGTTCTTCGTCTTCGCGACCCGGGCGTAGCCTGCGGCGGTCCCGCCGGATGGTTCGGTGACGTTGGTTCCGTCGTCTGCCGGCTGGGTGCTGGACAGCGCGAAGTAGTAGGTCGCGGGGGCGCCGAGGCTTCCGCCGTTGTACAGGGCGTTCAGCAGGGCAGCCGCTCGAGTGTCGGAGAGGGCGCCCATCAGAGCGCCCCAGCCAACGGGATCGGGTCCCGAAGAACCTGCGCATGCACGACCTGCTGGAACGCGCCGAGGTCCCACCAGTCGAACGAGCCGCTGTCACCGACGCTGGTGTCGGCGGCGTAGCAGTTCCATGACCACGTAACTCCGTCGATGACGGCGGTGAAGACGAACGTGTACTGCTCCAAGGCGTCGATTAGCGCAGCCAGCCGGGTCGAGAGCTCATCGGCCGTAGATCCGCCTACCCAGATGCTGAGGGGGAACCGCTGGTCACCGTCGAGAACGATCGACGTTGGAACGACGCGTGGAATCCAGGGGCTCCGGGCGAGGTTCCGCTGCTGTACCCGCGGGCCAGGCCCGAAGCCTTCTAGGTTGACTTCGTATCCGTTCGCGGACGACAGGGTCAAGGACACCGTGCCCGTGATCGCTGCGGTGAGGCTGCTGATCATCCGCGCCGGTCTCTGCTAGCGGGGGTGTTCGTGCTGCCGAGGGCGTGGATGCGGGACCGGCGATGCGCCTCGGCGATCGCCTGGTCCATCGTGAGGCCGTTGACCGTGATGTAGTAGGTGTTCGTGATCCGGTTGACCTCGCTGGCCTTCGCAGCAGGGCTGAGGTTCTGCCGTCCGAGCTGCGTGAGGCGCTGTTGCTGCTGCATGGCGCGCTTGTCGTCACCGGAGTTGTTCGCTCCGAAGGCTGAGTAGCCGAAGTCCTTCAGTTCCTTCTGGACTGCTGGCATGGATGGGTCGCCGTACTTCAGGATCTCCGCCGCGCCCTTGGCCTTCTCGTCTGCGCTGAGCGCCTTGTGCTTGCCGAACAAGGCGGTGCTGATGGGGTCTCGTCCGCCCCAGAAGCCCTCAGTCTTCGGGTGTGCATGGGCGAACTTGTTCGTCTCGTAGACCGCAACGCCACCCGCGACCGCGATGGTGACTGCACCGCCGAGGCCGATTACACTGCCTTCCGCCGCCGCAGCCCCGGGGATGATCGGCGGGATGCCCTTCCCTCCGGGGCCAAAGCCCGGATTCGTCACGAACACAGGCACTGCACCGGCCTTGCTGGCGAGAGACCCTGCGAGACCTCCCTTGCGTGGCGTTAGACCCTTCAGCAGCCCGAGCCCGTTGAGAAACGACTTCGCCTTCAACGCCCCACCAAGGACCACCGCATCCTCAGCGATGTTCTTGAACAGGTCCGGGTGGTCCCCGACCCAGTGGAAGAACGGCGCGACGTCCTTCTCGATCTTCCCGCCCTCAGTGACGAGCCCGTCGACGAAGTGACTGACCGCAGGCTCGAGGTCGTTCTTGATGAACCGGGCGACCTCGCCGGCCTTCTGCCGGAACTCCGGGAGGTGCGTCTTCGTCCACGCGATGATCTTCGGCGCCTCAGTCGCCAACGAATGCGACCACGCGGTGAAGATCGGGAACAGCTCACGACCGAGCGTGATCTTCAAGCCGTCCATCGCGGCATGGAGATGACGCTGCTGCTCCGTGTAGTCCTTGACCGCCTTGACGTCCTTCGCGGACATCGTCGTGCCGAGCTTGTCCGACTCGGCCATCAGCTCCTTCACACCGTCACGACCCTTGTTCAGGATCGGGATCATGTCGGTGCCAGCCCGGCCGAACAGCTTCAACGCCAGGGCGGTCTTCTCCACACCGTTCGGCATGTGCTGGAAGCGGTCCGCGACGTTCAGCAGGATGTCCCGCATCGGGAGGAGCTTCCCGTGCGCGTCCTTGTACGTGAACCCGAGATCCTTGCTGACCTTGATGGTCTTCGACGTCCAGTCGGTGACGTTCTTCAACGCCTTCACCTGGACGATGTGGCCGTCCTTCAGACGGTTCACCATGACGATCTCTTGGTGCGTGTGCTTCGTCTTGACGACCTGAGCCTTCGTCGCCGCACCGAGGTTCTTCTCCAGCAGCCGCAGGCTCTTCCCGAGCGACTCCTCAGACACGCCCGCCTCATGGGCGGCGAAGGTCAGCCGGGAGGCGTCCTCAACGGTCCCGCCGATGACACGTTGCAACGCCCCGGCAGACCTCGCGGCGCCCGTGTAGGCGTCCACAGTGTCCTTACCGAAGTCGATGACCTTCTTCGTCAGCAACGTCACGCCAGCGACCGCGCCGGCACCGATCGCGACCTTGCTGAGCCGGCTCAGGCTCGAGTGCGCGTGATCGGAGTCCTTCGCGAGACCCTTCAAGGTCCGGCCGAGCCCGAGATCCTCACCGAGGAAACCGAACGCGAGCGACCGCTTGTCAGCCACTACACGCTCCCCTCGGTCAGTCGGTTCTCAGCCCACTCGCAAAGCCTGTAGAAGTCGCGAAGGGGGAGCGCGTCGATCCCATCCGGAGTCAGACCGCCGTAGACGTGCATCAACATGCCGAGCGAGTAGTCCCGCCTCAGGCGGAGCCGCTCGTCTCGGCACCAATAGGGTCCGGCGCGGCCTCTTCGTCGCCGAAGTCGAACTCCACGTCGACAAGATTGAAGTCGAGGGTGTCCCAGTCGACCTTCTCCCCAGCACGCTTCTTCAGCAGGTACACGAGGGCTTTCGTCTCGAGCGGCTCCTGCTGCTGAAGGCCCTGCTGCCAGCGGAGCATCGTCATCCCGTCGAGCTTCTCCTGCACATCGATCGCTTCGCTCACGAGGATGCGGGAGGGGTCATGGTCGTACACGACCCCTTCAACGGTGATCTTCACGTTTCCCCCTAATGCTTCAAGTGCGAGTCGATCTCGCCCATGACGTCGTCAATGACGCCGAGTAATTCCTTGCCGATCGGATCCGCGAGCGCCGTCATCGGGTCGGAGAAGAACCCCGCCCTCACCGGCTGGTCGCGCCACGTCCAGAACTTGCGGTCACCGCGAGCGAAGACCGGCCTACGCAGGCGCCCCTCGTCGAGGTGGACCAGATCGCGCTGCTTGCCGTCGCTGCCGCGTGTCTGCCGCATCGTGACGGACACCCCGACCGAACGACCGACGGTCCTCGTCCGGACCGTCACCTTCGCATCGTCAACGAGATGGTTGAGTCCGCCGCGCTTCGGCAGGATCTCCCTGGCCCGTTCCTTCGCGGCCGGTTCAGCGGCGGGTTTCACGACCTTCGTGATCCGGCGCGACACGGACGCCTTGAACTTGCGGTCGTTGAACGCCTCAAGGCCCTTCCCGAGCTGCCGGAGCTGCTCGACGCCCTTGACGTTCCCGGCCATTAGGCAGCGGGCGTGTAGGCGATGCTGATCCAAGGGTCGCTCTCGTTGTCGAGAGCCGTGAACGGAGCCGTCAGATCCACCACATCAGGACCGCCGACCTTCGGGGACTCCCCATCGAACCGGATCTCCCCGCAGGTCACGACCAGGGACGCGCTGCCGTTCGTGAACGTCAGGACCAGCGCCACGCCACTGTCAGCACGGAACACGTCATAGATCGTGGCCTGCGACACGAACTCCGTAGCGAGGCTCCCCGTGATGCTCGGGTAGTCATTCTGGATCTGCTCCGCCTTCTTCCCGGCCGCGTTGAAGAACCAGCGGTCCGTCTTCAACGGGATCTCCCCCGTGATCGACGCGGCCTTCACGTTCGCGACCGCCACACCACCAAGCGTCAGAGCACCCTGGGAGAAGTCGAACGTGTGGCTGGTCGTGTAGCTCGCCGTCGCGAGCGCAGGGCTCGTCGGAACCTCATCCTGCGCGTCCACGGTGATCTCGAGCGTGAGGATGCCACCCGTCTCACACGACAGCGTCCAGGAGGTGATCTTGCAGCCGGGGTAGGTGAACGGCTTCACCGTCCCGTCGGTCTGCGGAACACCCTTCTGGATCGTCAGGGACTTCCCGGTCAGGTTCCCAGGCGTGTACGTCTTCGTCGTGGTGCCTGTGACGGTCCCGAGCATCTGAAGCAGCAGCGGGTCCGCGCCGGTCGACGGGAAGTCAAGATTCACGGTGCCGCCGGCCGAGCGGGTCGGGTAGGTCCGGCGACGAGACAACGGCGACAGCGCGCCCGCCCGGATCCCACGCCCCTGCACGATGTTCTTCGTGAGCTCGAGACTCTCGCTGTTGAACGGGTAGAACGTGTCCACGGTCACCGCCGTGCCGACCGTGGTCTCAGCCTTGACTCCGAGCTGGCCGGAAAGACCTGCGCCGATCGCCATCTACTGCTCCTTCTTCGGGGTGTCCGTGCGCTTGTAGAGGTCCGTCTGACCGAGCAGTCCCTGCGCGACCTCGCCGGTCGCCTCGAACGTGTCGCCCTTCTCCACGGCGATGCCGAGAGCGGGAATGTCACGAGGCTCAGCCCCGAGGTACTTGAACTCCACGAGGGCTCCTAAGTGGTGATGCGGGCGACGCAGGACAAGGTGAACGTGAAGCCGATGGAGCTGCCGCGGCTCGTCTGCTCCTGGTGCATGACACCGTCGGACAGATGCGCGAGCCGGACCGCTCGACCGAGAGTCCAGTCGGACCGGATAGCGGCTGCGATCGCGTCGCGGATCGCGACAGCCCGCGTGCGGCGCGTCACCATGTCCTCATCGCCGCTCGTCACAGCGAACGAGCACAGGACGTCGTAGGTCTCCTCGGACTGCTGCCCGCCGATCTGCGCCCAGTCCCACGTCATCGTCACCGACTCGGTGGTCCCGGGCTGGTAGCCGACCGCAATCCACTCTTTCGACTCCGCAGAAGCAGGAGGCCCGTCGTGGATAGTCACGCCAGCGAGGTCGGTGCTGTTCTCAAGTGCCGCGATGAACCCGGCAACGGCGGCGTTGACGGTCGAAGCCATCAGCCCACCCGAGGTGGCGCGAGAGCCCTGATCCGCGGAAACAACACCATCGGCGTCGAGCGGTACGGCGCCTCATCGAAGCCCTCACCCGGGAACGATGCGGCAGTTGCACCGTCGGCCCGCTGTGTCGCTTCGAAGTACCCGGCGACGTCCGCGATGATCGTCTCCCGATGGTTCGCCGGCACATCCCCGACCGTGTACGTGATCGTCACGTTCCGGGTGCCCCAAGTGAAGTACCCGGCGGTGTTGTAGCCCCAGTAGACGATCCCGTTATCAACGGTCAGGTCATCGGTGCTGATCGTCGTGCCGTCCGTGTAGGCGGCGGCGGTGATGGCGGTGACGTTCGGAGCTCGGAGGACCAGCCGGTCCGTCCCGCCACTGAAGGTCTCGGTGACGGTGCCGAGGGGCGCGACCCACTCCGCATACTCCCGCTCAGCGGCGCGGATCATGTCGCGGATCTCATCGTCATCGACAGTGAGGGTCTTGTTCAGCCTGGCCCGGACATCCGCGATCTGAATGACCCCCGCCGCGTACACCTGGATGTTGCCGCGCTCAACGTCCGTCGCCGCACCCGAGGCGGTGAAGACGTACTGCCACGTCCCGGCCTGGTCGACCGTGAACGTCGCGGTGTAAGACCCGGTGCTGTTGTGCGTCGCCGACGGGTGGCTCACAGTCCCGTCAGGAGCGGTGACCGTCACTGCGACCGTCGCGTCGGTCAGGACCCCAGCGACCCGCAGCTCATAGTCCAGGGAGGCGACATCGCCGACGTCGAAGCTCACAACGTCCCCCTCCGCTGAAGATGGATTAGGTGCAGGTTCACGAGACGCTCGCGGTGCCTCGGACGCGGGCTGTCACGGTGCTTGTGCCGACGGTCTGCCGGGTCACGGTGCTCGTGCCTCGTGTACGCGCTGTAACCGTCGAGGTGCCCCGGCCGGCGACGAGGACGACCGCGACGACCATCGCGCCGACGGCGCTGAGGGTGCCTTCGCCGGTCAGTCCACCCAGGCCGGGGAAGGCGGGGGTTCCGGCCGAGCTGACCTGTCCGCTGCCGTTGAGCCCGCCTGTGCCGGAGGTACGTGGGCTGCCTGCGGCGCTGATCTGACCGGAGCCGGAGAGGCTGCCGGTGCCGCTGACGGCCGGTGTCCCCGCGCTGCTGAGGCTGCCGCTGCCCGACAGGGAGCCGGTGCCTGCTCCGCCTTCGCTGCTGGTCCCGGCGGCGCTGAGCGCCCCGTCGCCCGTCAGGCCACCCGTGCCACTGAACCCTGGGGTACCTGCTGCTGTGCTGAGCGTCCCGGTGCCGCCAAGGCCGCCTGTGCCGCCCGTTGCGGGGCTTCCTGCGGCGCTGAGGCTGCCGTCGCCTCCGAGGCCGCCTGCGCCTGCGGTAGCGGGGGACCCTGCCGCGCTGAGGGCTCCGTTGCCTCCCAGCCCACCATTGACGGCAAGGGCGGGGCTGCCTGCTGCCGAGACCTGCCCGTCGCCGCCGAGGCCACCGCTGACAGCGACCGCAGGGCTACCGGCAGCGGAGATCTGACCCGTACCGCCGAGGCCGCCAGACACGGCCACGGCGGGCGTACCAGCGGCGCTGAGACTGCCGTCGCCACCCAGGCCACCGGAGACGCTGAACGCTGGAGAGCCGGCCGCTGAGAGCGACCCGTCACCGGACAGGCCACCCGTACCGGAGTAGGCCGAGCTGGCGTCCTCGAGCAGGAGGGCCGACGAACCGTCTTCGAGGAGGACGAGCGACGAACCGTCTTCGAGGAGAAGCCGACTCATCGGCCTACGCCGCGATCTTGGTGTACCGGATGAACGAGCCCTTCTGCACCGTCAGGTTTCCGGCGTCTGAGGTGTTCTGCGCCCACTGGAAGTTCACGGTGCCAGCCGTGCCGCCGCCGTAGAGCATCCCCATCAGGTACACGCCGCTCGTGCCGGCGAACGTGCCGTAAGCGGCGGCAGTCGCGATGTTGGTGTTCAGGCCGGGGGGCGTCGCGGACACCGCGAGGGTGGCGAAGCTGGACGGACCACCAGTTGTGGCGTTCGTCCCCCACTTGATCGTCGCTCCAGCCGGGGCGGTGAACAGGGTCTTGATGTCCATCGTCGTGTTCGCCGCTGAGACGGAGGCGATGAGCTCGAAGAACCAGATCTCCGTGGACGAGTTGCCGATCGACCAGAACAGGTGATCGTCGTTCTGCAAGGTGGTCGACGCGGACACCGTCTCGTCGGCCGTCTTGACCGCGAACTGCGGAACGTAGAGCCCACCGATCGTCATCAGGCCCGTGGCGAACTCGGTGGCCGTGATCTTCTTGGGTGTCCCACCTGCACCGCCACCGGTGCCGCCGGTGTCGGAGACATCGACGACCGGGACCAGGTCGCCCGTGGCGAGGTTCGCTCCCGTGAGCGCCGTGAGCGCGCTGATCTTGGTATCAGCCACGGGCTTAGGTCTGCGTGTAGGTGATCGTCAGCGCGTAGGTACTCCTACGCGCCCGCGCGGCGTTTTCGCATGTACTCCCGAGTCGCAATGCGACCACACTCCCGGCACTGTCGGCCCGTTCCACGAATGATCGTGTTCTCGGGTGTGAACTCGTGCCCGTTAGAGCAGTGAGTCTTCTGTCCATTCGGCACTTGACCCTGGTAGCCGCGGCGCTTGCGCTGTGCCTCGCGGCTGGCGTCGTTGCGGCATGTGATGCAGACCCGGCCGCCACGAGACTCAGCGGTGTTCTCGGGTGTGAACTCATGGCCTTTGGCGCAGTGGGTCTTGAGGCTGTTGTGCCAGCCGCCGTGACCGCGAGCGACGTTCTCGGCGTGCGAGACCGGGTCGAGGTGCTCGGGATTGACGCAGGCACGGTTTCGGCAGAGGTGATCCAACGTCTCGTCGTCGCGCAGCTCGCGGACGAGAAGCTGGTAGCCCCAACGGTGAGCACGGTGGTTCTTGTGGACGCCGTCGGTGATGACGTCGAACTGGCCGTACCCCTGCCGGTCAAGGCTGCCCTGCCAGAGCCAGCAGCCGCCAGCGTCCGGCTGAACCTTGGCGTGCCAGCGTTCCTCGGGTGTCCCGTTGACCCGCCTCGCCATACCCCACACGTTACCATGCAAGACACTCTTACGTCTGCGTATACGTTATGGTCAACGCATACGTTCCTTGGCTGCTGAACGCCTGCGAGGTCAGCGCGTCCCCGTCGAGGTGCGTCCCACCCGAGCCGGTCTTCACGCCGTACCCGGCGACCGTGTCACCGGACTTCACGTCGAACGTGACCGCCGACGCCGACACGACACCCGCCGAGCTCGAGCCCCAGGAGAGAGCCTTCGACGCGTAGGCGGGGCTGCCGCCGCTGCTCATGGCCGTCCCAGCGGACGAGCTGGCCCCCGTGGTCTGGTACAGGTCGGCGTAGGTCGCCGCGCCCTTGTACGCGTCGGAGAGCGTGTTCTTCATCGTGTTCGTGCGGATCGTCACGGCTCAGCCCTCCGTCGCCGGGTAGAGAACGCCCGCGTCGGGCAGGTCCAGGTGCTCAGGGACGTAGGTCTCGCCGTCGTACCCGCCGGGGCCGGCGTCCGGCTCGTCGGAGACCGTGACGACCTGCCAGCGCCGACGGGCGTCCTCGACGTAAGCGTCGAGGTGGTCCGGGCGGACGTAGTCCGTCATCTCCGTCTCGGTCATGACGGTCTTGCCGTCCGCGTCGACACCGGACGCGATGACGTTACGCATCGTGACGCGGCGCTTCGTGACCCGAGGGTCGGTCTTGGGCTTCGCCACGACGGCTCCTTCGCTTGTTTCGATCGTGATCTTGTGTGAGTAGAACGACGCTTAGGTGCAGGCGACGGTGTCTGGACGTTGCTGCGCGATCAGACCAGCAGCCTCGGCTTTGCTTGCGCGTCAGGCGAGGTCGGCGAGCACCAGTTCGGTCGTCGTGAGGAAGACCGTGATGCACACGAAGAATTGGCCGCCCGCTGTCGACACGATGCTGCCGTCCGCTGCGGTGAGGTCTGAGCCGAACGACTCGACCTCCGACGCGAACGGGATCGGGACGTTGATGTTGCCGTCCGACGGGCCGGTGACGAGCACGTCGCCGCTGGCGGTGCCCAGGACGAGCTTCTCGGACCCGTCAGCGTTCGACACGCTCATCTCGGCGTACTCGTAGCCGATCTCGCCGCTCGTGACGTCCACGCCCAGCACAGCGGCTCCGATGACGCCGCCAGCGCCGACGGTGAGCGGGCCGTTGGTGAGCGTCACCATCAGGTTCCCGTCGGCGACCACCGACGTGTCAGCCAGAACCGGGAAGTTCATGGTCGCCCCGGCGTTCGTGTTCGGCAGCGGCTGCATCTCCAACTGCGCCCACCCGATGGGGGCGAACGGCGACGCGACTGAAGTGCCCGCTCCTAGCTCGTAGACGCCTTCGGCCGAAACGACCAGCGTCTTGCCCTCATCCTCCACCGTCGGAGAGGGCACAGAAGCGCCACTAGATGGTTCGTGATCCCCGGAGTCGGGTGTGCTGGTGCTGTTGCTGTCGCCCGGAGCCGGACCGAGGTTGTCGCTCACTTCGCCGCCTTACGCGGCGCTGCCTTCTTCGCCGGAGCCTTCCGAACAGCCTTTGTCGGCGCGGTCGGCTCGTTCACCGTCACCACAGATGGCGACTCGACGACCTCACCACCGACCTCCGCAGTCACGACCGTCCGCGACGGGTCGTCAGGGTCGCTGTTGGACCAGCCAGGGGTGTTGCTCTCCATGATCGCCTCGTCTCTGTGCGGGAACTGCTTGACGGTGGTGACGTGCGCGGTCCGGGAGGAGAACCCAGGGACAGTCGTCACCCTGTCTCCTCCCGGACCGGCGACCTCATCAGGTGAGGCCAGTGACCTTGCCGAACCCGGCCGGCCGTGCGACCTCGAGCGCGACGCGCTCCTCGACCCGGACCGTGACCATGTTCTTCTCGAAGTCGTCGTTGTTGCTGTTCGACATCTCCACGGTCAGACCGGACCGGCGCCACAGCTGCGCGCTGGTCGTGAACGCACCCACCAGGGCGGTGCCCTGCGCGATGGCCGGCGTCACGATGACCCGGACACCCCACAACCGCTCCCCACCGGCGGTGATCATGTTCGTCTCGCTGCCGCCTGCGAACGACCCGTTGCCGTAGGGGCCGTAGTTGAACGGGCCGCCGCCGCGGC
>Ga0207687_10001277_pt1 | contig 17223 bp, 13 predicted proteins | sample KBSM54metaG_FD_184399 | JGI IMG/M metagenome (GOLD analysis project Ga0207687, IMG submission 184399) | Miscanthus rhizosphere microbial communities from Kellogg Biological Station, Michigan, USA - KBS M5-4 metaG (SPAdes) (version 2) | ecosystem: Host-associated > Plants > Roots > Rhizosphere >...
CAGGCACGCAAGCTGCACCGAGCGTGCAGGTGGTGCCGGGAGCGACCCCCGGGGCAATCGCGCCGTCGCCCGCGCCCAACTTCCCCGCGCCGCGCCGCGCGCCGGCCAGGTCTTCGGCACCCGAGGTCGAGCTTTGAGGATCGCGCTGCTCCTGATCGCGCTTTTGCTGCCCGCCACGGCAATGGCGCAGGTGCGCCCGGTTCCCGGCCCCGGCGACCCGCGGATCCAGACAATCGTCTATGATGCCAATCAGGTCGTCCAGCTCCAGGTCGCTTCGGGCTATCAGCTGGCGATCGAGTTTGCGCCCGACGAGCGGATCGAGAATGTCGCGGTGGGGGAAAGCGGCGCCTGGCAGGTCACACCCAACAAACGCGGCGACCATCTGTTCATCAAGGCCATCCAGGCCGGGGTCACGACCAATCTGACGGTCGTGACGGACGCGCGGAGCTACGCCTTCGAGCTGCAGCCCTTGTTCGGGCCGCTCCCCAATATGGCCTATACGGTGCGCTTCACCTATCCAGCGCCGGCCAGCGCCGTGGTTGCAGGGGCGACACCCACCGTGGAGCCGGGACGCTACAAGCTCAGCGGGACAAGGGCGCTTCGGCCGAGCCAGATCGACGATGATGGCGTGCACACCTATATCGTCTTCCCGGCCGACAAGCCGCTGCCCGCGATTTTCGCGATCGACGAGAAGGGCCGCGAGATGCTGGTCGATGGCGCGATGCGTGACGGCCAATATGTCATCGACGATGTGAAGCCGAAGCTGCTGTTCCGCCTCGACAAGGACTATGCGACCGCGGTGCGCGTCAAGCAGAAGCCGAAGAAGCGCTGATGGCAACGGTTCCACCCATGGACCCCCGTATCGGACGCGGCGCGGAGGAGGATGTGCGCCCGGTCGTCGCGGTGCCTGCCTCGGGCATGCCGTGGTGGATGATCGCGATCGGCATCGGCGTGGCCGCGATCCTGCTGTTCAGCCTGCTCGACATGCGCCGCCGCTCGCTCACGGCACCGCCGATCCGCGCGCAGGCGGCCGACAATCTCGGCGGTGCCGCGCCGCAACCCGCGCCGCTGTACGTCCCGCCGGCGCCTGCGCCGACGCCCATAGCAACACCGACGCCGCCGCCACCACCACCTCCACCGCGTGCGCCGGTCATTCCGCCGCAGCCGCGCATCATTTACGTGCCGCAGCCGGCACCACCGATGCAGCAGCCGCCCCAGCCGCCGCCGCGGCCGCAAAGCGCCGGCGGCCCGGTCCTGGTGGTCGATACGACGGCCGGTGAGGCAGTCGCCGAGACAGACGGCGCTGCCGGCGCTGCAGCCGCCGGCGGTGGTGCCGCTGCGGGCGGGGGAGGCGCGTCGACCGGCGCGAGCGCGCGGGCGACGGTGATGCGGCATCGCCCGACAACGGTGCCCCAGGGCACGCTGATCCCCGCCGTGCTCGAGACGGCGCTGGATTCGACCCGGCCCGGTCTCGCTCGCGCACTCGTACAGAGCGATGTCCGCGGCTTTGACGGCAACCGGGTGCTGATCCAGCGCGGCAGCCGGCTGATCGGCGAATATCGCGCAGATCTCCAGCCCGGCCAGAATCGGGCGATGGTGATGTGGACCCGGCTTGTCCGCCCTGACGGCGTTACCATCGCGCTGGGTTCGCCAGCCGCCGATCCGCTCGGCCGCGTTGGCATCAGGGGCAAGGTCAACAGCCATTTCTTCGAGAAATTCGGATCGGCGATCCTGCAGACCGCGCTCGATGTGGGGAGCAACTATGCGTCTCGGCTCGGCGGTTCCTCGGTCATCGTGTCGCTGCCGGGATCGGTGTTGAATACGGCCGCGGCCCCCCTGACCAGCGGCACGCAGGTTCAGCCGACGCTGCGCGTGAAGCAGGGCACCGCGATCACCGTGTTCGTCTCGCGCGATCTCGATTTCACTGCGGTCGAGAGCAGGAAATGAGCGCCGCGGTGCGCGACGAGCGGCCAGTCTATCTGCGCAGCTATCTCGCGCCGCTCGCCGATATGCTCGGCCGCGCCGACGTGACCGACATCTACGTCAATCGCCCGGGCGAAGTCTGGGCCGAGACGACCGCCGGCGGGATCGAGCGGCACGACGCGCCGGGGCTGGATGAGGCGACCCTGTCGCGGCTCGCGCGCCAGATCGCGGCGCTGTCGCATCAGGGGATCAGCCGCGAGCATCCCTTGCTGTCGGCAACCCTGCCGGACGGAGCGCGCGTCCAGGTGGTGGGCCCGCCGGCAACGCGGGGCCCGCTCGCGCTCGCGATCCGCAAGCATGTCTCGCCCGATCTCGCGCTCGGCGACTATGTCGCGAGCGGCGCCTTTGCCGGTACGAAGCGCGGCGATGTCGAAGGCCCCTCGGATATCGATATCGCTTTGCGGGCGATGCTTGATGCAGGGGATATTGCCGGGATGCTCGCGGGCGCGGTCAAGGCGCGCAAGAATATCCTGGTGTCGGGCGGCACCTCGACGGGCAAGACAACCTTTCTCAACGCGCTGATCCGCGAGATTCCGGCCGAAGAGAGGCTGATCCTGATCGAGGACACGCCCGAGCTGCATCTGCGCCATGACAATGCCGTCGGCCTGCTCGCGGCGCGCAGCGCGCTCGGAGAGGCGCAGGTGAGCGCCGACGATCTGCTTCGCGCATCGCTTCGGATGCGGCCCGACCGGATCATCCTCGGCGAACTGCGCGGCGAGGAGGCCTATGCTTTCCTGCGCGCGGTCAACACCGGCCATCCGGGATCGATGACCACTGTCCATGCCGACAGTGCCGAACGCGCGATCGAGCAGATCGCTTTGCTCGTGCTGCAGACCGGCACGCGGCTCAACCGCGACGATGTGCTGCATTATGTCCGCAGCACCGTCGACGTGTTCGTGCAGCTCGCCCGGGTCGGCGGGCGCCGGCACGTCACTGAGGTCGTGCTTCGGCGCTGAGCCGATCGTCAAGCTCGAGAGCATTGGCGAGCGCAGCGCCCGAGGCGGTGTTGTCGTAGATCGTCCAGACCTCCACACCGCCGCCATCCAGCGTCTTCACCCGCCGCGCCTGGGCCTCGATCGCGTCCGCTGCGTAGCTCGACCAATAGACCCGCGGCGACCCGTGCAACCGGAAATAGGCGATACCAGTCCAGCCGCCCGGCTCGCCCGCGTCCGGATGCTGCGCGGGATCGGCAGCAACGCGGGCGATCCTGTGGTGCGTTAGCAAGGCTTCCGCATTCGCCTCGAACCAGCTCGCATGGCGTGGCTCGATGACCATCTGCCCGCCGACCACGGTGTCGAACGCAGCGAAAAAGCGCGACGCGACGTCCTCCTGGAAGGCGAAGCTGGGTGGAAGCTGGACCAGCATCGGACCACGTTTGTCGCCAAGGCCGCCAGCCTCTTCGGCGAAACGTGCCAGGAGATCGTCGCAATCGACCAGCCGCCGCTCATGCGTGATTGTCTTGGGCAGCTTCACCGCAAAGCGAAAATCGGGCGGGACGCTCGCTGCCCATTTTTCATAGGTCGCGCGGCGATGGGGCCGATGGAAGCTGCTGTTGATCTCGGCAGCGTTCAGTTGCCTGGCGTAGCGGCCGAGATGGCCTTCGTTGCCGGGAAATTGTCCGGCAAGCGCCGATCCGATCGACCATCCGGCAATCCCCGTTCTGATCGTCCGCGTCGTCATCGCCATGCCCCTGCGGCGATCTAATCGATCACGCTCGCTCGGGTTCCCGGCGTGGCCAGCGATGACCAGACGGTTGGTCGATTCAAACTCGAGCTGAATCGTTGCAATGTGCAATCCGGACGGAGAACAAAAAATCCGGCCACGCTCTTTCACATGACGGTCGAAACCTCAGCGCTTCGGCTTTCCCTGTTCTTTCCCTGTTACGGGCGCGGCCTTCCCTGTTCCGCGCGCGGCTCTTCCCTGTTATCGAATAACAGGGAAGGCGGGTTTCAATACATTGAATGAGTTCGCTAAATTTGCCAAAAAAACCCAACAAAAGCGCCAAAATCGAGCCAGAAAATAAAATCTTCCCTGTTCTTTCCCTGTTAATCGCCAGGAACAGGGAAACGCGCGCTGGGTTCGGGCAATGCGCCAGTCGCCTTGAGGGCCTTGATGCGAGCCATCTCGGTGCGCAGGATCGCCAGCCGCTCCGCACCCGACGGATGCGTCGCAGAGCGAAGCACCTCCCAGGAACCGCGCCACAGATCCTCGCGAAATCGGACGGCTTCATCGATCGAGAAGCCTGCACGATCGACCAGATAAAGGCTCAGCCGATCGGCCTCGATCTCGGTGGCGCGGGTCAGGCGGGCGCTGCGGCCAAAGTCCTGCAGCAAGCCCCGATGGACACCTGCCGCGTCCAGCCGGTCGCGGTGGTGAAGAATATTGTGGGCCAGCTCATGGGCGAGCACGAGCGCCAGCCCGTCATCGCTGCCAGCGCGTTCGACATAGGCGCTGGTGATCTCGACATAATGGCCGTCGGCACCGGCATCGATCGCGTCCGATGGTCGGACCAGGAAGCGCGAAGCGCAGCCGCGTTCGAGCGCGATATGGAGGCGATGGCGCGCACCGCCGCGCTGGATATCGAGGTCGAGCGCGCCATCGGCGGCATGACGATCGAGGCTGTCCTCGACTGCCGCGACGCGCTGATAGGTCCCCGAGGCTCGCGGGGCTGCGGGGACAGCCTCCCCGTCGATCGCGACGAGTGCGTCCCCGATGCGGAGTCCGGCTCGCTCCGCCGGGCTGCCCTGCGCGACCGCCAAAATCCCGGGCTCGACGCCCAGGCCGAAAGCGCGTCTGGCATCGGCCTCGCTGGCACCGCCATAGGCGCTCAGGTCCTGGACTGCGATACCGGTCAGCGGCACCTGTTCGTGGCACAGCGTGCCCGCCGAATGCGCCAGGCGATAGCCGATCGTCTCGACACGCTGATCGAGCCGCTGAAGCCTGAGGAGATCGCGGACGCCGGCATCGTCCACCGGGGCAGCGCTGGTCGCGATCAGCGCGAGCAGCGCGAGCAGGCCAGGAACAAGGCCCGGCTCACGCACGCGGCGGCTCGTCGAGCACCGATTTGTAGATCGCCTCAAGCTGCATGGCATTGGCCGTTGGCCCGTAGAGCGTCGAGGCGCGTTCCTGGCTGGCCCGACCCATATGCGCCGTCGCTGAGGCGTCAGACAGCAATTGGGTGATTGCCGCACTGAGTGATGACGGATCGCCGGGCACGAAGAGCAGACCGGCACCCTCGGCGACGATTTCCGGAAGCGATCCGATGCGGGCAGCGATCACCGGCGTGCCCGAGGCAAAGGCTTCCAGTACCGTCATCGGGAAGCCCTCATACCAGATCGAGGGCATGACAAGCGCCGACGCCCTCGCCATCGCCGCACGCGCCTCCACATTCGGCAGAGCGCCAGCGAAGGTCATATTGCTTGGAGCGGCCGCGCGCAGCCGCTCCTCGTCCGGCCCGCTACCGATGACGGTAAAGGCAATATGCGGCAGCTGGCGCGCCGCATCGATCAGGGTGTCCACCCCCTTTTCCCGGCTGAGGCGTCCGACGAACAGAATGCCCGCGCGCTTGTCCTGGGTTGCGGGGGGCGCCGCAATATCGATGAAGTTGGGCTTCACGACGATCCGCGCGGCCGGCAATCCGCCGCTCACGAGCTTGTCTCTGGCGAATTCGGTCAGTGCGATCAGGCGCCGCCCCGGCCGGTCCCAGATCTTTCCTAGGCGCGCGGCCTGTTGCATCGCCACCACCGCTGCCGAACCGGCAACCGAACCGCGATAGCAACCATGCCTGATCGCCGGCCAGCCGATCCGCCCCACGCACGCCTCGCAGATCATGCGATCACGGAGCAGCAGGCCATTGGCGCAGATCGTCCGGTAATTGTGCAATGTCTGGACGACACCAGCGCCCGCGTCCGCCGCACCGTCCAGTACCGACGGCGAGAAGCGCGGAAAAACATTGTGGACATGGACGATCTGCGCGCCGGTCCGGCGCACCTCCCGGGCGATCCAGCGGCGCCACGCCGGGTTATAGGGTGTCGCGAGCGCGGTGCGGACTTTCGCCAATGGCCCGAGGATCGCATCATTATCGGCTTCGATCAGCGTGACCTCATGCCCCCGGGCGAGCAGCAATTGATGTTCCGCGGCAACCGCCACATCCTCTCCGCCCGCAACCTGATAGCGGTTGTGCAGGATCAGAATCCTCACGGCACAGCGGAGCGGGTATCGACCATGCGGGTCGAGCACAGGGCAAAGATCGCGAGGCAGTTGAACGAGATCAGGAAGAAATTCTCGGCCGTCATCGCGAGCGTCATGAACAGCAGTACCGCAACCGCCGGGATACCGCTCCGGCCGATCCGGGCGAAGAAGAACAGCAATATGATCAGGCCGATGATGCCAAAATCATAGAGCCAGCTCAGATACTCGTCATGCGGCAGCAACAGGCCGGCATTGAGCGAGCGCTCGGTCGCAACGATATATTCGACCATTCCGGCGCCGTGCCCGAGCAGCTGCTCGCGGATCGGGCTCCGCTCATATTCGCCGATGATGAAGTCGTATATCGGCGCCCGGCCGACGCTGATATATTCGGCGTTGTAACCGCGGATGAAGTTGGCGGCGATATAGTCGAAGATCCGGCTCAGATAGAGGGCGAGCAGGGTCGCGACCGGAACGGCGGTATAGAGCAGCCGCCTGAACAGCCGGATATTGTCGCGCTGCCGGAAGATCTGGATGGCGAGGATCGCCATGCTCACCACGAGCGCCATGACGATGGCATTGCGTTTGAAAAACAGGACGCAGGCGAGATAGGCGAGCGTCGCCAGCGCATAGCGCGACGACGCCACCAGCCAGACGGTGATGCCGCCAAAGGCTGCACCGAGGATCGATTCATAGGGTGAATCGGTCGAGAGGAAGCCGCCCCCGATCACGTCGCTTGTCTGGGTCGTGTAGATCAACGCGGCAAAGAACAAAGCGACGAGGAAGACGAAGAACTGGCGCGGGGTCGTGTAGAAGCGGAAGGCGGCTGGGGCCATGCCGACAAGGGGCAGGGCGATCTTGCGGAGCGCGAAGCTGTCGTTGTTCTGGCTCAGCCCGACACTGATCGCGCCGATGACGAGATAGACGAGCATGAACAGGATCACGTCATGGTTCAGCGCGGGCAGGCGACGATCGATCAGCGTGAAGGTGGTTGCCGCGATCAATATGATCGCGATCGGGAAGATCGGCGCATAGATCCGGCTGTCGTCCTTGATCATGATGAAGAAGTAGATGGTCGTGGCGATGTAAGGTGCGCCGAAGAGCCAGAAGTTCAACACGGGGTGTGGCACCGCGGCGGGAGACGCTTCCATCGGTGAAGACAGTGCTGCCGTGGTCATGCGGTTCGATCCCACATCACACGCCAGACGAACTGGGGCGCGAGTACCAGATAGCGGCGCCAGAGACGCCCTGGCTCGGACAGGAGCCGGTGCAGCCATTCGAGGGTAGCGCGTTGCATCCAGAGCGGCGCCCGCTTCACCGCGCCGGCATGGAAATCGAATGCGGCGCCGACCCCGATCAGCGTCACCCCTGTCAGTTCACCGCGATGGCGGCGCATCCAGCGTTCCTGCTTCGGCGTGCTGAGCCCGACCCAAATGACGTCCGGCGCCGCCGCGATGATCGTCGCCATTTCGGCGCGCCGCACAGCCTCGCTCACCTCGCCAAAGGGCGGGGTGGAGGCGCCGGCGACTATCAGGCCCGGATAGAGGTCGGCGAGCCGCGCCGCCATTTTGCCGGCGATACCCGCCTTGCCGCCATAGAAATAATGGCGGACACCGTCTGGGCGGCCGAGATCGGCGAGCGTCTCGACGAAGTCCGGCCCGGACACCCGGCGGATCGACTGATGGCCGCGCCAGCGTGCGACATGAACAAGCGGCATGCCGTCGGGCAGGATCATGTCGGCGGCCTGGTGAATCTCCATCAGCCCGACGTCGCGCTGCGCGAGCATGATGCCATGGACATCCCGCACGCACACATAACGGCTCTCCCGCGCACGGACCCAGCCGAGAATCCTGGCTGCGGCGCGATCATGGTCAGTGATCGTGATCGGCGTGCCGAGGATATTGGTGGTCTCGGCGTCCGCGATATGGGTCGCGAGCGTCCGGCGCGCTGATCGCGAGACCGCCGCCACGATCAGCAACGACGCGATCGTCGCGAAGACGGCAAAGCCCGTGAGCGGATCGAGAAAGCGGGCCGATACGATCCAGGCCAGGCCCGCGAAAAGGCACGCGGCGATCACGCGGTGCGCCAGCCAGGCGCCGTCCAGCACGAGATAGGCGATCGACGCGAAGCAACGATAAAAGGCGATCGCCCCGAAATAGACGAAACAGGGCGCGAGGATCAGCCAGCCGGCCGGCGCTTCGAGGCCGAGCCAGTAACGGGCATAAAGTGGCCCCGCCATGCCGAGTCCGGCCGCCATGGCGAAAAAGGCGAGGACGCCGGCTGCAATGGCAGCCTTGATCGCGTCGCGCTGACGCTTCGCGCTCGCGCCCGCCCATTTGACCCGGATGAAGCCACCGAGCGGGACCATGATCATGAGGATCGGCGTGAAGCACATCGAGAAGAGCCGGTTCTGCGTCGCCACCCAGGAGGTGACCGACGGAGAGGCCGAGATCTGCAGCCAGATCACCACCAGGCCGAGCGCGCCCATGAGCAGCCCGTCAGCGGTACCGAAAGCGAAACCGGCGCGCAGCATTTCGCGGAAATGAATGACGCGGCCGCGCAGGAGATAGGGACGCGATCGCAACAGGAGCATGCCGTTGGTCAGGCTCGCCAGGATGGTCGGCGCGTGGAACACGGTCGCCGCGAGCAGGATATGGGTGTGGAACGCCGGGCTGGTGAGGACCAGGACATACCAGAGGATCTGGAAGCTCAGGGCGAGGCTCGCGGTCCAGTAATGCTCGTTATAGGACAGGCGGGCATTGTCGAAGGTGACGTTGAACGCGGCCTGGATCAGCGGCAGCAACGCGACACAGGCGAGGGTCAGGCCGTGGCCCCGCGCGAGTTCGATCGCGAACACTGCCGCCATCAATATTCCCGACAGCGAGAAATTGGCGGCGCCCAGGCTGAGGAACGCCGATGCCGCACCCGCTTTGTCATCCCGCGACGCGGCCGATCCGATCAGGCGGATGCCGAGCACGCCGGTGCCGGTCATCGGAAAACTCGCCAATGTGCCGAGCGCAAGCGCGGCGAATAGGGCTGCATAGCGCTCGGGCCCGAGACCGGTGAACAGCCGCGGCAGGATCAGGAAAACCAGCGCGAGGCCGGGGAAGCGCGTCATCATGTTCGCGAGCAGCGACAGGACCAGCTTGCGACGCTCGGGGTCGAGGAAGAACCGCGTCATGCGAGCGGATCCTCGAGAGCGGTCATATCGTCGCCGATATGCTGCGACATGACCTGCGGATCGACCGGGTTTTCCCTGGGCGAACGCTGCGCGCGCCAGATCACCGGCATATTGCCGAGAAAGGCGGCCCAGCGGGAAAAGGTCGAATGCGATCCGACCAGCACCGACGCGCCGGCCATGGCGACGAGATCATTGATATCGTCGGATGACCGGGCGCGGGTGACGCCGTCCGTCGCGAGGAGCGGAGCCAGTTCCGCATCCTGCCCGTCCGAATAGATCCTGATCGGCAGATCGGGCCGCAACCCGCGCAGCTGTTCGACCACCCGGCCATACCAGGCGAGCGGCAGCCGCAGATTGCCCTTTTCCCCTGCATCCAGCTGCGCCGGATCGGCGGGATCGAAGTCGCCGAGCCGGACATGGACTGCGATGTGGCGATCATCGCCCCAGCACGGCGGTTTGGGTGGCGGGCGCTTCATGATCTCGATCAGCCGGTGCCGCAGCCGGTCGCGATGCGGGTGCAGACCTTCGAAGGTGAAGCCGGTGCTGCGCACAACGATCAGCGGTCGCTTCGATCCATGCGGCGGCATACCCGGCGCGACGCCCTGGATATCCGCGAACGGGAGCAGCGCGGCGAGCGCCGCGGCTTTCGCCGGGCCGCCTATTTCGTCGGGATGGGTGCGGACCATCTCGTGATAGCGGCGGATCGAGCCGTCTCCGCGCAGCTTGTGGTTGATCGGAAGCGATCGCCATGCGGGTGCGATCAGCCGGCGCCCCTCCTTTTCTGCGAGGACCACGGCGTGGAAATACGCGAACAGGCAATTGCCGAAACCGGCCCCGTTCAGCCGGAGCAGGCCGAGATCGAGCGGCGCGGGGAGCGCAGGGTAGATCATCGCGCTGACCTCGCGCGGATTGCCTTGCCTAAGCCCGGCATCCCTGCGACGCATTGGCGATGCGCGCGTTGATCGATCCGGCCCGCCGCCGCCTGGCGCGCGAGAAATTCCATCCGACCTGGCTCGGCGCGATCGTCCATCCCTTTTTCATCATCCGCCGCCGCCTCGCCCGGGCGATCGCCGGAACGGCGAGCGATATCGAGGGCCGCGTGCTGGATTTCGGCTGCGGCTCCCAGCCTTATCGCAGCGACTTCGCTCACATCGCCGACTATGTCGGTCTGGACATCGCCGTCAGCGGCCATCCCCATGCGAACAGCAAGGTCGACGTCTATTATGATGGCCGAACATTGCCGTTTCCGGGCGACAGCTTCGACGCCGTCATCTCGTTCGAGGTGTTCGAGCATGTCTTCAATCTCGACGAGATCCTTGGCGAGATCCGGCGCGTGCTGAAACCGCAGGGGAGGCTGCTCTTCTCGATCCCCTTCGCCTGGGACGAGCATGAACAGCCCTTCGATTATGCGCGCTACACGAGCTTCGGCATAAGGGCGCTGCTCGAGCGGCACGGCTTTGGCGAGATCCAGATCGAGAAGACCTCGACCGACGTGGAGGCGATCGGCCAGCTGTGGATCGCCTATCTGCATCAGCATATCGGCGCGCGTCATCGTGCCACCCGCGCGCTGGTGCAACTCGCGCTCCTTGCGCCACTCACGATCATGACGCTGATCCTGAGCCGCGTCCTGCCGGATTGCCGCCAGATTTACTGCAATTTGCTGGTGTCGGCGCGCAGCACATAAGCCACCATCTCCCGATAGATTTTCGCCGAGGATTCGATCCCGCGCGACGCCATCGACGCCCGCGCCCGCTCCGACGTTGCCGACCAGGTGCTTGCGTCTCCGAGCAACTCAGTCGCCGCGATCACCCAGCGATCCACGTCGAGCGGCAGGACACGGCCATTGATTCCGTCCAGCACAAGGTCGTTCGCCGCGCCGACATGGGGCGAGACCAGGCATGGCGTGCCACATTGCAGGGCTTCGTTGCAGACCAGCCCCCAGGGTTCGCGGTTCGAGGGCAGCAGAAGCAGTCTCGCATCGGAAAGGGCTTCGGCCATGTGGTCCCAGTCGAGCGCCTCGTCGTACCGGACATCGATGCCGGCCGCGGCCAGTCCGTCCAGCATCGCGCGCTGGTCCAGGCCACGACCGATCACTCGCACCGTCAGCTCCGGCCGTCGGTGTTTCAGCCATTTGGCGACCTCGACAAAAAAGCCGGCATTCTTGATCGGGTTGCTGATCTCGGCGACCCAGATCAGATCGACGCTGCGCACCTCGAAATCCGGCGACGAGGACGGCGGATCCCAGGCCGGTACCAGCGGCATGCGGAAAATCCGCGCATCTTCGAAGCCCGCCTTGCGGAAAAACGCTGCGCCCTTCTCGCTGCAGGTCAGCACGGCGCGGCAGCGCCTCAGCACCATCGGCCGGAAAAGTCGGTGATAGACGCTCCGCGGCATATCGTCCGCGCTGCCATCGACCCGCAGTGCGATCGGCGTCCGGGTCAATCGGCTCCAGGCGAGGCCGAGCAGCATCGAGGGATAAAAGCCGGTCAGGACAATCATTTTCGGCCGCAGGCGCGATAGCGTACGGAAGATGCCGCGATTGAGATGAGCGAAACGGCGGCGCCCGACTTCGAGCTCGATCCCGCGCAGGATTTCGTGCCGATATGCTTTCGTGGTGGGAAGGTTCCAGGATCGGTTCCGCTCGGCGCGGGTGCAGGACACGACCGCGAGTTCCAGGCCGTCCTTCTTCAGACGGGTAAACAGCCTGTCCGTATAGGGCGTCACCATATTGTTGAACTCGACAGCGTCGAGCCTAACGGGCGAGGAGTGGGCGTCGCTCACTTCAGGCCGCCCGGCGCAGGGCGAGATCAGTGATCGAGACGGTCGCGCCTACCGGCGTGCCGCCCCGCGCCCTGATGTCGAGCGCTTGCCGTGCGCAGTCCGCGGGAACCTGCAGCGTTGCCGAATAGCGCAGTTGGTCGAGGCGAAGCTGCTGAAGGCGCTGGTCCGCGAACGGGATGTCCGTTTTGGCATCGACGCAGCGCAGCGTGAAGTCGAAGCCGGCCATATCCCGCTCGCTTCGCGCGAAAATACGGGCACCGAGCTGGTACGTCCCCGCTGGCAGCAGCAGTTGCTGTGTGGCAAGCGTCGCGGACTCGCCCGCGTCGGTGCTGGCGCGCAGCGCGACCCCCTGGCCATTCGGCGATGCCTCCACGCTGGCAAGACCCGAACCGCCGGGATCGACGGTCCATTCGAAGCGCGGGATCGAACCCACGCCCTGGCGCTTGCCCGCAACCACAAATGCGCCGTCATAAAGCTGGCTATCGCCAGTCCATCCCGCCGGCGGCGCCTTGCCGCGCCAGAAGCGATAGGCCTGATCGGCAGCACCCAGCTCGGTCATCCGCTCGAGGATCGGGAAAAGCTCGAGATCGGTGACAGGATGGGGCGTCTGGTCGAGATCGGCGATGAGTTGAAGTGCGGCGGGAATTTCCGAAGCGCCGGCACGCCGCAGGTCGAGGAACATCAGCCCGCGCCAATCGGGCTGGTCGGCGAGGCGCGCGATGAGGCTCCGCCTGAAGCCGGGTTCCGCGTTCATCGCCCGAAACGCGGCGAACACCTGGTCGGGGATGGTATTGCGGCGGATCAACGCATCGGCGCGTTCCATCGCGCTGTCATAATCGCCGCCTGACAAAGCCATCTGCAGCGTCCAGATCTGGGTGAGATTGTCCCGCCAGCCGCCGCGCGCCGCCGCGTTCATCGCATCCAGGCCCGCATCGTCATGACCGCGCGCTAGCTCCGCCTGCCCGATAACCCGGATCGCGCGGGTGTTGAGCGGCGCGATCCGCAACGCGGCGCGTGCCGCCGCTATCGCCGCGTCATGGCGCCCGGCGAAGAACAGGTCCTGCGCCCGACGGGACAGATGGTCAGCATCAAGTGAGAGCGTTGCGGCTGTCGCGTAATCGCCGCTGCTCGCGAGGCCGGTCGCAACCCCGTTGGCGGCGACCAACCCCAACAGGGCCGCCCCGCCAAGGATCGCAACACCTGATCTGAGCCAGCCGGCCATGTCAGAAGCGGTCCGTGACGAAGCTCGGGATCAGGCGGCGCGAGCGCGGCTTGTCGCCATATTCATAGCTATAGCCATAATCGCCAAAGCCGACCGTCTTCGGGTCGAACATCGTCAGCACGACGCCAAGCACGCGCCCCTGCGCCCGTTGCAGGCGACGGATGGCGGTACGCACCCGGCCGCGATGCGACTGGCTGGTATCGACCAGGAAGACGACGCCCTCGACCGCCGCGGCCAGCAACGGCGCATCGGCAAGGCCAAGCACAGGCGGCCCGTCGATCACCACCATGTCGAAATGGTCGGAAAGATGCTCAATCACCGCCCGGGCCTGGCTGCGCCCGTAAAGGTCGGCTGGATTGGGCGGCAGCGGGCCGCTCGGCATGAAACTCAGATTCGGCGTCGCGAGCGCGATCGTCTGGTCGGCAGCCTTGGCAGTGCCGTTGAGCACATTCGAGAAGCCGGTCGGGTGCTGGATGCCAAGCAAGGTCGCGAGTGACGGATTGCGCAGGTCGCCATCGACCAGCAGCACCCGCTTGCCCACCAGCGCGAGGCTGCGGGCGATCGCGTAAGAGGTTGTGCTCTTGCCCTCCGACGCCTGGCTCGACGTGACGAGCATGCGGCGCGGCACGCCGGCTTCCCCGGCGAACTCAAGCGCGGTGCGCAACGAGGAATAGGATTCCGACAGGATCGAACGCTGGGAGTCGAGCGCTTCGATCGGCGTCATGCCGGCGCCGACCCGCGGCACCGTACCGAGCAGGGAGAGGCCGAGCTTGTCCTCGACATCGTCCGGGGTGCGAACGGCATCGTCGAGCATCTCGCGCAGGAACACGAGGCCTGCCGCGACCATGGCGCCAAGCAGCAGCGAGAGGGCGAGGTTGAGCGAGGGCTTCGGCCAGGACGGGGTCAGGGCCGGCTCGGCGGTGTCGACGATGCTGATATTGTTGGCGGTCACGCCGGCGGCGGCGCCGACTTCCTTGAAGCGCTGTAGGAGCCCGTCATACATTTGCCGGTTGGTATCCACCTCGCGGCGCAGGATGCTGTACTGGATGCCGCGGTCCTGTTCGGTCAGCGTGTTCGAGCGCAGCTTCAGGATGTCCTGCTGGACGGCATGTTCCTGCCGCAGCGCGACCTCATATCCCTCGCGGATCGAATCCCGGATCGAAAGCGCGAGCTGGTTGATCTGGGCGTTGGTCTCGTCGAGCTCCGCCTTGGCCTGGCGGACGGTCGGATAGTCGGCGAGCCGGGTTTCCTGCTCCTTCTGATAGGTCGACGACAGGTCCGCCCGGCTCCGGGTCAGTTCCTGGATGGCGGGATTGCCGAGCACGTCGGGCAAACTCATCAGCGGCGTGTTGCGCGCCCGTTCCCAGCGTTCCTGGGCTCGCAGCCGTTCCGCCGTCAGGCCGGTCAGCGTATCGTTCATGGTGACGAGGCTCGAGGTCACCAGCGAGCGCGCGCGTTCGCCTGGCGCGCCGGCAGCCGGGCCGGTGTCGATCAGGCCGGCATTGCGCGCATAGAGGATTGCGGCCCGCTCCGAAGTTTCGAGCTTGCCCTTGGCCTGTTCGAGCTGCCCTTCGAGAAAGTCGCGGGCATAGGAGGAGGCCTTGAACCGGCGCTCCAGATTGTCGGCGATCAGCGCCTCGGCATAGGCGTTCGCCACCCGAGCGGCGATGTCCCTGTCGCGGCTGTTGAACGAGATCGACGCCACGCGCGAGTTGCGTGGCAGGGAGATCTGCAGATTGCCCTGCAATGCCCGGATCGTCCGCTCCCTGAGCTTGCGCGCCTGCTCAGCCGGGGTCCCGACTGGCTTTACGACGATTCCCATCGCGGTCAGGAAGTCGGTCCCGTGGAAGAATTGCAACCGTTCGCCGACGCGGATCGCGAGCGAGCGGCTGTTCAGGATATCGACCTGGGTCTGCAGGAAACGCTCGGCATCGAAGATATTGGAATCGCCTGGCTGGGGCTCGTCGCCCTTCAGCACCCGAGTCGATTGCTGTTCGAGCTGGATCGAGGCGGTGGCGCGATATTCCGGCGTGGAGACAGCGGTCAGGAAAATCGCGGCGAGCGGGAAAAACATCATGCAGGCAAGGATGATCCAACGGTTCCGGCGCAGGATGAGCCGCATCCGCTGCAGGTCGATGTCCCGCCCGATGCCGCGCCTCGGCTCGGGGCCGGTGTCGCGCCCGGTTTCACGCGCCGTTTCGGGCCGGGCTTCGAAGGTCCAGCCATCGGTGGCCAAAATCAGATCTCGTCTAAACATGTGAACCCTGTTCGGTTGGGCAGCGTGCCGGGATCAGAGATTGTTGAAGGCAGCGAAGACGCCGAAGGACGGCAGCGCCGAGATGAGATCGCGGAACGCGCCCTTGCCGTTCGAGAAGGGCACGACGACGACATCGTCACCCAGGATCTGGGGATCGGGCATCTCGCCGCGGCGGATGGCGTTCACATCGAAGACCGCCAGTTTGCGCTGCCGCTCGATCGTCCGGAAGATCACCACGCGGCCAAGCCGGGCGGTGCGGTTGGGCCCCTTGGCCAGCGCCAGCGCCTGCAACAGCGTCATCTCGCCCTTCACCTCGAACACCCCCGCCTGGGTAACCGAGCCTTCGACCGTGACTTTCTGCGAGACAGCGGAGGTGACGATGACCGAGACCTGCGGATCGCGCAGATAGCGTTTCGCGAGCCGGTTCTGGATCTCGGTGGAGAGCGCGGCCGAGGACAGGCCGGCGGCATGGACGCTGCCGATCAACGGCAGCAGGATATTGCCGCTGGCATCGACTTCCACATGATCGAGCGTCAAGTCCTTCTCCTGGAATGTATTGACGCTCAGCGTGTCGCCAGGGCCGATCTCGTAGTCCTGGACATGGTCCACGGCGCTGGGCGGCGGGAAATTCACATAGGATTGTTCGCTTGGCACCCCCGCCGAGGTGGAGGCGCATCCGCCCAGGAGGAGAAGCGTGGCGGTGCCTAGACCGGAAAGAAGAAGTCTCATCGCGAATATCCTGCGGTGGTGAGCACGGGTTCAAGGATTCTTTTCTGGGTGACGGGGCGGCGGGGAGATGCCGGTTGCACGGCCATGTTCAGGACGGCGCACAGAGCCGCGAATGCGGTCGAGAGCGCTTCCGTGCGCAAAGGATAGTCGACCGCCGAATGGACCAGCAGGACGAGAATGCCGGTTGCGGCGAACCAGCCGGTCATCCCGCTGCGCCGGCGTGCCAGGCGTACGATCTGCAGTATGAACCAGCCGAAAAAGGCGAGGAGAATGAGCAAGGCCGGCGCGCCGCCCTCGATCGCAAGCTGCAGATAATCCTCATGCGCAGCGTTGATGAAGAGCGGTGTAACCCCGGCGAGGCTCTCGATCGGCGGATAGGCCTGGTCGAACGTGCCGAAGCCGGTGCCGATCGGCCAGACGCTCTTCGCCAGATACCAGGCGTCGGGCCAGATCGTGCTGCGAAGGTCCACGGACGTCTGGAAGCGCGCCAGGAGTTGGTCGAACCCGGCCCAGCCGAGCGCGGCGACGATCAAGGCGATGATCGCCATGGCAGCAAGGCCGGGCGGCGTGACCTTGCGTTCGAGCACGCTGACGCGTCCTTCGAGGTTCGTGGTGGTGCCTTCGGTCTCGGCGTAGCCGGCGGCCGCGAGCACGACGTCCGCCTTCTCGGTCGAGGCGTTGAGGAAGGTGTCGACCGCGACGACCATCCGCGCACCCGCGAGGGCGCGCTGCGCCAGGTTGCGATCGCGGAAGTCGTTCAGCGGATCGGCGCCGAGGAGGACGAGCACGTCGATGCGACCCTCGGCCGCCGCGGTGAGGATCCCGGTCGCGTCGAGTCCCTTCTGCGTCGGGACGCTCGGCCAGTAGTTCGTGAACCATTGA
>Ga0207687_10001282_pt1 | contig 17189 bp, 14 predicted proteins | sample KBSM54metaG_FD_184399 | JGI IMG/M metagenome (GOLD analysis project Ga0207687, IMG submission 184399) | Miscanthus rhizosphere microbial communities from Kellogg Biological Station, Michigan, USA - KBS M5-4 metaG (SPAdes) (version 2) | ecosystem: Host-associated > Plants > Roots > Rhizosphere >...
GCGAATACGAACTGCACTATCAACTCGTCACGGCCGAGGTTACTTCGCGGCCGGTCGTGGATCCTCAGCCTGCCGCCGCCCCGGATGACGATCCGATAGGGCCGGGGGGTACCATCACACCTCCGGTGGTCCACCGGTGATCGAGTCGCAGAAATAGTGCTCGTCGCGATTCAACTGTTTGAGGAGTTGAAAGAAAGAAATTAGAAGAATGAAGTGGCCATCAAATCTGCTACCGCCGGTTCTTGCCCTTCTAGCGGTTTGCGATTCCCTGGGTGTGGTGACGGGCGCTGACACTCCTCCGGCCAACAACGCCATTCGCCTTCGAATTAGAAAATCGTGATCGATAGCAACGCCCCGGAGTTCCCCTGATCACAGGTCACGTCCACACCAACGTCGGCAGAGCCACTTTTGGTCATTGAAATTGAGAAGGTGACGTCTGCTTTTTGCCCAGGCGCGAGCGTACCCACCAAACAGGTGTATGAGCGAATTCCTCCAGGTAAGTGGTCGACCTGGCAGGTAGAATCAACTTTGGCGCCTTTCGGCGGCGTGAACGTCACGGCCACGCCAGTGGCTTCAGCCGACCCTTCGTTGACTACGTGGATGACCTGCGGCCCCACAGTCTGACGAACAGAGCCGGGTACGGTGTCGGCGTAGATGAACAGGCTCACCGACTGCGCGTGGGCGCTGGTTGCCAACCCCAGCCAGGTACCACAGATCATCGCGGCGCTTCCGAAAACCCGCACTAATGTTTTTTCCATTTGCTGATTCCCTCCTGCGCCATGAGAACACGATACGCACGGGCCTTCAAGCTCTTAGTACTCTGTTTTTCTCAGAAAACCACGGTACTAGGCCCGTTTTTCATAAGGGTGCGCTCACAACATCACTTCCGAATACCCTAGGTAGCTGGTCGCAAGGACCGCAGAGCCTGTATGATTCGTCCTTAGAACCGCGCGGAAACTGGTCCTACGTAGGCGTGGAAAGACTCTCACACCCGGCCAGGCCCAACTCGCTTGCATTCTGCAAGCGAGCATTGTACTGTAGCCGTTGTGGCCGGGAAGTCCAAGGTAAAACGCCGGTCCGGCTGTCCGGTCAGCATCTCCCTCGAAATGATAGGAGACCGCTGGTCGCTGCTGATCATTCGCGATTTGATGGTCCGTGGGTATCGCACATTCAAGGACTTTCAAGGCTCCTCGGAGAGGATCGCCTCGAATATCCTGACGGACCGCCTGCGAAAGCTGGAGGCTGCCGGGATCGTCAGCGCGGAGGTGGAGAAGACGGACGCCAGAAGGATCAACTACCGGCTAACGGAGAAGGGCATCGATCTGGCGCCCGTGCTTTTGGACTTGCTGATTTGGGCGGCGCGGCACGAGGAAACGGGAGCCCCCTGCGCCGTCATCGACAACATGGAGAAAAATCGCGAAGGGGTTCTCGCGGAAGCCCGGCGGAGATGGCTGGAACGGGATTTGACACCATTGCTTCCCGAATTCAAAGTTAAGACGGAGACCGGAAGGAGAAGGAGGAGAAAAGGATGAGCAAGGTACGGGTGTTAGTCGGGACGCGCAAAGGCGCATTCATTCTGGAGTCGGACGGTAAGCGGCAAAAGTGGGACGTCAGCGGTCCGCACTTCGCCGGGTGGGAGATGTATCACGTGAAGGGATCGCCGGTGGATCCGAATCGTTTGTATGCGTCGCAGTCCAGCGGCTGGTTCGGGCAGTTGATGCAGCGCTCGAACGACGGCGGCAAGACTTGGGAGCCGGTGGACAACAAATTCGTCTACGACGGCGTCCCGGGGACACATCAGTGGTATGACGGCAAGCCGCACCCCTGGGAGTTCAAGCGCGTCTGGCACGTGGAACCGTCGCTCACCGATCCGGATACGGTCTACGCCGGCGTCGAGGACGCTGCCTTGTTCCGCACCACCGACGGCGGCAAGTCGTGGAATGAGCTAGCCGGACTGCGCGGCCACGGCTCGGGATCGCGCTGGCAGCCGGGCGCGGGCGGCATGGGCCTGCATACCATGCTGCTCGATCCAAGCGATCCGAACCGAATGTATGTCGCCATCTCGGCGGCGGGCACCTTTCGTACGGACGACGGCGGGACCACTTGGAAACCCATCAACAAGGGACTGTACTCGCAATTCCTGCCCGAGCCGACGGCCGAGGTCGGGCACTGCGTGCATCGCATCGCGATGCATAAGTCGCGCCCGAATGTCTTGTTCATGCAGAAGCACTGGGACGTGATGCGCACTGACGACGCCGGCGAGCAATGGCGCGAGGTTAGCGGCAACCTGCCGACCGACTTCGGATTCGTGATCGACGTTCATGCTCACGAGCCGGAGACCATCTACGTGGTCCCGATCAAGAGCGACTCGGAGCATTTTCCGCCTGAGGGCAAGCTGCGAGTGTTCCGCAGCAAGACCGGCGGCGACGAGTGGGAGCCGCTAACCAAAGGTCTGCCGCAAAGCGATTGCTACGTCGACGTGCTGCGTGAGGCGATGGCGATCGATTCGCTCGATTCATGCGGCGTGTACTTTGGCACCACCGGCGGGCAAGTGTACGCGTCGGCCGATGCGGGCGATAGCTGGATGCCCATTGTCCGCGATCTTCCCGCGGTATTGTCGGTCGAAGTCCAGACACTGGCATGATTCGTGTAGTTCTGCCGGCCCATTTGCGAACGCTAGCGAAGATTAGCGGGGAAGTGGAACTCGAGGTAAAGGGCCAGGTTACCCAGCGCTCGATCCTTGATGCGCTGGAGGCTCGCTATCCGATGCTGCAGGGCACTATCCGCGACCACGTTACCCAGGAACGCCGCGCATTCGTGCGATTCTTCGCCTGCCAGGAGGACCTGTCGCACGAATCGCCGGATGTTCCGCTACCGGACGCCGTCGGATCGGGAGCGGAGCCTTTTCTAGTCGTCGGCGCCATTGCGGGAGGTATATATTAGTGCCTATATATGCGCTCACTACTGGCCGCACTGCTGCTTACGTCGGCGCCGATTCTGGCCGCGATCGGATGCGAGAATCTCAAGAATCTATCCGTCTCCAATACCAAGATCACGCTGGCCGAGACGGTGGCCGCGGGAGCCTTCCGCCCTCCGGCCGATGGGAAAGGCGGACCCCAGCAGTTCGCCGATCTCCCGGCGTTCTGCCGTGTGCAAGCTACGCTCACGCCCACTAGCGACTCCGATATCAAGATCGAACTGTGGATGCCCGCCGCGGCGAACTGGAACGGCAAGTTCCGCGGAACCGGCAATGGCGGACTAGGCGGCGGAGCCAGCATACCTCCAGGTCCCCTAGCCGGCGCCGTGCGCGGGGGCTACGCTGCGGCCGGGAACAACACTGGGCACGAAGGCGGGTCGAATTACGCCATCGGTCACCCGGAAAAGATCAAGGATTTCGGCTATCGCTCATCTCACGAAATGACCGTGGTCTCCAAAGCATTGATCGCCGCCTTCTACGATGCGAGGCTCAAATATTCGGTCATAGCGGAATCCGGCGGAGGAACCATCGCCGCTTTGAGCGCCGCTCAGCGCTACCCGGAAGATTACGACCTTCTGGCCGTGACTTCCATGTCGTCGTACTTGTCCCGGCACACGTTCGGGCAGATGTGGATCTGGTACGCCACGCATGAGAGCGAAGCCAGCTTCATCCCGCCCGCCAAATACGACGTTATCCACCAGGCTGCGCTCAAGGCGTGCGACGCGGATGACGGCCTGGCTGACGGCATTATCGGCTCCGCGGAGCGCTGCCATTTCGATCCGGGCGTGATCCAATGCAAGGGCGCGGACGCTCCCAATTGTCTGACGGCTCCGCAGGTTGCCGCGGCTCGCAAAATCTACGCCGGTCCGAAGAATCCGCGGACGGGCAAGCAGATCTATTCGCCTCTGTATCCGGGAAGTGAGTTGGGATGGGGCCAGCTGGCCGGAGGCGCGGAGCCCCTGGGAATTCCGGTCGATTTCTTTCGCTATTACGTGTTTCAAGATCCCAAGTGGGACTACAAAACTCGCCGATTGAATTGGGATAGTGATGTCGCTCTGGCCGAACGCCCGGAGATCGCGCCAGTCAACGCCGTGGATCCGGACCTGCGGAAATACTTCGATCGCGGGGGCAAGCTTCTGCTGATCGGAGGATGGAACGATAGTGGCGTGCCGCCGGACGTCGCCGTGAATTATTACAAGGACGTGGTAGCTAAGACCGGCGCGAAGGCCACTCGTGAATCGATGCGCTTTTTTATGGTTCCCGGCATGAACCACGGGGTCGGCACCACCGGAGTCGAAAATTTCAATGTCGAGACGCTGGCGCTCATCGAACAGTGGAAGCAGACCGGCCAGGCTCCCAACCAACTGGTGATGGATCACTATAAGGACGGCAAGCAGGTCGGCCGCCGGCTGGTGTGCCAGTACCCGCAGATCGCTAGGTACAACGGTCGCGGCAACAGCGAAGACCCAGCGAGCTTCGAGTGTAAATAGTAAACTCTTAGACGGCACAAACGGTCGTCGAGGAGGCAGAATGAGCTCTCGTTATCTCATTTCTCTCAGTGCGTTTACATGCGTGATTGCGTTAGTGACTGTTGCTACCGCGGGCCAGGCGCCTGGGGCGCCTGCAGCGAAGACCAAGCAAGCAAAAACCGGCAAGACTTATGCGCCCCCCAAAACCGCGTGGGGCGACCCGGATCTCGAGGGCGTCTGGCCGGGCAACATGGGCGTTCCCATGCAGCGACCGGCTAACCTCGGCGAACGCGCGACGCTGAATGATGCAGAATTCGCGGCGAAAGAGGCGGCGGCGAAAAAACAAGCGCAGGCCGACAGCGAATCCGTCGCTACCAGTGACACCCGGGTCGGCATCGGTCCGCCGTCGTATTGGACCGAGCGAGGGAAGCCGACGCGGCAAACGTCTCTGATCGTCGATCCCCCGAACGGCCGATTGCCGGACCTGACGGCCGAAGCCGTGAAGTATCGCAAAGAGGCTCGCGGCGGCAAGGGAATGCCGGGCGAGTGGAAGGGCGAAGCGGACAGCTACGACGATCTGAACATCTACTATCGCTGCATTTCCCGCGGCCTGCTGGGATCGGTGATTCCGGTGGTGTACAACAACGGCAACCAGATCGTGCAGGGTCCGGGATACGTGGCGTTCCGCAACGAAATGATCCATGAGAGCCGAGTGATTCCGCTGGACGGTCGTCCGCACGTGAGCCCGACGATCAAGATGGTCATGGGGGATTCGCGCGGGCACTGGGAGGGCAACGATCTGGTGGTGGAAACTACGAACTTCACCGACAAGGACGCCATCGGTTCGAACGGCGCGGGATATCCCGGCGATCCCGGGTATCACAGCGACCAGCTCAAGGTGATCGAGCGCTTCACGCGAACCAGCGACAAGACCATGGACTATCGGATCACGGTGGTCGACGAGAAGACCTGGGTGAAGCCGTGGACCATCCTCATCCAGCTTGAGAAGAACGACGACTATCAGATGATCGAGTACGCCTGCCACGAAGGAAACTATGCGATGAGCGACATCCTTAGTGGCGCTCGCGCGGACGAAAAGGATAAAAAGTGAAACGCCTAGTCCTGTTCGCTGCGGCCGTGAGCGCATTTGCGGCGGCCAACGATATTGTCAAACTGGATTCCGGGCAGGTTGCCGGCATCGCGGGCGCCACTTCGGAAATCCGGATCTTCAAGGGGATCCCCTTCGCGACGCCTCCGGTCGGAAATCTGCGCTGGCGTGCTCCGCAGGCGGTGGCCCATTGGGATAGCGTTCGTCAGGCGGATGCCTTCGGACCGGTGTGTATGCAGAATTCCGGCGGTGGTGGTGGCGATCAGAAGGTCAGCGAGGACTGCCTCTACTTGAATGTCTGGACTGGGGCCAAGTCGGCAGGTGAGAAGCGTCCCGTGATGGTGTGGATTTACGGCGGCGGCTACAACACCGGCTCAGGTTCGCAGCCGGATTACGACGGAGAAGCGCTGGCTAAGAAGGGAGCGGTAGTCGTTACGATCAACTACAGGTTAGGGGTCTTCGGTTTCTTCTCCTATCCGGAACTGACGCGTGAGTCCGATCGCCGGGGCGCAGGCAACTTCGGACTGCTCGACTCGATCGCCGCGCTCCAATGGGTACAGAAAAATATCGCGGCCTTCGGCGGCGACCCGAAACGCGTGACGATTTTCGGTGAGTCGGCGGGCGCGGGCTTGGTCGCGAACCTGATGGTCTCGCCGCAAGCCAAGGGACTATTTCATCGTGCGATCGGTGAAAGTAGCTCGTGGACCACGGCGACCATCGGCAAGTTGAACACGCTCGCGGAAGCGGAACAGGCCGGCGTGAAATACGCGGATGGTCTGGGCGCAAAATCTCTCGCGGAGTTGCGCGCGAAACCGGCCGACCAGATACTCAAAGCCGGCCGCGGCGTCGGACCGATCGTGGATGGATGGTCGATTCCTGAAGATCCCGGAACGGTGTTCGCGCAGGGTAAGCAGATTGACGTGCCGGTACTGGTCGGATCGAACCGCGATGAGTCCTTCGGTGCCACGCCGGCCAACGCCGCGCAGTACGCGGAGCAATCCCGCAAGCGCTACGGTGATCTCGCGGATAACTTTATGAAGGTATATCCCGGCGCATCGGATGAACAGGCTAAGGATTCCGCGTTCTTCGCAGGCCGTGACGAGATGGCGTTCGTCATGCGCAACTGGGCTCGCATGGAAACGAAAACCGGAAAGTCGAAGGCCTACGTCTTCTTCTTCACGCACCAGCCGCCCGTCCAGCCGAACGCGAAGGCCGGGAAATTCGGACCAGGGCCGCATGGCAGCGCGGTACACACCTCGGAGCTTCCCTACGTGTTTAACAACCTGCGTGGCAACCGCGCGTGGACCGATGTGGATCGCCAAGTGGCGGACACCATGTCGTCCTATTGGGTGAACTTCGCGGCGACCGGGGATCCGAATGGCAAAGGCTTGTCGAAGTGGGCCGCCTACGACGGCAGCAAGAACAAAAGCGCGATGGAGTTCGGCGATACGGCGGGCATGGGTCCAGCTCCGGACGAAGCGAAGCTAGCGGTTTTCCAGGCTTATTACGATAAGTTGTACGCTCACTAGGCGGCGATGCGAACTCGCCTTATAGGCTGTCTGGTTATTCTTGCGCCCGCACTAATCGCGCAAACGACTAAAACGCCCGCCGCCGACTGGCCGATGTTCAATCGTGACCTGGCCAGCACCCGCTATTCACCCCTTACACAGATCACCGCCGCGAACGTCGCCAACCTCCGGCACGTGTGGTCATATCGATTGCAGGCGTCGAATTTCCGCTTTGCCACGGCGGGCGGCGCTGCCGAGGTCGTCCCGATTGTCGCGAACGGGGTGATGTATATTTCGACGCAGACGCGCGTGGTCGCGCTGAATCCGGAGAGTGGGAAGGAAATCTGGAGCTACGACGTAGATGGCGGGCAAGCCTCGCCGCGCGGCGTAGCGTATTGGCCGGGCGACCGGCAGAATCCCGCACGGATTATGTTCACCAACGGCCGCAATCTGGTCGCGTTGAACGCGAGCACTGGAAAACTCGATCCGGGATTCGCGAAAGAGGGCATCCTGGATATGGTGGTGTCGTACAACGGCGTCCCGACCATTTTCAAGAATCTTGTCTTGGTCGGCGCGAGCACTGGCGAGAAAGAGAACGGTCCACCCGGTAATTCGCGAGCGTACGACGCGCGCACGGGCGCGAAGCTGTGGGAGTTTCAATCGATTCCGGGACCGGGGCAGGTTGGCCACGAATCCTGGTTAAGTGACGGTTGGAAGGATCGCTCGGGAGCGAACATCTGGGGCTGGTACATGACGGCCGACGAAGAGCGCGGCATCCTCTACATGCCTTTCGGCGCGGCTGCGGCGAATTACTACGGCGGCGACCGGCCGGGCGCGAATCTGTTCGGCAGCTCCGTCGTGGCCGTGGACGCCAACACGGGAAAGTACAAGTGGCATTTCCAGGTGGTTCATCACGATCTGTGGGATTACGATATGCCGCCTGCGCCCGGGCTGGTCGACATCGTCAAGGATGGGAAGAAGATTCCCGCGCTGGCGGCGATGGGGAAATCGGGATGGATGTTTATTCTGGACCGCGTCACTGGTAAGCCCGTCTTCGGAGTGGAGGAACGTCCGGTACCCAGGGGCGATGTTCCCGGCGAATGGTATTCGCCCACGCAGCCTTTTCCTTTGAAGCCGCCCGCGCTGGCTCGGACGAGCCTCAAACGTGAGGATCTGGTTACGGCAGATGACACGACGCCGGAACACGCCAAAGCGTGTCTGGAATTGTGGGAGAAGAATCTCTTCTATAACAACGGTCCGTTCACGCCATGGCTGTTCCACGAAGACGGTGCTCCGCCGCGCGTGACCATTTCATTTCCCGGAGCAACCGGCGGCGCGAGCTGGGGAGGCATGGCGTCCGATCCGAAATCGGGCTACATTTTTGTGCAGACCAAGGACAGCCCGCTGACCGGCTGGATCGAGAAGAAGAAAGACGGCACGCGGTATGAGAACGCGAATCTTCCCTACGATCGCGTCAATGGGACCGTCGGCGCCTTCGCCGTCGGCGGCCTGCCATGCTACAAACCGCCATGGAGCCGTATTCTCGCCGTGAACGCCAACACCGGCGACATCCCTTGGCAGACAACACTTGGCACTAATCAGTCGCTTCCGGAAGGCAAGCGTAACGTCGGCGGATCGGGCAGCGCGGGGCCGATGGTGACTGCGGGCGGCTTGGTGTTCATCGGCGCTGCCACGGACAATCACTTTCGTGCGTTCGATTCGAAAACGGGTAAGGAATTATGGGCGGGGCAGCTCGACCGGCAGGGTAACGCTGTCCCGATGACGTATCAGGGCAAGAACGGCAAGCAGTACGTGGCCGTGACGGCTTCGGATACCGTGGTCGTGTTCGCGCTACCGTAAAGCGGTTATTTCCCGACCAGATGCGGCCCGCTGCGATCGTTTTCCGTGCAAATAAACTCGATTAAATCAGTGTCGGGCAGCAGCCGGTGGATCACACGAACCGTAAACGGCTTGGTGTACGCTTTCGGATCCTCGATGGTCACGTCGGTCTGCAGCGTTCCGTAGTTTAATCGCTTCATCCGTTCGGTCATCTTGCCGGATTCAGTGAGCGGGGTGCCATCGATATCGAGCCACACGTCATTGCGGAAGCCGGTGGTTTCGACGACTAGCGTGTCGTCTTCCCAATGCCCGATCGAGTAGCCGTACCACCAGGGCTCGGGATCTTTCGGGAGCGGGCGACCGTCGGTGAAAATCTGGCGGATGCCTCCCTGCGCTTCATAGAGCATGATAATCAGACCGGGCGTCTGGACGATTTTTCGCGGCTGCGGGTGCATGTGGAGCTGCATCAGGCCGAGCGGCAGACAGTGCGCGTCGGGATTATCCTTGCTGTTCTCCGCCCGGCGAGCCTTTACGAGATCCGCGGCCCACGGCAGCATCGGCAGACCTTCTTTGAGTCCGGAACCGATGTTCTTAAACGTGGCATTCGGAGGCGTGCCAGGGGGTAGTTCCGGAGCTTTGCCCTTTGCGCCTCCTGGGCCACCTCCGGGACCACCGCGGCCGCCAGTGCCGCGAAGATCCCAAACACCGGAAAGATCGGGATGGCCGTCAGGAGCTTTCGGTGCAGGTGCGTCGAGTTTCGCCTTGCCCTCCGGAGTGCGAGGAACTCCTTTCTCCGGGTAATCCGGCCACTGGGCCGCACTTCGCATGACAATGACGGGTAGCGCCGCGAGCACGATCACAGCCGCGAACGGATTCAGTAAGGTCTTCATGAGGAGTCCCCTCCGCAGTATTTTAACGCGCCGTCCGAGTTCCTAGTTGACCGGAGCCGCCGGTGGTGTTGGCAGAGTCGCTTTCCCGTCCAACGCATACACCAGCATTCTCGAAGGTTGCGGAGGAGCCGCGGGAGCTGCAGGAGCCGCGCCTGCTGCTGGAGCAGCGCCACGACCACCACCTCCGCCGCCACCGCCCGGACCACCACGCCCGCCACCTACTTGCGGCGGACCGCCCGCGATCGCAACATATTGTTTACCGTCGAGCATGAACGTCATCGGCGGTCCCATTTGCGAGAGGCCCGTGGTGATGTCCATGAGCACATCGCCGTTGTCGGCGCGATAAACAAGGAGCCGCGTGTTTACGCTGGCGAACACCAGATTGCCCGCAGTCGCGAGCGTGCCACCTTGATTAAAGCCGGCCGACAATCCCCGCCAGCGTTCTTTCCCTGCGATCGGATCCCAGGCGACCAGAATATTGCCGCGCCCTTCGGGTCCGATGGAAGGAGGCGATGGAGGAGGTGGACCAGCAGGACCACGTCCGCCGCCAGGGCCGCCCGCCGGAGGAGCTCCGGCACCCGCGGGAGCCGCGCCACGTCCTGCGCCACCAGCTCCGCCGGCAGCCGCGACTGCCGTTGCATCCAATCCGGGAGCCAGTCCGGGTGCAGCACCACGTCCTGCGCCTGCACCTCCTGCACCGGCAGCCGCACCGCCGCGACCTCCACCGGCTCGTCCGGTACCCATGTTCATCTGGCCACGTCCCTCCAGACCGATGTCGGTAGGCAGGGGCACGAAATCAGGATTGGCTTGGAATGTGTAGCCGCCGCCGATGGTGCTCGGAATATAAACCAAGCCCGTATTCGGATTGAAGGACCAGGGCGGCCATACGTGCCCGCCGCCTGGGCCAGGAGTGATACTGACGGCATCCGTTCCATAGCGAGCCTCAGGATTCACTCTGGGCCGGCCGGTCTTCAGATCGACACCCGAAGCCCAATTTACCGTTACCCACGGATCCGCCGAGAGCAGCTCTCCAGTCTTGCGATCCAGAACATAAAAGAAGCCGTTCTTGGGCGCGTGCATTACCACCTGGCGCTGTTTTCCATTGATGTTCAGATCGGCCAGCATGATGTCGGCGATGGAGTCGAAATCCCAATCGTCGCCGGGCGTGGTCTGGTAGTGCCAAATATACTGGCCGGTAGCGCCGCGCACCGCGATGATGCAATCGGTACAAAGGTTGTCGCCTTTGCCGCGCGAAACTTCGGTCCAGGGGCCGGGCTGGCCGGTACCGACATATAAGATGTCGGAGTCGGGATCGTAGGCCATGCCGTTCCACACCGGGCCGCCGCCGCCAATCTTCCACCATTCGTTGGACCAAGTTTTGGCCCAATCGGCCAACACCGGCTGTTCGAAGGGCTTTGAGGGATCGCCAGGAACCGTATAAAAGCGCCACGCGCGCTTGCCGGTTTGCACGTCGTAGGCGTCGAAGAATCCGCGCACACCGTACTCGCCGCCGCTCACGCCGATGATTACCTTGCCGCCTTTGATGACGCGCGGGGCCATGGTGATGGTATACGCCATGTTCGCAGGCGAAACACGCGATTCCCAAACCAGTTTTCCCGTGGCGGCGTCCAGCGCCCGCAGTCTTCCGTCGACCACTGGAGCGATGATCTTATCCTCATACATCGCAATTCCGCGATTCACGACACCGCAGCAGATTCGCGACTGCCACACTTGCTGATTGACATCCGGATCCGAGTGCCACGCCTCTTTGCCGGTACGGGCGTCGACCGCGTACACCACGCTCCACGGCGCGATGCTATACATCATGCCGTTTGAAACCAGCGGCGTTCCTTCCTGGCGAGTTTGTGGATTCCCGCGCGCGGAGGGGATGTCGGTGTACCAGGCGAGTCCCAGCCGGTTCGCGTTCTGTGAAGTGATCTGGTTGAGCTGGCTAAAGCGCTGTTCGGACCAGCCCATGTTGTAGCTGAGCCAATCCTCGGCCAAACGGGGAGCGTCGCGGAGAGCCTGATCGTCTATTTTGCGGGGTTGCTGGGCCGCGGCGATCCCAGCCGCGCATCCCAAAATCACCGAACAAAATCCTGCCTTCCAACCGCGAGACCCACGCAACATTTGTGTTCCCCCTGAGCTTCGATCCGCAACGCCGGGCAGATTTTTACCAGGCCCGGCCCTCCTGGCTAGCGTTTAGCTCATAGTATGCTATCACGGACGTTGCGGAGCGCCGCTTTACTTCATCTCAGAGATGAATGCGTCCACCTGCCCGATGGCAAGGCCACCCACCGGCCAGCCGAAATCCTTAATCAGCGTTTGGGAGACTTCGTCTTTGCTCTTGCCCTCGCGAACCATGCCTTGGATCCGGTTTCGCATGGTCTCGAAGTCGGCGCGCCATTTCAGCAAGCCGGCCCGATCGGAGAGCGGACCGTGCCCGGGAATAATGGTGTCGAAATCGAGCTTCAGGACTTCGTCCAGGGCCTTGGTCCATTCGATGGCGCTGCCGCCGTTGGCGTAATCGATATAGGGCTGCGTGGGACGCGTGAGGAACAGATCGCCAGTGTGGATGACCTTGAGATCGGGAAAGTAGATGACGGCGTCGCCACCTGTATGGCCGCGTCCATAGTGCCTGGTGCGGACTTCCTTGCCTCCCAGATGCACATCCATTTCTTCATCGAACGTGATGCGGGGCGCTCCGGGCTGCTTCAGCGCGATCATGTTGATCCGGGCATTGCGGTGCGCGATCACTTCAACCGACGCGGCCAGCATCTGGGCGTTGCTGCCGGAATGATCGTCATGCTGATGCGTATTGAGCACGTACCGCACCGGCTTGTCGCTGAGTGCTTTTACCTGTCCCATGACGGCAGCGTAGTTGCGATCGTACATGTCGTCGACCAGGATCACGCCTTCGGTGGTGACGAGCGCTGCGACGTTTCCGCCCTCGCCCGAGATCATGTAGAGGCCGTCTTTGACCTTCTGGGTGGTCGCGGGGCGAGGTGCAGTCTGAGTTTGGGTGTAAGCCACCCAGGCTCCGACCATCGCCAGGAAGGCGGCCGAACAGCGCACCAAAATTGGGCGACTCATGCCGGGGAGGATATCAGATTCCACAAAAAAACGCTGAACAGAACCATAGGCATCGGGATTAACGTATATGCTTCGCATCCCGAAGGCGGTTCTTCGCCAGCTGCCTCTGTTCCTTATGTCGGTCCTGTTATGCGGCCAGTCCCAGACGGGTGAAATCCGGATCCAGGTCCAGGACGCCGCCGGGCTCGCCATGGAAGCTTCAGGCAAACTGGAGAGTCTTGTGAGCAAAGCGGATCTCAGCTTTAAGACGGATTCGCAGGGTGCGTATACTTTTGCGAATCTTTCTCCCGGGCGCTATCGTTTGGACGTTTCGAAAATCGGCTTCGCCACGCAGTCCGTATTGATCGATGTGGAATCCGGGAAGCCTGTCTCGCGCACGGTGATGATGGTGCTCGCGACGCAGGCTTCCAGGATCGATGTGGTCGCGGCGACGCCGCTTCCCGGGACGGATCTGCCCATCGACCAGATTCCCGCACCGGTCCAGACCGCCAGCGCGCGCGATCTGCAGCAGAGCGGCGCACTCGACCTTTCCGATCTGCTGAATCAGCGACTCAGCGGGGTCCATATCAATCAGAATCAGGAGAATCCGTACCAGCCCGACGTGAGCTATCGGGGCTATACTGCTTCACCGCTACTGGGAACACCCGAAGGGATCTCGGTTTACATGGACGGAGTCCGGCAGAACCAGCCATTCGGCGATATTGTCGCCTGGGATCTGATTCCCAAAATCGCGATTGCGGAGCTTGCGCTGATGCCGGGGTCGAATCCGCTATTCGGGCTCAACACGTTGGGCGGCGCGATATCGATTGACACCAAGAACGGATTGAGCCAGCCCGGTACCAGCATCCAGCTCAGCGGGGGCAGTTTCGGACGCAGGGCAGGGGAATTCGAACATGGCGGGTCGAATCGCAAGGGGCTGAGTTGGTACGTCGCCGGTAACCTATTTCGCGAGGACGGGTGGCGTCAATTCTCGCCTTCGGAGGTCCGCCAGTCGTTCACGAAGGTCGGATGGCAACGCGCCAAGACTTCTATTTTTCTCAGCGGTGCATATGCCGACAATTGGCTGACCGGCAACGGCCTCCAAGACACGCGCTTTCTCGCGCAACATTACTCCAGCGTGTACAGCATTCCCGACATCACGTGGAATCGCTCGCCCTCGTTGAATCTCAGTCTGCGGCACGATGCGACCAGCCATCTGACGTTTTCCGGGAATGCCTACTTTCGCTATATTCGCGCGGACACCACCAACGGCAACATCAATGAGAATTCCTTCGACGAATCGCTTTACAATCTGAGTGCCGCCGACATTGCTGCGCTTACCGCCGCGGGCTACAAGGGATTCCCGACCACCGGCAACGCCACTACACAGCCGTTTCCTTTCTGGCGCTGCATCGCGCAAGGTCTCGAACATGCCGAAGCGATCGAAAAGTGCACCGGGCTGATCACAAACACTTTTAACAAGCAACACAACTACGGTCTATCAGGGCAGGCGAGCTGGCTGGTCGCGCACAATCGTGTAACGGCGGGCGCCGCCTGGGATCGCAGCAGCACGGTCTTCCAGCAGGCCTCGCAATTCGGCTACCTGAGTGCCGACCACCTCACGATCACGCCGATCAACGCATTTGCGAACGGCAGCACCACGCAGGACGGCGTTCCCCTGGACACCCGTGTCGATCTTCACGGGAGCGTCAATACCTTCAGCCTGTACGCCTCCGATACGCTTTCGCTGGGCAAGTCTCTCGCGATCACGGCTTCGGGCCGCTACAACCGGACAACCCTCGACAATATTGACCGCCTGCCGCCGGTGACGGATGGTTCGCGCGGAACGCTCACCAGCCAAAGTGTTTTCGGTCGTTTCAATCCGGCTGTAGGCCTCACTTACATCGTTTCGCCATTGGCCACGGCGTATTTCAGCTACAGCGAATCGAGCCGCGCGCCGACCTCCATCGAACTGGGTTGCGCCGATCCGAACGAACCCTGCAACTTTCCCAATGCCCTGGTCAGCGATCCTCCACTGAAACAAGTGGTTACCAGGACTCTCGAAGCCGGTGTGCGCGGCATTATGGAAAACAACGTACGATGGAGCGCCGGTTGGTTCCGGGGAGAGAACTACCACGATCTTCTCTTTGTCGCATCCCAACAGGCCGGTTTCGGCTATTTCGCCAACTTCGGACAGACGCGTCGTCAAGGACTCGAAATTAACATCAGCGGCCGGATCCGGCATTTGAGTATCGGCGGCAATTACACCTTTCTGGACACGACGTATCAAAGTCCCCAGACGGTTGACGGGGGCAGCAACAGCGCCAATGATGGAGGTTTGGGAATGGATGGCAACATTACGGTGCAGCCCGGCGACCGCATTCCGCAGATCCCCCGGCATATTTTCAAGGCGTTCATCGAGTATCAAGCCACCACGAAAATCTCCGCGGATCTGGACTTCGACGCGGTGGGGCGTTCCTTTGCGCGCGGCAACGAGAATAACCTGGATCAGCCCGATGGTATTTACTACCTGGGACAGGGGTTTTCCCCCGGATATGCTGTCATGAATCTAGGCGCGCATTATCAAGTGCAGAAGCGGATGCAGATTTTCGTGCAGATCAACAATCTGCTCAATCATCGCTACTATACGGCCGCGCAGTTAGGTCCGTCGCCTTACGACAATAACCAGAATTTCATCGCCCGGCCGTTTCCATCGGTGGGTGGAGAATTTCCGATCCGAACCTCGACGTTCTTCGCGCCAGGGGCGCCTATCGGTGCCTGGGGAGGCGTTAGGATCAGTTTCTAGAGATGTTCGAAGACAAGACCATCCCGGATCTCACCGCTGCCGGCGTTTCCTCGACGGAAGAGGCCAAGCCGACACCGCTCGAAGAAGAGGTGGTGGCGCTATTCGACCAGCTGCAGGACAGGCTGATGCGCTACTTGTTTAGCACCGGCGTGCCGGTCCAGGACGGGGAAGAGATTGTTCAGGAAGTGTTTCTGGCTCTGTTCCAGCACTTGCAGCGCGGCAAGTCGCGCCGCAACCTTCGTGCCTGGGTGTTTCAAGTGGCTCACAACCTCTCGGTGAAACGCTACGTTACGAAGCTACGCGACCGGAAACACCTTGTGGATCCGGGGGGAGCGCCGGAAGCGGATTCGTTCGTCGACCGCGCCCCGAATCCAGAAGATCAGTTGCTGCGAAATCAAAGTCACGCGCGCTTGCAAAGTGTTTTTCGAGCTTTGCCGGAACAAGACCGGCGCTGCCTTTCGCTGCGCGCGGAAGGCCTTACGTATCGCGAGATTGGCCAGATCCTCGATATGTCTTTGGGTGCAGTTGCTCTTTCCTTAGGGAGATCGCTCGCGCGATTCACACGTGCGGAGGAACGGTAATATGTTGTCTGATAATTCTCACTTATCCGATCAGGAACTCCTGCTGGCGGCCGATGGAGAATTGCCTCCCGCCCGCGCCGGGCAAGTCGCGTCGCATCTAGCCGGGTGCTGGACCTGCCGCGTCCGCAAAGGCGAGATCGAAGCGTCGATTGGTGAGTTTGTTCACGCGTATCGCGGGGATCTCGATCCATTGCTGCCGTCGCCCGCCGGTCCTCGGGCGTTGCTCAAGGCCCAGCTTGCGGAGATGACGGCCGAGCGGGCCGCGGCGCCGCCAACCTGGCGCACCAGATGGTTGCACGGGCCGAATCCTCGCTATGCCGGGGCCGCGTTGTTCCTGGCCGTTCTTGCGCTGCTCATTTACTTGCGCCCGGGATTCGAATCGCGGCGGGCGTTTCATGTTGTGCCGGTGTCGTTTCCGGAACCGAGTCTCACGCCAGGTGTAGCCGCGGGCGTGAATCGCGATCAGATCTGCCATTCGGTGCCGCCTAAGAACCGTATCGTGCCGGCATCCTTGCAGCGCAGGGTGTTTGAGGAATATGGCATCTCCGGCGCGGAGCCGCGAGCCTATGAAGTGGATTACCTGATTACTCCTGCCCTGGGGGGCGCCGACGACATCCGCAATTTGTGGCCGCAGTCGTATTCGTCCGCGGTTTGGAATGCTCGCGTGAAAGATGCGCTCGAAGATCGCTTACACGATCTGGTTTGCGACGGCAGGCTGGACCTGGCCACGGCGCAGCGAGACATCTCCTCCGATTGGATCGCCGCTTATAAGAAATATTTTGAGACCGATCGGCCGCTGCAGTAGGCGGTTACTTTTTCGTGAGCTCGTCGTACAGCGAGCCGTAAAACGCTGCGTTGAGCGTCCAGCCGATATCGTCCGTTTTCACCTGCATGGCAAGATTGTCCCTGGTCGCACCCGCCTTGATGGCATCGGACGCG
>Ga0207687_10001286_pt1 | contig 17160 bp, 15 predicted proteins | sample KBSM54metaG_FD_184399 | JGI IMG/M metagenome (GOLD analysis project Ga0207687, IMG submission 184399) | Miscanthus rhizosphere microbial communities from Kellogg Biological Station, Michigan, USA - KBS M5-4 metaG (SPAdes) (version 2) | ecosystem: Host-associated > Plants > Roots > Rhizosphere >...
CGAGCACTGGAAGACATTGATCGTCGCGCGCTTCAGCGGCAAGATCATCGCCGTCGGCGGATCCGAGGCGTATCAGTTCGCCGCGCTGATCCGCTCGGTTGCGGTCGCGCCTGAGTACCGCAAGCACGGACTCGGACGCCGCATCGTGCGACAGCTACTGGACCGGCTCGCTTCGCGCGGACTGCGCGAGTTCTATCTGCTCACGACGAACGCCGAGGAGTACTTCAAGAAGCGCGGCTTCAAAACGATCGATCGCGATGAAGTGCACCCGCAGCTTCTCAGCTCGCGCGAGTTTCAGGATGCGTGTCCTGACACCGCCGTGTGCATGCGCCTGGTGATGCTGGCGTGACGCGCGTCTTCGACGTTCATCTCCACATTCAACCTTGGGAGATGGTGAAGCCCGAGGTGCTCGCGCTCATCGACGATGAGTCGCACCGCGATGCGGAGGACGTCCTGAAGTCGCCGGAGAACGTGCTGCGCTTTCTCGATGACAACGACATCGAACGCGCCTGCTGCATCAACTATGTGTCTCCCGACGTCATGGGATTCACGCGCGAGGTCAACGACTGGAGCGCGGCGTTCACACGCGATCATCGCGATCGACTGATTCCGGTCGGCTCCGTGAATCCGCTGCACGAGCTGCACGTCCGCGACGAAATCCGCCGCGTCCTCGACCTCGGCATCGGCATGATCAAGATCCATCCGCCGCATCAGCTCTTCTCGCCGAACGCGTACAAGCGCGGCGATCTCTGGCAGCTCGCGGAGATCTATCGCGAGTGCGAAGAGCGCGGCGTGCCGGTGATGTTTCACACCGGGACGTCGATCTTTCCGAAGGCGCGCAACGTGTTCGCCGATCCGATGCCGATCGACGACGTGGCCATCGACTTTCCGCGTCTCACGATCATCCTCGCGCATGCGGGACGTCCGCTCTACGGCGAGACCGCGCTCTTCCTCGCGCGACGCCACGAGAACGTGCACATCGATCTGTCGGGGATTCCGCCGAAGGCGCTGCCGCGCTACTTCCCGCGTGTCGCGGAGATGGCGGACAAAGCGCTGTGGGGAACGGACTGGCCGTCTCCGGGGATCACATCGCCGAAGAAAAACGTCGAGCAGTTCCGCGCGCTGGGTCTCGGTGAAGAGGTCGAGCGAAAGATTCTGTGGGAGAACGCGTCGCGAATTTTCACGCGCTGAACAGCTTGTCATTCCGAGCCGCCGAAGCCGCGAAGCGGCGTAGGACGGTCGAGGAATCCCCACCACGAGCACGACACTTCTCCGCACATGCGTGGGGGATCCCTCGCCGCGCTGCGCCGGCTCGGGATGACAAAACGCAACGCCTACAACCCCGGAACGATCTTCCGCAACGCTTCCCAACTTCCCACATCCGACCATTCGAAGTCGCCGCGAACGGCGACGACGTTCTTCGCTTTCTCCATCAATGCGTAGTCGATCGAAGTCGCCGGCGTCTCGTCGTACTTCTCGCGCGTGACGCGCGCGACATCCGGCGCGTGCTGCTCGAGCGCGCGGCGAAACACACTCGCTCGCCAGATGAACATCCCTGCGTTCCACGCGTAGTTGCCCGCGCGCAGAAACTCTTCCGCGCGCGCGGCATCCGGTTTCTCGACGAATCGCTTCACGGCGATGACATCGGCTTCATCGCCGAGCTCGAGATATCCGTAGCCGGTGTTCGGCTCCGTCGGCGTAATTCCGATCGTGACGAGCGTCTCGTTCGCTTCCGCGAAATCGAACGCGCGATCGAGCACGGTACGAAATCCGTCGCCGATGTAGTGATCCGCCGGCAAACAGGCGATCGCGACGTCACCCAATCGCGCTTCGATCTCGAAGCAGCAAAGCGCAATCGCCGGCGCCGTGTTGCGCCGCGACGGCTCCGCGATGATGTGGTCGTCGTCGATCTCCGGAATCTCTTCGCGCACGAGATCGCGATAGCGCTCGTTCGTCGACACGAACACGTCGAGGTCGCGAACGCGCTCGTACGTCATCCGCAGCAGCGAACGTCCGTCGAAGATGCGCAGAAACTGCTTCGGACGTTCGTCGGAACTCAGCGGACGCAGTCGCGTGCCCGCGCCGCCGGCGAGAAGAAGCGCTGCGCGCGTCATGGCTTGCGTCCGATGGCGATCACGCTCAAGCCACTCGACGGGCGCTGGCCATCAATCTTCCGAAAGAGCGGAACGAGAAAGTCGAAGAAGCGCGACTGCGCGGACGGCAATGCGCTGCGATGCAGCACCTTCGAGTTCAGCCACCACGCGAACTTCGCGATCTTGTTCTGATACGACACGTCTTCGACTTCGAACCCGGCTTCTTTCAATTTCGCGACGAGCTGGTCGCCGTCGTAGCGGCGCAGATGTCCGACCGCTTTGTCGAGCGTGCCGAAGATCCCGCTGCCCGCGGGCGCGAACACCACCACCCGCCCGCCCGGCTGCAGCAGCGCGTGCACGCGGCGCAGCGCCGCGACGTCGTCGTTCGCGTGCTCGAGGATGTTGATGCAGGTGACCGTGTCGAAGTTGTAGCGCGCGAGCTCGAGCGCTTCATCGGAGTCGAGATCGAGCCGCTCGATGACGATGCCCGGCTTGCGCCGAAAGCGATTGCGCAAACGATCGAGATATGGCGTCTCCTTATCGGTCGCGACGATCAGTTCGCGGCCGTAGAGAAATCGCGTCATCGTTCCCGAACCGGACCCCGCTTCGAGCACGCGCTGTCCGATGAACGGACGCAGGCGCTCCCAGATCCATTTGTTGTAACGGTTCAGCGAGTCGAGACGGCGGAGCGTCGAATACGTGGCCGGTTCGTTCTCCGGATCTTCGAACAGCCCGTACTTCATGATCGTCCAGATCGCGCTGAAGCCGTCCTTCCAGTTGATCTTCTTGCCTTCCCAGTAATCGCGGCCGTAGTACGAGATCGGCACTTCGTAGACGCGATAGCCGCGCTTCGCGACTTTCGCCGTGATCTCCGGCTCGATGCCGAATCGATTCGAGCGCAGGTTGATCGACTGGATCACTTCGCGGCGGAAGACTTTGTAGCAAGTCTCCATGTCGGTGAGATCGAGGTTCGTCGTCGCGTTGGAGAGGAACGTCAGAAAGTTGTTGCCGAGGCGGTGCCAGTAGAGCATGACGCGCCGCGGATAGCCTTCGAAGCGCGAGCCGAAGACGACGTCGGCGTGGCCGTCGAGGATGGGCTGCACAAGTTTTGGGTACTCCTCCGGATCGTATTCGAGGTCGGCGTCCTGGATCAGAACGATGTCGCCGCGCGCCTCGCTGATGCCGCGCCGGATCGCCGCGCCTTTCCCTTGATTGACCGGCTGAAGGAGCTGCCGAATCTCCGGATGTTCTTTCGCGAGCGCGGCGACGACGTCGCGTGACCCGTCGGTGGAGACGTCGTCGATGACGATGATCTCTTTGTCGATCGGCACCTCGCGCACGCGGCGCAGCAGCTCCGCGACCGTCGCGCGCTCGTTGTAGCAGGGGACGATCACGGAAAGAACGGGGGCGTCAGGCATTTGGCGGCGCGTATATTACGCGGCCAGATGGAATCGCGTCACGAGACGAACGAGGCGCTGCGCAAGACGCTTCACATCGCGCTGGGCGCCGGCATCGTGGCGCTGAAGTTTCTGCCATGGACAATCGCGGCGGCGATTTGCCTCGCCGCAGCTTTGGGCAACTGGCTCGTGCTGCATCGCATCGTCGGAAAGCGCGTGTCGCGGCACGAGCGCGGATACGACGCGGGCATCGTGTTGTATCCGCTCGCGGTCGGCCTGGCGATCGTCGTGTTTCGCGAAGATCTTGCGGTCGCCGGTGCGATCTGGGCGATCCTCGCGTTCGGCGACGGATTCGCGACGCTCGCAGGAAAAGCGATTCGTGGAACGCGCTTGCCGTGGAATCGCGACAAGACGTGGAGCGGATTCCTCGCCTTCATCGCGTTCGGAACGATCGGCGCGGAAGTCTCGCTGCTCCTTTTCGGATGGCATCCGAATCTGCCGCTGCTCACGCTCATCGTCGTGGTCTGCGCGATCGTCGAGTCGCTTTCCCTTCACATCGACGACAACCTCACCGTTCCGCTGACCGCCGCGTTGATGTTCCTGGCCGTTTTCGAGATGTCGAATTCGCCTTCTCTCCACATCGATCCGATATGGCTCGCGGTCAACGCGATCCTCGCGATCATCGGCTACGTCGCGCACAGCGTCGACGTCTCGGGCGCCATCGGCGGTTTCATTCTCGGCGCGATCCTGATCGTCTGCGGTGGCTGGCAGCTTTACGTCGTGCTACTCGCGTTCTTCGTCATCGGAACGGCGACGACGAAGCTCGGCTATCGACGCAAAGCGAAGCTGGGACTCGCGCAGGAGAAAGGCGGACGTCGCGGTTTCTCGCATGCATTCTCGAATGTGGGAGTGGCGGCGATGCTCGCGATCGTGTCGTCGATGTCCGATCACAGCTTTCGCTTCTGGCTCGCCGCCGCCGCGGCACTCGCGACGGCAGCCGCGGACACGACGGCATCCGAAATCGGTCAACTGATCGGACGCCGCACGTTTTTGCCGCTGTCGTTGAAACGTGTGCCCGTCGGAACAGAAGGAGCGATCTCGATCGAAGGAACGCTCGCCGGAATCCTCGCCGGATTTCTCGTCGCGCTCGTCGCATCGCGCGAGCCGCGCATCGTCGCGCTCATCACGCTCTGCGCGTTCCTCGGCTCATATCTCGAGAGTCTCCTCGGAAGCTGGAATCGCAATCGCGCAGAACCGATCCCGAACGGCGCGCTCAACTTCTTCAACACCGCGGCAGGGGCGGCGTTGATGCTCGCGCTAGTGCGCGCGGCGTGATGCGGCCACGAACAACGAGCCGTTCTGCAACTCGCCGACGACGCGCTCGATGCGCTCGTTGCGGTGCAACGCGACGTGCTGCGCGTACTCGTCGCAGACTGCGCAGAGGCGGCGGGTCGACTCGCTCTGGCGGAGCGGCGCGCTGCAAAGACGGCAGTTCAGTGAATTCTCGCTCGCCATGGGACTGAAAATTGTAGCATTGCGCCCCCGATGCCGCCGCCAAAACTGAAGCGAATCGTCATCGTCGGACGGCCAAACGTCGGCAAATCGACGTTATTCAATCGCCTTGCCGGAAAACGACGCGCCCTCACGCACGACCTTCCCGGGATGACCCGCGACCGGCTGTCCGAGGTGTTTACGCTGGACAACGGAGGGCGATTCGAGCTGACCGACACCGGCGGACTCGAGTACGGCGACTCGCCGATGTCGGCCTACGCCGACGAGATCCGCTCTCAGGCGCGACGCGCGCTCGAAGAAGCGGACTTCATCCTCTTCCTCGTCGACGGCTCCGCGGGCGTGATGGGGGAGGACCGCGACATCGCTCAGGATCTGCGTTCGTCCGCGAGCCGCACGATCCTGCTCGTCAACAAAGTCGACCGGCGCGATGCCGCGGAGAGTGTTGATGAGTTCTGGGAGCTCGGCTTCGAGCGCATGCTTCCAATCTCCGCTGAGCACGGCGAAGGAATCGACGAGCTGTTCGATGTGCTCGCTGAAGTCGTTCCGGCCGAAGAAGCAGAGGTGCCTGAAGATGCCGTCGACGCGCCGATTCGCGTCGCGATCATCGGCCGTCCCAACGTCGGCAAATCCTCCCTCCTCAACCGTCTCCTCGGCGATGAGCGCGCGGTCGTGTCACCGATCAGCGGCACGACGCGCGACGCCATCGACGCCGAGATCCAGCGCGGCGAGAAGCGCTACACGATCATCGACACGGCCGGCATCCGCCGCAAAGGCAAGACGACCGACGAAGCGGAGAAGCTCGCCGTCATCTCTGCGCGCAAGGCGATCGAGCGTTGCGAGATCGGACTCGTGATGATCGACGCAACCGAAGGCGTGACCGCGCAGGACGCGACCGTCGCCGGTTACGCGGAAGACGCAGGAAAAGCGGCGTTGCTGCTCGTGAACAAATGGGACGTCGGCGAGCACTCGCCCGACGACGCGAAGAAATTCGAAGAGATGATCCGCTTCAAGCTGAAGTTCCTCGCGTACGCGCCGGTGGAGTTCATCTCCGCAAAGAGCGGCCGCCGCGTCGAGAAGATCTTCGATCGGATCGATCACATCGTCGCCGGGTATCGCACGCGGTTCCGAACATCAGAGCTGAACGAGATCCTCGAGTGTGCGATCCGCGCGCATCAGCCGCCGTCCGTGAAAGGACGTCCGCGCCGCTTCTATTACGCGACGCAACTACGTCCGCAGCCGACGACGATTGCGCTTTTCTCCAACGTCGACGAGCCCATTCACTTCTCCTATCGTCGCTATCTCGAGAATCAATTTCGTGAGGCGCTCGGACTCGTCGGATGTCCAATTCATTTCGTCATTCGCGCGCGCAAAGGAATGAAGCGAGAATAGTGACACCGTGCCATCCCTCACGCCCGGAGCTCATATCGGCCGCTATTCGGTCGGGCGTTCGCTCGGCGCCGGCGGGATGGGCGAGGTCTACGCCGCGATCGACACGCGCCTCGAGCGCGCCGTCGCGCTGAAGATTCTGCCGGCCGAACTGGCCGGCGACCACGCGCGCGTCCAGCAGTTCGTGCGCGAAGCGCAACTGGCCTCGGCGCTGAATCACCCGGCGATCGTCACCGTCTACGACTTCGACGAGGCGTCATCGATCCTGACGATGGAGTTGGTCGAAGGCGAAACGCTCGACGTGTGGAGCCGCCATGAGAGTCGCGCGAAGAACATCGGCGTGCTCGCTGAGGTCGCCGAGGGACTGGCGTGCGCGCATGCGAATGGGATCGTGCACCGCGATCTCAAACCGCAAAACATCATCGTGACCGCGGACGGGCATCCGAAGATTCTCGACTTCGGAATCGCCAAGCTGATTGACCGCAGCGTCGACGAGCGATTCACGCAGGCCGACACGATTCCTGCGAATGTCATCGGAACGCCGGCGTACATGTCGCCGGAGCAGATCGACGGAAGCGAGACGGATGCGCGATCGGACATCTTCTCGTTCGGCTGCGTCGTCGTCGAAGCGCTCACCGGTACGCGCGTGTTTCGTCGCGTCAATGCCGCGGCGACGATGCACGCCGTGCTGCACGAAGAGCCGAGTCTCGCCGGGCTGCCGCCGGAGTTGCGGCGCATCGCGCGCAAGTGTCTTCGCAAGAATCGCGACGAGCGGTATCAGTCGGCGCGCGATCTGGCCATCGATCTGCGCGAAGCAGCGAACGCGCCGAGACGCTCTCCGTGGAGATGGATCGTCATTCCCGCTCTGCTGATCGCCGCCGTCGCCGCCGCGATGATGATCATGCTGCGCGCACCGAAAGCGAAGCCTGCGGCGACGGCACCGATCGCCGAACCGGAAATGGAGCGCGTCACGCAGCACGGCGGCGTGATCGACGGCGCCATCTCGCCGGACGGCAAATACGTCGCGTACGCCGCAAGCGAGGGCGCTCAGCAGGTCCTTCGCGTGCGGCACATCGGCACCGGCTCGGAAACGGTCGTCGTCGGCCCGCAGGCGTTGCGGTTTCACCACGTGCGATTCTCGCCTGACGGCGCCTCGATCTTCTATTCCGCGTCGTCACTGCCGAACTCCGTGATCGATGTCATGCAGGTGCCGTTTCTCGGTGGACCATCGCGGAAGATCACATCCAACATCGATTTTGCATTCGCCGTGGCGCCGGACGGGAAGCGAATTTCCATCGTGCGCTTCAGCGCCGTCGATCGTGTCTATCGTCTCTTCGTCGTCAACGTCGCCGACGGCTCGGAGCGCGAGATCGCTACGCGCGTTCATCCGGACAGCATTCTTCACTCGGCGTGGCATCCGAGCGGGAGGAGCATCACCTTCGTGAGCCAGACGCATAAAGATGCGCAGATATCGGCGGCCCTTTTCTCGATTGATCTCGCTTCGCGTCAGGTGACGCCGCTCCGCGGCGCGCGCTGGCCGGAGATCTTCTCGGTGGCGTGGCTCCCGGACGCCAGCGGACTCGTGGTGAATGCGTTCGACGGCAAGAGCGTGCCGCACATCTTTCTTTTGCGCCTCGACGGCACATCGCGGGCGCTCACTTCGGACGTCAGCACGTATGGTGTCTCACCCTGGGGCTGGCCTTCGATCACGGTCGCGGCGGATTCGATGAGAGTGCTGTCTCTTCGATCCGACTTGACGTCGGGTGTGTGGATGGCCAATGCCGACGGCAGCTCGTCGCGCGCGGTGACGCAAAGCTCCGGAACGCTCCTCGGTTTCAGAGGCGTGTGCTGGCTGCCGGACGGCAACATCGTCTACAGCGTCTTTTCCACCACGTCGACGATCCTGCGCATCGCCTCGTCCAACGGAACCGATCTTCGCGATCTCAATCGAAGCAACTACTGGTTGATGCCGGACGTGTCGCCGGACGGACGCCGTATCGCCTTCGCGGCAGGACCGTCCCTCGCCAGTACGGAGATCTGGACATCGGACCTGAACGGTCTCGATGCGAAGCGGGTCACTCACCTCGACGCGCAGAGCGTTCATCCGTCGTGGTCGGCGGATGGAAAGGAGATCGTGTTCGGTACGTACGGAAGGGTGCAGGCGATCTGGCGCGTGCCGGCCGAGGGCGGCGAGGCCGTGCGAGTAACCGATCGGCCCGGAGACCGACCACGCATGTCACCCGACGGACGCTGGCTGCTTTGCTACTACCGCTCGCTCGATCCCCATCCCAAGCGTCAATGGCCGCTGGCGATTCTGCGCAGCGATGGCAAAGACGCGCGTCTACTCGACGTACCGCGAGGAGGCAGCACGCCGGCGACATGGAGTGCGGACGGCAAGCGCGTCATCTTCATCGACAAGACTGGCGACGCGGCGAATGTGTTCGAAGTCGGCATCGCCGGAGGCGAGCCGCGGCAGCTCACGCATTTCGATTCGGGATCGATTGCCGAGCTGGACGTGTCGCGCCGGGATGGACGGCTCCTCTTCACGCGCTTTCAACAGGTCAACGATCTCGTTCTGGTGACGAACTTCCGCTGAGATCCGGCGGCGCGGTGATCGTCGAGTCTTCGGCGAACACGATGCGCACGCGGGTGTGGCCGAGAAGAATCTCGTCGCCGTCGGCGAGCGTCTCCGTGGTGATCTTGCGGCCGTTGATCCACGTGCCGTTCTTGCTGTCGAGGTCTTCGATCGTCACGCGATCGCCGTGAACGGTGATGCGGGCGTGGCGGCGCGACACGTCGGGCGTGCCGATGGCATCGCGTCCAACGACGGTCTCGCCTTCGCGCAATGGAATCGTAGTGGCGCCCGCGATGAGATGAATGTTCGCGCGCTTCTCGGCGCGCATGTCGGCGATCGCGTATCCGAACCGATGCTTGGTCACGACGATGGCGTGCGCATCGTCGCCGATGGCGTCGCGGACTTCGGACACGAGCGTGTGCAGATTGCCTTCTTCCACGAACACGCCCGGCCAGAGCTTCGTGTAGAGCGCCTCCTTCGATACCGCGGCCGGATGCTGCTCGACGAGTGTCTCCAGAAGCGTGAAGGCCTTCGGCGTGAGCGCGACAGGCGCGCCGCCGCGCGTCAGCTCCCGCGCGCTCGTGTCGAACGTGCATTCGCCGAAATGAACGCGCATGCGGCGATTGTAGTTCGAAGGTTTTTCGAAGAACTCCCGCAGGATTCGAAGATGAGGCGCGCGCGACGCTGGCGGCATGTTCGCCGCACTCCTTTTCGCGCTCGCTCTCGACGATGCAACGCTGGCGCGTCCCGACGTCCGCGCGTGCTTCGATCGCGTGCTGAAGGAAGGCGGCTACGGTCGTCTGCCGATCGAGAGCGCCGCGTTTGTCGTCCGCGACGGCGATCGATACCAGTGCCGCATGTGGCCGCGCAGCGTTTCCTATCGCGCGCAGTCGTGGGACGGCGCATTGCCCGCAAACGCCGTCGCCATCGTGCACTCGCATCCGCGCGATCTGCCTGAGCCGTCGGCGCAGGACCGAGCGCTCGCCAAACGTCTGGGCATTCCCAACTTCGTCGTCACGCCGCGCGCCGTCACGCGGGCCGAGTAGAATCCTCGCCGCGCTCCACGCGTTTACGAGGATCCATGAAACCGCCTTCCACCATCACCCTCACTCCCGGCAAACGAGTCCTCTTCCTCACCAAAGATCCCGAGCTCATCAAGCGGCAGCTCAGCGGCGAGCTCGATCTGCAGATGAGGGACGTCAGCGTCGACGATCTGATGGACGACATCAACACCGACATGATGGCGCCGGCGTGGGTCTGCTTCGACTACAAGCCGGAAGATATCGCGCGCAACGCGTACGCGGGACTGATCGTGAACGGCGAGCGCGTCGTGCCGACCGATGCGCTGCGCAACGGCAACTTCGAGGTGATCGTCAGCGGATTGCGCAAAGGCGTCGGCAGCTCGCGCGAGCAAGCCACGCAGTCGGAAGTGTTCAGCGGGATTCGCATCGCCGTCGCCGCGTCGTTCGCGCCGATCCACGCCGGCAACAACATCAATCAGGGGCTCCTGATGGCGGATCACGACATGCTCGCTCGCCTGCAGGCGGGCGAAGGCGTGCCGCTCGAAGAGTTCTACCGAAAATACGATCCGATCTCGCAGCTCATTATCCGCGAAGGCGGTCTCTTCCCCTTTTCGAAAGCGATCGCGCGCGGCGAAGTGAGTCTTCCGCAGCCCGACACGAAGCCGCGGCCGATGACGATGGGGGAGAAGATCCTCGCGCGTCATCTGCGCGGGACTGTCATTCCGAGCCGCGAACACGGCGAGGAATCCCCCGGCCAGGTCCGGTACGTGAAGCCGGGCGATGCGGTCGTCGTCGACGTCGACGGCGGTTACTCCCACGAGTTCACCACCGCGCAAGTGCATCACTTCCTCGCCGACGAATACGGCGCCGACTACGCGATCACGAATCCGCAGAAGTTCGCGGTGTTCGAGGATCACCTCATCTACGCGGACGAAGTCGCGAAGATGCGTCCGTTCCTGCCGAAGATCGACGTGCTGCGCGACATGCAGCGCGAGTTTCAAAAGCACAGCGGCGCGCGCGACTATTCAGCGAGCGACAAAATCTCGCCCGGCATTTGTCATGAAGTCGCACGCGAGGCCTTCATCGATCCAGGCGATTTCATCCAGGCGACCGACTCGCACACGTGCATGGGCGGCGTGAACAACGCGCTGGCGTGGGGCGTCGGCTCGACCGAGTACGCGAACCTCGCGTATTCGGGATTCACAATGGTGGAAGTCTCCGAGTCGATTCGCTTCGACCTCGTCGGCGAACTGCATCCGAACGTCACGGCGAAAGACGTGATGCTCTACATCCTCGTCGAGTATGCGAAGCCGCAGATGACGCTCGATCGCATCATGGAGTTCACCGGCCCGGGCTTGCGCTCGCTCTCGATGGACGAGCGCGCGACGCTCGCGAACATGGCGACGGAATGCTCCGCGCGCACGGCGATCGTCGAAGCGGACGAGCGGACGTTCGAGTGGATCGCGATGATGCGTCCCGGCGTCGACATCGATCGACTTCGCGCGCGCGCCGTTTCACCCGATCCCGATGCCGAGTACGCCGGCGGCGTGCACACGATCGATCTGTCGAAGGTGCGGCCGATGGTCGCGCATCCCGGCGATCCCGATCACGGTGTCGCTTCGGATCCGACCAACGGCGCATACGTTGACGAGATCGGCGATGTGAAGATCGACATCGCCTACGCCGGTTCGTGCACCGCGGGAAAGATCGACGACTTCCTCTTCTATCACCAGGTCGCGAAGGAAGCGGTCGACGCGGGACTCCGCGTCGCCGACGGCGTCACGTTCTACATTCAATTCGGATCGCAGGCCGTCGAGAAATTCGCGCGCGACAACGGTCTCGTCGACACGTTCGAGCGCGCCGGCGCGAAGGTGCTCAATCCCGGATGCGGCGCGTGCATCGGCTGCGGCCCCGGTGTCTCCGAGTCGACGGATCAAGTCACCGTGAGCGCGATCAATCGCAACTACAAAGGCCGCTCCGGTCCCGGCAAGCTGTGGCTCGCGTCGCCGCTCACCGTCGCCGCGTCCGCCTTCACCGGCACGATCACGGCGTACACGCCGGGGATGTTCGCGAAGTCGCTCGCCGCGGTTTGAGCGACGTTTACGCCAAGCGAGATCGGCACATGACGCCGGCGCCCATCACACGCGACAAATCCGCCGCGAATCTTCGCGCCTCGGCCGGCCTCAGCGTCGCGATCGTGACGCGAATCGCCGGACCGCTGGCGATGCGATAACGCTCACCGGCGTTCACCGCCCAGCCACGCGCGAGGAGCGCCTGCACGACTGCGCTTTCATCGCGCAACGGGATCCAGACATTGAGTCCGGAGACGCCGTGCGCTTCGATGCCTTGCGCGGCGAGCGCGTCGATCAATGCGCTGCGCCGTTCGCTGTACGTCTTTTCCGCGAGCTTCAGTTGCCGCTGGACGCTGCGATCGGTCCACATCTTCAAGACGAGGCGCTGCAGCACGTGGCTCACCCAGCGGATGCCGAGGGCTTGGCGGCCTTCGAGGCGAGCCATGGTTTCGGGGTCGGCGGCGACGAGCGCGAGACGAAGATCGGGGCCGAGCGGCTTCGACACGCTGCGCACGACCGCCCAGCGTTCGCGTCCCCTGTCGCGACCATGGACGAGCGTGACGTAGCGCGCGCCGGCGATCTGTCCGGCGTGATCGTCTTCGATGACGACGACGTCAGGATGCTGATCGAGCACCGCGCGCAACTCGCGCGCGCGGCGCGGCGTGATTGCGGCGCCCGTCGGATTCTGCGCGCGCGGCGTGACGATGAACGCGCGCGCGGAACGAAGGGCGCCTCGCAATGACGACGCGATCGGACCTTCGTCATCGACGCTCACCGAAACCGGAACGAGCGACAACGCTGCGAGCAGATCGATGACGCCCGTGAATCCGGGATCCTCGATGGCGACACGATCGCCGGCACGCGTGAGCTCGCGCAGCACGCGTTCGATGCCGTCGAGCGCACCGCTGACGACGGCGATGCGCTTCGCGGGAACGCGATCGGCGGCGAACTGCTTCTGCGCGAGCGCGATGAGGCGCGGATCGTTCAGGTCGTCGCGATAGAGCCGCTGCTCGAACGACTTCGGCAGCAGGTCGAGATCGGGATTGCCTGACGCCAGATCGCGCACGCCGCGCGGCAGGGGAGGCGGAGTCGGCGAAGCGACCGGCGCCGCGGGACGGACGCGCGTTCCCCGACGCCCTTCCGCCGCCACGACGCCGCGGTGTTGGAGCATGCGATACGCCGCCGCGACGGTCGCCGCGGCAACGCCGAGCGATTGCGCGAGCTCGCGCACGGGAGGCAGTCGATCGCCCGCCGCGAGACGGCCCGCCGCGATCGCGCCCTCCACCGACCGGGCGATGTTGACGGCGCTCTCGCCGTTGATGTACGTTTGTACTGCCACTGAGGATTGATTGTACTAGAACAATGAGCGCAACGCTACAAACCGACCGCACCACCGTCCGCCGCCTGCCGAAGCGAGGGGTCTACGACCGCGAAACGGTCTACGCCATTCTCGACGAGGCCCTGATCTGCCACGTCGGCTTCATCGTCGACGGCCGTCCCGCCGTGATTCCCACCATCCACTGGCGCGAAGGCGACACGCTTTACTTCCACGGATCGCCCGCCGCCGGCTTCCTCCGCTCGATGCGCACCGGGATCGAGGCCTGCGTCACCGTCACGCTCCTCGACGGTCTCGTCCTCGCGCGCTCCGCCTTTCACCACTCCATGAACTACCGCTCCGCCGTCATCCTCGGCCAAGCCCGCGAAGTCTCCGGCGAAGAGAAAGTGACCGCGCTCGAGGCGCTCGTTGAGCACGTGTGCAAAGGCCGCATCGCCGACGCGCGCCGCTCCAACGAGCCCGAGATGAAGCAGACGTTAGTCCTGGCGATGCCGATCGACGAAGCATCCGCAAAGGTGCGAACCGGCGGCCCGCTCGATGACGAAGAGGACTACGCGATGGACGTGTGGGCGGGTGTGCTGCCGCTCGCGCTGGTGCCACAGATGCCGATCGCGGATGAGCGGCTACCGGAAGGAATCGCGGTGCCGGAGTACGTCAGGAACTATCGCCGCCCGACTCGATGAGTTGCTTCAGAGAATGGAGTTCCTCGAGGTCGATCCGATCGATGGACCGATTCGCGGCGGTCTTCATCCGAATGAGCGCGTCGACCGAAGAGACGCGCATTTCGCGACCCGCGAGATCGAAGCGCCACGAGGATTCGATGAGATCCTCGTATCCTTTCGTTCCCGCGGGCGTCGCGTGACAATCGAGTGAACCGGCGTACGTCTTCACGCTGAAAGTGTCCGAATCGCTTACCGCTGCAGGGTCGGCATCAAGGTGCTGAACAGCCAACGCAAGAGCCGCAAGATTCTGACCGCTGCGCCGGTGGCAGATATCGAGATCGCCGTTGACGCAATCGCCGCCGAGAATCGTGGTCGCGATGCCGCCGATCACGACATACTCGACGTGATGCCGATTTAGCGCATCGAAGATGACGTCGGGGTCGAAGGCGTTCATTGGCGTCTCAGCGTTCGTCGCGCTTCTGCCACGAGTCGCGCGACGTTGTTCGCGGACTCGACCGCCCAATGAAAGCGTTCAGCGGGCGTCAGTTTCAGCAACTCGCGCATCGTCGAGACGTCGACGCCGCCGAATGGGTCGTGATCCCAGGTGAGTCGCGTTGTTTCTTCGGCATCTGGGGCCATGCGAGTCTCCCTATTTGCTCCAGGGCGGCGTCACTCCATTCATCCTCGCGTACGCAATCGACTGCCCCAAGTGCTCGTGCAGGTGATTGAGAATCGTCGAATAGACGCCGCGCTGCGTCGTTTGCTGGCCGAACATCGTCACGCCCTTTTCCAGATCCGCCGGCGTCATTGCCTTCGCCGTTGCGCGCAGGTGGTCGAATGACTTCTGCAGTTCGGCGAGCACCTTTTGCTTGTCGGCGATCTTCTCGAGGTCTTTCGGCATGTCGGCGGGCGGCGGGGTGCCGAGGAATGTGGCGAGGAAGTAGTTGCCGCCGGCGACGTGCATGAACACTTCGCTGATCGAGCGCACGCCTTCCGCCGGGCGCCACGCGAACTTGTCGGCGGGAACGGCATTGGCGAGATCGGTGATCTTCTTCTGCACGTCGTCGAGGTCAGCGAAGAACTCGCCCTTGAATCCGGCCGGGCGCGCCGGCGGCTGCGCTACGGCGGTCAGCGAGCACACGATCAACAGGAGAACGGCGATTCGGATTTTCATCACGTTGCGATTCTACCGCCGCACCTTCGCCAGCAGCGAATGATCGGGCGCGAAGACGACGGCGCGCGGCTTCTTCGTCAGCTTTTGTTTGTGAACCTGTTCGTTCTGGCGATTGGGGATGAAGATCATCCCTGACGTTCCGTCTTCGTAGTCGAAGCGCACCGGAATGAGGGCGATGAAGTCCGGCGCCACGTCGCTGCGCTTGATCGTGATCGTCGCCTCGTAGCCGGCCGCGTTCGGATCGAGCTTGTAGCTCCACGAATACGTCGGGATCTCGGCGTGATTGATCCACGCGTCGAAGAAGAATCGCCAGTCCGCGGGCGCATCGTGCTCGACGACGCGGCGGAAATCGTCGGTCGACGGCGACTTGCCGCTGTACTCCTTCACGAAGTCGCGCAGGATCTTCACGAAGATCTCATCGCTGCCGGTCCGGAACCGGAGAAGCTGCCGCAGCATGTTCAGGACGAGCGGACCCTTCGTGTACGTCTGCAGCGTGTATCCCTCAGGCAGGTCGGACGTCGATGCGCGATACCCCATCGCGATCGGTCCTATGCGGGCGCGATCGAATGCGGGAATCGCCGCGAAGAACGGACGCGCGAACTTGCTGAAGCCGCCGCGAAGATCGCCGAGGATGGCGCCTTCGTAGGAGGTGAGGATTTCGTCGAAAAAGTTCTCGCCGCCTTTCACCTGCGACTGCACGAACATCATCGCGCTGTACTCGGCGAATGCCTCGCTCAGCCACTGATCGCGATAGGAATGCCATCCGATCTTGTGGCCCCACCACTCGTGCGCGACCTCGTGCGCGCGAAACAGCTCCGACGCGCCGGGATGCTCGGACGTGAACGTGTACTCGCTCAGATGAAGAAAGCCGTCGAACGCCTGTCCGTGACCGGAGGCGATGCTCGTGACGTAGATCGTCTCCGGATCGACCTTGTCGTCGAAGAGCAGCTGGTAGTACTGAAGACTGTTCGCGACATCGGCCGCGACGTTGTGCATCTTCTGCGTGTTCGAGAACTGATAGTCGGGACCGAAGGCGACGATGCGCGGGATGTTCTTCACTTCGATCGGCACTTCCTCGAAGCGCGTCGCCGTCGAGAACGTGACCATCTTCGCCGGCTTCTCCACGACCCAGACGGACGTCTTGCCGTTCTCCGTTTCGTTTTCGCCCACGCGCTTTCCCATCGCGCGCAGCTCGTGGCGCTTGTCGGTCGTGAGCTCGAGCCGCGCGGTGTACGGATGCTCGAAGGAGTCGGGAACCATCGGATACCAGCCGCCGCCCGGCGCGTAGTTGGCGAGCTCCACCCCGTACTCGAACGTGATCTTGCGCTGCTCGCCCTTCTTCAGCGGCTTGTCGAGAACGACCGTGACGTCGTTGTCGTAGAGCCGATTGTCGAGCCGCACGGCGCGCTTGCCGATGTGATCGCGAAAGACCGTGAGCGGATGGCCGTCGTCGTCTTTCGCGGCGAAGTCGCTCGCCCATGAATTCATATTGAATCGAATCGCGCGCGCGCCGTCGATCACCGGTGTGACCGTTTCGGTGACTGCGAACTTCGCGGCGATGACGTCGGTCCAGTTCGAGCCGACTCTCCCATTGCGACTGCTGCGCTTCGTGAGATCGCCTTTGACGTCGATGTTCGTGACATGCGCGATCGGATTCTCGCGATCGCCTGTGCGTCCGTCGGCGCGCCGGTCTTCCGCGCGGTCGATGCTGATCCACGCCTCCGTCGCGTTGCCGCCCCAGTGCGAGACTTCGATCTCTTCCTGTCGCAGCGAGTCGTAGTCGTACGTCAGCCAGTCAAAGGAGCTCGTCTTGAATCCGGCGGTCACATGCAGGCCGCCGGCGTTCGTCATCGCGGCGATGATCTGCGCGTCGACGTCATTGCCCAGATCGATCAGCCAGTGATTCTGGCGCTTTTCGGCAGTTGGATTGA
>Ga0207687_10001287_pt1 | contig 17144 bp, 13 predicted proteins | sample KBSM54metaG_FD_184399 | JGI IMG/M metagenome (GOLD analysis project Ga0207687, IMG submission 184399) | Miscanthus rhizosphere microbial communities from Kellogg Biological Station, Michigan, USA - KBS M5-4 metaG (SPAdes) (version 2) | ecosystem: Host-associated > Plants > Roots > Rhizosphere >...
TCGCTCGGCGTGAGCACGGTAACGGCGGGGTTGGCATAATGACGGTGGAAGACTGAATTTTCAGGATCTGCTACGCACAGCCGCGTCGCATGTCGTTGATAGCGGATATATCGACCGACAGTTGCCGAGGTACCGCCTGTTCCCGCCCCGCAAACGATCCAGGCCGGCACGGGATGCTCCTCTTGGGCCATCTGTGCGAAAATGCTCTCGGCAATATTGTTGTTGCCGCGCCAGTCGGTAGCGCGTTCCGCGAAGGTGAACTGGTCGAGATAATGACCGCCCGTTTCCCTCGCGAGCCGGTGTGCGACATCATAGACGGTACGCGGGTCATCGACAGAGTGGATTTCTCCGCCGTGAAAGCGGATCGCGTCAAGCTTCGGCGCCGCGGTCGTGGAAGGCACGACGGCGATGAACCGCAATCCGAGCATTTTAGCAAAATAGGCCTCACTGACCGCGGTCGAGCCGGACGATGCCTCGATCACGCAGGTTTCGGGGCCGATCCACTCGTTGCACAGGGCATAAAGGAAGAGCGAGCGTGCCAGCCGGTGTTTCAAGCTACCGGTCGGGTGACTGCTCTCATCCTTCAGGTACAATGTGACACCAGGATGGTGCGGTAACCGCAGGGGAATGAGGTGGGTATCAGCCGACCGATTGAAATCAGCCTCGATCTGTCGAATGGATTCGGTGAGCCAGCGACGGTTATCCTTGGCAGTCACTGGCCGACCACGCACGCCTCAACCGCGCGTTCCCAACAGTCATGTTTCTGATCGAGGGATAGCCCGCCGCTCATTCCCTTGACGATCGCAAGCAAGGCACACATCAGCTTCCCTCCATGTCGAGCAGCCCGTGACGGGCAAGCACCGCTTCCAAATGAAAAATCGGCGACTAGCCAAGGAGGCCGTCAATTTCCCCAACCAGGCGGGTGCGGCTGCGTTCGCGGAGAGCAACAGCCTTGCCGTCCTTTACGAGCGTCAGGTTCGGAATTCCCTGGACGCCGAACTTTTCCGTCAGCAGCGGATTTTCATCCACGTTCACCTTCACGATTTTCAGGTCGTCTCCGTAGACCGATGCCAGGCCCTCGATCGTCGGCAGGAGAGCCATGCACGGGCCGCACCAAGGCGCCCAAAAATCGATCAGGACGGGCCGCTTGCTTTGCTCGATTTCGACGCCGAAGGTCGCATCGGATACTGCCATAATGTCCGCGGTCATGTTCTGATCCTTTGTTCTGCGCGAAGAACGGAGGCAGTCGGGACTCCAACGCGTCGGCTCCCGCCGCCTCCGTCGAACCGGCGACGCGTTTTTCAAGCACTGCGTATGAGGGTAAGTACCGTCTTCATCAGGTCACGGATCACTTCGTTCTTGCGATCGCGCGCAGCCTCACGGACAGCCATCATCCGGTCCATCGTCCGCATGATGTGGTCGCTTGAAATGACTCGACTCGATTCAGGAAGCGATTCCAGCGGGTCGAAATCGATATTTCCGACCTCGTCGCGCGGCGCTGTTGCCATAGCTTTCCAGCCAAGAAGCAGATGCTCACGATCCATCCGCTCCTCGTCGGTCATAAATGCCGACTCGAGATGCATGAGCCAGTTGAACAGGAACGGCTCGAACAGCCCGGCAAATTCGCGCGACACGGATCGAACCGGCCAGGCGATCGCCTCGATGAATGTCGCGACCCGGTAGCCCCAGGCGTCAGTGTCCTTCGCGGTGGCAATCATCGCCGCGCGTTGAACGTCGCGCCAATCACCGCGCGTGATAGTTTGCCCGGCAAGTTCGCGATCCCAAAAAGACAGGATCTGAAACCCGACACCGCGAAGCTCAGGACAGATGTGTCCAGCCAAGTCGAAATCCGGTTTGAGCAGCAGATCGAGACAGTGCCTCGCGAAGTGCGGCACGATCAGGCTCAGGTCTGCGCCGGGCCGAATTGCATCAAGCCACTCGGTGCCGAACGCCAACACCGCGTCGGCGGCTTCGAGCGAAAATCCTGCTATGGTATCCGGCGCATCGGATTTCCTGACGCCGGCGGCGACGAGCTGTTCACACAGCTGCGCCAAATCCGCCGGAATGCCGGTTCGTTGCTCGAATTCGCCGCGATCTTGCGTCTCGGCCAGCGTGCCGCTGATCGAATTCGCCTGACCATCGCTTTTCCAGTTGAGGTTCACATCCGGCGCCAACGCCTGTGCCCTCCACTGCGCCCGCACCGGCTCGAGCATTTGGCTTTTTACAGCCGAACTGCCGCCGAAAGCTTGAAAGGTCATGTCGCGAGACTCACGGAAGGATTTCGTCGAGTTCGGCCGCCAGCTGCGTGCGCGTCCGGGACGTCAGGCGCGCAATCTTCTCGCCCCCCTTCGTCAGGTACAATTGTGGAATAGCCTGGATGTTGAACTTCTCTTTCAACGCCGGATTCTCGTCGATATCGATCTTAACGATCTTCATGCTGTCCGAATACAGTGGCGCCAACGCCTCGATAGTCGGCAGGAGCGCACGGCAAGGCGCGCACCACGGTGCCCAGAAGTCGATGAGAACGGGGAGCGTGCTGGCCGCGACCTCCTCTTCGAAATTGGTCTCATCTACAGCGATGATGATGTCACTCATGGTTCACTCGATCAAAATAGACATGTTGTCGTCGGTCACCGCCATGGGTTGCGACGCGAGTTGGCGCCCGATCCCACTGCGTTGAGAACAGGAGACCGGGCGCCGCATATCGCTAGAAATGCTTGCGCAGCGCTAGGGTGAACCGCTGGAGACGTGGGTCGGCGAATGATGAATAACCAGTCTGATCGACCCCCGACACCACTACGGGCGGCTTCTGATTGAAGAGATTTTGAACACCGATCCTGATATTGGAGTTGCCGAGAATCCCGCCGGCCTTGAAGTCGTAACTGACATAGATGTCGCTATAATTCTGGCTGGGGATTTTGCGCGCGCCCTGCCACATTTCTTCTTGAGCGCAGGTAAAGGTGGTCAGGACCGAGGTACACACACGATAACTTCCGTAGAACTGTGTGTTCCAGCCCGCGCTCCAGGAACCGCTCTTCCAATCCACGCCCATATTCGCGCGCCACTTGAGCGGTCCATCGAAAAAACCGGCCCGATTGACCGACGGCTGACCCGGCAAGGACCTCAAGCTCAGCTCGCTTGTGTGCGTGGCGATACCGTAGAAGTGCAAGCTTCCAATGCCTGTATCTTTGATATCATAGTCCGCCTGAATATCGATGGCGCGGAGCTTCGAATTCGACAAGTTGATCGAGGACATATCCACGGTTGTAATCGGGCCGGGTGTTCCAGCAGCGTCTCCCGGCGGATTGGGACCGCGCGTGATGCGGCCCGGGAACAATGCCTCATTCGCCAGGAAGAAAGTGATCGGAAGATTCAGAACTTCGTCGCTCTTACGGATTGAAGTCAGATCTACCGAAATCCGGAGACCGGAGGCGAACCTTGGCGTCAGCACTACACCAGCTGAGAAGCTGTTGGACTTTTCTGGTCTCAGGTTGGGATTGCCGCCGGCCAACACCGTCAGCGGGCCTGGAATGAGAGCATCGCCGCGCGCCGGGTCGCGCAAGTTAAGCAGGAAGATAAGGAAGTCGCTCAAAACCGCCGGGGTATCAGCGCGAAGGTTGGCCAGCTTGGGCGGTAGGAAGCCATTTCCCCAGCTTGCGCGAAATGCGATGTCCTGGCTCGGCGCATATTTTAACCCGAGGGTGTAGTTGGTCGAGGAGAGCCTCTTCGTCGTCGCCGCCTGATCCGGGAAGGGTCCGGTAGCGCTATCGACGGGAATTGATGACCCTGAATACCGTGTGTCGTACCTGTCGTGGCGAACTGACCCCATGAGTTCCAGCTCCCGAATGAACGGTATGTCATTCGACGCCCCGATGATCGGTGCTCGCAGCTCCAAATAAGCCGACTCCACGTTTTGAACGGCCTTGGGTGTCCAAAAATAGTTCGCTGCCCCGAAGAACGAGGACGCGTTGACCGTATCGTCGCTCGACTCGCGGCGGCGCTCGAGCAAGGCGGTCGCCGTCAGGTCACCGCCTGGTAGCTTCACCACAGGTCCGCCCAGGCGGAGAGACCCCGTCTGCAACGTCGTCCCGTCCGAACCAGATGAGGAGAAGACATTGAAAAGCGAGAGAGGGTTCGCAAGCGAGTTGGCCCTGAGATCACTGAACGCCGCAGCTTCGAGCGTTTCCTGAGCTTGGGCTGACGAGGGGCCTAGGACATTATTTCTCGTGCTACGCCCCTTGTTCCTCGACCAATCATATTCGAGCGCCGCGCTCCAGCGATGAGGCAAGTGAATAATCGCGCCGGCGTTGACGCGCGTATTCTGGACATTCTCGCTCTGCGAGAGTCCCTTTGGAATGTTGATGAATGCCAGCACTTCTTGCTGGAACGGGTTGGCCGGCGCGCCTGCGGCGATGTCCAACGTCCACTGGATCGGTATTAGGTTTACGCTGGTCGACGTATCGCGCGAAAAATCGACGAAAACCTCAACGTTTTTGCCGAATTCCCGCCGGATGTCGGCATTGTAGGTAGTAACGTTCGGTGCCGCCCAGATCGGAAGGTTCGAGCGGTCATAGATCAGCTTGCCCGCTCGTGCCGCCAGATCGGCCGGGTTGCCGGAATATTTGTCTGGTACGCTCGTGACGGCAGAATTGAGCGTCGCGCCGCTATTGAGCACCAGCGGATCGGTCGAACAGTCGAAGCCATCGTTGGTTGAGCAGATATTCGGGCCGCCGAGCAGGATCGTCGAATTCGTGGGATCGTTACGAAGTTGCAGTTCGGCGCCGCGTCGGAAGAAATCTCGGTCGCTGGACGACACCCTGCCCGCCCGTGACCTCGAGACCGAACCCATGATGCGGGTACGCCCCTTGTCGAACGTCCAGCCGCCATTGATCCCGAAATAGCTCTGCCCGGTCTTGAGGTCGAAGGCGTCATCGTATCGAGCTTCGAGATCCAGGCCCGAATAGTCACGTTTCAGGATGATGTTGATGACGCCACCCGTGGCGCCGCCGCCATAAATACCGCTCGCCGTCGCCGGCAGGACTTCAATCCGCTCGATCTGCGAGACCGAAATGCCGTTGATGTTCGGCTGGCCGAAAGTGTCGCCCGTCGAGATGCTGGGGAGGCGCCGGCCATCGACAAGAACGAGCGTCTCATCGGTACCCAGCCCGCGCAAATCCAGGCGGCCCGTCGCTTGCGTGCCCGCGCCAAGCTGCGATTGGGTCTGCTGCGTCGCATTCATCGGAAGGCGCGCTTGCAGGAAGTCCTCGACGTTCTGCGCGCCGCTCTGCTGAAGTTGTTTGGAGTCGAAGACGACATATGGCTGGATGTCGTTCCGGTCACGGCGGATGTCGTTGTTCAAGGAGCGCCGCCCGTTGACCAGAATATCGGCGACCCCCGCGACTGAGGTCTGCGGCGGGTTGTCGGCGCTAGGAGCGGAGGCGGCCGCAACACCCGAGGCCGAAACCCGCAACGTGATCACCCGCCCATCGTCGCTCGCCACCTCAAGGCCAGTGTCCTGTAGCAGAATCGCGAGCGCGTCTCTGGGCTCCATTGTTCCCTTGATAGCGGGGGTGCGAATGCCCCGCAGCCCGTCCGCAGGCGCCACGATCTGCACGCCCGCTTGGCGTGCGAACTCGGGGATCGCCTTGACCGCCGGCTCGGATGGGACGTTGAAAGATTTTGGATCGGCGTGAGCCGCTGGCACGGCAAGCGCCATCCCCAGCGCAACGACGCTCGCGCCCAGCCACGGCTTGAACCTGAGACCCTTCTGAACGCCCATCCTACTGCCCTCCCTCGAACCCGCGATTTCCCCAGTCGAGAGGTAGACGCACGATTGCTCCGCTTCCCCCAATGGCAACGTCATTAAAAGTTCACGGTTGGTCGCAACGACGCCACTTCATATCCGACGCGAGTTCGGAGAGTCCTGCCTCTTCCCTTCCACGGGGGTGGAACGTACCGCTCGCCGTGAGGCGGAGATGGCGCTTCGCCGCGTCGCCCGCCTGGACGACCCACCGACCGAGCCTTCACGCGAAGCCCGTGGCCACAAACGCTGGCTGCCCGCATGACAGCATCTGGCACGGCCGGACGGCCAGGTTCAATCTACCGGCCACGGATCCCGTCCTGGAGGAAGGAAACCTTACGCGCACCTCCAGCCTGAAAAGACGCCCCGGGGGTACTGCGCCCACGGGGCCTTTTTTTCAGACTTTCATTCGCGAAGCGCGTCGAACATCAGCAAGGCACAGGCCTCCAGACGGAAGGCGTCCCACCGGAAGCACCCGATCGTCTCGCAACGATCAGACCGTCCCGTGACGAAGCGGCGAGACCTTCGCCACGCCGTCCTCAATCAGCAAGCGCCGATCATGATAGGCAGCGACGCTTGCTCTATGCGCGACCGAGATGATCGCGGCGCCGGGCAACCGCTGGACCAACGCCTTGTAGAGTTGCTCCTCCAATTGCGCGTCGAGCGCACTGGTCGCCTCGTCCACGAAGAGAAAATCAGGCCGAGCCAGAATTGCCCGGGCCGCGGCCACACGTTGCTGTTCCCCAGGGGAGAGGATGCGGCTCCACGGCATGTAGCTATGCAGCTGCGGCGCCAGCCGCGCGAGGCCGAATGCCTCAAGCAATTCGACATATTCAGCATCACTGCGGGAATCGGGAGCGTCGGGATAGGACATCAAGCTCGCGAGTGTTCCGTCAGGCATGTAGTTGCGCTGTGGCAGGAACGCGATCTTGGCGCGCTCGGGCAGCTTTACATCGCCATCCCCGTACGGCCACAAACCCGCTATGCTGCGGAGCAGCGTACTTTTGCCCGCGCCCGACTTACCCTGCACAAGCAACCGCGAGCCTGGCGCTATCTGAAGATCGTCCAGCGCCACCATCGGCTCGCCGTTCGGGTAGGCGACATGGAGATCACGCACACCGACGCGCTGGTCCGCAATCTCCTCGACGCGAATGCCGCTTTCCAGCGGCATCGACAGCAGTTCATCGAGCAACTGAAGTCGGGCGACAGATGAACGCAAGATCGCTAACTCACTATACTGCGTCACGATCGCGCTGATACCCATATATACTGCCGTGAATGAATTCATGACGATCTGAATGTCGCCAACCTGCATATTGCCCTTCAGGACGAACGGAATACAGATCAAATAGGGCAATAGGAACATGAAGGTATCGGGAAGGCCGGTAACGACCGTAATCCTCATGTTCGCGAGCGTGTAAGCACGCCAGTTGATGAGAATGAGCTGAAATGTGTTCGCCAGACGCCGGCGCTCGATCGGAGCGGCCCGCGCAAAGGCAATCGATTCACCATTGCCCCGGATCGCCTGCATTTCCTGTCGGAACTGCGCCTCGAGCCGCTGCCGAACGACTTCGACTCGCGTAAGTAACCGTCCGACCCAATGGACGAGCACTGTCATCACGATCGCAAACCCGAAAGCCACATAGACCAGAAGCCCAGGGATAGGCTGCGTCATGCCCCCGGCGGGGATCACGATAGGCGGTGATAGACGCCAGAGCTGCGCTGTGTAGAGAAAAACACCGAACACCGATGCAACGACAGACACGCCGATAAGGGTAACTTTCTCGACGTACGTGTAGATGTCTTCCTGGATACGCTGTTCGGGATAGTCGATTTCGGTACGCCTCTCGAGATGGAAGAAGCGGTTGTCTTGCATCCATCGATCGAGGAGCGTTGTCGTAAGGACCTTGCGCATCCGGATCCGAAGGGCGAGGCGCGACCATGTGCCGATCACGCTGAGGACGGACGTTACTCCGGTGTAGAGCAGAATCTGCCACACGATCCCCGGGATCATCGCGCCATTTTTGGCGGCAAGCGCCGTAAGGATGGCTGCAAAACCGAGCTGGATCTTCAAGAAGAACGCCACTGACGCGGTGCTCTGCACGAATTGATAGGCAATCAGGAGCGTACCAAGGATCGGGTCGGCCTTGATATACCGCCAGATCATGCCGGCGCCATATTTCACATGGAGCGAGACCGTGCCGGGGGGAACCTCCGGCGGCCTCTCCTCCCTTGCAGCGTCTTCCGCGGATGGATCGGTCACATAGGTTTCGGTCATAACAGGTACAGTCTCAGCTGGAGGTGGAATTCCGTGTGGTGGAGCGTTGAAGGGCGTTGAAGCAGGTCACTCAGCGTCCCTTCGCAGGAGAGTGAGGAGGTCGTCCATTTGCTCGCCCAGAAACGGGGTCATGAGCGGCCGAGCGCGTTGTTGGGCGGCGTCCATCCGCGACACCGCCTCCGGCTGCTGTATCGCAACCATCGCGCGTTTTATCTCGGGAAAATGATCGAGCACATCCTCGTCTGAGGCCTCGGCGAACCGCGCGTCGCCGCGAGCACGGCTCAGCTCCCGTGCCCCAACCAGGCACGCGACCTGATCAACCTGATCCTGTTGCGGAAGAAACGGCGCCGCCAGGGCCTGTACGTAGGAATGCAGGAATTTCTGGCAGATGGCCGGAAATTCGGCCGCGATGCCGGCCAGCGGCCACGGCAGCGATTCGACGAGCTCCGCTACCAGATATCCCTTGGGATCGCCGCTCGTCTCGGAGTCGCGCAGCGCGCTGGCGCGCACGGCTCGCCACTCTTGTCGGGGAATGACCTCGCCGCGCAGCTCGCGCGTCCATAGGCTCATGATTTCCTGGGCCGCTGCGCGTACCCCTGGCGCGATATGGGCCGAAAAGGAAAAGTCATCCGATAGAATGCGCGCAAGAAAAATCGGCAGGAAGCACGGGACGACATCGCTCACATCGTCATCGACGGCCACCGCGTCCAACCACTCGATCCCGAACGACCATATCGCGTCATCGCCGCGCATGACGAAACCGAACGGTGCATCCTTGTCGTCCAGAAAGGAGATGCCGGCGTTGATCAACGTCTCGCACAGAAGCGCGAGTTCAACTGGTATCCCTGTCCTGGCAACGAATGTCTTGGGGTCCCGCGTTTCGGCGATCGCCCCGGCCAGCGAGGCAAAATTATTGTCCGCCGACCATTTGAGATAGATCAACGGTATGATTTGCCGCGCTTCCCATCTTTCTCGAACGCGCTTGAGCGTCGCAGCCTTTAGGGCAGGATCGCCAAGAAACGCTCGAAGTGACATCGCGAACTCCCGCTGTGCACAAGACGGGGGGACGTCGGATATATTCGCGAAACGCGCGAGCATGCCTCCCCCCAGAAATTGGATGCACACGTGACTCCCTTCACGGAGGAGTTTCGAGGGCATGCGAAGGAGAGACGCACGACCCTTGCGTTTCCCCCACCCGCACCGCGTTATTTTTCCAGGGAGCGACGCCGACCGCCTGTTGCCGGTGCCTATCGGGAATCCGGCCCCGGTGCTCGCAACCGGGCCATATGGATCGAAATCGCGCGCGCTCGCGCAAAGGCGCCCCGGCGACGCACATCCGCCGAAAGCCACCTGTCGAGCTCGATTTCCTCTTCCGGCGACAGGGCGCGCGCATCGATACGAGCAGCCCATAGAGCTGCCGCATCGTCAATCCGGGCACTGCTTTCGCGATCGGCCATCTGACCCAGTGATATTTGCATTGCGTGGCTTAGACGCGCCACGCGACGATATTCCGGAACGGGCAATTGCATCCATAAAGAGGCGAATGCCTTTTGCCATGTGTTTTTCAACAGTGCTTTCCGAAACGTTCATACGCTGGGCGGTGTCCCGCTGAGACAGTCCCTCGATACGCCTGAGCATGAAAACCGTAGCAACCTGCTTCGGAAAACTCGCAACGATCTCACCGATACGATGCAGTTCGTCACGGTCCGAAGCCCTCCGCTCGGGCGATGCCTCCGGGCACTCGAAGCGCGACAGTTCCGTATCCTCCACGGCGCGTATCGATACGACCTGCGAGCGCCTCAGATGCGTGCAGATGATGGAGTGCGCCGTCTGCAGGAAATAGGCATGCGGATTGCGCACGGCTTCGACGCTGTCCAGGGCCGCCAGCCTTGCATAGGCCTCCTGGACGATATCGTCGACCTCGAGTCCCACCACCCGGCGCCGCGCCAGCCACGCCCGAAGGCTCGGCTCCAAGGGCAGGATGTGCTGCGCCAGCCACGATGCTCTTTCGTTTTCGACGCGCATCATGGCTCGATCACCCAAGCGTATGTGCGGAGCGCTATACCGACGGTCTGCTTCAAGCATCGGAGAGGCGCATTGGTCATCCCGATTCTCAGCGCACAACCCGCACGCCGCGATCCTGCCTCATCGTCTTGGCAGCGACCCCGAAGCGGGCACGGAACAGATGGGAGAAATGGGAAAGGCTCGAAAAGCCCACCCCGTAAGCAATTTCCGATATGCGATCGTTGGTTCGCATGAGTTGATATTGCGCGTTGACCAGCCTGATCTCGATGAGAAACGCACTGAAGCTCGTGCCATAGGCGGCGCAACTCTTGTAGATCGTCCGAACGGAGCATTTGAGGCTGGTCGCCGCATCCTGCGCCGAGAGCCCGGGCGTATCGAGATTTCGAATGATGAATTCGAGTATAGCGCCCATGCGCCCCTGCCAGCGCGGCGTCTTTTCCGCATCCACACAGGCGGCCAGGGCCGTGCGCATAAGGTCGGCGATCATGGTCAGCCCCTGCAATGCGACGGTGTCGTCCCCGGTCGCCAGGTCGAAGATGGTCCGACCCAGATCCGCGATGATCGGGGCAGCGAAATAGTCTTTCCCAACATAAAGGTCGGGCAGGATCAGGAATCCGTCCAGAAACCGCTGCATTGCCCACCAGGCCGGCAGGGCGATGATCAGCGCGTCCAGCTTGTCCGATCCCTCCAGGGTCATAGGCTGCCAGGCGCAGGCGACGAAGATGTCGCCGGCTGATAAGGTTCGGCTGTGACCCGCCTGACCGACGCTTAGCTCGCCTGCGCGCACGAAGATGATGTGCGCGCAAAAGCCGGCGCCATCGAACGTCATTGCCCCTTCCAGCGAGAAGGCGAACGCGCCGCTGGTAAGATGATGGATCCTTGCGATATCGCGCAAAACGCTATCGACGTGCCAGCCGTCTCCACCGCGCAATCCGCGAACCGGATTGGCGGGGAAAATCGAGGCGATTTGCGCGGGAGCCGCTGCCATCAGAGCCGGGGCTGATCGAGCATTCCGGCCGGGCTCGCGCCGGGCTGGGTTTCCGTCTGCGCCGAGAGCGACGCATTGGCGATTTCGAGAACGCGCCGCTGGATGGCGGCTCGCCACGCCGCCATCTTGGCGTTCGACCGCTCGCGCCTGGCTTTCGATCGAACCCTGAGCGCGTTCCTCGCGGGATCCGCCGCCCAGACTTTATCGACTTCGGCCAGAAAATCCTCAACGGTGACGCTTTCGATCGACTGCTTTTGCGCCAGCGCTTCCATTGCCTCCTCGTTGATCTTGTTCATCTCTGTTTCGAAAGTCGCGCTCTCCTCAGCGCTGAAGCAATCCTCATCGAATGCGTCAGCTTCGACGTTGACCGCCGACGACCAGGCGGTCATTACATCGTGCGCCGCACCTGGGGCCTGCTCGAGATCCCAGGCAAGCGACATCACCAGATCGACTGCCTTTTCCGCACCCTCGTCGTCGCAACGAGCGCTCGCGAGTTTCGTGCGCGCGGCGCGCCACGCCTTCTTGTCGATGGGAACGAAGATCGACTGTGCCACCAAAGCAACCGCTTCTTCGCACGCGTCGTGGACCTCTCCATGTTGGACGGCGTTCGAGCGACCGTAAACCGGATCGCTCCATGCCAAAAGCAGAGCCTGGCGTGCCAGCCCCCCCGTTTCCGCACCTATGGGAATGGCGTTTAGCAGCGCCTCGTAGAAAGGAACCATATCCTCCGCTTCGCCGAAAGCCCCGAGCGCCGGCAGCAGCCGCGCAAGGGCGGGGTGAAGGCCAAAGTCTTGAGAGACGATGGAGATATCGCCCTCGATCGAAGCGCGTGTGAGCCATGCCGTGTAGATCGGGCCCTTGTCGCGGATGTCGGCGATCAAGGCCTGTCGCCTCGCCTCGTCGCCAAAGGCGCGGTATGAACTCATTGACCGGCTCCGGCAAACGGCTCCAGAACCGCCGCAAGCTTGCCGCGCGACACCAGGCCCTGGAAGCGCTCGACCGGCTGGCCATCCTTCATGACGATGAACGTCGGCACCCCTTGTACGTCGTAGGTTTTGGCGAGCGTCGGCTCCTGGTCAACATCCACCTTGACGAACGCGATCTCGCCCTCGAACTCGCGCGCCGCGTCCTCCAGAGCCGGCGCCGACGCCTTGCACGGGCCACACCAGACGGCGTGGAAATCGACCAGAACGGGAATAGTTGATTTAAGGACTTCGGCTTCAAAGGCCTCGGTCGTGACATCCTTGAGATTGGACATTGTATGTTCCTTCTGCTCAGGCGCCGATTTGCACGGCGACGGGTGAGCTGGCGACGCCATCCTGACGGACTTCCTCGACCAAGGCGGCCGCGGCATCTTCAGCGATGAGGTAGTGCTCGGCTTCCAATGCCGCCATGCATCCCATGCCGGCGGACACTACCGCCTGCCGGAAATGCTTGTCCTGCACGTCGCCGGCGGCGAATACCCCAAGCACGCTGGTGGCGGTCGATCCAGGCGTGACCAGGATGTAGCCCTCCTGGTCCATCGCGAGCTGTTCCTTGAACAGATCGGTCGCCGGATCATGGCCGATCGCCACGAACAGACCGTCCACGACGAGGGTGGATTGCTCGCCGGTCACCAGGTGATTTAGCCGGACGCCGGTTACCTTGCCGCCATCTGCAAGCACCTCGGCGACTTCGGCGCTCCAGATCGTCTTGATCTTCGGGTTAGCGAACAGGCGCGCCTGGTTGGTCTTGTCGGCGCGTAACGTGTCGCGACGATGGATCAAATAGACCTCGCTGGCGAAATTGGCCAAGTGAAGGGCGTCTTCAACGGCGGTGTTTCCCCCGCCGACCACCGCACATACCCTGTTCCGGAAGAAATAGCCGTCGCAGGTGGCGCAGGCTGAGACGCCTTGCCCCCTATATCGGGTTTCACTTTCCAGACCGAGCCAGCGCGCGTTGGCGCCGGTCGCGATGATCAGGCTGTCGGCGGTGTAGCGGTCGCCCATGTCTCCGCTCGCCTCGAATGGACGCTTCGACAGATCGACCTCGACGATATAGTCGGAGATGACGTCCGCGCCTACATGTCGCGCATGGTCGCTCATGCGCGCCATGAGTTCGGGGCCCCGCACGCTCGCGTCACCCGGCCAGTTTTCTACGTCGGTGGTGATCGTGAGCTGGCCGCCGGGTTGCGGTCCTTCGATCAACATCGGGTTCAGGGCGCTACGCGAGGCGTAGATCGCGGCAGTGTAGCCAGCAGGTCCCGATCCGATGATGAGAACCCTGCTATGGCGCGGAGTTGAAGGAGTTCGCGAGGTTCGCATGGTTATGCTCCCGCGCCGCCGACTACGACCTGGTCCATGCGGATCGTCGGCTGCCCCACGGACACGGGCACGGTCTGGCCATTCTTGCCGCAGAAACCGATGCCCAACTCAAGGTCGTTGCCGATCATCGAAATGTGCTTGAGGGCTTCGTTGCCGACGCCGATCAGGGTCGCGCCCTCGATCGGTGCGGTTACCTTGCCATCCTCGATGAGAAAGGCCTTTTCGGCCGAGAAGTTGAACTGGCCCGACGTGATGTCGACCGTGCCTCCGCTGAACTCCACGGCATAGATGCCGTTCTTGACCGACGCGATGATCTCCTCCGGATCGTAAGGCCCGCGTTCGAGAAAGGTGTTGGTCATCCGGGTCATCGGCAGGTCTGCGTAAGACTGGCGACGGCCGTTTCCAGTCAGCGTGTCGTTCATGATCCGAGCGCTGATCTTGTCCTGCATCAGGCCGACGAGGCGGCCATCCTCGATCAGCACCGTGCGTTGCCCCGCGACCCCTTCGTCGTCGACATTCAACGAGCCACGCGCACCGGGCACGGTCGCGTCATCGACGACCGTGACGCCAGGAGCGGCGATCCGCTCACCGATCATGCCGTTGAAGACGGATTCCTGCTTGCGATGGAAGTCGCCCTCCAGCCCATGGCCGACCGCCTCGTGCAGGAGAACGCCGGGGAAGCCGTTGCCCAGCACAACCGTCATTTCGCCGGCTGGAGACGGGATGGCATCGAGATTCGTCAGCGCCACCGAGGTGGCTTTGTGAACCAGCTTTTCCAGGCGGCTTTTGTCGAATTCGCCCAGCGTAAAGCGCCCGCCACCCCCAGCGGAGCCGGACGCGCGCCTGGCATTGCCTTCAGCCACGACCGAAATGTTGATGCGGACCTGCGGACGAATATCTCCAGCGAGCGTACCGTCGGTCGCACCAACGAGGATCGTCGCGTCCTCGACAGCAAGCTGCGCGTTGACCTCGGTAATGCGAGGATCGATCGCACGGGCCATGTCATCCAGCTTGCGCAGGAGCGCGACTTTTTCGATCGTGTCCATGCCGCCGGCCGCTTCCAAGGTCGAATAGGCTTGTGAATCCCGACTGACCGCCTTGATTTCGACGCCGCGCCCTGTTTCCGCCGCGTCCTGACCATGAGACTGCATGGCGCGCGCTGCGGCGGTCACGGCATCGATGGCCTTTTCACTGATATCGCTGGAATAGGCAAAGGCGGTGTTATCGCCTGTTACGGCGCGAGCGCCGATACCTTGCGAGATCGCAAAGGCGGCGCGTGCCACCTTGCCCCGTTCCAGCGACCAGGTATCGCGCGTGGTCATCTCGAAATAGAGATCGCCATAATCGCCGCCCCGCGCCCAAAGGCTGGAGAGGCCGTTCTGAAGCTTGTTCGTGTCGAGGTCGTTGGCAGCGAGAAGCTGGTCTTGCGCGCGTGCCAGACGATCGGAAGCGGTAAGAGACATCGGGCTCAACTCTTTCGGCGAACGGGTTGTGATCACCGACCGGCGATCTGCATGTCGGGCAGGAGGATCGAACCGACCCTGATCCCGCCCGCGCGGTGAACGTCGGCGCCGATCGTGACGATGGCTTTGAACATTTCCTGGAGATTGCCGGCGACCGTGAAACCATGGACAGGCCTCGCGACCTGACCATTCTCTATCCAGAAGCCGCCCACCGCCTGGGAATAGACACCGGTCGCAGCGTTGGTAGCGCCGCCCATGAAGCGGGTCAGCCACAAGCCTGTGCCCATCTTGCGCAACATGGCGTCAAGATCGTCGCCAGACTCGGTATTGCTGCTGACGAGAGAGAGATTCCGCATGCCGCCAGCATTACCGGTCGAAATTCGACGAAGCTTTCGCGCCATGCGCGTGTCGAGGAACAGCCCGGTGACTAGCCCCTCACGAACAATATCACGGCGCTCGCCGGCGACGCCTTCATCGTCGAAAGTCGTGCTCGCCAATCCAAAAGGCTCGAAGGGATCTTCGACGACCGTCAAGTGCGGGGCAGCGATCGCCTGACCCATAGCATCTGGCAGAAACGTCATCCGCTGGAATTGCGAAGCCCCGGTCAGCTGCGCGCAGATATTCCGCACCAGGCTCGAGGCGACAGTCGAATCGACCAGCACCGGAGCACGGCGGGTGGCAAGGCCTTCGGCACCGAGCATGCCCAATGCCTGCTCGGCGGCGCGACGACCGATGTAATCTTCTGGCTCCAGCCCTTCCAGCTGGCGGTCGACCGACGACCAGCTGCCTTGTTTCATCTCGTCGCCGCGCTGGGCGATTGTCTGGCACCAGCGGTGCTGGACCGAACTGCTCCCCGTGCGGCAGAATCCCTGGCTCGTCGCGAGCGCAAACCGCATATCCTGGCTTGTCGCACCGGCTTCCGACACCCGGACCGCGTCAGAAGTCGGCGTCGTGATCACTGCCTCCTCGATCGCCAGGGCCGCGTTGGTCAACGCCTGGGCGGTCTGGCTCGACGGTGCGAAGAGCGGAACGTCCGGCGTGGTCCACGCGAGGGCGTCGCGATCCGCCAGACCTGCCTCCGGATCCGGCTCAAGCTGGCGGGCCATGTTGATCGCCTGCTCCACCACCCGATCGATCGCGGTGCGGCTGAGCGACTCGGTCGAAGCCACGCCCGTACGGCCGTTTTCGAACACCGTGATTTGAAGGCTTTGATTGCCGTCGCGAACGGCATTCTCGACCTTGCCTTTGGCGACGGTGACACTGATCCCGCCCCCCTCGCTCACGCGAGCAATCGCTCCACTACCGCCTAACGCGACACTCTTCTCGATTGCGTAAGTCACTGCCCGGGCGAGATCCGCCTCGCTCTGGAGCAGATAGGTATCTCTTTTTCCATTGGGGGCCTCGACCGGCCGTGAAAGGCTGCTAACGCTCATTCGAGTCCCTTGTGAATCCTGCGGCTCGCCGATTGAAGCGGCCATGCATTTATAAGATGGGTTTGCCTGGGCGGTTGCGTGACAGGCCCCACCTTGTTGTTTGAGAGTGCAGATTGCAGCGGGCGGAGGTTATCTCTGGACGCACGAGCCCAATGGGTTGCCACCCTGCGCTCGCCAGTAAGCGTGAGATTCGCGATCGACCACCGCGAACTTTTTCGAGTTCGTCGCGCGGCTCGATTACGGAAAATCGCCCCGGCACGCGTCTAGTCCGTGGGTGTTTGGTGACACCTGCATCAGGAGACGAGCACACGCTCGCGCCAACCTGCTCGATCTCGCGCAAGGTGGTGCCCCGAACAGGGGATGCGGCCAGTAGGCAACCCGCGGGTGACCGAACCAACCGTCCCGGTGCCAACCAAGGAGGACGGCATGGTCGCGGAACAATTTCCTACGGTACAGGCAATCGAAGCTGCGGCGGCGCGCATTGCCGGCGCCGTCATGATAACGCCATGCCTGCCAAGCGAGACGCTGGCACACATCACCGGCTGCCGTCCGTGGCTGAAGTTCGAGAACCTTCAGTTCACCGCGAGTTTCAAGGAACGCGGGGCGCTCAACACACTGCTGCTTCTTGCGAGCGATGAACGCGAGGTCGGTGTCTACGCCATGTCTTCTGGCAACCACGCGCAGGGCTTGGCCTATCACGCCGCTCGGCTCGGCGTGCCGGCGACGATCGTCATGCCGCGCCACACGCCACTCACCAAAGTCGCTCGCACCCGCGGCCACGGCGCGCGATTGGAAGGCGTCAACCTGTCGGAATCGCTGGCGGTTGCCGAGCGCCTTGCCAAGGAGGAGGGCCT
>Ga0207687_10001288_pt1 | contig 17129 bp, 14 predicted proteins | sample KBSM54metaG_FD_184399 | JGI IMG/M metagenome (GOLD analysis project Ga0207687, IMG submission 184399) | Miscanthus rhizosphere microbial communities from Kellogg Biological Station, Michigan, USA - KBS M5-4 metaG (SPAdes) (version 2) | ecosystem: Host-associated > Plants > Roots > Rhizosphere >...
GATCCAGCCGTGAACCCGTTGGCCAAGGAGCAGTGCAACGGAGTCGACGACAACTGCAACGGCAAGATCGACGAAGGCCTACCGGAGGCGCCGCTAGCGAAGCTGCAACTCGGTGTCTGTGTGGGCGCCCGCCAGGCTTGCGGCGCGGCCGATGGCTGGGTCGAGCCCAAATACGAGCTCTTACCTCACTACGAGGCGGTCGAGGCGTCTTGCGATGGCCTGGACAACGATTGCGATGGTCTCCAGGACGAAGGCCTCGTACCACCGCCAGCCGACAAGACTGCCGGAGTGTGCGACGGAGCGCAGAAAACCTGCATGGGCTCGAGCGGTTGGCAGGAACCCGACTACAGCCTCATCGGCGGCTATCAGAGCTACGAGTCGGGCGACTGTGACGGCATCGATGCCGACTGCAGCGGCGAGGCCGACGACCAGTGGGACGCCGATCACGACGGCTACTACGACAAAACGAACGTCGCGTGCGTCAAGCTGTACGGCCCGAAGAAGCTCGTTGATTGCGACGACGCTGCGAGTGCGTTCGGCGCCAGCTGCATCGTGCACGTGAAGAGCGATGCGACCGGCCTGCACGACGGAACCACCTGGAAAGACGCATTTGGCAGCTTGCAAGATGCGCTCGGAGTGGTGAAGAGCGACTATCAGATCTGGGTTGCCGCGGGCACCTACACGCCGGACCTTGGGGTCGGACACACGCTCCGCGACCGCAACGCCGCGTTTCATCTGCCCTCCGGCGTCCCGCTGTATGGCGGCTTCGCAGGCAAGGAGAGCGCGCTGTCGGCGCGCGATTGGCGCGCCAACCAGACCACGCTGAGCGGCGACCTGAACGCAGACGACGTAGCAAATTTCGCTGCCGTCGCGGACAACAGCACTCACGTCTTATTGGGCGCAGAGGGCGCAAGCGTCGACGGCTTCTGGATCACGGGCGGTAACGGAACGGACGGCGGCGGGCTGTACAGCGCCGGCCCCAGCATGAACGTGACCATCGCGAACTGTACGTTCTGGCGCAATCGTGCGAGCGGCTCCGGCGGCGCCATCTATGGTTACTGGTCGAGCGCCCCGACGCTGATCAACACGCGCTTCATCGAGAACCACGCGGGCGGCGACGGTGGCGCGATTTTCGGAAACTGGGACAGCCAGGCAACCGTGTACGGGAGCCTGTTCGATGGCAACTCTGCGGCTGGCATGGGCGGGGCCATCGCCATCGACTGGAGTCAGCCCGCCCTCATCATCAACAGCACGTTCGCCAACAATTCGTCCGCGGCCCAGGGTGGCGGCGCGGTTTACCTCGACTGGCGCGCGTCCGCCGTGATCACCAATAGTGTCTTCTGGGGTCACGGAGCAACGCCGTTTGCGGGCACTGCAACGCAGTACACCGCCACCTACACCTGCGCCGAAAATGGCTTGGTCGGCAGTGGGAACCAAGCGCTCAGTAGTAGCCCGTTCCTAGACGCGAACGGCGCGGACGACGTGCTCGGAAACCTGGACGACGACCTGAACCTAGCCAAGGCGTCTCCGTGTCGGAACTCGGGCATCAACGCCGCCGTTCCCGCTCTGCTCAGCCTGGACTTGGCGGGCGCCGCACGCATCCAAGGCACCGTCGACCGCGGCGCTTACGAAGGATCCTGAGGGCACGCGCACGATTGGCGTGAGCCGGGAAGCTCGCGCAGTAGATGCACTCGGCTGTCATTGGCTCCGTCCCTCGGCCTACTTGAGCCTACCCTGAACTTACAGGGCGTAACCGTGCACTCTCTTCCCGTCCGGGTGCCGATCGCTGTAGGCTTTCGGTTTTCTCGAACGGCTCGATCATGCTTGCTTCGGTCGTACCATCATGAGGCGCTGGGTCGCCCCTGCGTTGCTTGCTTGCTTCGCCGCGTGCGGTGGCAAGGCGGTAGGGTACGAGTACCTCCAAGGCTCGACTGGTGCGACGGCGGTGGGTGTGTCGGGGAATGCGAGCAGTGAAGGTGGCAGCACGGCCGCGGCAACGGGCGGCGCTGCGACTGACTCGACTGCGGGGGCCACGTCGGAGGGCGGCTCGACGTCGGGCGGTGAGTCCGGGGGCAGCCCAACAACTGGGGGCGTGTCGCAAGGCGGCTCGACCACAGGGGCAGGCGACGGCGGCAGTGCGGGAGTGAGCGGCAGTGCGGGAGTGAGCGGCAGTGCGGGCGTGAGCGGCAGTGCGGGAGTGAGCGGCAGTGCGGGAGTGAGCGGCAGTGCGGGAGCCGCGGGTGCTGGCTCGAGCGCATGCGCGACGCCCAGGGATTGTCCGCTGCCGCCGAATGCCTGCGTGGTCCCGCAATGCATCGCCGGTACATGCAGCACCCAGAATCTGGGCGCCGGATCCGTCTCCATCGTGGACTCGCCCGCGGATTGCCACTCGACCGTGGCGTGCGACGGCAACGGTGGCGCCGTCAGAATCGTCGATCAGAAAAACCCGCCCACGCCGTCGAATCCGTGCCTGATTGGAACCTGCAACAGCACCGGCACCCCCGGGATCGAGCCTCTGCCTCCGCGCACGCGCTGCCCGGCGCCGAGGTTTGGTCTGTGCGACGGCGCGGGCAGCTGCGTGGAATGCCTGGTCAGTGCGGACTGCCTGCTCGGCTTATCGTGCGCGGCGATGCACAGCTGTGTGGACGCGCCGTGCACCGATCTGGATTGTGGGGGAGTCTGCCCGAAGTGCGCGGTGGGCAAGAAGTGCCTGGTCAACAACGACTGTGCGTCCGGAGCCTGCGACGCCATCTCGCTTACCTGCGTGGCCGACCACTGCCAAGATCACCGGCAAGACGATCAAGAAACAGATCTCGATTGCGGCGTCTTCTGCCCCGGGTGCGCCTTAGGCAAGCGGTGCCAGGGACCTAGGGACTGCAGCAGTTTCGCCTGCGATGGGATCTCGCTCGTCTGCGTTCCAGATCAGTGCGCCGACCACGCGTCGGACGGTGCCGAAACTGACACTGACTGCGGCGGCGCCGACAGCTGCCCGCGCTGCCTCACGGGCAAGTACTGCAGAGTCAACGGCGACTGTGTCGCCGGACACAGCTGCATCCAAAGCACGTGTAATTGATGCGCAAGCTCGCCCTTACCGCCTGTTCCTGCATTTGGTGCCTGGCACTGGGGTTGCTGCTCGGCTGCACTGGCCACGACACCTACGAGACTTACTACATTGGCGGCGGCAGCCCCGGCGCGCCGGCGAGCAGCGCGGCAGGTACCGCCAGTGGTGGCGCAAACGCCAGCGGTGGCGCAAACGCCGGCGCCGGCAGCGACAGCCAAGCCGGCGCGAAAGCGGCGAGCGGAGGCCAAGCCGGCGCCGACGGCCAAGCGGGCGCAAACTCCTTCGGCGGCGACGGCGGCAAGGCCGATGGGATCGCAGGCGCAGCGGGCGATCTCGGCGCCGTGGGAGGAGGCGGCGGAGGCAACGGCTCAGCAGGTCAAGCGGGAAGCGCTGCAGGCGGCGAGGGCGGGAGCGCCGGTGCCGTCGAGTGCCTCCGCTCGAGCGATTGTCCCAGCGGCATGTCGTGCTCGGCGGCCGATCAATGCGTAAAAGAGCCTTGCACGGACGCGAACTGCGGCGGTTCCTGCTCTCCCTGCGGCAATGGCAAGAACTGTCGAGCGGATACCGACTGCGCCTCTTACGCATGCGACGCGGCCTTGCACACTTGCACCGCAAACCAGTGTCAAGATCACCAGCAGGACGGCCTCGAGACCGATACCGATTGCGGTGGCGGTCTCTGCCCAGCGTGCGCGCTCGGCAAGAGCTGCTTGGTCTCATCCGATTGCGGGTCGCAGGCCTGTGATGGAGTGTCGCTAGTCTGCGTGACCGATGTCTGCTCCGATCACCGGAAGGACGGATTTGAAACCGATGTAGACTGCGGCGGCGGGAGCTGCGCGTGGTGCACGGTAGGCAAAAAGTGTGGCAGCAGTTTTGACTGCGTCGCTGGCCACGCGTGCAACACCGTCAAGGTTTGTCAATGACCCACACCCCGATCGTGCACCCCACTCGCTGCCACCCGCGCGCTCGCTGCCTGCTAGGGCTGACGCTGCTGCTCGGCTGCTCCGGGCACTACACGGACTACAAGACCTACTATGTCGACGGCAGCGCAGGCGCCCTGACGGGCGGTACAGCCGGGCAAGCATCGGGCGGCGCCCCTGCGAGCGCGGGGTCTAGCGCTCACGGGGGCATGCCCGTCGCAAGCGGTGGCGCGGCGGGCTCCGAAGGTGGCGTTGCGGGCAAAGCAGGAGAGTCGGCGAGCGGTTCAGGAGGGCTGTCCGCGGGCGTAGGAGGCGTTGCTGGTGAAGCTGGAGGTCCTGCGGGCGGCGCCGGGGGGAGTGCGGGCGCCGGGTCACCCTGCATCGTGGACGCGGATTGCCCGCTGCCCCCGACGCAATGCCTGATCGCCCGCTGCGAACAGGGACTGTGCAGCACGCGCAACGCGGCGCAAGGCAGCATGCTCGTCGCGGATACGCCTGCGGACTGCCATGCCCTGGCGTGCGATGGGCTCGGCAACTATGTGCGCGTGGTGGACCAAGCAAATGTGCTCAGCGCGACAAGTCCGTGCTTCCTGGGCGCCTGCAACAGCGCGGGCACCCCAAGCACAGAGCCCACCGCCGCCGGGACACCGTGCAGCAACGCCCAGGGCGGCGTCGTGTGCGACGGCGCGAAGAACTGCGTCCAATGCCTTCACTCGAGCGACTGTCCGAATGGCATGTCGTGCTCAGCGACTGAGCGGTGTGTGGCTCCGGCCTGCACGGATGTGGACTGCGGCGGCGCCTGCCCGCCCTGCGGCGATGGTAAGAAATGCCTAACGGACACCGACTGCGCCTCCTACGCGTGCGACGCGGCCTTGCATACGTGCGACGCGAACCAGTGCGCGGATCAGCAACAGGACGGCCTCGAGACGGACACCGATTGCGGCGGCGGTGCTTGCCCGCCCTGCGCGCTCACCAAGGGCTGCCAGATCTCAGCTGATTGCGCGTCGAATGCTTGCGACGCCATCAAGCTGGTCTGCATCGGCAATAGCTGCGCCGATCATCGGAAAGACGGCTTCGAAACCGATATCGACTGCGGTGGGGGCGGCTGCGGAGCGTGCAACGTTGGGCAAACATGCAGCAGCAATTTCGATTGCGTCAGTGGCCACTTCTGCAACGGCATTAAGGTTTGCCAATAAGCGCACGAGCACCCGGCGTCTCGCCTGGTGTACTTTCACCCCGGCTTCGCACGCCGCGCGCGCCAAGCAGCGGTTTCTGGTGCCGTTCGGAAAACCTGCGCCATCAGCCGCGTGTCGTCGCTGATGAGCCCACTCGCTCCACGGGCGAGCAAGTGGGCGGCTTCGTTCTGCTCGTTGACGACCCAATAGTCGACGGCCAAGCCGAGGCGACGACACTTCTCGAGTAAGCGGGGCGCGGCCAAGTCGAAGGGGCCGAAGTTCGTCGGGATCTGTGCGCGCTGGCCTGCCAGCGGCCAGCGTCGTGACACCGCGCTCGGCGTGAAAACCAGCCGAAATACGTCGCGGCGGCAGAGCCCGATCGGCCCCGAATAACGCAGGCCGCGAATGCGATCGATCACCGGACCCAAAAAGCTAGTGAGCAGCACGCGCGGCTCCGCCGACCGCGCGCGAATCAGCGCTAGCAGCAGCTCGAGCTCGCGTTGGCTGGCGTCCTTCACGTCGACGTTGAGCACGGCGTGGGGCAGGGCGTCGAGCACGTCTTCGAAGCGCGATGGGTGAATGCCCGCGCCGACAAAACGCTTGGCCCCGCCCGGATCCGTGAAGCCAACACCTGCATCCCACGTAGCGACCTCGGCCCAGCTAGCTTCCGCGATGGCGCGCGTCACGCCGCACATTCGCTCACCCGTTGGGTCGTGCGAAACGACGAAGACGCCGTCGCGAGTGGCGTGCACATCTAACTCGAGCACGTCCGCTCCCAGCTCGAGCGCGAGCTCGAATGCGGGGAGCGTGTTCTCTGGTCGTTCGCGATTTGCTCCCCGATGCGCAAAAAGCAGGGGAGGCTCCAGCTCGGACCAGGTAACCATGCCCCTAGGCTAGAGATTTACGGTTTTTTTGCAATTTGCCTTTTCGCACTTGACGGGGGCGTTATCCGATTAGCGGCGAACAGGAATGCCCGTCATTTTTCGGGCGCTTCGCTGGGCTTCGCGTCTGCGCTTTGCTTGCTCTCGAGGAGCCTGTGTAGTTCCGCTTTCGGATCGCCCGAATCACCCATGTAAATGACCCAGCCCAGCTCACCGCCGGTGCCATCTTTACGCGGCACCACGGCAATCAACGACTGGCTCGCGTTCGGGCCTGCGAAGGACTGCCCGTCGAAGCTGATTTGCATGGGCCCGTGTTGAAACATCACGAAGTAGAAATGTTGCTTGGCGCGGAAGATCGCCGGCTCTCGAGAGCCGCCTTCCATGGGCGCGGATACAAACGCGACCCGGCCACACCTGTCAACACACGCAAAGGCGGCACGGAACGTCCGCTGCAATTCGCGTCGTCGACGGCGAGCCGGTCTCACTTTTCTTCGCAACAACAGGGCAGCTGCTCCGTCTTCTACGTGAAACCCGAGGAGCAGATGAAGAATTCTACGCCCATCCTAGTCTTGTCGTTAGTTGCAAGCGCCTGCTCGGAGTCGGGTCAGCGAGACTCGCAACCCTTGTATTCCGACCGCGGCGGGGTCGGCGTCGTTCAGCAAGCAGCACGGTTCGGGAAAGTCCCCCAGCACGTCGAAACGCGACTGTCTCTAGCCGTCACCGACAAGATCATCTTACAGGCGTTCCCTTTCGGCGACCTCATGCAGCAGCTCGCGCAACAAGGCGGCGTCGATCGCCTCAGCCTCTTTCACCAATGGTGGGATAGCGAGGGAACGAGCCCGGGCGTGGGCCCCGGGCCGCATTGTGACGATGAGCAAACGGGTGGCAGCTCGACGTTCAACGGCTTCCCACTGCAGTGCCCGCGCGCCGAGCACCGAGAGGCGCTCATCGATCCCTTCGTGAACGAAGCACAGAGCCCGCTTGCTTACGACCCTATCGGCCTGTTCAATCGCTTCGACTTGGCGCCGAGCGATGGTCACGATTGCGGCGAATATCGCATCGTGTTCGCGAGGCGAGATCAGGGGGATTCTTCGCATAATCTGCTGATCTTCGAAGGTGTGTTGCCGAATCCTACTCAAGCTCTAGGCTTGGCGGGCTGTCTCCCCGTGGCGCAGATGTGGGGCGACCTGTCGCATGAGCCCAACGCGCTGAAGCGCCGAGACCAGCTGCACGACTTCTACTTCAATGGGCTGCCCGGCTTCGAGCCGGTGATTCACATCGATCACTACGGCGCCGGTGCCGACGGACGCGGCCAAATCAGAACCAACCAATTCATCCAGTTCGATTGGCTCCTCCGCGAGTTCAAGATGCGCCGCGCTTGTCCTGCAGGTCCATGTGGCGTGTCAATCGTACCGGCCACGGCGAAGGTCAATCCCTTCGGGCCGTTGTTCGACGCGCGCTCGACCGATCCACAGGCGAGCGCCTTTCAAGCCGCTTTCGTCGCCTCCGTCGACAACCTGGCCAGCGCGGATATCAATCGCTTTTTCTACGAGCCTGCGAACACTTTCAACACCGGACAGAGCGATGTGTTTGGCTTAGAAAGCAACTACGTGAGTCAATTTGGCAGCGCACCGAACGGGTTTCGCGACGCCATTCAAGCCCGGCTCACGGCGATCGGGAGCAACCTGACCCCGACCAATTTGGTCACCCGCGCAGAAGCGCTGTCCTGCGCTGGCTGTCACCAACTAAGTAACCAGGCCCCCCTCGGCGGAGGCCTGACGTGGCCAACCTCAGCGGGATTCACCCATATTTCAGATAGGAACGTCGTCTCAGGTCCGGATGGTGATGCTTTCCAATTGTCCTCCGCACTGATATCGACGTTCCTGCCTCATCGCAAGATGGTGCTGGAGGCCTTCCTGACGGCGTTTGGGCCGGACCAGTGCATCCCGCAGTTTACTTGTCGCAAAAACGCCTGCGGGATTTTCGTGGACGATTGCGGCAACGAAGTGTGTTGCAACAACGCCATCAACCACCTTGCGTGTTGCTGGTGAAACGCGCCCTGGCCCGGGGACTGGCGCCAGACTCAATGACCGCCATCAGCTAAGCAGGGGAGGCTCCGGCTCGGACCAGGTAACCATGCCCTTGGGCTAGAGATTTACGGGGTGTTTTGGCAAGTGGTGCTCAGGGTTCGGCGCCGTGAACGTGCTGGTTACCGCTCGGGCTACCGCTCTCGTGCGTCCCTTCCAGTGAATCGATTTCATCGGGATTGATGTCCGGACCCTGGCCGAAATCACCCGCGCACTGTTCGACCATGACCTTGCGCGAGGAACTTCCCGCGCTGCTCGTCACCGTGACCGTGCCGTCTTGGCCTGGCGCGAACAGGGTCGACGGTGCGCTAGTCCTGCACACCGTGCGAGACGCACCGTGCGTCGGCTTGAACGTGACGGTATAGGTCACGCCGCCACCGGGTGACATGACGCGCACCAAGTAGTGGCCACGCGAGCAAAGGCCCGCCGCCGTGGTTGTCAGTGCGGAACTCGTCTCGCCCACGAGGTCAGCGTTGTCGCTCGTTTCGAGCGCACAGCCCGCGAGGACACTGGCGAGCAGGCATGCGGACATAGCTTGGAGCAAAACCGAAAAACGATGAGTCATCATGATAGAAACCTCCGAAGCTGAGGCGAGGTGTTCGCCGTGCAGCTCTCCGGCACTATGCAACTCGAGTGCCGCTTCAGCGCTCGGCTCGAGTTCGCGAAAACACGGGGAAAGATGCTGTGCTGAGTCGCCTTCGCGGCGCGGACACTTGCCGTCAGAAGTGGCGGTGCCGCCGGTTCCGACGGCAACACGCTCGGTCGATCGATTGCCCAACCGTTCTCACGGAGAGAACGGTTTTTAGTGTGGGCCGCTTGCCGTTGCGCTCCGTTTCAGCCAACGTCCGCGTCGTTCTTCGGTAAGCCATCGTCGCGATCGCGGGCCGTAGTGTCGCTCATATCGCCTTGGGATGGGCGATTCGAACACCAGCGAAGCGGTGACTTCATCAACCGTGGGAGCAGCATTTCGTCGGCGCGTGCGTCGAACCATCGGGGCGTTACCGAGGTTCGCGCATTGATTCAACTCAAGAGAACGAACATGAATACTTCCAGTAAACACTTCTTGGTTCCGGCACTTCTCCTCGGTCTCGGTCTCTGCCTGGAGGCCTGCGGCAGCGATTCGAGCGGCGGTACAACGAGCGCAACGGGCGGCGCTGCCGGCAGCAGTGGATCGCAAAGCACCGGCGGCACGGCAGGCAAAGGCGGCGCATCCGGCTCGGCAGGTCGAGGCGGCAGCGTTGCGGATGGGGGCCGGGACAGTAGCGCCGGCAGCAGCGGCAGTGCGCAAATGGGAGGCAACGCCGGCAGCGGCGGCAGTGTACAAACGGGGGGCAGTGCGGGAACGGGCGGCGTCGCTGGCATCGGTGGGGGCGGGGATACGCCAAAGATGTGCTCTCCAACCTGCCAAACGGATTCCGATTGCGAGGTCGGGAAGGTAGACGGGCTGTCGGGGCTCCCCAGCTTTTGCAATCAGACGCTGAAGCGATGCATGCCGGTGACGTACTGCGATCAGGCGAACGACTGCATTCCATCGATGAGCGCGTGGCTCGAGCCGTGCAAATCGAATACGGATTGCACCCTTCCGGATCTCGAAGCCTGCGTGAGCCACCTCCTTTCGGGTGACGGCAGCGGCGTTTGTGCGAGCCTCCCCAGCGATGGAAAATGCGCGGGGTCGATGAAAGTCACCTCGGCGCGGCGTTACGGCACGGGCGAAACGGTTCCGGTTTGCGCAAACACCGAGGGGCTCTCGTGCACGAAGCACCAGTGTGTCGCGCCCTCCTGCGATGCCGATAGCTGCAGTGGGAACGGGGCGTGCAACAGCACGACGCAGCAATGTGAATGCACTGCCGACTCGGACTGCACGATGCCCGGCGCATCCAAGTGCGATACGACCACTCACACCTGTGAATGCAAAGACGCCGAGGACTGCAGTGCCGGCTGGCAATTCACGAAATCTGAGCCGGCCTGCCAATGAAACCGTGGGCGTGCGCGTGCTGGGTGGGCCTTCTCTGCGCGTGTTCTTCGGAAAAGCCGGAAGCATTGAACGTCGGCTCGGCCGCCCAGGGGCTCACGAACACGTCGCTGACCATTGCCGTCATCTCCATCAACTTTCGGAACAATCTAGAAAAGCCGTTCGCGGTCGACGAGGCGCGCGCGCTCTACTTCGAGGGGCCGAACTCCGTGGCCGCCTATTACCAGGAGGCCTCGTACGGGGTGGTCACGATGACCGGCGAGGCGTTCGACTGGGTCACCGTCGACTACGACGACGCCAGTTGTGATTTGGGCTGGTACGACGACGCGGACGCCAAGCTCGAGGCAAGAGGCATCGACCTTTCAGCCTATCAGTACAAGTCGTATCTCATCCCCGGGCAGAAGTGCTGGGGACCGATCACCGGCGCTTCGAACCTGAGCGGGCCGGATAGCCATATCGCCCTCTTTACTGCTGCCAACATCACGCACGAGCTGGGTCACAACCTGGGGGCGGAGCATGCCCGGGCATTGAACTGTCCCGACATCCCCTTGGGTCGATTCTGCACTCACGTCGAATACGGTGATCCGTTCGATCCGATGGGCAGCACCTCCGTTCGCAATCACATGAACGCGTTTCACAAGGGCCAACTCGGCTGGCTCGAGGCGAGCAACACCATCACCGCCGACTCAAAAGGCACCTTCACCATCGCACCGCTCGAGCAAGCGACAACGGAACCGATGGTGCTGCGGGTGCCCGTTCCGAACTCGGCCCCACCGCTCTTTTACTACGTAGAGTATCGGCAGCCCTTCGGCTTCGACGATTTCGCGCCCACTGACTCAGTCGTCAGCGGTGTGCTGATTCACCGCGCGCCGGACTACAGCGTGCAATCCCCCTCTGACCTCATCTCGATGAACTTCAGCGGCAAATTCGCGGACCCACCGCTCCGGGCGGGACAGACGTTTTCCGACGGTCAGGTGTCGATCAAGCTCCTTCGCCACGACGCATCGTCGGCGACGCTCGAGGTGGGAAACCAGCCTCGGCAGCCCGATCCGGCCTACGGCTCGTTCCTGATCGCACGTTGCAGCAACCTGTGCTCGTCGGTCTCCGGACAATCAACCGATGACGGCGCGATCGTCCAACAGCTGGCGTGCGACGGTTTCAGTTACCAGCGCTTTCGGTTCACGGAGGCGGGCAACGGCGAGTACGAAATCGCCAACGTCAATTCGAACAAGTGTCTCGATACGAACACCCCGCCCGGCTCCAAGAAAGTCACGCAGCAGACCTGCAACGGCAGCGCTGGCCAGCGCTTCCGAGTCACTGCAGAGGTGAACGCTAGTGGCGCATCTGCATACCATCTCGTCGAGGCTTCGAGCGGCGATTGCGTGTACATCAAAGACGCGAGCACGTCGCCGCTAGTGCAGCTCAGGCTAGAGGCATGTGACGGCAGCACGTCCCAAAGCTTCGAGATCACCGACCCGCCCGCACTCAGCCCAGATCTACCCGACGCAGGCTCTCCCGTTGACGATGGCGGAAGTCTCGAAGCCGACGCGACCGCTCCGGACGGGTCGACCACTGACGCGAACGGCGGGAGCGGGGGCGATGCAGGCGGCGACGGAGGAGAACCGGGCTCGATCGACGCGGCCACCACCGCTGACGGGGGCACGTCGTTCGTGGCTGCGGAAGTGGCTGGCAATGGCACGGTAGCGGCCTCCCCACGCGGCAACGACGGATGCGGCTGTCGCGTGGCGCGTCGCACCGAGCCCAACGCGTCAGTGCTGAGCTTCGCGCTTCTGGTGGCGTCTGCGAGCTTCGCGCGCCGCCGAGTGCGCCGTCAGGCGCGCCGTTGAACCTGAATTCAACTGGCGATTCGGTGGCCGCCCATCCTCGGCTTCAGTCGTTGTCTTCGCTCTCGCTGTCTTCCTCGTCTTCGCTCTCGCCGTCTTCCTCGTCTTCGCTCTCGCTGTCTTCCTCGTCCTGGTCGTCGTCCTCATCGACCTCGAGCGCAGCCGCACTGCTCGATTGGTTTGCCAATTTTTGTGCGGCAGCGAGGGGAAGAGCACTCGTGATGCTCAAGACGATCTCGAAGACGGCAGGAGTCAGAGTGCTGGAGGGTAATTGGCCGAGGATTCGGGCACCGATCACCAGGCCGACGTATGCCGTGGCTTGAGACTCTGGTCTCCAAGTGGGGGATAGGCCGGTGGCGCGAGCACCTCGGTCAATCATTTCGAATAGTCGATGGACGAAGAAGAGCGAAAATAGCCCTCGCGCGAGCGGAGAGATCTGCAGCCGATGTACTCGCTTCTGTACGTCCCAATGACGATAGAACCAGTAGACGGAATAGAGTCCGAAAGTCACGATGTGCAGGCCGATGAGCGTTGCTATCGAGACCCTATAGAAACCAGGCTGCGGCTCGGCCTCCGTTGGACGCTGGCGGCGCTCGACACCCTCACTGCTTTCTGCAGGCGGTGCATACGGATTAGTCATGAAACCCCCAACATGATGGTCGTTTCACTCATTTAGCGACCTTCAACGTCGAGTGCATTCAGAAAATTCAAGGCGCCCCTTGACGCGACTCCAAGCGAGGCGGCTCAGCCTGCTTCGCTGCGTGACCCCGCGAAATCGGGCGTCGGGGGTTCGAACTCTGCGTTCAACCCGGCTTGCAGAATGCGGAGCGCGGCCGCGGGCTCATCGGCGTACTCGAACAGAGCGAGATCTTCGGGGCTGATCATTCCGTATCGAACGAGCGCCTCGAAGTTGATGATCTCGTTCCAGTAACTCGACCCGTAGAGGAGGATCTTGATCGGGCGGTCGAGCTTTCGCGTTTGCGCTAGTGTGAGCAGCTCGCTCAGTTCGTCGAGCGTGCCGAAGCCACCGGGAAATACCACCAGGGCCCGTGCCAAATGCGCGAACCAGAGCTTGCGCATGAAAAAATACCGAAACTCGAACGAGAGCTCGGGAGTGATGTAGCGGTTCGGGATTTGTTCCCTTGGCAGGCCGATATTGAGCCCGATCGTTCTTCCCCCCGCTTCGGAAGCTCCTCGATTGGCGGCCTCCATGATGCCGCCGCCGCCGCCCGTGCAGACGACGTACCGGTCGGCTTTCGTCGAAATGCTCTTTGACCAGCTCGTCACTTGCCGGGCAAGTTCACGCGCTTCTTCGTAGTAGCGGCCGAGCGGACCATCCGCTGAAAGCCTTGCGGAGCCGAAGAAGACGACGGTGTCTTGCACGCGCTCGCGACGAAAATTCGCGAGCGGCTCGAGGTATTCGGCGAGGATGCGCACTGGACGCCCCTCGTCGCTTTCGAGAAACTCCTCGTTCTTGTATGCGAGAGAGTGGTGGCCCGCCGCAGTCGTGGTCAAGCTGCCACCGTCCGCGCAAAGTCGATGAAGCCGCGCTCGACGTCGGTGTGGACCAGCTCCACGCGAACACGATCTCCGACATCGAGGCCCTGAAATCCGCGCACGACTCTGCCTTCCGTGGCGGGGTGAAGGATGCGCACCCAGGTTCCCTTCGGCGAGGCGCCGGTCACCAGGCCATCGAACCGTTCTCCGACCCGAGATGCCAGGAGCAACGCTGCCGCAGATTTGTCCACTTGCCGCTCCACCTTCGCTGCATTGTCTTCTTGTTCGGTACAGTGCCGCGCTAGCGCGCTGAGCTCTGAGTTGCTGTAGGGGACTGGCTCGCCAGCCAGCGCTGCTTTTATCAAGCGTTGCGTGACGAGGTCGGGAAAACGTCGGTTCGGGGCTGTCGAATGAGTGTAGTCACTGACGGCGAGCCCGAAGTGCCCCTCAGGTGTTTGGCCGGGCATGTCCAGCACGTATTCACCACGGCCAAGCAGCTTGACGACCGAAAGCGAGAGATCCGCGAACTGTGCCGGAGCGGCAACGCGCCGCTGAGCCAGAAAACGAGCGAGGGCCGTCCCATCCGCCTCTGGCGGCAGTTGTTCACCGAACGTTTGAGCAAGCGCCACGATCCGATCCCAGCGCTCGGGTGAACGAAGCACGCGTCGCAACGATGGGAAGCCCTTCTGGGCGAGATAGCGAGCGGCCACGCCATTGGCTGCAACCATCAGGTCTTCGATCAGCTCCTTGGCGCGATTCGCCTCGTCGGGAATCAAGTCAGTGAGCTCATTTCCTTCGAAGACTGCTGCGGCCTCGGGCGTTTGCAAGCTCAGCGCGCCGCCCTGATGGCGTCGCTTGCGCATCGCTTGCGCCACCTGATCTTGACAGCGCATTTGTTCGGCGAGCCCTGGCATCGCGGCGACCTTTGGCGGAGCGGGCGCGGCCCCATCGAGCCAAGCAGCGAGCGCGTTGTACGCAAGCTTTGCGTGATTCCGCACTGCCGCGCGGTAGACTTCCGAGCTCTTCAGCGTGCCGTCGGAAGCCACGACCATCTCTACCACGATGGCCAATCGTTCTTGGCCTTCCCCAAGTGACGTGAGATCGGTTGAGAGCCGCTCCGGCAGCATCGGGAAGATAGCGGCGGCGGTGTATACGGAAGTGGTGTTGGTTTGCGCGTGATCATCGACCGCTGAATGCCGTTTCACGAGCGCATCGACATCCGCAATGGCGACGAGGACTTTCACTGTCTCGTCGCCCATCTGCTGCGCGACGGAAAGTTGATCCAAATCACGAGAAGTGTCGTTATCGATCGACGCCCAGAGAAGATCGCGAAGATCACGAATTGCCGCGCCGTTCACGGGCGCTTCCCGCATCGCGCCCACCTCTGCCACGACCTTAGCCGAAAATTCCGGCAATAGACCGCGCTCGGTCATGACCCGGCAAGCAATGGACTTGAGTTGGTTCATTTCTCGAGACTCTTTCTCACTCGCAACACCGCCAGCGTATCCGCGCGGAAAGTCGTACCACGGTCCGAGATTATTTCATCAGCCTGCACGGAGATGCCGAGTGAGGCACTTTGGCGGAGGCACGTTTCGACGCCGGCGTTGTCGTCAACGTGAACCCGTTGCGCGAGTCCGGCCCGTTCACCTACGCGCACTGGTTGGTGCAAACCATGAGCTACGACGCCGCAGCGCCGTAGCTAGCGAACAGTCACTTTCGACGCGGCTCGCTCCGCGTCCACGTTCAGGCCCTGCTAGCCCGCCGGGCTAGTGCTCGTGAGCAGCACCTTGAGCGCGCGCTCCTTTGCGGCGTTTCCGAAAGTGTCATACGCCTTCATGATGTCCGAGAGGGCGAAGCGGTGACTCACGAGCTTCTTCGCGTCCAAGCGCCCTGACTGAACGACGCCCAGCAACATCGGCGTGCTCACCGTGTCGACGAGCCTCGTCGTGATCGTGATGTTGTAAGACCAAAGCCGCTCGAGGTGCAGCTCGACCGATTTGCCGTGGACACCGACATTCGCAATCCGTCCACCGGGCGCGATGATCGATTGGCAAATATCGAACGTCGCTGGCACCCCGACGGCTTCGATGGCCACGTCCACGCCGGCCTGTTTGGTGAGTGCCATGATACGCTCCACGGCTTTGCCATCGGCGCTGTTGACGACGTTCGTCGCGCCGAATGAACGGGCAACCTCGAGCCGATGGTCGTCGACATCGATCACGACGAGCTCGGCGGGCGAGTACAGCTTGGCCGTGAGCAGGGCGGCGAGCCCGACGGGGCCCGCGCCGACGATTGCCACGATGTCCCCCGGTTTGACTTGGCCGTTCAGTACGCCGCACTCGTGCCCGGTCGGCAGAATGTCACTGATCATGGTTCCGACCTCTTCGTCGAGGCCCGGTGCAAGCGCATACAGGCTCGTGTCGGCGTATGGGATTCGGACGTACTCTGCTTGGGTGCCGTCGATTTGGTAACCGAGAATCCAACCGCCCGTGAGGCAGTGTGAGTACATGCTCGTTCGGCAGAACTTACAGCGCCCACACGAAGTCACGCAGGAGATGATGACTCGGTCGCCGCGCTTGAACGAGGTCACCTCGCTGCCGACGTCTTCGATCACGCCGACGCCTTCGTGTCCCAGGATTCGTCCGCTTTCGACCGCCGGTAGGTCGCCCTTCAAGATATGCAGGTCCGTCCCACAAATGGTGGTCGTGGTCACGCGAACGATGGCGTCCGTAGCGGCCTGAACCTTCGGCATCGGCCGATCCTCCCAAGCTCGTTTGCCGGGTCCGCGGTAAGTCAAAGCCTTCATGCTCTTCGGTTCAGTTCGGTCTTTTGCTTGATTCATCGTTTCTCCCTTGAAGGTCACTCTTCGATCTCCAGCAGCCTGCTGGCCCATGATGCGGATGAAGGCAACGCAACGAGCGTGCCCGCCGAGACGCGATCTTCGACTTCTGCCACCTTGCGATACGTCGAAGTTGGCGGGCCGCGCCCGTGAAGCGCGCTGCCAGAAACGTCTGCACCAACTCCCACGCGAGCGCGTGTCCAACGACCAGCCCCGCGCCAAAGGCACGACAAAGTCGGGATAGTCGAGCGCCTCGACCCCCTGACAGTCGTCGATCTCAAGGCTGTTCATGCGGTCTCTGACTGCGCCGTTGCACGATTCATGCGAGCGGTCTCGCTGCCCTGGCGAGCCAAAGATACGCTCCGCGGGCCGCGCGCAGTGCGCGAGAGTGCCACAAGTCGAGGCACAATCATGTCTCGGTACTTGGTGTCCGCAACCGGCTCTCAAGTGCGTCGCCTGCCCGTCGTCGGTTTCGATGGGGAGTTGGTGGGCATCGTCACCCTTGGCGATATTGCGCGCAGCGCTCATTCGAGCCCGCTCCACGCGACCGAGCTTCCTGGGCTGGCCCGCACGCTGGCCAGCATCACCGAGCGACGCTGGCCAGTCGCAGTCCAGTAAAACGCTCGACTTGCCGGTTACTGGCGGTAGCGCCTCGATCGGATCGAGGCGCGAGGCCCTGCGCCGCAATCGCCGGGCTTGCAGGCTCGCTGCGGATCAGCTCGCGGCGAGGATCGCCGCGCTCAGCGTTTCCAAATCTGGCGTGCCGGTGAAACGCGCGCCATTGATGAAAAACGTAGGCGTCGCGATGATGCTGCTGTGCGCGCCGCCCACCTCGTCATCGCGCACGTGCTTGGCC
>Ga0207687_10001289_pt1 | contig 17122 bp, 11 predicted proteins | sample KBSM54metaG_FD_184399 | JGI IMG/M metagenome (GOLD analysis project Ga0207687, IMG submission 184399) | Miscanthus rhizosphere microbial communities from Kellogg Biological Station, Michigan, USA - KBS M5-4 metaG (SPAdes) (version 2) | ecosystem: Host-associated > Plants > Roots > Rhizosphere >...
ATCCGGCGACCATGACGGGTTGTGCCCGAAATCGGTCAGCCTGCGTGCGTTCTCTCCCGTCACGCCCATGATGAAGATCCCGCCGCCGTCGCGCTCGGAACGGAAGGCGATCTGCGAGCCATCCGGCGAGAACGCCGGCTCGGAGTCGTCGTCGGCCGAATCACTGGTGATGTTCGCGGCCACGCGGCCGTCGACGCGTTGCGTGTAGATGTCGCGGTTGCCGGAGCTCGACGAAACGTAGGCGAACGATTTGCCGTCCGGTGCGAGGGTGGGAAATGACTCCAGCCCGTCCGCGAATGTGAGCTGCCTGAACGTCCGCACCGGCGGATGCGGAACGGACCCGCGCATGCGGAGCAGCGCGAATCCGCCGAGCGCGGCGACGGCCAGCGCCGCGAGCGTCATCGCGGCGCGGTACGGAATCTTCCGCTTCGCCTTTGCCGCCGCCTTCGGACGGCCCGCCGTGCTCTGACCGCTGAGCAGCGTCCGCAGCTGAAACGCCAGATCGCGCGTCGACTGGAACCGCTCCTGCGGGTTCTTCTCCAGGCAATGGCTGACGATCTCGTCGAGCTCCGGCGGGATTTCGGGATCGATCGTCGTGAGCGACGGCGGCTGTCGTGCGACGACGGCCATCATCGTCTCCGTCGCCGACAGGAAGTCGAAGGCGGGACGGCCGGAGATCATCTCGTAGAGCACGGCGCCGAGGGAGAAGATGTCGGTGCGGTGATCGAGCGGCAGCGCGCGCGCCTGCTCGGGCGACATGTAGCCGGGGGTGCCGATGGCGATGCCGACCTTCGTCAGGCGGCGCACCGTGCCGCGGCTATGCGCGTCGCCGTCGGTCGTGTCGGCCACGAGCTTGGCCAGACCGAAGTCGAGGATCTTCATCCGGCCGTCGGTGGTGATGAAGAGGTTCTCCGGCTTCAGGTCGCGATGGATGATTCCTTTTTCGTGCGCGACGGCGAGCGCCGAGGCGAGCTGGATGGCGTAGTCGATCGCCTTGCGGAACGGCAGCGCGACCGGCATCAGCTCGCCGAGCGCCTCGCGCAGCGTCTGCCCTTCGAGCAGCTCCATCACGATGTAGGGCGAGGAGTCGGTCGTGCCGACGTCGAAGATCGTCACCAGTCCGGGATGGTTCAGCCCACCCGCCGCGCGCGCCTCCTGTTCGAAGCGGCGCACCGCTTCGTCTCCGGCGCTGAACGGTCCCGTGAGAACCTTGATGGCGACGTCGCGTCCGATGCGGTTGTCGCGCGCCCGCCACACCTCGCCCATCCCACCCTCGCCAATGCGCGCGAGGATCTCGTATGGACCGAATGCCACACCTCTTGCGATCACCATGAGTGGAATTCAGGAAGATTATCGCAGGATCGGGACGCTATGATCTCCGCCACGTGACTCTCAAAAAAGGGACGCTCCTCGGGCCGTACGTGGTGGACGTACTTCTCGGCGCCGGCGGCATGGGCGAGGTCTATCGCGCCCGCGATTCGCGGCTCGATCGCACGGTCGCCGTCAAGGTCCTCCTCCCCAACCTCACCGCCGGCGACGAGCGCCGCGCGCGCTTCGAGCGCGAGGCGCGGGCCATCTCCGCGCTCTCCAGCCCGCACATCTGCGCCGTGTTCGACGTCGGCCGCGCGGACGACATCGAATACCTGGTCATGGAGTACCTGGAGGGCGAGACGCTCGCCGAGCGGATCGCGCGCGGTCCGCTCCCGCTCAGCCAGATCCTCCGCTTCGGCACCGAGATCGCCGAGGCGCTGCGCGACGCGCACCGCGCCGGCATCACCCATCGCGACCTGAAACCGGGCAACGTGATGCTGACGGCGTCCGGAGTCAAATTGCTCGACTTCGGCCTGGCGAAGCTCGAGACGCAGCCGCGCGTCTTCTCCACCGACTCCGCGCCGTCGACAGTCGTGAATCCGATCACCGCGGAAGGAACGATCGTCGGCACGGTGCTCTACATGGCGCCGGAGCAGCTCGAAGGGAAGACCGTCGATCCGCGCACCGACATCTTCGGCCTCGGCGTGATCCTGTACGAGATGGTCACCGGGCAGCGCCCCTTCGCCGGAAGCTCGCAACTCAGCGTCATCGCGTCGATCATTTCCGCCGATCCGGTCCAACCGCGCTCGCTGCAGCCGGCATGTCCCGCGGCGCTGGAGCGGATCATCCTGACGGCGCTGGAGAAAAATCCCGACGATCGCTGGCAGACCGCGCACGACGTCGCGCGGCAGTTGCGCTGGTTGAGCGAGCCGTCCGGGCCGATGTCGGTGGAGACGCGCGCGATCGCGGCGCCAAAGGCATCGCGCCGCATGCTGTTCGCCATCCCTGCCGCCCTGGCCATCGGCGGATTGCTGGTCTGGGGCGGCATGCGCTACGGCAAGCCGGCCGATGCGACTCCCGGCGTGCGGCTGCATCTCGCGCCTCCCGATGATGTGCGCGCCATCCGCGCCCCTGAATCGCCGAACTTCGCGCTCTCGCCGGATGGACGGACGCTCGCGTATGCCGGGGCTAAAAACGGCGTGCCGGCGGTGTTCATCCGGCGCCTCGATTCATTCGACGTGCGGATGGTGGACGGCTCGGAAGGCGGCAACGGTCCGTTCTGGTCTTCGGACGGGCAATGGCTCGGCTTCAGCGCGCACGGAAAACTGTGGAAGACGAAGCCGGGAAGCGGAACCGTTCCCGAGGCCTTGTGTGACGTGCTCGGAACGGGAGCGCTCGGCTCATGGGTGGGAGACACGATTCTCTTTGCGGATCGCGCCGGCGGGCGTCTGGAGATCTATCGCATCTCCGCGAGCGGCGGGCCGATCTCGAAGCAAACGGTCCTCAAGCAGGGCGAATGGCGTCATGCGTGGCCTCGCCTGCTCCCCGACGGCCACCACTATCTCTACCAATCGGCGACCATCAATTCGCTCGACCGGAGGCTGCTCCTCGCCTCGCTCGATTCCTCGGCCGTCTCCGTCCTCATCAGAAACGTGTCGCAGGCGACATTGGTCAGAGATGACCAACTGGCCTTCGTGCGCGACGGCAAGCTCCTCTCCCAGCACCTCGACGTCGGCAAAGGAAGGTTGACCGGCGAGCCGGCACTCATCGCCGACAACGTCTCGTATTTCTATCCCTCGGGGCGTGCCGACTTCGACGCCGCGAACGGTGTGATCGTCTATCGGACAGACACCAGGACGGGCCGCCTCGTGCGGACCGATCGAGCGGGAAAGCGGCAGATCATCGACGACCAGAGTCTCTTCGACGATCTGAGCCTGAGCATTTCGGGGGATGGCAAACGGGCCGCCGTCACGGTTCTCGCGCGCGGCACCGGCCTCGGAGACATCTGGATCTACGACCTGGAGCGCGGCGGCCGCGATCGATTCAGCAGCGAGCCCGGACTGGCGATCACACCGGTCTGGACGCCTGACGGCAAAGCCATCGTTTACTCGGCCGCCGCGGCCGGGACGCTTCCCCATGTCGTACGCCGCGATTTCACCTCATCGAGCCTGGAGTCGCTGACGCCGCCCGGCACGTTTCAGTTTGCGGGCAGCTTCTCCCCCGACGGCTCGGTGCTCTATTTCACGCGCGAGGATCCGCACACGCGCAACGACGTATTGCGCCTCGACCTGCGGACGCGGAAGGTGGAGCCGCTGCTAAACAGCGCCTCGTATGAATCGGATCCTCAGGCATCACCCGACGGAAAGTGGCTCGCCTTTACATTGAACGCCAGCGGAGTAGACGAGGTGTATCTCCAGAGTCTTGTCCGCGGCGACCTGCCGCGCGTGCGCATCTCGACGAATGGCGGCGAAAGCCCACGCTGGCGGCGCGACGGCGGAGAGCTCTTCTACGTGTCGGCGCAGAACGGGATCATGAGCGTCGTTCCACAATCCGCGGGCGAGTGGGGCAACGCGAAGATCAGCGAACTGTTTCGGGCACCGGCCGACACGCTCCGCTTCGCCGCCGCTCCCGACGGCCAGTCATTTCTGTTCGTCGAGGGCTCTCATGGCACGGCGGACTCTCTCTTTCACGTGATTATCGGCTGGCAGTGAGCCGCGAGTGGCACAGACACTTCTGTCTGTGCCACTCGCGCCGAGGTCTTTACTTTGCCGGTGCAGTCGTCGTGGTGCCGCCGCCGAGGAATCCGGAGCGGCTGAGCAGGTGGATGGAGAAGAACGCGAACGACCGCTTCTTCGCCGCCTGCAGGTTCCAGCCGAAGCCGATCATCACCTTGTCGTTGATGAACGACAGCGTCGGCGCCACGCCCAGCTCCACCGTCTCGTTCGGGTCGAAGTCGAGCGCCATCGTCGTCAGGCCGGCGCCGCTGAGAATCTTGATCGCGGACGGCGGCTGTTCGTTGGCCGTGGTCGGCCACTGATTGAACGTCAGCAGCCAGCTCATGGCGGCGGTCGGCTTGAACTTCTCCTGCGAAGACTGCCGGACGAGCGCGAGACTCGCCGCGACCTTGTCGGAGAGGCCGTAGAGCCGGAGGTTGAAGAGATCGGTCCACGTCGTCGACGCCACCTGCTCCTCTCCCGAATAGAAGGCGTATCCAAGTTGCACCGTGTCGCCCGGATTGCGCGGCACCGGGATCGTCTGCAGGTTGAACGACGTGCTGGCGTTCGTCTCGACCGGAATGCGCTTCTGCCCTTCCGGCACCGGCAGATCGGCAACGGCCGTCGCCGTCGTTTCGGCGTGGAAGAACGTGACGATCATCTCGCCGAGCCGTTTCGTGTCGTCGATCAGCTGCGGAATGCCGCCGCCGTCCTCGAGCAACGGCTTGAACGGACTGTTGTCGGCGAGAAGAAGTGTCTTGATGGCCGGCGTGAGGTTCGCGGCGTTGAGGCTCGTCTTCACCTTCGCCACATCCTCGGCGAGCTTCTTGAGCGGCGCGTCGAGCGACAACAATTCGGCGGGGAAGGTGGTAGCGGTCTTGAAGCGGCCGAGGATCTGATTCATCGCCGACACCGGATCGGTGTTCTTCAGCGAATCGGCGAACCCTGAAAGGTTCGTCAGGCTCGTCAGCGTGGCCTTCGCCGACTTCGCCTCCGTGATCAACGCGGTGATGTCGGCGACGAGCTGGTTGTCGGCGGCGTTGTTGGCGACCGCGCTGTCCTTGATCGACTTGAGGAACGCGTCGATCGACTTGCTGTCGATCGCGTTCGCCAGCGTCTTCACCTGCTCGGCGTCATCCTTCACCTTGTCGAGCTGCGCCTGGAACGGCGAGGCGGCGACGTCGCTGCGCAACGCGGTGAGGAAGGCGTCGCCGACGTTCTTCGCTTCGCCCGTTTTCTTCGCCAGCTCTTCCATCTCCTTGAACAGCGTCTCCTGTTGGGCCGGCACTTCGAAGCGGACCTTTTCGTAGCGCGAGACCGGTCCGGGCTTGACCGTGTTGTGACCGGGCAACGGGATGGCCGAGGGCTCGCCGTTGCGCGGAACGATGTGCGCCTGCAGCTCGAGCGAGATGCCGCTGTTCGGCGCGGTGGCGTTGTAGGCGCGCTGCGTGGCGTCGAGCTCGCGGGCGACGAGGTCGCGCAGTTTCGGCCAGTCGTTGCTGCCGAGGCCGAGGACGCCGATGTCCATCCTGGCCCTTCGATCGGCATCCGATGCGGCGACACCTTCGAACTTCAGACGTTCGGCGATCGCCTGCCGCAACGTCTCGCGCATCCTGCTGATCCGGCCGGCCGACGCGCTGCGCGCCGCCCGGAATTCCTGCGCCGTGCCGCTGTGGAACAGGTCGACCACGTGCGACTCTTCGCGCGCCGCCGTATCGATCTCCCCCATCAACTGATTCAGGGTGACGATGCGGTCGACCAGTTGCTTCTGCTGAGGCGTGTAGGTTCCGATCCCCTGCGCGGCGAGAGCCTGCGCCAGCTTGGCCGGATCGATCTGGATGTCGACGCCGCTGTTGATGTCGAGTCCGTGGACGATCACGCCGCCGGAGCTCGGGATGTTGCGTCCGGTGACGGCGCTGGGACCGCTCTCGGGATGCTCGACGTAGATCACCGCTCCCGGAAGGGTGGGAGGCGGTGTCTGCGCGAACGCGGCGCCCGTGAGGGCGATGAGTGCGAGTGCGAGAAGAGCGCGTCTCATGCGTTCTTCTCCTCGAGAGCAAGCGTGTCCTGCCCCACGTCGAACGGCAGCACGTCGGTGTGGTAGCGCTTCACGGGCGCCCGATCGGGCGCCTCATAATCGAGAAGGACCAGCACATCCTCCGGGTCATCGCCGAACCAACGCTCGATGCGCTCGTCGTCCACGACACCCTCTTCGATCGTGAACGTCGCGCGGAAGTCGGGTTCGCCGATGACACGGAGCGCATCGGCGAAATCGGCGGTCCTGCCGATCAGCACCGTCACGAGGTCATTGGCCAGGGCGTCTTCGAGTGGTTGGGTGTCGTCACCATTGCGGAGCTCAAGGAACATGCGTTCTCTCCTTTGTGCTTCGGTTGTCGAATTGGAACGGGTTTGTCTAAGGAGTGACGGAGACGCGCATTTCCCTACCAGCGGCGTGCGCGCCCGCCGTACTCTTTGACCTGATGCTCATCGAATCCGTCGCGCGGTTCCTCGCCGCGAACGCCATCGATCGCCTCGTCGCCGCCGTCTCGGGCGGGCCTGATTCGACCGCGCTGCTGGTCGCGCTGGCGGAGTTGCGCGCGGACGTCGTCGCGGCGCACGTGAACCATCATCTGCGCGGCGACGAATCGGATGGCGACGAGCGCTTTGTGCGCGATCTCTGCGCGCGGCTCGGCGTCGAGCTGCGCGTCGCCGACGGCACGCTCGATCCGGCGTCGATCCGCCGGCACGGCGTGGAGGCGGCGGCGCGCGAGGTGCGCCACGCGCGCCTGCACGAGATCCGCGAGGCCGCCGGCATGCGCTGGATCGCCACCGCGCATCAGCTCGACGATCAGGCCGAGACGATCCTCATGCGCCTGATGACCGGGAGCGGCCTGGCCGGACTGCGGGGTATTCATCCGGTTCGCGACGACGGCGTCGTCCGTCCCCTGCTCGACGTGAGTCGCGCGGAGGTCGAGGAGTTTCTGCACCAGCGGAACATCGTCGCGCGGACAGACAGCTCGAACGCCGATCCGCGATTTCTGCGCAATCGCGTACGGGCCATGCTGCGGGAGATGCAGGTGTCGCGCAATCTCGCCGCCGTCGCGGCCCAGGCCCGCGCGCAGTGGGCGGTCGTCGAGAAGCTGCTCGATGAGTACGAAGTCGAGGAACGCGAGGACGAAACGCGATTCCTCCGCTGGCCCGAGGATGCGTGGCTCAAACAGGCGTTGCTCCTGAGACAGATCCGCCGCCTTGATCCCCATTCGCGCGATGTCTCGGCCGCCGATCTCGAGCGCCTGGCGCAGGCCGGCGGCCGCGTGAGCGTGACGAAGGAGCTCGAGCTGATCGGAGACGTGCTGCGCAAACGAGGACAGCCAGGAGTGTCCGTCCCACACTTCGAAGTCACCATGGCGCCCGGTGAGCAGATCTACATCCCGGAGATCGACACGACCGTCCACCTCCAGCAACCAGCAACCGGCAACCAGCAACGTTTCCAGCTCCCCCGAGGCGCCGCGCCGGACTTCATCGTAAGAAATCGCCGAACCGGCGACCGCTTCCGCCCGCTCGGCATGTCCCGTGATAAAAAGCTGAAGGAATTCCTCATTGATCGTAAAATCGCCGTCGAGGTTCGCGATTCGCTCCCTCTGCTCTGCTGGAACGATCAGATCGTCTGGGTCGGGGGAGTCGAGATCTCGGACGCATTCAAAGTGACGGACCCCGCGGGCGAGCAATACGAAGTGTGGTTGGAAGGTGCCGGTGCGTCAGTCGAAGCAGCCGAAGGTCAAGCGAGTCTTCACCGCTAAGCAGATCGCCAAACGGATCGACGCCATCGGCGAAGCGATCCGCGCCGATGCCGGATCCGGCGAGGTCTTCCTCCTCGGCCTCCTCAAAGGCGCCACCTGCTTCCTCGCCGACCTGATGCGCGCCATCCCCGGCGACGTCGCGTACGGCTACATCGACGTCATCCGCGACATCGCCGACACCGACACCGCCGCCGCGCTGGAGATCGACTTCATCAGCCACACCGAGATCGCCAACCGCGACGTCTACGTGCTGAAGGACGTCGTCTCCACCGGCGTCATCGAGAACTACCTCCTCCTGCAGCTCCGCCAGCATCAGCCCGCCGCCGTCCACCTCGTCGCCCTGCTCGATCGCCCCGACCTCCGCACCGTGGCCCTGGAGACCGACTACCAGATGTTCAAGGTCGGCGACGGCTCGTTCGTCGGCTACGGACTGGAACAGGGCGGGCGGTTCGGCAACCTGCCGTACATCGGGACCGTGTCGTGACGGTCACCCGGAAACATCCCCTCCCCGCCCGCGTAAGCTGAAGGGACCTAAGCGGTCTGTCATCCCGGCGCCAATCCTGAAGAAGGCTTGGCCAACCAACGCAGCGGCGCGTCGCCGCCCGGAATGACAGCCGCGACCGATCCGGTTGCGGTAGTGTACGAGTGGCACGCCGGAAGCATCGACGTGCTGTTTTGGAGGCCAATCGTTGAATTCCACAGTCAAGACCGCGCTTCTCTGGCTGGTCATCATCGTCCTGGTGTTCCTTCTGTGGAACCTTTTCCAGACGACGAAGGGCGCGAGTGAGCAGATCCCCTACAGCGTTTTCATCGATCGGGTGAACGCCGGACAGATCGACAAAATCATTCTCCGCGGCGACGAAGCGCGCGGCGAGACCAGGCCGACCGCGCCCGGCGGCAAGCACGAGTTCCACCTCAACGTCCCGCAGAACTACCCCGCCATGTACGACCTTCTCAAGCAGAAGGGCGTGACGATGGAGTTCGAGCCGCAGCACGACGCGCCGTTCGTCACCGCGCTCATCAGCTGGGCGCCCATCCTCTTCCTCATCGGCCTCTGGATCTTCTTCATGCGCCAGATGCAGGCCGGTGGAAACAAGGCGCTGTCGTTCGGCAAGTCGAAGGCGAAGCTCCTCTCCGGCTCGGCGAAGAAGGTCACGTTCAAGGACGTGGCCGGCGTCGACGAGGCGAAGCTGGAGCTGCACGAGATCATCGAGTTCCTGAAAGAGCCGCAGAAGTTCACGAAGCTCGGCGGCAAGATCCCGAAAGGCGTGCTGCTGATGGGACCGCCGGGAACGGGCAAGACCCTGCTCGCCCGGGCCATCGCCGGCGAAGCGAACGCGCCGTTCTTCTCCATCTCCGGCTCCGACTTCGTCGAGATGTTCGTCGGCGTCGGCGCCTCGCGCGTGCGCGACCTCTTCGAACAGGGGAAGAAGAACGCTCCCTGCATCATCTTCATCGATGAGATCGACGCCGTCGGACGTCACCGCGGCGCAGGCCTCGGCGGCGGACATGACGAGCGCGAACAGACGCTCAATCAGCTCCTCGTGGAGATGGACGGCTTCGAGTCGAACGACGGCGTGATCCTCGTCGCGGCGACGAACCGCCCCGACGTTCTCGATCCCGCTCTCCTCCGCCCCGGCCGTTTCGATCGCCGCGTCGTCGTCGATCTCCCCGACCTCAAGGGCCGCGAGGGAATCCTCCGCGTGCACACCCGCAACATCCCGCTCTCCGACGACGTCGACGCCAGCGTGCTGGCGCGCGGCACACCGGGCTTCAGCGGCGCCGACCTGGCCAACCTGGTCAACGAGGCCGCGCTGAACGCCGCCCGCTACGACAAGAAGAAAGTGCAGATGGTCGACTTCGAGTTCGCCAAGGACAAGGTCCTGATGGGCGTCGAGCGGAAGTCGATGGTGATGAGCGATCGCGAAAAGCGGAACACCGCCTATCACGAGTCGGGTCACACCATCGTCGCGGCGATCATGCCGGCGGCCGATCCGCTGCACAAAGTGACGATCATCCCGCGCGGCCGGGCCCTCGGCCTGACGCAGCAGCTGCCGACCGAGGACAAGTACTCGTACTCCCGGCGCTACCTCGAGGCGATGCTCGCCGTGCTGATGGGCGGCCGGATCGCCGAGGAAGTGTTCCTCAACGAGATCACCACCGGCGCCGGCAACGACATCGAGCGCGCCAGCGGCATGGCGCGGCGGATGGTCTGCGAGTGGGGCATGTCGGAGCTCGGTCCCGTGACGTTCGGGAAGAAGGAAGAGGCGATCTTCCTCGGCCGCGAGTTCGCCCAGCATCAGGACTTCTCGGAAGCGACGGCGGTCGAGATCGACAAGGAAGTGCGCCGCATCCTGGAGAAGGCGTACAAGACCTCGCACGAGATCATCACCAACAACAAGACCGCCCTCGACAAGATCGCGCGCAAGCTCCTCGAGCGCGAGACGCTCGAAGGTTGGGAAGTGAACGAGATCCTCCGCGAGGAGACCGGCATCGACTACATGAAGGCGAAGGAATACGACCCGGAGGAAGCAAGCCCCGGCGAGAAGATGACCATCGCCCCGGGATCCGGCCCGTCGACCGACGTGCCGACTCCGGTCGGCCAACCGCCCGCGTCCACACCACCCGACCGCAACGCGTGATCGCGCAAAAGGGCCGGCTGACCGCCGGCCCTTTTCATTTTCGGTGGTAGGGAAAATCCCCCTTCTGTCCCTCCCTACGCTGACGGATGCGGAAGGCGCAGAAGAAGTTGCTGGCGCGACTCAGGCGACCACGCCTCGACGACGCAACCGCGTTCGTTCTCCTCTGGACGTATTTCGACAGCGTCGGTCTGAGCGACGTCGAGAGCAGCTTCATCGGGCGAAGTCTCTTCCCCCAGAAGATCGATCCGTTTCCGCTGCGAACCGACGACGCCGGCTACGACCCGGCCGCCGGATTGGCGGAGCTCGAAAGTGCGCTCGACGCCTCGCAATTCGACCAGAAGGTCGCCGCGTGGCTGAAGGGACTCGACGCGCTGCTCGTTCGGCAGAAGGGAACGTTCGAACACTGCGCGATCCTCGGCTTCGATCGAAAACGTTATCGCGTCCGTCAGAGGAACCAGTACATCGCATCGCGATTCGCGCAGCGCGAGCGGGAGATCGAAGGGAGTCAGAAGCAGAGCCTTTCGCTCACCGCCTACTGCCGGAACTTCTGCGCCGTCCCGGCAGAGCTGATCCGAGGGTTCAGGATCCGATCCCTCGGTCCGACGCAGTGGGGCGATCGATCCGTCGACGACAGGCTGCGCGTCGCCGCGAAAGAGAGTCTCCGGTTTCTCTGCTGGCCTCTCCGTTCGAAGCTCATCAAGCATCGCGATCGAGCGGAGACCAGGCCGGGCGACAACGATCACTGGCTCGTTCGGCTCACCGTGGATACCGAAGGCGGCGCCGAAGCGCACCGCAGGGAGCTCGCACGCGCCGTCGAAGCAGCGGCACGCGAACGGGCAGCCATTCTCGTACTGCCCGAGCTCTCGACCGCGACGAAAGACGTCGAGTTCCTCAGGTCGATCCTGACCGGGCGGCAATATCCGATCCTCACCATCGCCGGGATCGAGCATCGTCGTAGAGGAAAAAGCTACGTCAACGAGGCGGTCCTCCTCGGGCCGCACGGCAAGCTGCTCCACACTCATCGGAAGCTGACCCGCTACAAGGTTCGCAACGCGATCGAGCGGACTTTGACCGGGAAAACGCTGACCGTGCTCGAGTCGGTCATCGGCAACATCTGTCCGCTGATCTGCCTCGATCTGTTCCACCCTGAGATCTCGGCTCTGGTCAGGTCATCGCACGCCAACATTCTTCTGACACCCTCACTCAGTCCCACGACGACCGCACATCAGAACGCCGCGAAGAACTACCTCAACACCAATCTCGCCACCACGCTCGTCTCGAACCGCTGCTTCAAATCGCGGGAGCGGAAGGAGAAGACGACCTTTGCGCTGCTGCCCGGAAAGGACGACGCAAACAACACCATCTGGAGGCATTTCGAGCTGACGGCCGACTACCTTCTCGTGGTCGTGGAGTAACCTTGCAGTTCAACAATCGTTCAACTATCATCGCTATGGCGATTCAACAAACATTCAACAATCCCGGCGAAATCGAGGCTCACGATGGCGCGCATCAATCCGAACGTTTCCCGCTTTCACTACCTCAACTCGGAAGAGCTCGGACCGATCCTCGATGACGCGATGGCCGACACGCGCGACGAGTCCCGCAACAGCTGGGTGGCGCTGTTCCGGAATCGCGCGCTCGACCGCATTCGTCAGGGCAGCTCGGACGAGTTGCTGAATGAGGCGCGCATCCTGAGCGACCGGCTCTACTCCCCGGCCGGCCATAAGCTGCGGCGCGAACATCCGGGGTACTTCGCGCGACTCGACACGATCGCGGAGATGCTGAAGACCGCCGGCGAACGAACCGACACGGCGTTCGTGCAAGCCGTCCTCGCCAGCCACAAGAAATACGCGAACCGGATTCTCGAAATGCTCGCCAGGGCAGCCGGCGGCGTCCCCCGCACCGAGATCAGGGACGAGTTGCGAACCATCGAGTCGAAGCTCTCGGAATCGCACCTCACCCACATCCTCGCCGACCTGGACAACGCCGGCGTGATCACCCGCGTCCGCCGGCCGAAAACGAAGGAAGTCCGCATCACGCTCGACGCGGCCGGACGCGACCTCGTGGAAAAGCAGCTGCGGCCGGAGTGGTTCGTCAAGTCGACGCAGCTGGTTCGTCATGTCGCGCGCGGCGGAGACGCTCCATCCGAGGGGCAAGTCACCGAGCTGTTGCGAAAGGCGAATGCCCCCTCGGAGTTGGTCGTCACGCTCGTTCAGGAACTGCTGGCCACCCTCACCGACACGGCGAGCGCTTTCGAACGCCGCACTGGCTGAGCGCTAAAGGCGGGGGACGTATTAGATTGCGCACATGCGATTGATCGCCCTCCTCCTCCTCACCCTCTCCGCGAACGCCCTCGACTTCCCCACCTTCATGACCGGCTCCTGGCGCATGACGATGCAGAACGGCTCCGTCGTGGAGGAGCACTGGACGACCGCCGGCGGCGGGCTGATGCTCGGCATGGGGCGCAGCGTGCCGAAGCAGGGGAACGCCGACTTCGAGTTCCTGCGCATCGAGAACCGCGACGGCAAGCTCACCTATCTGGCCATGCCGTTCGCGAAGCCGGCCACGCCGTTCCCGCTAAAATCGCTCACCGACTCGCGCGTGGTCTTCGAGAACCTCGAGCACGACTTTCCGCAGCGCATCATCTACTGGCGTGACGGCGAGCGCCTCTGCGCGCGCGTCGAAGGGAAAGACGGCAAGGGCGACGAGTGGTGCTGGACAAAGTACTGATGCGCAAACGGGTTTACGTCGCCTACACCGGTGGCACGATCGGCATGAAGCGCACCCGGAACGGCTACCAGCCGCATTCCGGATATCTGCAGGAGCAGATGGACGCGATTCCGGAGCTGCATCACGCCAGCATGCCGTCCTACACCATCCACGAGTACGACCCGCTGCTCGACTCGTCGAACATGACGCCGACGCAGTGGGTCGAGATCGCGCGCGACCTGGCGGCGAACTACGAGCGCTACGACGGCTTCGTCGTCGTCCACGGCACCGACACCATGGCCTACACCGCCTCGGCGCTGCCGTTCATGCTGCATGGGCTCGGCAAGCCGGTGGTCATCACCGGATCGCAGATCCCGCTCTGCGAGATCCGCAACGACGCGCGCGAAAATCTCATCACCTCGCTGATGATCGCCGCCGGCTACGCCATCCCCGAGGTCTGCCTCTACTTCGGCGGCAAGCTGCTGCGCGGATGCCGCGCGGTGAAGGTGAGCGCCTCCGGATTCGCCGCCTTCGATTCGCCGAACTTCCCTCCCCTCGGCACGGTCGGCATCGACATCGACATCGACTGGGAGCTCGTCCGCAAGCCGAAGCGGACGAAGAAGCTCAGCGTGCAGGAGCTCGGCGCGCCGGTGGTCAGCGCGCTGCGGCTCTTCCCCGGCATCTCGCCGGAGCTCGTGCGCAACGTGCTCCGTCCGCCGCTGCAGGGGCTGGTGCTCGAGGCATACGGCGTCGGCAACGGACCCGATCAGGACGGCGCGTTCATCGACGCGCTGCGCGAAGCGACGAAGCGCGGCGTGGTGATCGTCGATTGCACGCAGTGCCTGGAAGGGAAAGTCGATCTCGCCGAGTACGCGGCCGGCTCCGCGCTCGCCCGCGCGGGAGTCATCAGCGGATCGGACATGAGCGCCGAGGCCGCGCTGGCGAAGTTGTACTACCTCTTCAGCCGCGGCGATTCGCCGGAGAAGGTGAAGAAGGAGATGCAACGCGATTTGTGCGGCGAGCTGACGACAGACTCGTGAGTACAATGCATGGATGCGACGTACTTCGTGCCTGCTCGTCGTCTGTCTGTCCATCGCTCTCCACATCAACGCTCAACCGCAATGCACCGGCGCCACCCAGGAAGCGCCGTTCAAGCCGCCGCACACGATCAGCCGCGATCACCTCGGCGCTTACGAAACCGAGATCCTCACCTGGCTTCAGGGAAACGAGTACGCGAAGCTCGGCTGGTGCGTCGACAAAGGCGTCCGCGACACCGGGCCGTGGATCAACGGCACTTACTTCGGCACGCACAAAGCCGTCCGCATCTACTACTCCCCCGGCGTGATGACCTGGCTCACCGGCGGACGGACCGGCACGATCCCCGACGGCGCGATGATCATCAAGGAACAGTGGAACGGCCCCGCGGCGCGCTACGAGAACGAGGCGCTGCCGGCCGTCACCGACTGGACCATCATGATCAAGGACGCGAAGGGCGCGATCGACGGCTGGTTCTGGGCCGAGCTGTGGAAGGACATGCCGATCGATTCGCCCGGCAGCAACCTGCAATATCCGAACGCCGGCTTCGGCATCTACTGCACGCGTTGCCACGCGTCGGCGGAAAAAGAGCACACCTTCTCCGCGCTGAACAACGTCGCCGGCTTTCCCGGCTTTCCCCTCACCTTCCGTGTCGACGACACCTGGCGCACGCCGCCTCCGCCGTTGAAGCGGGCCCGCAAGAAGACCTACAACATCCACGCGCCAGTGGAGGAAGAGCCGGAAGAAACGGCCGCGCCGCCGGCCAGTGAAGCCGTGAGCATGCCGGCCGAGACGTACGACAACGTCGTCGCCGCCGCGCACGGCCCGGAGATGTTCCTCACCTCGAATCAATGTCAGGGCTGCCATAGCGCGGCGACCTATCCCTTCGGTCCGACGATGTTCCGTCCCACCTCGCCGCTCACCGTCAGTCCCGTGACCGGCATCAATTTTTCCGAGTACACCGAGTGGCGCTGGTCGCCGATGGGACTGGCCGGACGCGATCCGATTTTCTATGCGCAGCTGGAGAGCGAGCTCGCGTTCGCCGACACGCGGCCGAATCCGAAGGAGGCGCGGCGGACGATCCTCAACACCTGCTTCCGCTGCCACGGCGTGATGGGCCTCCGGCAGATGCAGATCGATCACCCCGATCGCGATTACCGCCCCGACATTCCGATGATCACCTCCGGCCCCGACGCGAAGTACGGCGCGCTATCGCGCGACGGCATCAGCTGCATGGCCTGCCATCACATGGTGGAGACGAAGACGCCGCCGGGACACGAGCCGCTGAAGTACTTCCTCGAGCATTCGATCACCGGCCTCTTCGAGACCGGCAAGCCCGACGAGTTGAACGGACCGTTCAAGGATGACGAGATCGTCACGCTGCCGATGAAGAACGCGCTCGGCGTCACGCCGAAGCACGACGCGTACATGAAGAGCTCGCGCATGTGCGGCAGCTGCCACACGATCAACCTCCCGATCATGGACGGAACCGGCCATTCGATCGAGCAGGCGACGTATCTCGAATGGCTGAACAGCGATTACCAGGACGAATTCGGCAAGCCGTCGGCGAGCGCGCAGAGCTGCCAGCAGTGCCACATGCCGGGCAAATACGACAACCCCGAGGCGAAGATCAAGGTCGATCCGATCCAGACGCGGATCGCCATCGTGGAGGACGACTCCTTCCCCGCCGCCGATCATCGCGCGCCGACGCCCGACATCCATGTCCGTTTCCGCACGAAGGACTACGCGCGCCACGAGTTCCTCGGCATGAACGCGTTCGTGCTCGAGATGTTCAAGCAGTTCAACCTGCTCCTCGGCGTCCGTCTCGGCGATTACATGACCGGCAACAGCGACTCGCTGCAGGTGGTGCAGGACAACCTGGTGCGCCAGGCGAAGACGTCGTCGGCGAGCATTGCCGTCCGCCGCAAGGATGAGAAAAACACGGTCGTCGCCGAGGTGGAGGTGAAGAATCTCGCCGGCCACCGCTTCCCGAGCGGCGTCGGCTTCCGCCGCCTCTTCATCGAGCTCACCGCGAAAAACGGCGACAACGTGATCTGGGCCTCGGGATTGACGAACTCCGACGGCGTGATCATCGATCGCGCCACCGGCAAGCCGCTGCCGACCGAATTCTTCGACGGCGGCAAGTACCAGAAGCACCATCAGCTGATCACGTCCGAGGATGACGTGCAGATCTACGAAGAGCTGACGCTCGACGCCGACAACAAGTTCACGACGAGCTTCGTTCGCCGCGATCACGAGCTGAAGGACAACCGCCTGCTGCCGCTCGGCTGGAAGCCCGACGGGCCGCAGCCTGGAGTCATGCCGAAGTTCTTCCTCGACGCCACGCATCCGAAGGGCGACGCGGAGAAAGACCCCGATTACAAGAACGGCAAGGGTATCGACACGCTCACCTATCGCATCGCGCTGCCGGCAGGCATCGATCCGGCGAACGTGAAAATCTCTGCCACGCTCTGGTCGCAGACCATTCCACCGTACTTCCTTCGCGACCGCTTCGCCGGCGCCAACGGCGACGGAACGAAGCGGCTGAAGTTCATCACGTCGACCATCAATCTGGACGCGACGAACTTGAAGAACTGGAAGCTCTTCGTGGCCAGCGCGAGCAATTAAAACGGCGCGCGGCATGCACTGATCGAGTGCGTGCCGCGCATCCTGCTCGCGATTCTGATCTTCAGCACGCTCCCGCTTTACGCCGACACCGCGGAAGACGACAGCATCGCCGCGCAGCTGCATGCGCACGGCACCCGCGTCGAGCAGCCGCGCGCGATTCTCTGGTACCGCGCGGCAGACATGCCGGCGGGCACGGCGAAAGAATTCGCGGAGCGGCTCTCCAGCGGCGTCGACGAGATCGAGGCGGTCCTCGGCAGAAAGTACGCGCGAGCGAAGATCGAAT
>Ga0207687_10001299_pt1 | contig 17041 bp, 13 predicted proteins | sample KBSM54metaG_FD_184399 | JGI IMG/M metagenome (GOLD analysis project Ga0207687, IMG submission 184399) | Miscanthus rhizosphere microbial communities from Kellogg Biological Station, Michigan, USA - KBS M5-4 metaG (SPAdes) (version 2) | ecosystem: Host-associated > Plants > Roots > Rhizosphere >...
TCAAATCTGGGGCAACGGCATGGAGTACGAGAATCCGCTGGTGGTGACGCTGGATAACAAGATCGTCTATCAAACGGTGGTTGGCGGCGAAGAAGACAACAAGCTGTACGATCAGGTGCAGAACGGGGCGATCGATAAGCTAAATGCCCGCCTGAAAAACATCAAGTTCCAGGCAACGGCCGGACCGCACAAGATCGGCGTCACTTTCCGGCGCCAGAGTTTCGCGGAGTCCGACGATCAGCTGCAGATCTCCACGCCGGGAGGCGGGCAGGATCGCTCCTATCGTGTAAGCTCGTTCCAGCTTCTGGGCCCCTTCGATGTGAAGGGTCTCAGCTCCACGCCCAGCCGGGAGCGGGTCCTCATCTGTGACCCGGCAAAAGACAAAACCAAGACGCCGGAAGCATGCGCCAAGGAAATTTTCTCAACGCTGGCGAAGCGGGCGTATCGCCGTCCGGTTACGAATGACGACATCGCGGAACTGATGCAGTATTACGCCGATGGCGTGAAGCAGGGCGGTTTCGAGGGGGGCATTCGCGAGGGGATCACGGGCACGCTGGCGAGCCCGTTCTTCCTGTACCGCGGCGAGCGCGTCCCCGCAGGGTTGAAGGCGGGCGAGAAGTACGCGATTACGGATCTTGAACTCGCTTCGAAACTTTCGTTCTTCCTGTGGAATTCCATTCCGGACGACGAGCTGCTGGACCTGGCCGCCAAGAACAAACTGAGCGAGTCGGCGACGCTCGACAAGCAGGTGGTGCGCATGCTGGCCGATCCGCGATCGAAGACGCTGGCGGGCAATTTCGTGTTTCAGTGGCTCGACATGACGCGGCTGGACGCGGTGGTTCCGGACAACGACGTCTTCCCGTATGCCTCGGGCCGTATGGATCCGCGTAACGATTTCCGGACCGAGCTCACATTGTTCTCCGACAGCATTTTCCGTGAAGACCGCAATGTGGTGGATTTGCTGCGCGCGAGCCACACCTACTTGAATGAGCGCGTCGCGCTGCAGTACGGCATTACCGACGTGAAAGGCGATCAGTTCCGCCGGGTGGAGCTGAAAGACTCGGTGCGATGGGGCTTGATGGGCAAAGGCGCCATCCTGATGGCGGCTGCTTATCCGAACCGCACATCTCCGGTGCTGCGTGGAAAATTCATTCTGGCCAACATTCTGGGAGTTCCACCGGCCAACCCGCCCCCCAACGTGCCCACCTTGAATGACAAGGACATCGGCACGACCAAAGCGCTCACGGTCCGCGAGATGATGGCCAAGCACCGCGCCAGCCCGAGTTGCTCGTCATGCCACGCGGTGATGGATCCGCTGGGGTTTGCGCTGGAAAACTTCGACGCCACGGGAATGTGGCGGGAAAAGGACCGTTTCGCCGGCGTGGGCATCGATTCCGCCGGTGAGCTGCCCGACGGCACGAAGATCAACGGACCGGACGACCTGCGCAAGGCGCTGCTGCGGCGGCCCGAGCAATTCGTGCAGGCGTTTACGGAAAACCTGTTGACGTACGCGATGGGCCGCACGCGCGAGTATTACGACATGCCGATGGTCCGCAAGATTGTGCGGGACACGGCAGCCAAGGATTACAAGGTTTCGGCCATCGTTCAGGCGGTGGTCAAGAGCGAACAGTTTAAGATGCGCCGCGTGCCGCAACCGGTGCTGAGTGCAAGTAAATAAGTAGAGGAGACGAGACACCATGTTCTTATCCAAGAAGCACATTTCACGCCGTACAGCATTGCAGGGCGTGGGAGCCACCCTGGGATTGCCGCTGCTGGAAGCCATGATTCCCGCCTCCACTGCATGGGCGGACACACCCGCCGGGAAGACGCCGAAGCGCTTCGCGTTTATCGGATTCCCGCACGGCGCGATCATGGATAGCTGGTCGCCCAAGGAAACCGGCACGAGTTTTACCATTTCGCCGATCCTGAAGCCTCTGGAGCCTTTCCAGAAGCACATGACCATCGTCTCCGGATTGCGTAACAAGCCGGCGGAAACGCCCGAGCCCCACGCCTACATCGAGCAAGGCTGGCTGACCTGCGTGAAGCCCTGGGACTTCGGCAAGACCGATCCGAACTCCGGCGTCAGCTGCGACCAGTTGGCGGTCCGGTACGTCGGACAGGACACGCGTCTTCCATCGCTTGAACTCACGGCGGCGCAGGGTAGCGCTCGTCTCGCATGGCGCACGCCGACCCAGTCCTTGCCGCAGGAAGGCAACCCGCGCTCGGTCTTCCAGAAGCTGTTCGGACAGGGCGACACCGATCAGGAACGGGCCCAGATCCTGGCGGAGACCGGCAGCATCCTGGATCGCGTGAAGGAACAAGCGCAGCGTCTGCAGGCCAGCCTTGGCGTGAAGGACCGCATCGTGGTCAGCGACTATCTCGATTCGGTTCGCGAGATTGAGCGCCGCGTGAAGATGGCTTCCATGCCGGACGAACGCGCGCTTACCATTCCGGACGCGCCGATCGGCACGCCGAACGACATCACCGAGTATTTCAAGCTGATGTTCGACCTGATGGCCCTGGCGTTTCAGGCCGACATCACGCGTGTGGTCACCTTCTCCATGGATCGCGAAGCCAGCATGCGGACCTATACCAACCTGGGCATCGCCGAGGGGTTCCATCCGCTGTCGCATCACGGTAACAATCCGCAGAAGATGGACAAGCTGATTCAGATTCAGCGGTACCACGCGGAAGTGTTTGCGGGATTCATCAAGAAGATCGAGGCCGCCAAAGAAGGCGACGGCACGGTGCTGGATCATTCGACGATTCTGTTTGGCAGCGACATGAGCAACAGCGACCGGCATAACAACGATCCGCTACCGTCGGTGATCCTGGGACACGCAAACGGAAAGATCAAAGGCGGCCAGCACGTGAAGTATCCGCAGGATTCGCGGCACGCCGACCTGCTGCTTACGCTGCTGCAGCGCAATGAGATTCCGGTGAAATCCATCGGCGACAGCGGCAACGGTCTCGCGGAGGTCTAAGTGCGCAAGTTTATTGGTGCAGTAGCAGTCCTCCTGGCTGTCACATGGATGATGGTGGCAGCCGATTCGACGAGCGCAACGCTGCTGGACGCGGCGGAATCGGGCGACCACGCGGCCGCGATGCGCCTGCTGAGCGCCAAGGGCGCGAACGTAAATGCGACCGCTGCGGATGGCGCCACCGCGATCATGTACGCGGCGGCCAACGACGATCTCGAACTGGTACGCGCGTTGATCAAAGCCGGGGCGAACGTGAAGCTGAAGAGCCAGCTGGGCACATCGGCTCTCACGGAAGCCTCCATCATCGGGTCCGCGCCGATCGTCGAAGCTCTGCTCAAAGCGGGCGCCGATCCCAATTTCAGAAATCAAGACGGCGAGACTCCGCTGATGGCGGCAGCGCGCAGCGGCAAGGTGGACGCGGCCAAGGCGCTTCTTGCAGCGGGCGCCGACATCAACGCGAAGGAAAACTGGGGCGGACAAAGCGCGATCATGTGGGCCGCCGCGCAAGGCCAGGCCGACATGGTGAAGTTCCTCGCATCGAAGGACGCGAGATTGAACGAGCACGGCAAGGTCAACCAGTGGGAGCGCAAGATCATCCAGGAGCCCCGGCCGAAGGACATGAACAAGGGCGGTTTTACGCCGCTGCTCTATGCCGCGCGTGAAGGCTGCGTAGCGTGCGTTCAGAACCTGCTGGCGGCCGGCGCCGATTCCGATTCCGAAGATCCGGACCGCGAGACGCCGCTGCTTCTCGCGCTGGAGAACCTGCATTTCGATACCGCCGCCGTGCTGATTAAAGGCGGCGCGGATCTTGACAAGTGGGACCTGTTCGGCCGCTCGCCGGTTTACATGGCGGCGGACGTCAGCACGCTGCCGATGAAAGGGAACGGCGGAGTAGCCGTCATTCCCAGTGCGGACAAGCTCACGGCTGTCGATGTCGGGCGCATGATGCTCGAGAAAGGCGCGAATCCCAACATTCAATTGAAGCGGCGTCCGCCGTATCGGGATGTTCCGCAGGATCGCGGGGGCGACGGCATGCTGGCCCAGGGCGCCACGCCATTATTGCGCGCGGCGCGCGGCGGCGACGATAAGTTCGTCGCCCTGCTGCTGGAATACAAAGCGTTGGTCGACTTGCCGAGCAAGGAGAATATCACGCCGTTGATGGCAGCAGCGGGCGTCGACTACGGCGCACGCGTCACGCGTGGACGGAATCGTACCGACGAGGGCGTGCTGGCGACAATGGATCTGCTCATCAAAGCGGGCGCTAATATTAACGCCCATTCCGTGGCGGACCGCGCTGCCGGAGGCGGCCGTGGCGGTGGAGGCAGAGGCGGGGCTGGTGCTCCTGCCGTGGTTACGCCTGCCGCGCCTGGATCGCCGAATTACAGCGCCTCGGCCAACATCGCACTGGCTTTCCGCCGCGGCAGTCAAATGCCCAGTGCGAACGCCGTGCCGAACCAGACTGCTCTGCATGGCGCGGCCGAACACGGCTTCGATAAGTTCATCGAATTCCTGGTCGCCCACGGCGCAGACCTGAACGCCAAAGACGCCAACGGCCGAACGCCGCTGGACGTCGCCCGCGGCGCTGGAGGGAATCGCGGCGGTGCGGATGCGTTCCCGAAGACCGTGGCGCTGCTGGAATCCTTGATGAAAGCCAAGGGAATTCCGGTAGCTGCGGTTCCGGGCCAGCAGTAACAGCAAATCGCGAACTACTGAATCTTGGTGAAGGTCTCCGGACCTCCGCCGCCCTTAGCTTTGCCGCCGCCAGCGCCACCAGGACCCTTGGCGCCACCAGGGCCGCCGGGACCCTTGCCGCCTCCGAAGCCGCCGCCATTGCCAGCCGAGACCATCTGGCGTAACGCGGCGTAGGTTTTGCCGTCTTCCGCCATGGTCCATTCATCGTGCCACTGCATCCCGGTCGGCATGGTCGTTTCGACAACCAGTTTGTTGCCTTCCATTTTGCCGGTAGCCTTCGAGTCCTTCCAGACGCCTTCGGTCATGGTGATTTCCTGTCCCTTGGTGGGATATTGACGCAGGATCACCGAACCGTTGGTTTGCGTCTCCTCCATGAACACGATGCCGTCTTTAAAGGTCAGCTTGCGCACCTGCCCGCCGTCGCCCTTCCAGGTGCCGTTGAATTTCGATGCGTCCTGCGCCAGCAAGAATGCAGTCACGCCCAGCGCGAGCATTGTCATGAACATTGCTTTTTTCAAGGGTGTAGCTCCTTTCAACACAAAGCTTGGGTTAATTTAGCCGGGATGTTGCGCATTCCTCGGCTACTTTGAGAAAGTTCAGGGCCTTCGCGTTGCCTACGATGTACGGATTCGAGCTGCCGGACGCGCGTTTGGCCAGAGCCGGCAGGTTGATTTTGGAGCGGTCCCAATCGGTGTGGTTGGCAAGAATGATATCCGCTCCGGCCTGCTTCACGATGCCACTGAACCGCTGCGCCGATTTGATGTACGTCTGAACGGATTCCCGCTCTGTGTTGAGCCCCACCCCGCCCCAGAGAGCCGCAAGGTGCGGCGTCCCGTTGTCCTTGACGGGAAACACAACAGAGAGCGTGCCGGGTGTGTGACCCGGCGTGATATAGATGGTCAAGGTAGTGTCGCCGAGCGTGAGCTTCTGGCCATCGGCGGCCTCGACATCCCGCTTCGGTTTCGTGCCGTTGGTTCTCTTGTCCAAAACATCCCAATCCGCAGGCGACATAATCACGCGGGTGCCGTAGTGCTCCTGCAGGAATCGAGCGCCGCCGTCGTGATCGGGGTGAGGATGCGTGACGATGGCGTACTTGATGTTCGCCGGGTCCAGGCCCAACTTCTTCATTCCACCGGCGACCTCCTCTTCGACGGAATAGTCAAAGATGGTGTCGAGGACGATGATGCCTTCCGACGTCGTGATGGCCCACACCGCGTACTCGGACTGGCCAAAAAAGTACAGGTTGTCGAATACCTTGACCGGTTCGGCGTACCACGTCGATCGCTCGGGAGGTCCCGGCTGCCTGGGTGCGCCGCCGCGTCCTCCGCCCTGACCGCGACCTTGCGCAGCCGGGGCACCCGGGACTGGGCGTTGCCCTCCGGGACCAGGTCCGTAGCATTGAAAGTTGAACAGGTTCTGAAAATCTTCGCCCGCGGCGGCTTTCGCGGCGGCGAGGTGTGCCTCGGCTTCGGGACTCTGCGCCGCTGAAGTTAAGACGGCCAGGAGCAAGACCGGCAGGATCCGCATAGTTTTATTTCGACGCGGCGACACCGGCTTGCGCGGTGCGGCCGTCCTGATCGCTGCTGCCTCCGGAAGCGCCGACGGCCCCGATGAGTTTGCCGTCCACGATGATGGGGATGCCGCCTTCGACCGGGACCGCACCGGTCAAGCGGAGGATACGGAGACCTTCGCCGCCTCCGGCCACGATGTCCTGGAAAGCTTTGGTCGGGCGGCGGAAGAGCGCGGCCGATTTGGCTTTTTCGATGGAGACATCGACGCTGCCTAACTGCGTGTCCGGCATTCTTTCGAAGTAGACAAGGTATCCTCCGGTGTCGACGACGGCCACCGCCATCGCCCAATTGTTCTTGCGGGCTTCCGCAATCGCGGCGGCCGCGACCTTCTTCGCGGCATCGGAGGAAATGGACGCGCCGTAGGGAACATTGGGAGGCGCCTGGCCGAAGGCGGCAACGGCGAGCGCTAAAGCGGCTAAGGTTCGTTGGAGAGGCATGGGTACATTATCTGCCAAGTGGTAACGAACAAGGGAATGCGCCTAGTGTCCGGATAGAACCGGTGCGGAAACCTCAGCCAGACTCGCGTCCAATGTGCGGATGAAGGTATCCACGTCGCTGGCGCTGATGTTCAACGGGGGAGAAATTCGGATGACGTTGCCGTTCAATCCTCCTCGTCCGATCAGGAGGCGATTTTCGCGCGCGGCTTCCATCAGCCGCAGCGTTTCGGCTGTGGCGGGCGTCTTGGACGTACGGTCCTGCACCAATTCGATCGCTTGCATGAGACCCATGCCCCGGACGTCGCCGATCAAGGGATACTTCGTTTGCAAATCCTCAAGACCCGACCGCAAGTGAGCGCCGACGACGGCGGCATTGCCCGCCAGATTCTCCTCTTCGATCAGGTCGATGACGGCCTTCGCGGCGGCGGTTGGAATCGGACCGCCGCCGAACGTGGAGATGCTGAGTTTCCTGACGCTATCGGCAACTTCGGGGCGCGCGGCGGTGAGGCCGATGGGGAATCCGTTGGCCAAACCCTTGGCGCTGGTGACGATGTCGGGGGTGACGTCCCATTGATCGATACCCCACCAGCGGTTGCCAGTGCGGCCCCAGCCGGTCTGCACTTCGTCGCTGATGAAGACCCCGCCGTACTCGCGCACGATCTTCGAGACAATCTTGAAATATTCCTTGGGCGGCGTGATGAAGCCGCCGACTCCCTGGATCGGCTCGGCGATCATGCCGGCGATCTGTCCGGTGGTGGTGGTGCGGATCAGTTCGTTTACGTCCTGCGCACAGCGCACTTCGCAATCGGGATATTTCAACCCGAAGGGGCAGCGATAGCAGTAGGCATTGTGCGCGAACGTGATTCCGGTCTGCACCGGCGGCCCCACTTTCCAGGCTGCCTGACCGGTGACGCCCATCGCCAGCGACGATCGGCCGTGGTAGGAATGCCGCAGCGCGATGATGTCGGAAGATCCGGTGAAGCAGCGTGCGGCCAGGATCGCCATTTCGTTCGCTTCGGTGCCACTACTGGTGAAGAACGATTTCCAGCCGGCGCCGGGGGCCAGGGTCGAGATCTTACGCGCCAGTGCGGCCTGCGGCTCGGTGGGAAATACCGTGGATACGTGCTGGAGCTTGTCGACCTGCGCGTGAACGGCGCGATTCACCTTTTCGTTGCAATGACCGACGCTCACGGTAAGAATGCCGCCGAAGAAATCCAGATACTGGTTGCCGTCGGCATCCCAAACATACTGATCCTTGGCCTTGGTGAGGACCAGGGGCTCGCGGAAATAATGGAAGACGGCCGGAAACAGGCACTCCTGGTTCGCCAGAAGGATTTCGTGTTTGGTCACAGGGACCTCCGCATTTCTTCAGTATGTCGCAAATGCGCACTGTGCGATAATTTCGCCAAGCAAGCATGGCCGCCGATCGCGATCCCGGGCTGTATAACGAAGACCTCGCTCCGGTCCCGCTGGCCAAGCGCACCTGGGGTTTATATAACTACGTATCGTTGTGGGTCGCAATGAGTGTGTGCATCCCCACGTACATGCTGGCGTCCGGCCTGATCGCGGGAGGAATGAACTGGTGGCAGGCGGTCGGGACGATCCTTCTTGGAAATCTGATCGTTCTGGTTCCGATGCTGCTTAACGCGCATGCCGGCACGAAATACGGCATCCCGTTTCCAGTGTTGGTGCGGGCGTCGTTCGGCGTCCGCGGCGCGAATATTCCGGCCGTTCTAAGAGCCCTGGTAGCCTGCGGATGGTTCGGAATCCAGACCTGGATCGGCGGGCAAGCCATCCACTCCATGCTCCAGATTCTATGGCCCGCGGCGTCGGACCCGAGCGTCGTCTGGATTTGTTTCGGGGCATTTTGGCTGCTGAACATCTTCGTGATCTGGAAGGGAATCGACACCATCAAGTTCCTGGAGGGGATCGGCGCGCCCTTCATGCTGGGCGTCGGGCTCCTGATGCTGTGGTGGATCACCAGTAAAGCGGGCGGTTTCGGCCCCGTGCTGAGCGCCCCCAGCAAATTCCAGGACGCCGGTTCGTTTTTCAAGTTCTTCATTCCGTCGCTGACTGCGATGGTAGGCTTTTGGGCAACGGTGGCTTTGAATATTCCGGATTTCACGCGCTATGCGCGAAGCCAGCGCGACCAGGCGCTAGGCCAGACCCTCGGACTGCCGGCGGCGATGACCTTGTATTCCTTCATTGGCGTGGCGGTCACGTCGGCGTCGGTGGTGCTGTTCGGAGAGGCGATTTGGGATCCGGTTGCTCTGATAGGCCGCTTTCACCAGCCGCTGGTCGCCTTGATTGCGCTGGTTGCGATTCTCATCGCGACGCTCAATACGAACGTGGCCGCCAACGTGGTATCGCCCTCAAACGATTTTTCCAATCTGAATCCGCGCCTGATTTCGTTCCGAACGGGAGGATTCATTACGGGGATCGTGGGCGTGCTGATGATGCCGTGGAGGCTGCTGAGCGATTACAGCGCCTATATTTTCGGCTGGTTGGTCGGGTATTCCGGCTTACTCGGCCCGATCGCCGGAGTCATGATCGCGGATTATTTCATCGTGCGCGGCCGATCGCTCAATGTAGATGATCTTTACCGGCGTGGCGGCGCATATGAATACTCCAAGGGTGTCAATCCTCGTGCGCTGGTGAGTCTGGGGTTGGGAGTGGTGGTGGCGCTGTTGGGCCTCGCGATCCCATCACTGCGCTGGCTGTACGATTACGCGTGGTTCGTGGGTTTCGCCGTGTCGGCCGTGTCGTATGTGGCGCTGATGTCCGGAGTACACGCAGTAGCTCTCTCCGCGGAGGCGGTAGAACGTGGCCGAAGTTAAGGGTCTGGCGAGCGACAAGCTTGCAAAGGGCTTAGGTGAGCAGTTTCCGCCGCTGACTTCGCATGAGGCGTTGGTGGAAGCCAACCGATGCCTTTTCTGCTACGACGCTCCGTGCACGCACGCGTGTCCGACGCACATCGACATTCCCAGGTTCATCAAGAAGATTTCGACGGACAACCTGGCGGGATCTGCCCGCACTATCTTGGAAGCCAATCTTCTAGGAGCGACATGCGCCCGCGTGTGTCCGGTTCAGGAATTGTGCGAGGGCGCCTGTGTGCTCGGCTCTGAGCACAAGCCCATCATGATCGGGCGGCTGCAGCGCTATGCCATGGATCACGCGAACAACCATTCCGCAAGCATCATCACCAAAGCCGCGGCCAGCGGAAGAAGCGTCGCGGTCGTTGGCTCGGGTCCTGCCGGACTTTCCTGCGCCGGCGAGCTAGCCCGCCGCGGGCACAGCGTAACGGTGTTCGAGAAACGTCCGCTTGCCGGGGGATTGTCGACGTACGGAATCATCGCGCTCCGCGAGCCGATGGAGGCGTCACTGGAAGAAGTCCGCATGATTGAGCGTATGGGCGTGCGGATTGAACCGGATTCGGAACTCGGCCGAAATATCGACCTCAACGACTTGAAGAAGCGTTTCGACGCGATCTTCCTGGGGCTGGGGCTCGGCGCGACTCAAGTGATGGGGATACCGGGCGAAGAACTGATTCTGGACGGCCTGGAATATATCGAGCAGAGCAAACTCAGTCCAGGTGCGATGACGATTGGCCGCAATGTAGTGGTGATCGGCGCGGGGAATACCGCGATCGATTGCGCCACGGTCGCCAAGCGACTGGGAGCGGATGAGGTGACCATCCTCTATCGCCGCTCGGAGCGGGAGATGAGTGCCTATCCGCACGAATACGATTTCGTGAAGAAGGAAGGCGTCGGATTTCGTTTTCTGACACAGCCGGTGCGCGTGCTGTCCGAGGGAGGACGCGTAACCGGACTGGTGTGCCTCCGCATGGAGTTAGGTCCAGTAGACGGCTCGGACCGGAGGATACCGCAGCCTGTGCGGGATAGTGAGTTCGTCATTGCGGCGGACCGGGTTGTGAAAGCCGTGGGACAGCAGAAACCGGGACTCGCCAAGATGCTTGGTCTGAAGGTGGAGCGCGACTTCATTCGAGTGAATGCGGATCTGGAAACCAGTATGCCTGGCGTCTTTGCGGGCGGCGACTGTATACGAGTGAAGAATGCCGCTTCTACGGTGATGGCCGTCCAGGACGGGAAGATCGCGGCCGCGGCGATTCATAGTCGTCTGGGGAAGAACAATGGCTGATCTCAGTATCAACTTCGCGGGCATCCGCTCGCCGAATCCATTCTGGCTGGCGTCGGCGCCTCCAGCCAACTCAGGCGCCCAGATTCACCGGGCATTCGAAGCCGGATGGGGCGGGGCAGTGTGGAAGACCATCGGCCCGCCGGTGCTGAACGTCTCGAATCGCTACGGATCATGGAATTACGGCGGGCAGCGCATGCTCGGGATCAACAACGTCGAGCTGATATCCGATCGTCCTCTTGAAGTGAACCTGCGCGAGATCGCCGAGGTCAAACGCGCCTGGCCGGATCGGGCCGTCCTGGTTTCCGCGATGGTCGAATCGAAGCGTGAAGCCTGGCACGAGATCATCCGCAAGATCGAGGACACGGGCGCGGATGGAATCGAGTTGAACTACGGCTGCCCGCACGGCATGAGCGAACGCGGCATGGGTGCGGCCGTGGGTCAAGTGCCGGAGTATTGCGAGCAGATCACACGCTGGGTCATGGAGGCGGCGGCCATCCCGGTCATCGTGAAGCTGACGCCCAACATCACCAACATCGTGAGTCCAGCCCGCGCGGCGGTTACAGCGGGCGCCAACGGGCTTTCTTTGATTAACACTCTCAACTCGATTACTGCCGTCGATCTGGATACGCTCGAAATCTCTCCCAATATCGGCGGCAAGGGTGGCCACGGGGGCTACGCCGGTCCGGCCGTGAAGCCGATCGCCTTGAACATGCTCGCCGCGCTCGGGGCGGACGAAATTGTTCACGGGTCGCGCCTGCCGATTTCGGCCATGGGCGGAATCACTACCTGGAAGGATGCCGCGGAATTCCTGTTGCTGGGCGCGTCGAGCCTGCAGGTCTGCACGGCGGTAATGCACTATGGGTTCCGGATTGTCGAGGATCTTTGCGACGGCCTGTCGAGCTGGATGGACTCGAAAGGCTTCCAGACTATCTCTGACGTTTCTGGCCGGAGTTTGGGGCGAATTTCAGATTTTAAGGATTTCGATCTGTCGTTCCGCGCCGTGGCGCGCATCGACGAAACGAAGTGCATCCAGTGCAACCTCTGCTATGTCGCATGCAACGATGCGGCACACCAGTGTATCGATCTGATGGATTCAGGGGGACGCGTCGTGCAAGCTTACGCGTACCCGGCGGGTTCGAACGGCAGGCAGGAGGCCACGGGAACGCGTCCTCATCCGCGGGTTCGGGAGGCGGATTGCGTGGGATGCCGCCTGTGCTACAACGTCTGTCCCGTGGACCACTGCATTGAGATGGTGGAAGAGCCTTCCGGCAGAGAATCGGTGACGTGGGATCAGATCGTGAAGTCTCGTCCTGAAGTGAGCGAAGATTGGGACGCGATGGAGAAGTATCGTAAAGAAAAGGGTATTCACGTTCACTAGATTTCTATGGGGCTCCTGATTCGAAACGCGGACATCGTGACAGCGGACTCGCGCTTTCGCGGTGACGTCTACGCCGAGGACGAGACCATCACCCGCATAGGCACCAACCTGGACGCGCCGCCGGACACCGAGGTTATCGACGCGACTGGAAAGCTGCTGTTCCCGGGATTCATCGATCCGCACGTCCACATCTATCTGCCGTTCATGGCGACGTTTGCGAAGGATACGCACGAGACCGGCAGCATCGCGGCACTCATCGGCGGGACGACGACGTATATCGAAATGTGCTGCCCCTCCCGTCTCGACGATGCCTTGGAAGGGTATCAGCTGTGGAAGTCGAAGGCCGAAGGATCAAGCGCCTGCGACTATACCTTTCACATGTCGGTGACCAAGTTTGAAGAACATACCGAAGGACAACTGCGCGAGATCGTCGCGGACGGAATCGCATCGTTCAAAATCTTCCTGGCGTACAAGAATTTCTTCGGCGTCGATGACGGGGAGATGTATCAGACACTTCAGTTAGCCAAGAGACTGGGTGCGATTGTCACCGCGCACTGCGAAAATGCCGAGCTCATCGGACGGCTCCAGCAGAGCCTGATCGCGCAGGGCAAGACCGGTCCCGAATGGCATGAGCCGAGCCGGCCGCAGGTTGTCGAGGCTGAGGGTACGAACCGGTTTGCGACATTCCTGGGAGTCACGGGTGCTGCCGGATACGTGGTGCATCTTTCGTGTAAAGACGCGCTGGATGCAGCTCTGGCCGCCAAGACCCGGGGCGTACGGATCTCGGTGGAGTCGGTATTACCGCACCTTCTGCTCGACAAGACGTACGCGGAAAGAGCCGGGGTCGAAGGTATGAAGCATGTCATGTCGCCGCCTTTGCGCAGCCGCGAGAACCAGAAGACTCTATGGGAAGCTTTGGCAGCGGGCTCGATCGATACTGTAGGGACCGATCATTGTCCGTTCGATACGTCGCAGAAGCTGCTCGGTAAAGACGCGTTCACCCAGATCCCCAACGGGATTCCCGGCATCGAGGAGCGGGTTAGCCTTCTGTATACCTACGGCGTAAAACGCGGGAAACTTGACGTGCATCGTTTTGTGGACGCTGCAAGCACGCGAGCCGCCAAGCTCTTCGGGCTGCATCCGCGCAAGGGGACCATCGCGGTGGGCAGCGACGCCGACCTGGTGGTGTTCGATCCGGACTATCGCGGGAAGATTTCCGCAGCGACGCAACACACCAATTGCGATTACAGCGGATTCGAAGGGATGGAGATCGAAGGGCGACCGTCGATCGTGACGGTCAGGGGCAAGATTCAGGTGCGCGACGGCAAGTTCGTGGGCGAGCGCGGGCGGGGCAGGTTGTTGAAACGTGAGCCTGTCTACTTCTAACAGATGAAAATCGATTGCAAACGGACTGTCGCCGAGCTGAAAGAACTTCGTGCGCTTACGGCCAATGAAAACGGCGCCCAGCGCATCGCCTGGAGCGATATGTGGCTCAAGGCGCGGGAGTGGTTCACGGCCAAGCTGGACGGGCTTCCGGTCGAACATCATTACGATGCGGCGGGGAATCATTGGATTACGCTTGCCGGGGAATCGCCGCGAGCGCTAATTCTTGGCAGTCATCTGGATTCCGTGCCAAACGGCGGATGGCTGGACGGCTGCTTGGGCGTGATGACTGCTCTCGAGACTCTTCGCGGGTTTGCGAAAGCGCAGAACGGCCGTCCGCCGGTCACCATACGACTGGTCGACTGGGCCGATGAAGAAGGCGCGCGCTTTGGCCGCAGCCTGCTGGGTTCCTCAGCGTTCGCGGGTACACATAGCATCGACGCCGACCGCGGCAGAACCGATAAAGACGGCATTCGCCTGGAGGATGCTTTACGCCGATGCGGAGTCGAGATCGATCGTTTTCCGGAAGCTCGCCGCGAACAGGCCCACGCCGCCGGGTATCTCGAATTGCATATCGAACAGGGCCCCGTGCTGGAGGGTCTCGGACTGCCGCTGGGAGTTGTGTTGGGCACCAAGGGTGTCGAGAGGCACGCGATTACGTTCCACGGGCAGGAGGCACATTCGGGATCAACACCGATGGCAGTACGGCGTGACGCGCTGGCGGCCGCCGCGAAACTGGCGCTCGAGATTCGCGGCATCGCCCGAAAGCATCCGGACGCCGTCTGCACCATGGGCAGCGTGAAGACATTTCCCGGGATCGTCACGGCCGTGGTGGGACGCTGCGAGGCCACGCTCGACCAGCGCGATCTGGATGCAGGGGTGCTCGCCGGGATGTTTAGCGAAGCCCGTGAAGCGAGCGAGCGATTTGCCCAGGAGGAGCGCTGCACGGTGGAATGGTCGCGAATCTGGAACATCGAGCCGATACAGTTCCATCCAGCCCTGGTCGGGTTGTGTGAAGAGGCTGTTAAGGAGACTGCCGGCGCGGCGCACCGGATGCCCTCGGGACCTTTGCACGATGCGGCAGAGGTCGCGCGCGCGGGTATACCCACCGTGATGATGTTCGTTCAGTCCTTGCGCGGGATCAGTCACAATAAGATTGAAGATTCGAAGGAAGAACACTTGGAAACAGCGGTGCAGGCTTTCGGCAGATTGGCCGAGAAGACCGCTCAGTGGATCTTGGGCACGTCAAGTAACAGCGTGAGGTAGACGATATGGCGATTGCGGACGTCAGCACGAACATTGGTACCGAGCTTCGGACGGTGAGCCATTGGATCGGCGGACAACTGGTGGCGTCGGAGTCGGGACGCTCCGGTGTGGTGTGGAACCCGGCGACAGGTGAGGCACAGGCTAAAGTCGCTTTTGCGAGCGCGGCTGAAGTCGACCAGGCCGTAGGGGTCGCCAAGCAAGCTTTCGTCGAGTGGCGCGCTTCGGCACTCTCGCGCCGGGCGGAAGTGATGTTCAAGCTGCGCGAGCTGGTGGACGGCAATCGCCGGAAGATCGCCGAGATGCTCACTGCCGAGCATGGCAAGACTGTTCCGGACGCCATGGGCGAAGTGGCCCGAGGCCTCGAGAATATCGAGTTCGCATGCGGAATACCTAACCTGCTCAAAGGCGGATTTTCGGAGCAGGCCAGCCGCGGAATCGATGTTTATCAGATCCGGCAGCCCCTGGGCGTGGTCGCCGGCATTACGCCGTTCAACTTCCCCGCCATGGTCCCGATGTGGATGTTCGCCAATGCTATCGCTTGCGGCAACACCTTCATCCTGAAGCCGTCGGAGAAAGATCCATCGGTTAGCCTGTACCTGGCTGAGCTGATGAAGAAGGCGGGCTTGCCGGACGGTGTCTTCAACGTGGTGCAGGGCGATAAAGTCGCCGTCGATCGGCTGCTGGATCATCCGGACGTGAAGGCCGTCAGTTTTGTCGGATCCACTCCGGTCGCCCGATCGATCTACGAAACCGGAACGCACAATGGCAAACGAGTGCAAGCCCTGGGCGGCGCGAAGAATCACATGCTGGTATTGCCCGATGCGGACTTGAACATGGCAGCCGATGCGGCTGTCTCGGCAGCGTTCGGATCGGCCGGCGAACGCTGCATGGCCGTTTCCGTAGTGGTGGCGGTGGGCGGTGTGGCTGATCCGTTAATCGCCGCGATACGCGAACGAATGGCCAGGATCAAGGTTGGGCCGGGAATGGAAGAGGGCAACGAGATGGGTCCGCTGATCACGCGGGAGCACCGTGATCGCGTGGCATCGTACGTCGCCAATGCCGTTTCGGAAGGTGCGACTGTAGCCGTGGATGGCCGCAGCGATCCCGCGAGCAAACGCGATGGATTTTTTCTGGGCACGTCTCTGCTGGATCATGTGACGCCCCGCATGCGCTGCTATCGCGACGAAATCTTTGGGCCTGTGCTGAGCGTCGTGCGCACCGATACGTACGATCAGGCGCTGCGCGTCATTAACGAAAACCCCTACGGCAACGGTGTGGCGATCTTCACCCGCGATGGCGGCGCGGCACGGCAGTTTCAATTCGACGTAGAGGTGGGAATGGTCGGCGTAAACGTGCCGATTCCTGTTCCGGTGTCGTACTACAGCTTCGGCGGCTGGAAGGCGTCACTGTTCGGCGATCTGCATATTTACGGGCCTGACGGGGTTCAGTTCTACACGCGCACCAAGGTTGTCACCAGCCGTTGGCCGGACCCCGGCACCAGCACCGTGGATCTAGGGTTTCCGCAGGTACGTTGAACAGCCTGCGACTTTACTTGTCCGCAATCGGCGGGGTCATGCCGAGCACTTCGCCGTTGGGCCGTTGGGCAGACTGGAAGCTGCCGCCCTTGTCGCCATTCTTGAGTGGATGGAACGTGATGGAAAGCTTGTCGCCGACCTTGATCGTGCTTCTGGACCAGCCTCGACGCTCCAGGTAATTGGGACTCATTCCCTCGATTCCCCAGGTCTCCACGACGCCTTGTTCGTTGGCCACGTCGATCCAAATCCAGGTATGCGGGTTGGTCCAGTCCATCTTTTTGATGGTGCCGGTGATGACCCTCGTGCCAGCCATCTCGAATGCCGAGTAGGAGTGGTGCGCCAAGGCGAGGCTGGTCCCGCCAACAACAAGACCTGCCACCATGATCATCCGTCTGACTGTCGCCGTCATGTTTCTCATAGTCACCTTCCGCAAGATGGATTCGTATGTTCCGCGAACTTATTTCGCGGAGGATAAGGGATTGCTCAGCTTGGTGCCCGCATTACCTTTGTCGTCGACGAAATTTCGATTATTCTCTTCGCAGATGTACTCAGCGATGGTCCACGTGCGATGCCTGGCCAGAGTTCGCGTGCCCATCGAGTAGGGCGCGGTAAAGGCGTCGGGATCGACCAAAGTGGTCTC
>Ga0207687_10001300_pt1 | contig 17040 bp, 3 predicted proteins | sample KBSM54metaG_FD_184399 | JGI IMG/M metagenome (GOLD analysis project Ga0207687, IMG submission 184399) | Miscanthus rhizosphere microbial communities from Kellogg Biological Station, Michigan, USA - KBS M5-4 metaG (SPAdes) (version 2) | ecosystem: Host-associated > Plants > Roots > Rhizosphere >...
CCGCTCGGCACGACTCTCGGCGGCGTCACGATCACGACGACGCCAACGGCATCATCGAACCGCGCCGCGCCGAAGGTCACGACGACAACGACGACGACCGTCTCCGTCAGTCTCGTGACTCCGGTGCAACCGAAGCCGAACTCGGCGCCGCCGCCGGACGCGCTCATCATCCCCGCCGTCGCACACGCCGACGGCATCAACTCGAAGTTCCAGTCCGACGTGCGCGTAACGAACACCGCATCGCAGACGATGAAGTATCAGGTCACGTTCACGCCGACCGGCGACAACGGCGCGAAGGATGCGAAGCAAACGACCATCGACGTCGACGCCGGCAAGACCGTCGCGCTCGACGACATCCTCGGCACCTGGTTCAGCTCCGGCGCGTTCAAGGGTCAGATCGGCACGCTCGAACTTCGTCCGCTCACGCAACTGAGCGGCGCAACCATCGCGGGCAACCCGCTCGCGAACCTCGCGACATTCGCATCGAGCCGCACGTTCAACGCGACGACGAACGGAACGTTCGGCCAGTACATCCCTGCCATCCCCTTCGGCAACTTCATCGGCAACACGTCTTCGCTTCTCTCGCTGCAGCAGATCGCGCAGTCGCAGGCGTTCCGCACGAACATCGGCCTCGTCGAAGGCTCCGGCAATCCGGCCGCGGTGCTCATCTCCGTCTTCGGCGGCGACGGCAAGAAGATCAGCGAGTTCCCGATGACGCTCGCCGCGGGGCAACACACGCAGTTCAACCTCGCGCAGCAAGGCGTGACCGTGAACGACGGCCGCGTCGAAGTGAAGGTCACGTCGACGAACGGCAAAGTCACGGCGTACGCGTCCGTGCTCGACAACCTCACGAACGATCCGATGCTCGTCTCGCCCGTGACGATCACGCAGAGCGGCGCGACGAAGTTCGTCATCCCCGGCGTCGCCGACATCAGCAACGGTCTGGCGAACTGGCGCAGCGATACGCGAATCTACAACCCATCGTCGAAGACGGTGAACGCGACGTTGCGGTTCTACTCACAAGCCGGCGGCGATCCGAAGATCGCGCAGATCACGCTCGCACCGAACGAAGTGAAGCAACTCGACAACACGCTCGCGTCGGTGTTCGGCGTGATGAACGACGGCGGCGCGCTGCACATCACGACGCCGGACGCGACAAACCTCGTCACGAGCGCGCGCACGTACAACCAGACGACGAACGGCACGTATGGACAGTTTATCAACGGCGTCACGCCGACCGATGCCGCGGGACTCGGTGGCCGCGCCATCCAGGTGCTGCAAGTCGAAGAGTCGGATCGCTATCGCAGCAACATCGGCATCGCGGAAGTGAACGGCAAACCGGCGTCGGTCGAGCTCGCGCTCGTTCCCGCGGATGGCCGCGTCACCGCGAAGCTGACGTTCGATCTCGGACCGAACGAGTTCCGCCAGTTCAACCTCCGAAGCTTCGGAGTCGGCACGACGTACAACGGACGCGTGAGCGTTCGCGTGATCGGCGGCGACGGAAGGATCACCGCGTACGCCTCGGTCATCGACGCGATCACGCAGGATCCAACCTTCGAACCCGCGCAGTGAGTTTGGCGCTCTCAGTGGGGCTCCGGCCCCACTGAGAGCCCGGAACGTGCGCCCCGTCACGGCGCCATCTGCCCGCGGACTCGATCTTTCCCCCGACTGGAAGTGCCACTAGTTATTTGTGTGGCTTATACTTGCGCCACGCACAAGTAGCTGTCCAACGCCCATCGAGACCTGGGAGCCGATGATGACCCGATCCGCCACGCGATCGTTCGCGTTTGCGCTTTTTCTCATTCTTGGAGCGGCGCCTCTTTCCGCTGCGACGTTCACCGCCACACAGTCGGGGAACTGGAGCAGCGCCTCGACCTGGGGCGGCGCAGGCGTACCGGGCGCGGGTGACACGGCGATCAATCCGGGAGGAACGATCACCATCGACATCCCCGTCACCGTCGCCACGCTGACCAACAGCGGATCCCTCGGCGGCACGCAGTCGCTCACCGTCACCACCGCGTTCAACTGCAACGGCGGCACGATCAGCGGCGCGAGCACGCTCTCGATTCCGTCCGGATCGGTGATGACGGTCGGCAGCTACACCACCATCGACGCGCGCACGATCGACATCGCCGGCACGCTCAACGTCACCAGCAGCTACTACCTCTCGCTGCAGAACAACGCGAACATCACGAACAGCGGCACGATCGACTTCCAGGGCGACGGCGGCATCTACATCAACGGCGGCACGAGCTCCGTCACCAACAGCGGCACGATCACCAAGAGCAGCGGCACCGGCACGTCCGGCTTCACGGTCGGCTACATCGCGCAAAGCGGCAGCCAGTTCCAGGTGCAGACGGGCATCTTCACGCTCGCCGGCGTCACGACGAGCGGCGGCTCCTTCGACGTCTCCTTCGGCGCGACGCTCGCCTTCACGACTTCCAACACGCGCACGTTCGACGCCACGTCATCGATCACCGCGCTCGGCACGGTCAGCTGGAACGCCGGCACGAACACCGTCAACGGCACTTACAACGTCACCGGCACGACGTCGAACGCCTCGACTACGACGCTCAACAACATCACCAACGTCGGCTCGATCAGCATGAGCAACGGAACGCTGACGCTCAACAGCGCGTCGTCGCTCAACGTCGGCACGATCTCGATGACCTTTGGCACGCTCACCGGAACGGCGCCGATCACCATCACCAGCGGTCCCTCGACATTGAGCAACGGCACGCTCGCCGGCAGCGGCGCTCTCTCCATTCCCCTCGGCAAGACCGTCAACATCGTCAGCCTCACGATCGACGGCAAGACGATCAACAACGCCGGCAACCTCAATCTCATCTCCGGCGGGACCACGTATCTGGCGAACGACGCCACGATCGTCAACGACGGCACGATCGACTTCCAATCCGACAACAGCATGACCACGAGCGGCACCGTCGGCTCGATCGCGCTCACGAACAACGGCACGATCAAGAAGAGCGGCGGCAGCTCGAGCTCGTCGTTCTTCGTACCCCTCATCGCGGCAAGCGGCAGCCAGTTCCAGGTGCAGACGGTGACGATGTACCTCGGCAAGGTGACGAGCACCGGCGCGACGTTCTCCGCCAGCTCCGGCGCCACGCTCATCTTCTACACCGGCGACACGCGCACGTTCGACGCCGCATCGACGATCAGCGGCCTCGGCACCGTGCAATGGAACTCCGGCACGAACACGGTCAACGCCAGCTACAACGTCGGCGGCACGACGATCCACAGCTCAGGCGCCACGACGCTCAACAGCATCGCCAGCACCGGCTCGATCACCATGAACGGCGGCACGTTCACGCTCAACAGCGCGTCGGCGATCACGGTCCCGACGCTCAACATCAACAGCGGAACGATCGCCGGCACCGCGCCGATCAACGTCACCAGTGCGTCGATGACGTGGAACAACGGCACGTTCGCCGGCAGCGGCCTGCTCTCGATTCCCGTCGGCACCACGATCTCGTTCGTGAACCAGGTGTTCGACGGCCGTCCAATCTCGAACGCCGGCACCATCTACATGACGCCGGCCGGGACGATGTACTTCACCAACAACGCCACGCTCACGAACGACGGGATGATCGATCTGCAGAGCGACGCCAACATTCTCGTCAGCGGTCCTCTCGGCACGATCGCGCTGACGAACAACGGCACCATCAAGAAGAGCAACGGTGCCTCCGGATCGCAGATCAACGTTCCGCTCGTGATGCAGAGCGGCAGTCAGTTGCTCCAGCAGTCCTCGATCCTCTACCTCGGCGCGATCACGAGCACCGGCGCGACGTTCAACGTCAGCAGCGGCGCGACGCTGTACTTCTACACCTCCGACACGCGCACGTTCGACGCCGCATCGTCGATCGGTGGGCTCGGCAACGTGCAGTGGAATGGCGGCACCAACACCGTCAACGGCGCCTACAACATCACCGCGACGACGTTTTCGAGCGGCGGCGCGACGACGCTCAACAACATCACGAGCGTCGGCTCGATCAACATGACCAACGGCACGCTCACGCTCAACAGCGCGACCGCGATCACCGTCCCGACGCTGACCATGAGCTTCGGAACGCTGAACGGCACCGCGCCGATCAACGTGACCAACAGCACGATGACGTGGAGCAACGGCACGCTCGGCGGCAGCGGTCTGCTGTCCATTCCCGCCGGTACGACGATCACTGTCACGAACCTGTCCATCGACGGCCGCCCCATCTCGAACGCCGGCACGTTCAACACGATCTCGAATGGCAGCGTCTACATGGCCGGCAACGCCACGTTCACGAACAGCGGCACGATCGATCTTCAGGGCGACGGCGCCATCTTCATCAGCGGCCCGACCGGTACGACGTCGATCATGAACAGCGGCACGATCCAAAAGAGCGGCGGCACGTCGGGCTCGCAAATCAACGTGCCGCTCGTCATGCAGAGCGGCGGTCAATTGATCGCGCAGGCCGCGATTCTCTACATGGGCGCGATCACCAGCACCGGCGGAACGTTCACCGCAAACTCCGGCGCGACGCTGAACTTCTATACGACCGACACGCGCACGTTCGACGCCGCCTCCACGATCACGGGACTCGGCACCATCCAGTGGAACGGCGGCACGAACACCGTCAACGCCAATTACAACGTGAGCGGCACGACCGCCTCCAGCGGCGGCGCGACGACGATCAACTCCATCAGCAGCACCGGCTCGATCAACATGGGCTCCGGCACGCTGACGCTCAACGGCGCATCCGCGATCAGCGTCCCGGCCTTGTCCATGGGCGGCGGAACGCTCGACGGAACCGCACCCATCAACCTCACCAACGCCACGATGACGTGGAGCAACGGCACGATCGGCGGCAGCGGCACGCTCACCATTCCGAACACCACGACGCTCACGGTGACCAATGTGGCGATCGACGCCCGCCCCGTCACCAACAACGGCACCATCAATCTCACCACCACCGGCGCCATTTACATCGGCGGGAACGCCGTGCTGACGAACAACGGCACGATCGACTTGAAAGCCGACGCGAACGTCTACCAGAACGGCCCGGTCGGCACGACGTCCGTCACCAACAACGGCACGATCAAGAAGAGCGTCGGCACATTCGGCTCGGTGTTCAACGCTCCGCTCATCGCGCAGAGCGGCAGCCAGTTCCAGGTGCAGGCATCGATCCTCTACCTCAGCGCAGTCACGAGCACGGGCGGTTCTTTCAGCGCGAGCTCCGGCGCGACGCTCGTCTTCTACACGAACGACACGCGCACGTTCGACGCCGCATCGACCATCGGCGGCGCCGGCACGATGCAGTGGAACAGCGGCACGAACACGTTCAGCGGCACGATGACCGGCAACGCCGTGATGAACGGCGCCACGCTCACGATCAACAGCGCATCGACGCAGACCCTCGCGACGCTCACGATGAACAGCGGTCTCATCAACGGCAGCGCCAATCTCACGCTCAGCGGCACGTCGATGACGTGGATCGGCGGCGCGATCGGTGGCAGCGGCACCTTCACGATTCCGTCCGGCACCACGATCACGGTCAATGGCTTCTTCTACATCGATGCTCGTCCCTTCACGAACAACGGAACCATCAACTACACGAGCACGAACGGCTCGTACGTGCAGAACAACGCCGTCATCACGAACAACGGCACGATCGACTTCCAGGGCGACAACGCGCTCTATCTCAACAGCGGCCTCGGCACGACGTCCGTCGTCAACAACGGGACGATCAAGAAAAGCGGCGGCTCCGGCGGTTCAGCCATCAACTTCCCGGTCACCATGAACGGGGGCAGCGTCTTCCAGGTGCTCTCCGGCACATTCAACCTCGCCGCCGTGACCGCCACCGGCACGTCATTCAGCATCAACCCGAGCTCCACGCTCGCGTTCACCACGAATGACACGCGCACGTTCGACGCCGCGACGTCGATCAGCGGCTCCGGCACCGCGTACTTCCAAAGCGGCACGAACACCTTCACGGGAACGATCACCGCGCCGCTCGCAGTCTCCGGCGGCACGCTGCTGATCAACAGCGCGTCGCCGCAGAGCATCCCCACGCTCACGATGTCCGGCGGCTTCCTCGGCGGCACGGCGAACATCAATCTCACCGGCGCATCGATGACGTGGAGCGGCGGAACGATCGGCGGATCGCGAACGCTCGCCATCCCCGGCGGCACCACGATCACCGTGGCCGGCTACCTGTTTTTCGACACGCTCGCGATGACGAACGGCGGCACGATCAACTACAACTACCCGTACTACTCGTACCTTCAGAACAACGCCGTCCTCACGAACAACGGAACGATCGACTTCCAGGGCGACAACAACGGCTTCTACCTGAACAGCGCCGTCGGCACGACCGCGCTCGTCAACAACGGCACGCTGAAGAAGAGCGGCGGCGCCGGCGCGGCGACGATCAACGTTCCGTTCGTCGCGAACAGCGGCAGCCAGTTCCAGGTCATGGCCGGCTCGATCTATCTCGCCGCGGTCGCGAGCACCGGCGGTTCGTTCAGCATCGATCCGGGCGGCATGCTCATCTTCAACACGAACGACACGCGTAACTTCGACGCGGCGACGACCATCACTGGGTCCGGCACCGCCTTGTTCCAGAGCGGCACGAACACATTCGCCGGCACGATCACCACTCCGCTCGCGATCTCCGGCGGCACGTTCAGCATCAACAGCGCGTCGACGCAGACGATCCCGACGCTCACGATGTCCGGCAGCGGCATCCTCGCCGGCACCGCGAACATCAACCTCACCGGCACGTCGATGACGTGGAGCAGCGGCACGATCGGAGGCACAGGTACGCTCACGATCCCAAGCGGCGCGACGATCACCATGAACGGCTACATGTTTTTCGACGCGCGCCCGGTCACGAACAACGGCACGATCAACTACGCTCACCCCTACTACTCGTACCTGCAAAACAACGCGCAGATCACGAACAACGGCACGATCGACTTCCAGGGCGACAACGGTTTCTACATCAACGGCGCCCTCGGCACGACCGCGATCATCAACAACGGCACGTTCAAGAAGAGCGGCGGCGCCGGCTCCGCGACGATGAACGTCACGCTCACCGCGAACAGCGGCAGTCAGTTCAACGTGCAGTCCGGCATGTTCTACGTCGGACCAGTCACGAGCACCGGCGCCACATTCAACGTCAGCTCCGGTGCGACGATGAACTTCAACACGAACGACACGCGCACGATCGACGCCGCGTCGACGATCACCGGCGCCGGACTCTTCACGCACTCCGGCGGCACGACGTCAATCACCGGCACGCTGTCCGCGCCGACGTCAGTCACTGGTGGCACGCTCACGATCAACAGCGCATCTCCGCAGTCGCTCCCGCTGCTGTCGATGAACGGCGGCTACTTGAACGGCAGCGCCGCGATCAATCTCACTGGCGCATTGAACACGTGGACCAGCGGCACCGTCGGCGGCACGGGCACGCTGACGATACCTAGCGGCAGTACGGTGATGATCAGCGGCTATCCCTTCTTCGACGCGCGCCCCATCAACAACGCCGGCACGATGACCTGGACGAGCACGTACTACGCGTACATGCAGAACGGCGCCGTGCTGACGAACAGCGGCACGATCGACTTTCAGGGCGACGCCGCCATCTACCTCAACACGGGCGCGGCATCGATCGTCAACAACGGTCTGATCAAGAAGAGCGGCGGCACCAACACGAGCTACCTGCTTGCCACCACGAACAATGCGTCGGGCACGATTCAGGCGGCCACCGGCACGATCAACTTCTCGAACTCGCTCACGCAGAACGGAACGCTTTCCTTCGTCATCGCGGGCGCCACCGCGTTCGGCAAGATCGCCGTCAACAACTCGCTCGCGCTCGCCGGCACACTCACCGCCACGACGACGGGCGGCTACACGCCGCCGAACGGCACGACGTTCCAAGTGCTCACGTTCCCGTCGAAGTCCGGCGCGTTCGCACAGAAGAATCTTCTCTACGCGGGCGGCGGATTCACCGACTCGTACACGTCGACCGCGATGAATCTCACCGCCGGACTCGGCTCCTGCTACTCGACGCCGGGCGGCGCGGTGAGTTGGTATCGCGCTGAAGGCAACGCCGTCGACAGCATCGGCACGAACACCGGAACGATGACCAACGCCACGACCGGCGCCGGCTACGTCGGCAACGCCTTCATCCTCGACGGCTCGACGTCCTACGTCAGCGCGCCCGACTCGGCCACGCTCCGTCCGGCCAGCATCACGGCCGAGGGTTGGGTGAAGTTCTCGTCGCTGCCGGGATCGCTGGCGGTGATCGTCTCGAAGACTTACACCACCTCGTTCCTCGACTCGTTCGTGATCTGGTACGACAACTCGGGACTCCTGAAATCCGAGGTTTCGGACAACGCCGGGGAGATGTACCTCTCGGCGCCGTGGTCGCCGGTCGTCGGCACGTGGTATCACGTCGCCGTCACCTTCGACACGGCCACGCAGCAGGAAGTGCTGTACCTCGACGGATCACCGGTTGCGAGCGCGACATTCAGCGGAAGACAGATCGCGTACGACTCGCACCCACTGCTGATCGGCGCCGACATCAACAACGAGTCGCCGCAGTTCTACTTCCCCGGCGCCATCGACGAGGTGACGCTCTACAACCGCGCGCTCAGCGCCGCGGAGATCCAGAACATCTACTTCGCGAACGCCACCGGCAAGTGCTTCAGCGCGGCGGCACCGACGATCTCCAGCTTCACACCGGCGAGCGGTGGCGCAGGCACGAGCGTCGTCATCACCGGCACCGACTTCATCGGCGCGAGCGCGGTCTCGTTCAACGGCACGCCCGCCGCGTCATTCATCGTCAACAGCGCGACGCAGATCACCGCGACCGTTCCGGCGACGATGACGACCGGCCCGATCTCCGTCACCACCGCGGGCGGCACCGGCACGAGCGCCAGCCCCTTCACGTTTACGTGTACACCGCCGCCGGCGACCGTCACCGCGCCGCCCTCGGTCTGCGCGAACGCGACCAACGTCGGCGCGAGTGTCAGCGCAACGGTCGGCGCGACGTACAACTGGACCGTAACCAACGGCACGCTCACGAGCGGCCAGGGCACGTCGTCGATCACGTTCAATCCAGCCGCGACGGGATCGGTGTCGCTCTCCGTCACCGTCACCGACTCGACGAGCTGCGCGAACACCGGCAGCGCGAACGTGACGATCAATCCCGTTCCGTCGGCGACGATCACCGCGCCGCCGTCGATCTGCGCGACGACTTCCGCGAACGCGAGCATCGCTCCGCAGGCGGGCGGCACGTTCACGTGGACGATCACCAACGGCACGATCAACAGCGGACAGGGAACGAACGCGATCAACTTCACCGCCGCCACTTCCGGCAACGTCACGCTGAACGTCGCGGTGTCGACGAGCGCCGGCTGCTCGAACAGCGGCAGCGTCGCGGTGCCGATCAACGCGGCGCCGGTGGCGACGATCACCGCGCCGGCGAACGCGTGCGCGAACAGCTCGTCGAGCGCGAGCGTTCCGTTCCAGTCCGGCGCGACGTACAACTGGACGATCGCGAACGGCGTGATCACGAACGGCGCCGCGAGCGACGTCGTCACGTTCACCGCCAACGGGTCCGGCAGCGTCACGCTGAACGTCACCGTCAACAACGGCGGCTGCAGCGCGAGCTCGACGGCGAACGTTCCGATCAACGCGCCGCCCACCGCGGCGATCACCGCGCCGGCGTCGATGTGCGCGAGCGCGAACGGCAACGCGAGCACGAACATCGTCAGTGGCGCGACCTACACCTGGTCCATCACCAACGCCTCCATCTCCGGCGGCCTCGGCACCAACGCCATCACGTTCACCGCGGGCGCGTCCGGCAATGTCGTTCTCAACGTCACGGTGACCGCGGGCGGCTGCAGCACGAGCACGAGTGCAACCGTTCCGATCAACGCGCCGCCGAATACGACGATCACGGCGCCGCCGTCGATGTGTCCCGCGGGGTCGGCGAATGCGAGCGTCCCGTCGCAATCGGGTGCGACGTACAACTGGACGGTCTCCAACGGAACGTTGAACAGCGGTCAGGGAACGAACGCGATCAACTTCACCGCGGGCGGCGGAGGCAACGTCTCGATCGGCATCACCATCACCGCGAACGGCTGCAGCAACAGCGGCAATGTGAATGTTCCGATCAATGCCGCGGCCGCGGCCACGATCTCCGCGCCGCCGAGCGTCTGCGCGAATACGAGCGCAAACGCGAGCGTGGCGTCGCAAGCCGGCGCAACGTACGCGTGGACGATCGCGAACGGCACGATCAACAGCGGACAAGGCACGAACGCAATCAACTTCACGGCCGGCGCATCCGGCAGCGTGACGCTCGCGATCAGCGTGACGAACGGCACGTGCAGCGGCACCGGCAACGCGAGCGTTGCGATCAACACGCCGCCGGCTCCGACGATCACCGCGCCGTCGAACATGTGCGCGAGCGCATCCGCAAACGCGAGTGTCAACCCGATCGCCGGTGCGACATACAACTGGACGATCACGAACGGCTCGATCAGCGGCGGACAAGGAACGAACGCGATCAACTTCACGGCCGGCGCATCCGGCACGGTCACGCTCAACGTGACGGTGACGAACGGTGGCTGCAGCGGCAGCGCGTCGAAGAGCATCACGGTCAGCGCGCCGCCCACGGTGTCGATCACCGGACCGTCGACGGTTTGCCCCGGCGGCAGCGTCACGCTCGACGCCGGCCCCGGCTTCGCGACGTACGCGTGGTCGACCGGCGCAACGACGCAGTCGATCACCGTTCCACAAAACGCGACGAGCGTGAACTACAGCGTGACGGTCACGAACGGCAGCGGCTGCAGCACCAGCGCGTCGAAAGTCGTGACGCTGTCGCAGGCGCCGAACGCGAACATCAGCGTCAACGGCAACTCCGCGTCCGTCCCCGCGGGCGCGAGTGGCACGACGTACAACTGGTCCGCCACCGGCGGCACGATCACGAGCGGACAAGGAACCAACGCGATCACGTTCACGAACGGCACGACGTCGGTGAGCGTGACCGTGACGACGAACGGCTGCGTCAGCACCGGTAGTTCGGGCGTGCAGAGCGGCGCCGATCTCGCGATCTCGATGAGCGCGTCGGGCGAGAGCCCGATCACGTTCACGCTGACGATCGCGAACAACGGTCCGCAGGACGCGACGAACGTCAGCGTGAACGATCCGCTGCCGTCCGGCGCAACGTTCGTCAGCGCGACCGGCGGCGGCTGGACGTGCAACTCGTCGGTCGTCTGCACGACGTCGCTCGTCGGCGCCGGTAGCACGACGTCGATCACGATCGTCGTCAACGCGCAGTCGACGATCATGAACTTCGCGACGATCTCGTCGAGCACCACCGATCCGAACCTGCAGAACAACAGCGCGTCGGCGACCGCCACGGTAACCGCATGCGGAACGACGGCGCCGTCACTCGTCTCGCCTGCCGATAACGCGTCGAACCTTTCGTCGCCGGTGACGTTCACGTGGTCGTCGGTGCCGAATGCGACCGGCTACGAGCTCTGGCTCGCGGTCGACGACGGCGCGCCGTCGCTCGTCTCTACCACCGCGTCGACATCCGCAACGATCAACGTCGCAGGCAACAAGGCGACGTGGTACGCCGGCGCGAAGTTCGCGAACAACTGCGCGACGATCGACTCCGCCTCGCGCTCGTTCACGCTCGCGAAAGCGGTGAACTGCGACGGCCACGGCGTGGTCACGCTTCTCTCGCCCGCACCAGCGGCGACGATCAGCTCGCCCGTCACCTTCACATGGACATCGATCTCGCAAGCGGTCGGCTACCGCGTCTGGATCTCGATCGACGGCGGCGCAGCACAAGACGTCGGATCGACCAACGGCGCGACGACGCTGACGGCCACGATTCCGCCGGGCGCGATCACCTGGTTCGTCGATGCGCTCTTCGCGGGCTGCCCGCCGACCCATTCGTCGACGATGCCCTTCACGGTTCCCACGCCCGATCCGTGCGCGAACCACAGCGCCGCATCGCTCATCGCACCCTCGAACAACGCGACGAGCCAGACCTCACAGATCATCTTCCAGTGGACGAGCGCCGCGAGCGCGAGCGGCTATCGCCTCTACGCCTCCATCGACAACGCGCCATTCAATGCACTCGGCACGACGAGCAACACCACGCTCACGAAGGCGATCTCGTCAGGCCACGTCGTGTGGTACGTCGAGACGCTCTTCGACGGCTGCACGTCGATCGAGTCCGCGCACCGCATCTTCGATGTCCCGAAGGCGCAAGACTGCGGCACGCAAGTCGCGACGCTGATTGCGCCCGCCGATAACGCGACGACGTCGAACACGAACGTGACGTTCCAGTGGAACGGCATCGAAAACGCGACGAGCTACGAAGTGTGGCTCGCGCTCAACGACGCCGCGCCGACGTTCCTCGCTTCGACGACGGCAACGTCGCTCACGCACGAAGTCCCCGCGGGAACGCTCGAGTGGTTCGTGCGCACGAACGTCGATCGCTGCGATCCGCGCGACTCCGCGCATCGCCACTTCACGTACACGCCGCCGCCCGCGTGCAGCGACGCGCATCCCGTGGTCATCGCGCCGCTCGAGAATTCGACGACGTTCGCGCCGGTGAATCTGACGTGGAAGGAAGTCGCCGGTGCGTCGAGCTACCGCATTCGCATTTCCGTCGACGGCGCCGCGTTCACGACGTTCGCGCAAGTGCCTTCCGCGCACCTCGACGACGCGAACATTCCAACGGGCGCGATCGACTGGATCGTCGACGCGATCTTCAACGACAACTGTCCGCAGACCTCGTCATCGCCGAGTCACTTCACCGTGCTCGCGAAGCCGCAAGGCTGCGTCGCACCGACGTCGCCTGCGATCTTCGGCGCGACGAGCGTCTCGTCCGCGATTCCGTACACCGTGCGCTGGCAGAAAGTCGCGGGCGGCTCGTCGTACTTGCTGCAGGAGTCGCAGAACGGCGCCTTCACCGACGCGAGCGGACAATCGACGGACGACGACAACGCCGACTTCGTGCACACGAACAGCGGCAACGCGCCGATCACGTTCTTCTACCGCGTGCGCGCGATCTCGAACTGCACGACGCAGCCCGGTCCGTACTCGCCGGTCCTCGCCGTGATCATTCTTCCGTCGAAGCCTGCCGGCACGTCGCTCACGGGCGTGTTGCCGAGCGATCAAGAGCAGAACATCAGCTACACGATTCCGCTCGACGCATCGCTCGCCGGCTCGTCGTTCGTCGCGACGGTGAACGAGCCGTTCCTCAGCGTCACGCCGTCGAGCGGCGTGATCGCGACAGGCGGCACGACGCTCAACGTCACCGCGAACACGACCGGACTTCCGCTCGGCACGACTCTCGGCGGCGTCACCGTCACCATGACCGCGCCGACGTCATCATCGAATCGCGCCGCCGCAAAGGTCACGACCACTACGACAACCACTGTCTCCGTCAGCCTAGTCACACCGGTGCAGCCGAAAGCGAACACCGCACCGCCGCCCGATGCGCTCATCATCCCCGCCGTCGCACACGCCGACGGCATCAACTCCAAGTTCCAGTCCGACGTGCGCATCACCAACACCGCGTCGCAAACGCAGAAGTACCAGGTCACGTTCACGCCGACCGGCGACAACGGAGCGAAGAGCGCGAAGCAGACGACGATCGACGTCGACGCCGGCAAGACCGTCGCCCTCGACGACCTCCTCGGCACTTGGTTCTCGAGTGGCGCGTTCACCGGCCAGATCGGAACGCTGGAGCTACGACCGCTCACCCAACTGAGCGGCGCAACCGTCGCCGGCAACCCGCTCGCGAATCTCGCGACATTCGCATCGAGTCGCACATTCAACACGACGTCGAACGGCACGTTCGGCCAGTACATCCCCGCCATTCCGTTCGGCAATTTCATCGGCAACGCGAACGCGGTGCTCTCGCTGCAGCAGATCGCGCAGTCGCAAGCGTTCCGCACGAACATCGGCCTCGTCGAAGGCTCGGGAAATCCGGCGGCGGTTCTCATCTCCGTCTTCGGCGGCGACGGCAAGAAGATCAGCGAGTTCCCGATGACGCTCACCGCCGGACAGCACACGCAGTTCAACCTCGCGCAGCAAGGCGTGAACGTCAGCGATGGCCGCGTCGAAGTGAAGGTCACGTCACCGGCCGGCAAAGTCACGGCGTACGCCTCGGTGCTCGACAACCTGACGAACGACCCGATGCTCGTCTCGCCGATCACGCTCTCGCAATCGGGCGCGACGAAGTTCGTGATCCCCGGCGTCGCCGACATCAACAACGGTCTCGCGAACTGGCGCAGCGACACGCGCATCTACAACCCATCGTCGAAGACCGTGAACGCGACGCTGCGCTTCTACTCGCAATCCGGTGGCGATCCGAAAGTCGCGCAGATTACGCTCGCGCCAAACGAAGTGAAGCAGCTCGACAACACGCTCGCGTCGGTGTTCGGCGTCTCCAACGACGGCGGCGCGCTGCACATCACGACGACGGAATCGTCGAACCTGATCACCAGCGCGCGCACGTACAACCTGACGACGAACGGCACGTACGGCCAGTTCATCAACGGAGTCACGCCGAACGACGCCGCAGGCCTCGGCGGCCGCGCGATTCAAGTACTGCAAGTCGAAGAGTCGGATCGCTATCGCAGCAACATCGGTATCGCCGAAGTAAACGGCAAGTCCGCATCGGTCGAGCTAGCGCTAGTACCCGCGGACGGACGCGTGACCGCAAAACTCACATTCGACCTAGCGCCGAACGAGTTCCGCCAATTCAACCTGCGCAGCTTCGGCGTCGGCACGACGTACAACGGAAGAGTGAGCGTGCGCGTGACCGGCGGCGACGGCAGGATCACCGGATACGCGAGCGTGATCGACGCCACGACGCAAGATCCGACGTTCATCCCCGCTCAGTAAGGCTGAAGTCAGAGGGCAGAAGGCAGAAGGGACATCCACTTCTGCCTTCATCCTTCTGCCCTCTGCCCTACCCCCGAGTCGCCTTGATCAGCGCTTCCATGTGCCCGAGGTATTTCTCGAACGCGCGCCGTCCGGCGGCGGTGAGTCCGTACTCGGTGTGCGGCATGCGCCCTTCGAACGACTTCTTCGAAGTCACGTAGTTCGCTTCTTCCAGCTTGCGCGCGTGCACGCTGATGTTGCCGTCGCTCGTCTGCACGATCTCTTTCAGCTCGTTGAACGACAGCCGGTCGTTCACCGCGAGCGCACTGACGATCGCCAGCCGCGTCTTCTCATGAATCACGCGATCGAAATCGGGAATCGGTTTCGTTTCGACGACGCGTGGTGCCGCTTCTTTTTCTTTTCTTGCAGTTCTAGCCGCCATAGTTCCTCGCGATGATGAATCCGAAGATGATGTGAAGTCCGCCGAAGCCGACGCCGAGCAGCACGTTGGCGATGGAAAACGAGGCGAGTGACGCGGCCGCGCCGAGGAGCATGAAGCAGACGCCCATCTGCGGAACGACGCGAATCGAATACGCGCCGCTGCTGATGAACGACGCGCCGTACGACAGCAGCCATACCGCCGGCATCGCGTCGAACCACTGCGCGCGCGCCAGCATGAGCGTGATCACGGCAGCGGCGACGATCGGCGCGAAATAGCTGACGAAAAAACGCCGCGCCGCCGGCGATGTGAGTTTCACGCCCGCGCGCGACGCCTTCATGCTCATCGTCACGAGCGCGATCAACGCCGCGACGACCGCCTCGGCCAGCCAGATCTCCAGCCACCGCATATCGACGAATCGGGCCGCGACGATCGACGCGATCACGGCCGTGCAGCCGATCGCCACGCCACCCCATCCCGGGATCGACGTGAACGACCCGGCACGCTCCATCGCCTCGCGGATGTAGCGGAGGTTGGCGAAGGCGTGATCGTCGATGCGGACGGGCTCGGTCACGTAAAGTACTTTACCCGATTGCGATGCGGCGACCTACATGATCCAGTCATCGCCTCCCGGCAGAAACCGATCGCGATCAAATGCAGAGCGCATTTTCGGAGGCAATGGTTCGTTGAACTGGCGTCGCCATTCCTCGCGTTCTTCGTCGGACGCGTAGTAACGGAGATACATCTCGTTGTCCTCGTCGCTGCCGCGCACGCAACACGTGTCGACGCAGCGACATCCTATTCATCATTGAGAATCGCCAGATACCGCCTGTACGAGAACACGCGATTGCGTCGTCTACCCGTCACCTCTTGCACGAGCGCGCGTTTCATCAACAGCTCGATCGCTGATGCCGCCGTCGGGAATGTCAGGCCGGTCGCTTTCGTCAACGTGCGAAGGGATGCAATCGGTCTTTTCTTCATCGCCTCGTGAACGCGCAGAGCCGATGCGGCGCGGCGTCCTTCGCCCGCAATGCGCGTACGATCCTTTTCGAAGAGGTCGGCGAGTCGACGCGCCGTCGATGATGCGTTCTCCGCGGTCTCGCTCACGCCCTCGAGAAAAAACGCGAGCCATCGCTCCCAGTCACCCATCCGGCGGACTTCATTGAGATGCTCGTAATAGAGCGAACGATGACGCCGAAAGTAGAAGCTCAGATACAGAAGCGGATCGCGCAACACGCCCGAGACGCTCAGCATCAGGGTAATGAGGAGACGGCCGACCCGGCCATTGCCGTCGAGAAAAGGATGGATCGTCTCGAATTGCACGTGCACGAGCGCGGCGCGAACGAGCTGCGGGAGGTCGCTATCCTCGTCGTTGATGAACTTCTCGAGCGCACTCATGCACTCCTCGACGAGGTGCCACGGCGGCGGCACGTAGGCAGCGTTCCGCGCGCGCGTCCCGCCGATCCAGTTCTGCGATCTGCGGAACTCACCGGGCGCCTTGCCGCTTCCTCTTCCGCGCGACAGGAGCACACGGTGGATCTCACGAATGAGCCGATTCGCGATCGGGAACCCGCCACGCACCCGCTTGAGTCCGTGATTGAGTGCCGCGACGTAGTTCGACACCTCCGTGACGTCATCGAGCGGCACGCCTGGCGCTTCATCGATCTCGAAGAGCATCAGATCC
>Ga0207687_10001305_pt1 | contig 17021 bp, 6 predicted proteins | sample KBSM54metaG_FD_184399 | JGI IMG/M metagenome (GOLD analysis project Ga0207687, IMG submission 184399) | Miscanthus rhizosphere microbial communities from Kellogg Biological Station, Michigan, USA - KBS M5-4 metaG (SPAdes) (version 2) | ecosystem: Host-associated > Plants > Roots > Rhizosphere >...
CTCTCGTGAGTCGGTAGCTACAATGCGCCTCCTATGGCGCAACCAGAACCCAACAAAGTCATCTACTCGATGGTAGGTGTCTCCAAGTTCCATGCGAAGAAGCAGGTTCTCAAAGACATCTACCTCTCCTACTTTTACGGCGCGAAGATCGGCGTCATCGGTCTGAACGGATCCGGAAAATCTTCGCTGCTGCGTATCCTCGCCGCCGTCGATCGCGACTTCCTCGGCGAAACCGTCGTATCGCCCGGCTACACGATCGGGTTTCTCGAACAGGAGCCGCAGCTCGACACGACGAAGACCGTGCGCGAGACCGTCGAAGAAGGCGTGCAGCCCGTCATCGATCTTCTGAAAGAGTTCGACGAGATCAACAACGCCTTCGGCGATCCCGATGCCGACATGGACAAGCTCATGGGTCGCCAGGCGAAGGTGCAGGACAAGCTCGACGCCGCCGGCGCGTGGGACCTCGACTCGAAACTGGAGATGGCGATGGACGCGCTGCGCTGCCCGCCGGGCGAGACGCTCGTGGCGACGCTCTCCGGCGGCGAGAAGCGCCGCGTCGCGCTATGTCGTTTATTACTTCAGGAGCCCGACATCCTTCTGCTCGACGAGCCGACGAATCACCTCGACGCTGAATCGGTGGCGTGGCTCGAACAGCATCTGCAAAAGTACGCGGGTACGGTCATCGCGGTCACGCACGATCGCTACTTCCTCGACAACGTCGCCGGTTGGATCCTCGAGCTCGACCGCGGCGAAGGCATTCCGTGGAAGGGCAACTATTCGTCGTGGCTCGAACAGAAACAGGAACGACTGCGCCGCGAAGAGAAATCGGAATCGCAGCGGCAGAAGACGCTCGAGCGCGAACTGGAGTGGATTCGCATGTCGCCGAAAGGGCGTCACGCGAAAGGAAAAGCGCGCATCAACGCGTACGAGTCGCTGCTCACGCAGGAAGCGCAGCAGAAGATGGGCGATCTGGAGATCTACATTCCGCCCGGTCCGCGACTCGGTAGCGTGGTGATCGAAGCGGATCACGTGCGCAAGGCGTTCGGCGAGAACCTGCTCATCGACGACATGAACTTCATGCTTCCTCCCGGCGGCATCGTCGGCGTCATCGGTCCGAACGGCGCGGGAAAGACGACGCTGTTCCGCATGGTGATCGGCGAAGAGAAACCCGACGGCGGCAACGTGCGCGTCGGCGAGACCGTGAAGCTCGGCTACGTCGATCAGAACCGCACGCTCGACGGCGAGAAGACGATCTTCGAAGAGATCACCGGCGGCGGCGACGTCGTGCAACTCGGTCCGCGCGAGATGCAGTCGCGCGCGTACGTAGCGCGCTTCAACTTCTCCGGACAGGATCAGCAGAAGAAAGTCGGCGCGCTCTCCGGCGGCGAGCGCAATCGCGTGCACCTCGCGAAGATGCTCAAGGAAGGCGCGAACGTTCTCCTGCTCGACGAGCCGACGAACGATCTCGACGTCAACACGATGCGCGCGCTCGAAGAAGCGCTGGAGAGTTTCGCCGGATGCGCGATCGTGATCAGCCACGATCGCTGGTTCCTCGATCGCGTGGCCACGCACATCCTCGCCTTCGAAGGCGACTCGCGCGTGTACTGGTTCGACGGCAACTTCACCGAGTACGAAGAAGACAAGCGCAAACGCCTCGGCGCCGACGCGACGCAGCCGCATCGGATTCGCTATCGCCAGTTGACGCGGTAGGCGCGCCCCTCATCCGCCCTTCGGGCACCTTCTCCCCGCACGCGGGGCGAAGGAAAAGGATTGCCCCTCGCCCCGCGAAGCGGGGAGAGGGTGGCGCGAAGCGCCGGGTGAGGGGCATCTCGATTGACCAAAAAAAAGCCCCGGCTTTCGCCGGGGCTTTCTCGATCGATTGGATTCGACCTTCTTAGAAGCGGACTCCAAGGGCCATGCTGTACGTACGCGGGTTCTGATACGCGTCCTTCGTGACAGGCGCGCCGAACGTACCACCTCTCGCGAACTCGAGAGGAATCTGGTAGTTCGCGTTCATCGCCATGCACTGCGCATTGGTCGTCGCGACGCCGTTCGTCAGCGCCGGGCACTCGACCGGAGTGTCGGTGAACGGGTTGAAGCGGCGGAAGACGCCCGGATCGGTGATCGCGGTGCGGATCGCCGTGTTCAGGGTCGACGTTGCGCCACTCTGCGTGTTCACAACCTTCTGCGTGTTGAAGACGTTGAAGACGTAGCCTTCGACATACAGCTCAGCGCCGTGCCAGCCGATCGAATACGTCGAGGAGAGATCGGTCGCGCGGAGCGCGTTGGTGCGGAAGTCGCCACGCGGACGAACGAAGTAGTTCACGGATCCCGGAGGAGACGAAGCGTAGCCCGGATTCGCGATACCACCGGAGACATCGGCCTTGCCGGTTGCAGCCTGGCACTGCGCCGTCGTTTCCGCGACGATTCCAAGTGCAGCCTGCGCGCCGCGGCAGTAGAACGTCGCGCGCTGGCGATCGTCGACCGTCGCGACTGCGGAGTACGGAATGCCGGAGTCGTAGCGCTGGATCGCGCCGAAGTTGAAGTTGCCGACGAACGTGTGCAGATCGTACGTCAACCACGCGCGCATCTTGTGTCTCTGGTCGGCGTCGAGATATCCGACCGGCTTGTTCTGCGCGAAACCCTGGAACTCGGGGAACGTCAGGACCCAGCCGCCGTCGGTCACAGGACCGCTGCCGACGTTTTCCTGAATCGCGTTGCCGCGGAGTTTCGAGTACGTGTAGTTGCCGCCGAGATTGAGGTTGTTCATCAGACGGTACTGGAACTGAGACTGAATGCCCTTGTAGGTGCGATCCAGGACGTTCGAGTTCGTCACGAGGTTACGCGTCACGGTATTGCCGTTGATGACGACCGTGCCGGTGGTGAGATCGGTGCGCGTGACGTAGAAGTCACTCCACGAACGGTCGAGATAATCGGCGCGGAAGAATCCGTTGCCGATCTGCACGCCGCCGCCGATCGTGTATTCACGAACGTTCGGGGACTTCAGGGTGCCGAGAAGCTGCGTCTGCGCGCCCGGGATGCTCTGCGACAAGATGCAGACGCCGGTCAGATCGGGTCCGCTCGTTGCGCAGATGTGATTGTTCGCAGCGCTGACGCCGCCGTGCTGGAGGAACCAGTCCATGATGATCTTCACGGCCTGCTCCGACGTCACCGACGCGACGTCCGGTCCGCGATATTCATAGACGAACGAAGCCGGGCTGCCCGCGGGCGAACCGGATCCGTTGATGCCTTCCGCGAGACGACCGACGTACTTGTTGTAGCCGGCGGTGATGCGGTACTTGCCGTTGCCCATGATGTCGTAGTTGAGACCGAGGCGCGGGCTGAAGGCCTGGTCATCGGAGGTCTTCTGGTGGAGCGAGTCGACCGACTCATTTTTGTCGTGACGCGCGCCAAGGTTGAAGCTCCAATGCGTGTTGAGGTCCCACTTGTCGTTGAAGAAGAGCGACTTCGTGCGAAGGTCGGATCCCAACGACGGCGTGAGAATCGGGAAGTACGTGATCCACGAGTTCGTGCCCGGTGTCGAGCCGCGCACCTGCGTGAGCGGAAGACCGGTCGCCGCGTCGCGAGCGAAGCCGGCGGCGGGCTGATACGAGTTGATGGTGAAGTTCGTCGGCGACTGATAGTTGTTGGAGAAGCGGCTCTCCGCCCAACGCTCGTAACCGCCGATGATGTTGTGAGTGCCGAGGCCCTTCGTGGAGAGGAAGTACGTCGACTTCACATTCCACGAGTTGTTGTTGCGCGTCTCATCGCCGCAGACGCCGCAGAAGTACGGGGCGTGCGCGGTGCCGAGGCGGGTGCCGGTCGGCGTGAATTCGAGGAACGGCGATCCGATGTACGGATCGTTGCTGATGCCGCCGAATCCGATGAACGTGAACGTCTTGCGCGAGTACAACGACTCGATCAACCAGTTGTTGGTGACGACGCCGTTGAAGTGCGCGGTCTTGAAGTCGTTCGCCTGCTGGATGTCCGGATCGAGCGTGAGGTTGTCAAGGCATCCGAGCTGGCAGTTGTTCGTCGCTTTGAGAGGCACTTTGAGATAGGTCGCGACGAGCGAGTACTTCGAAGTGATCTGACCGGTGAGTTTGCCTTCCCAGCGCTTCTCGTCGGTGACGACGGGGAAGGTGACGAACGGGCCGCTCGTCTGCGCGCGAGCAAAGCTGCTCGGCGTCGAAGACTTCGTCTTGCGTCCCGCGGTGAAGAACCACAGGCGATCGCGAATGATGCGTCCGCCGAGCGTGGCTTCATGCACCTGGTTGGTGATGTTGCCGCCGCGCGGTTCGCCGAATGCCGACGCATGCTTCCACGACGGCTTGTCGAGGTTGTCGCGGTAGGTGCCGTGGAACTCGTTGCCGCCCGACTTCGTGATCGAGTTGACCACGCCGCCTTCGAAGCGGCCATATTCCGCGGAGATCGCGCCGGTGAGAACCGTCGTCTCCTGAACCGCGTCTTCGATGAAGAGCGCGTGAGTCTGTCCGCGGAGGTTTTCCTGAATGACCGCGCCGTCGACCATGATCAGGTTCTGATCGGCCGTGGCGCCGGAGATGACCAGCGCGTTGCGCGGGCCGTTGGCAACGGTGCCCGGCGCAAGAAGCGCGACGCCCGTGACCGTACGGCTCGTCGGGAGCTTGCTGATCGTCGACTGCTGCATGTTCGTCTGCACTTCCGTCGTCTCGAGGACGGCGGGAGCTGCGGCAGTGACTGTGATCGCCTCCGCCACTGCAGACATCTTCATCGTCGCGTCAGCGCGCGCCGTTTGACCGACGCCGGTGGTGACGGTGCGAGTGATCGTCTGCATGCCCTGCATTTCGATCGACACCTTATATGTGCCGGGTGGAAGCGCTGCGAAGTTGTAGTTGCCGTTCACGTCGCTCGTCGTCGTGCGCGAGCCCTGCATCTGCGGCGACGTGATCGTGACGGTGACTCCTGGCAGCGGATTGTTGTCCATCATCACGGTACCTGTCAGACCCGCCGTAATCTGGGCGAATGCCGACAGGCTCGTGAGCAGGACAGCGAGGACCACTAAAAACCGGGAAAGCCTCATGTCTCCTCCTCCTGTTGATTGTTGCAACACGGACCTGGATCTAAAAACGAAACACCGGATGTGGCCTCGAGCTGCACGCCCGCGGCCAAACCCCAACACTCACGAACTCTGTGAATCGACTGCACTTGGCGAATCGGGCGGGAACCGCCGATTCAACCGTTCGTATTACCGCACACGTTTTGTTGGAGAAACCGGCGGACAAGATACGCGACGTTGCGATTCATCGCAACTTTGCACGTATTACGTACGATATATCTTCACTCCATCCAACGATTTACGCGCGCCAAATTTCTGTTCGCGATTCGCGAGAATTTGAATGCGGTCAGATTCTGCACTCGCGTAAGCCTTTGAGTTTTCTCTAACTTTCGGTAGGCGCGGAACGGTAGGACCCATGCAGTACAATTCCTGGCTCGTTCCAAAAACCCAAAGGAGGAGAGATGGTCAACAAGCGTATTTTTGCGCTCTTTGTCGCCGTTCTTCTGCTCGCAGGCGTGTCCGCCTTCGCGCAGACCACAGCGACACTCACCGGTACGGCGACTTCAGACAAGGCGCCGCTCCCCGGTGCGACGGTCACCGTTAGTTCGCCTGCAATGCAGGGCACGCGAACCGCGGTGACGGGGCCGAACGGCGACTACAACTTCTCGGCACTACCGCCGGGAAACTACGTGGTCACGTTCGAGCTCGCAGGATTGCAGACGGTCAAGAAGAACGTCGAGGTGCGACTCGCGCAGGTCGCGCGCGCCGACGCGGATCTGAAACCGTCGAAGGTTCAGGAGTCGATCACCGTCACGGCGAGCGCTCCATCGGTGCTCGAGACTCCGTCGGTGTCGACGAGTCTCACGCGCGAACAGGTCGAAGCGCTTCCGCTCGGACGCACGATCGCACAGCGCATCCAGCTCGCACCCGGCGTCAACAACGATGGTCCGAACAATCAGACGATCATCGCCGGCGCGCCGTCGTACGACAATCTCTACATGGTCAACGGCGTCGTCGTGAACGACACCATCCGCGGCCAACCTGAAAACCTCTTCATCGAAGACGCGATTCAGGAGACCACTCTTCTCACCAGCGGCGTGTCCGCTGAATACGGCCGCTTCACCGGCGGCGTCGTCAACACGATCACGAAGTCGGGCGGCAACGAGTTCACCGGCACGCTGCGCGACACGGTCACCAATCCGGCGTGGACGAAGATCACCGACTTCCACGATCCGATCACGCTCGTCGGTCAGCCCGAGAACACGCACACGTACAACAAACAGTACGAAGCGACACTCGGCGGATTCATTCTTCGCGATCGCCTGTGGTTCTTCGGCGCGGGCCGCAAGCTCACCAGCGCGTCCTCGCGCGTCACCACGGCGACGAACATCCCCTTCAACAACATTCAGGACAACAAGCGCTACGAAGCGAAGTTGACGGGACAGATCACGTCGAAGCATTCGCTCGTCGGCACCTATCTCCACAACATCACGCAGGAGACGAACAACGTCTTCGGCAACATCGTCGATCTCGGGAGCCTCAGCAACCGCGAGCTTCCGAACTGGCTCGAGACCGCGCACTACAGCGGCGTGATCACGAACAGCCTGCTCCTCGAAGGTCAGTGGAGCCGCCGTTACTTCGCATTCGTCGGTGGCGGCGGACCGAAAGGTGAGCTCGTCAACGGCCTCGCTCCGGCGACCGATGCGACGTTCATCAACGGCACGCTCATGCGCGATCTCGCCACGGCGCGCCGCTTCTGGTCGCCGACGTTCTGCTCGTGCGATCCGAAGACGCGCAACAACAAAGACTTCGAAGGCAAGGTCAACTACTTCATCTCGACGCAGAGCATGGGCTCGCACAACATCGTCGCCGGCTACGACTCGTTCCACGAGATCCGGCACGAGAACAATTTCCAGTCGGGCAACGACTTCCGCCTGTGGGGTGACTTCATCTACGTCGGCACCCAGGTCTTCTTCCACGCGGACCCGAGCACGACCGGCGGAAAGAACAGCCGCAGCTCCGTCGAGTGGACGCCGATCAATGAGCTCAGCCGCACCAGCGACGCGGAGACGAAGTCCGAATTCATCAACGACAAGTGGGACTTCAACAACCGTTTGAGCTTCAACCTCGGTCTGCGCTACGACAAGAACAACGCCGTCGATCAGTCGCACAACAAGATCTCGGATGACTCGAACGTCAGCCCGCGCCTCGGCATGATCTTCGACCTGCGCGGCGATGGACGCCATCGCTTCACCGCGAACTACGCGAAGTACGTTTCGCACATCGACAACGGCGTCAACGACGCGGTCGCCGCGGGCGGCCAGCCGGGATCGATCTACTACAACTATCGCGGACCCGAGATCAACGGTCCATCGACTTGCTCGGCCACGAATCCTGCCGGCTGCGTCCCGACGGCCACCGTCATTCAAAAGATGTTCGAGTGGTGGAACTCCGTCGGCGCGACGAACCTGAATGATGTCCAGGGAGCATTCATCCCCGGCCTCACGCAGAAACTTCAGGGCGGCCTGAAGTCCCCGAACGCGATTGAGTACACGTTCGGCTACGGACATCAGTTCGGATCGTCGGCATTCTTCCGCGCCGATCTCATTCATCGTTCGTGGCGCGACTTCTACGTTTCCTTCACCAACGCGTCGACGGGAAATGCCCTCGCCGGTACGACCCCGGTCGACGTTTCGGTCATCACCAACTCCAACAACAATCTCTCGCGCAAGTACAACGGCCTTCAGCTGCAGGGCCAGTACCGCGTCGGCCGCTTCAATCTCGGCGGCAACTACACGTACTCGACGCTGAAGGGCAACGCGGAAGGCGAGACGTTCAACAACGCCACCGTGACCGTCGGCAACGAGAACTATCCGGAGTACGTGAAGTTCGCAGCCAACAACCCGAACGGCTATCTCGCTGAAGACATCCGCACGCGCGTGAACGTCTACGGCAACTTCGACGTGCCGCTCGCGTGGGGCTCGCTGAGCCTCGGCGCGTGGGAGCGCTATCACACCGGCGCGCCGTACGGCTCCGTCGGTTCGGCCCGCGTCGCTCCGTCGACGACGTTCTCGTGCCTCGGTTCGGACGTCGCAGCATGCTCGGTCGGAAGCATCGCCAACACGGTCGGATACAAGATCCCGCCGACGAACGCGAACTACTACTTCCGTCCGCGCGGCTCGATCCGCCTCGATCCGATCTCGGAGACGAACCTCACCGCAACGTGGAACCTGCCGTCATGGGGCAAGGTCAACGCCTTCATTCGTGGAGACGTGATCAACCTCTTCAACCAGCAGGGCATCGAGTTCGCCTCCACGAACCTTGGCGCCGTCGTCGAGAACCGCATCTACACGCGCGCGACCGCGCCGCGTACGACGCTCACCGCCGGTACGAACCGACCGAACTGCGTGAAACCCGCCGGTTCGGCCGTCACCGTCGCAGCGAACTGCGCCAACCCGTTCGCCGGATTCAACCCGTACACCGACACTCCGAAAGAGTACAAGCCGGGCGACGATCCGAATCAGGTTTACAACTTCATGCTCGACCCGACCTACGGACATGCCACGAACAAAGACGCGTACCAACAGCCGCAGACCTATCGCGTCGCGATTGGTCTCCGCTTCTAGTTCGTTCGTTCTACCGCTGTGATGGAAAGCCCCGGCGCGAGCCGGGGCTTTTCATTTGCACTGTGATATCCGTACGCCATGCGGATTCTCGCAGCCGTCGTCTCGATGATCTTCGCCGGCGCCGTGGCGGCGCAGTCGATGTCGAGCGCGATCGTGGGACGCGTCACGTCGAACGGCAAAGCGCTCGGCGCGGTGAAGGTCACGATCGACTCCGACGCGCTGCAAGCCACGCGTATCGCGATCACGAGCGCGCGCGGAACGTACTGGGCGGGCGTGCTGCCGCCCGGCATCTATCGCATCGCCTTCGCACACAAAGGAACACAAACCGTCACGCGCAAAGCGGAGCTGCACGCCGGCGAAACGGTGCGCGTCGATGCCGATCTGCCACCGAGTGAAGAAGGCGAATCGGTGACGCTCACTTCGACGACGCGATCGGTGCTCGAACAGACGCGCATCGTCACGAGCGTCGAGCCCGATCTCATCGAGCCGCTGCCGATCGCGCGCGAGTTGAGCGAGCGCATCGCGCTGGTGCCCGGCGTGAACGGCGGAGCGATTCGCGGCTCCCGCGAAAATCTCTGGATCATCGACGGCGTCGAACAGCACACGCATCCCGCCGACGTCGAAGTGGAAGATGCATTCGAAGATGCCGCCGTCGTGACGACGCCGACGTCCGCGGAGTACGGACGCTTCAGCGGCGGCGTGATCATCGCCGTGTCGAAGACGGGAGGCAACGAGCTCACGGGATCGATTCGCGCGAGCGGCGGCAAGTCGTATCGCACGCGCGTCGAGTCGACGATCGGCGGACGCGTGATCCGCGACGCGCTGTGGCTCTTCCTCGCCGGCGAGAGCCGCGAAGACACGATCTTCGGCAAAGTCACCGGAACGGTCGCGCGACACACGCTGATCGCGTCGGCGTTGCGCTCGGATGAAACCGACGAGCGTCGCGCTTCCGGTGAGTACGTCGGCGCGTTGACCACGCGGCTCGTCGTCACCGGCCGCGTCGACGATGAAGGCCACCGCGCCGTCGCGGTGCACGACATCGTTCCCGCCTCACTCGTCGATCAGGTGTTGACCGCCGGCGGCGAGTCGCATTCGTTTTTCTTCGACGACGAGCTTCGCGCACGACGATGGTTCTTTCACGCCGGCGCGCGGCACGACGACGACGAAGGCACGAGTCCGCGGCTCGGCGTCGCCTACGATCTCGCGGGCACGGAGTCGAAGCGCATCGCCGCGACATTCGGGCGCTACGCGACGGAAGACCAGGCCGCACGCGAAATGGCGCTCGCGTACGCACAGCGAATTCTCACCAACGGTTACGTGCGCGTCGCGTTCGTGCGCCGCACGTTCGACGCCGGCGAAAGCTATCGCGCCGTCGAAGCCGACGCCCGCGCGCAATACCTCTTCTTCAACCTGGGCGGCAGCGCGACGATCGGAAACTCCGTTCGCGACGCGTCACTGTGGATCAGCGGCGCACCGCCCGCGCTCGAGCAGCACGTCACCGTTTCGATCCTCGAGCAATATCGCGACGCGCGCGCATCGACGAGCTTCGGCGCGATCTATCGGTTCACGCGATTCACGTACGTGCCGTTCGGGAAGCTCGACGTCTTCGACTTTTTCTCGCATCGCCGCGCGTGGCGCGCGAGCATCGGCGTGTCGTTCTGATCAACGCACGCTGTTGAGATCAGCCATCGTCTTCGCGGCGAGCTTGCGCGCGTCCGCACGCGGATTCTTCTGCACCATCATCGCGAGCGTCTGCCGCGCTTCATCGCGGCGTCCTTCGAACCACAACAACGCCGTCAGATTCGCATACGCCTGAAGCTCCGCCGGAAACTGCGCGATCTCCTTCTTGAACGCCGCCTCGGCTTGTTCCGGATGTCCGGTGCGCGCGAGGAGATCGCCGCGCACGAAGTCCGCGAGCGCGACCGGCTGCTTCGCCTCGCGCGGCGCGAGCGCGTCGAGCACGCGCATCGCATCGTCGAAGCGATGTTGCTCCGTCAACACCTGCGCGAGAAGGACCTGCGCATTCGGATCGTCGTTCTGCACCGCGAGAGCAGCGCGCGCTTCCGATTCGGCGCGCGCGTAGTCGCGGCGCGACATCGCCACGCGGCCGAGGAGGACGTGCGCATCGATCGGATTCGTCTTCTCGCCGAGGTGTGCGTTCTTCTCCGCGTCGTCGACGCGGCCGAGGTTGAGCGAAAGCGACGCGATTTGAATCGCGTTTCCGCCGGCGAGCATCGGCGCGACCTGAATGCTGCGCTTGTAGCTCTCGATCGCCGCCTCGTAATCGCCGACGCTCACCTGCGCGCGCGCGAGCTTCATCCACGCGTCGGCGAAATTCGGATTCGAGGCGAGGATTCGTTTGTAGTCGCCGATCGCGCCGGCGACGTCGCCACCGTTTTCGCGAAGCGCCGCGGCGCGCATCGACTCGATGTCGCCGATGCGATCTTTCGGATCGAGCAGCGGTCCGGTCGATTGAGACGTCGAGCTGAGATAGCCGAGCGCCGCGAGCTTCTTCGCTTCCTCTGGATCGATGTTCGACGGCGCCTGCATCTCCGATCCGTACGCATCGAGCTGTTGGCGCATCGCCGCGTACGTGCGGCGCTCGCGCTCGAGAATGTTCTCGCGCTCCACGGGATCGTGCGCGAAATCGTAGAGCTCCGGACGCGGCGCCTTGATGAAGTGATGCGCGTCGTCGATGAGCGAACGGAGATCGCTCCATCCGAGGTGAATGCGCGGATAGAGTGTTTCGGCGTAGAGCGCGCGATGCGCGGCGGGTGTGAAGAGCGACTGACCTCGAAGCGTGGGAGGTGTGACGCCGGTGGTGAGCGCGGCGATCGTCGGGAAGATGTCGATCAATCCGACCGGCTGCGAGATCGAGCGATTCGCCTGATCGCCGTTCGGCAGCTTGACCATCAGCGGAACGTGCAGCGCCTCGCGATAGAGAAAGATGCCGTGCTCGGACTCGCCGTGCTCGTCGAGTCCTTCGCCGTGATCGGACATGAGCACGATGATCGCGCGGTCATAGATCTTCTTCGACTTCAGATCGTCAATGAATTGACCAACGATCGCATCGGCCGCCGCGATCTCGCCGTCGTACGGCAGCGCGTAGCGGCTCTTGAATGGCTCCGGCGGCGTGTACGGCGAATGCGGCTCGAAGAGATGCAGCAGGAAAAAGAACGGATGATCGCGTTGCTCGCCAATCCAGCGCTCCGCGATGGCGGCCGTGCTCTCTCCGGCGCGCTGAAGCTCGCCTTGTGCCTCTCCGCCGCGGACTTCCACGGCGTCGTCGTAAAACTCGAACGCGTCGCGAATGCCGGTGGAACCGCGCAGCACGTACGCGGAGATCGCAGCGCCGGTGGTGTAACCGTTCTTGTGCAGCAGCGATGGAATGGTCTCGTGCTTCGCCGCGTCGAATGCGTAGCCGATGTTGTTGCGCACGCCGTTGTCGGGCGGAAGAGCGCCGGTGAGCATCGAGATGTGCGACGGCAGCGTGAGCGGAACGTGCGAGTACGCGTTCTCGAAAAGCGTGGCGTCGCGACGGAAGCGATCGATGTTCGGCGTGTCGACGTTCTTGTATCCGTACGCGGGCAGGTGATCGGCGCGCAGCGTGTCGATCGAGATGATGATCACCGGCGCGTCTTTGTAGACATGCGTCGTGCTCGCGCCTTCGCGGCGCTTGCACGAAGCGACGATCGCGACGAGCGTGAGAACGACTGCAGCGCGGCGTTTCATGTTCGCGTTCATTTCTGCGTGAGGAGCGCGCGCGTCTTCGCCGCCATCGCCGGATCGATGTGTGACAACGCGAAAAGCGTTTCTTCCGCGTGCGGATCTCGTGTCAGCACTTCGATCACGGTGAGATTCGCATACGCGCGCGCGTCGCCGGGAAAGAGCTCGATCTCGCGGCGATACGCCTGCTTCGATTCTTCGACGCGGCCAAGTCGCGCGAGCGCGTCGGCGCGCAGAAACTCGAGATGCCACACGCGCGGCGACTCCTGCTCCGCGGCAAGACGCGCGGCGCGCTCGATGTGCTGCAACGCGGCGGAAGGATCGCCGGCGGCGATCGCGACTTCGGCGAGCAGCAGGATGTCGCTCGGCTGCGCTTCCGGCGATTCCGCCGCGGCGCGAGCGAGCTGCTGCGCACTCGCGAGATCGTGGCGCGCGATGGCGACGTGCGTCAGAAGCGCGCGCGCGCGATGCGGACTCGCGCTCATCGATGCCTCGCCGAGCTTCGCCGCGTCATCGAGATGGCCGGCGTCGACGTCGAGCTCTGCGAGGGACAGCGCGACGTCGGCATCGAGCGGCGAACGTCCGAGCGCGTTTTTGTAGACCGCGATCGCCTCGTCGCGGCGTCCGGTGGCCGCGAGCGTTTTTCCGAGCTCGCCGGAGACTTCGGTCATGTCGGGATTGTGCGCGAGCATCTCGCGCAACGCGGCAATCTTTTCGTTGAGAGGAAGGCGCAACGCCTTGCGAAACTCCGCGAGCTGCGCGATCTGATCGTGAGGATTCGGCAGTGGTCCGGCCGCGCGATTGCGCGCCGAGCCGACGTAGCCGAGCGCGGCGAGCTTTGCGGCGGTTTCGGGATCGACGGCGCTGATCTCCGGAACCGCGTCGCCGTATTTGGCGAGATCCGACTTCATGTCCGACGCGATACGCCGCTGATCGGCGGCGAGGTCGTGCTGCTCGCGCGCATCGTGCGCGACGTCGTAGAGCTCCGCGCGCGGCGCATCGATGAAGTGCCACTCGCCGTCGATCAGCGAGCGCAGCTCGCTCCAGCCGAAGTGATAGCGCGGATAGAGACTCTCGCTGTACACGCGCCGCCTCGGCGCCGACTTGTCGAGCAGCGAGAGCAGCGACACCTGCGACGATTCTTTGGGCACGTCGACGCCGAGGAGTTTGAGGATCGTTGGCGCGATGTCGGCGAGTTGCGCGGGCGCCGTCGCTTCCGCGCCTCCCGACTTCGATTGCGGAAGCTTGAGCATCAGCGGGACCTGCAACGCCTCGCGATAGATCAGGATCGAATGCTGATCCTCGCCGTGATCGCGCAGTCCTTCACCGTGATCCGAGGTGACGATCACGATGGCGCGATCGTAGATGCCTTTCGTTTTCAGAAACGCGAGGAGCTTGCCGACGATCGCGTCCGCGGTCGCGATCTCGCCGTCGTACGGCTCGGCGTAGCGGCTGCGAAACGGCTCGGGCGGTTCGTATGGAACGTGCGGCTCGTAGATGTGGAAGAAGTAGAAGAACGGCTGCGATCCATGCGACCCGATCCATTTCTCCGCGCGCTCTTCGGTGATGTTTCCGGGGCGCTGAAAATCGGCGAACAGCGAACCCGCGTACGTCTCGATCGCGGCGTCGTAGTCGTCGAACGATGCTGCGATTCCCGTCTCCGCGCGCAGCACGAACGACGACACGGCCGCGCCGGTCGCGTAGCCGTGCGCGTGCAAGAGCGACTGCACGGTCGGATGTTTGCTCGCATCGAAGCGAAAGCCCTGATTGTCGCGAACGCCGTGCTGCGTCGGCAGCAAGCCGGTGAGCATCGAAACGTGCGACGGCAGCGTCATCGGGCAATGCGAATACGCATTGCGAAAGAGAACGGCGTCGCGGCGAAATGCATCGAGGTTCGGCGTCTCCACGCCGCGATAGCCGTACGCCGGAAGATGATCGGAGCGAAGCGTGTCGATCGAGATGAGGATGACCGGCGCGCTGGGAAACGTCTCGGTGTGCGCTTTCTCGCGAGCACACGCGGCGGCGATCAGGAGACTCAGTGCGGCAGCGGCTCTGCGCAAGACGGTGGCCCAAACGCCGCGGCCGTCACGTTCATTTCGCACAAAAAAAGCCCCGGCCTTGCGGCCGGGGCTTTCGAGTCACGCGACTCTTGGATGGAAGACTAGAAGCGAATGCCGAGAGCCATGCTGATCGAACGCGGATTCTGGTACGCCAGCTTGCTCGTGGCGTGACCGAACAGCGTGTTGCCGTTGACGTCGTACACGCGCTGATAGTTGTACGTACCGGTCGTCGGCGAGACGCCCGGGATGAACTCCACCGGCGTACCGCTGAAGCGATCGAACGCCTGGCAGGTGACCAGACGCGTGTTGGTCTGACCGGCGATGGTCTGACCGAACTTCGTTCCGCACGCGGAGTTACGCGCCGTCAGGATCGTCGTGTTGATGACCTGAGTCGCGCCGCTGAAGTTGTTGACGACCTTCTGATTGTTGAAGACGTTGAACATGTAACCTTCAACATACAGCTCGGCGCCGTGGAACGACGGGAACGAGAACGTCGACGAAAGGTCCGTCGCACGAAGTGCATCCATGCGATACGCGCCGCGCTTCGAGAAGAAGTACGTCGCGGTCGTCGGCGGCTGCGTGTACGGCAGGCCGGCGATCTTCGCGAGGGCGATCGTGCCCGTGGCGGAGTACGGCACGCCTGAGTCATAGCGCTGGATCGCGCTCATGTTCAGGTTGCCCAGGAACGTGTGCAGGTCATAGCTGGCCCACGCGCGGACCTTGTGAGTCTGGTCCGCCGGGAGGTAGCCGACCGGCGCGTTGTTCGCGAAGTTGTTGTACTCCGGATAGAACGTGGTGGAGAAGCCTTCCGAGATCGGACCCGAGCCCGCGTTTTCCTGAACGGCGTTGCCCTTCAGGCGCGAGTACGTGTAGTTGCCGCCGAGCTGGAGGTTGTTGAAGAGGCGGTACTGACCCTGGAACTCGAACGCTTTGTACGTACGCTTCGGATCGTTGGAGTTCTGGATGAGCGTCAGGTCGGCCGGATCGCCGTTGACGATGACGGTACCCGTCGTGCTGTTGCGAACGTTGACGTAGAAGTCCTTCCACTGGCGGTCGATGATATCGCCGCGGATGAAGCCGTTGCCGATCTGCATGCCGGCGCCGACCGTGTACTCACGAACGTTGGGCGACTTGAGCGAGCCCTGGATCTGCGTCTGCGCGCCCGGGATGCTGGTGAAGAACGGCGTGAGCTTGGTGATGCCGCCAACGCTGGTCAGCCAATCGAAGAAGGCCTGCGAGTACTGACGCGAGGTGAGACCGGTCTTCGTCGGACCTTCATAGAGGTAGTAGAACGAAGCCGGGCTGCCTGCCGGCGAGCTGGCCGAGGTGACGCCTTCCGCGAGACGTCCGACGTACGTGTTGTACGCCGCGGTCAGGCGGTACTTGCCGTTGCCGAGGACGTCGTAATTGAGTCCGAGGCGCGGGGAGAAGTTGCTGTCCTTGGAGATCGCCTGGTGCAGCGAGTTGACCGCGTCGTTGCGGTCATAGCGCGCGCCGAGGTTGAGGTTCCAATGGGTGTTGAGGTCCCACTTGTCGTTCACGAAGAGCGACTTGGTGCGGAGATCCGAACCGAGCGACGGCGTGAGAATCGGGTAGTAGACGAGCCAGTCGCCACCGCTTTCCAGCGTGAAGAGAGGATCGCCGTTGCCCGGACGCGTGATGCCGGCCTGGTAGGTGTTGAGAACGAAGTTCGTCGGCGACTGATAGTTGTTGGAGAAACGGCTCTCCGACCAACGCTCGTAACCACCGACGACGTTGTGCGTGCCCATGCCCTTCGTCGACCAGAAGTACGTCGACTTGAGGTTCCACGAGTTGTTGTTGCGCTTCTCGTTGCCGCAGCTGCCGCAGAAGTACGGAGCGTTCGCGTCGGTGATCGACGTGAAGCTCGAGTTCCATGCAAGCAGCGGCGAGCCGCTGACGTTGTTCGTGTCCGTGCCGCCGAAGCCGATGAACGTGAAGGTCTTGCGTGAATACAGACCTTCGATCAGCCAGTTGTTCGTGAGAATGCCGTTGTAGTGACCGGTGTAGAAGTTGTTGCCCTGCGTGATCGAAGGATCGAGAGCGGCTGTCTCGAGGCATCCGAGCTGGCAGTTGTTCGAAGCCGTCAGCGGCGAGTTGAGGTACGTCACGACGAGCGAGTGCTTCGGCGTGACCTGGCCGGTGAGTTTGCCTTCCCAGCGCTTCGCATCGGTGGCAACGCTGAACTGGCCGCCGCCGTTGGTGAAGGAGCTGTTCGTCGACGACTTCGTCTTACGACCGGCGGCGAAGAACCACAGACGGTCGCGGATGATGCGTCCGCCGAGAGTCGCTTCGTGAACCTGGTTCGTGACGTTCGGGCCGCGGAAGTCTTTGACGCCGGTTGACGAAATGAAATCCGTCGGGAGCGTCCAGGACGGCTTGTCGATGTTGTCGCGATAGCTGCCGTGGAATTCGTTGCCGCCCGACTTCGTGATCGAGTTGACCACGCCGCCGGTGAAGCGTCCGTATTCGGCCGAGATCGCGCCGGTGAGAATCGTCGTCTCCTGAATCGCGTCCTCGATGAAGAGGCCGTGAGTCTGGCCGCGGAGATTC
>Ga0207687_10001306_pt1 | contig 17014 bp, 16 predicted proteins | sample KBSM54metaG_FD_184399 | JGI IMG/M metagenome (GOLD analysis project Ga0207687, IMG submission 184399) | Miscanthus rhizosphere microbial communities from Kellogg Biological Station, Michigan, USA - KBS M5-4 metaG (SPAdes) (version 2) | ecosystem: Host-associated > Plants > Roots > Rhizosphere >...
GACCGCCGTCACCGCGCAGCAGATCTCGCTGCGGGCCGCGGCGGTGATGCGCGCGGCGCTGGTGAGACGGCTGGGGCAGCGCGTCGACCACGACGGTTTCGAGTGGTGGCGCTTCCCGCAGCAGGGCGACGTGCGCGGCGCCGACCTGGTCGGCCTCAAGCTTTCGGCGATGAAGATGCGGTCGATCGCGGCGCTGGCAGACGCCGACCTGGAGGTCGCCCATCTCGACAACGACGCGGTGATTGCGCACGTGACACGGCTACCCGGAGTCGGACGCTGGACTGCCGACTGGCTGCTGGCGCGTTGCCTGGGGCGGCGCGACGTTGTCGCGGCTGGCGATCTGGCCGTGCGGAAGGTGGTGGCGGCCTGGTTCTCGGACGATCCGATCTGGCCGGAGCAGCGCGTTCGCGAGGCGATGGCCCCCTTCGGCGAGCATACGAATCTGGCCGTGCACTACATGCTGACGCCCGTCGGCGGCTGAAATCGCGCTGCCCGGCGGCTATTGACACGAGCGCGAAACGGGGTACGGTGCACCTGTCGTTGGCATGGGATTTGCGGCACCCTGCCGTGGCTTTGGTTGAGGCTCTGGGAGAGTCCCTATGGGGGCAGGCAACAGTCTGCTGGTGAGGTTTATACAGGCGTCCGCGGTGCTGATCGTGGCCGGCCTCTGCATGGCCGCGGTCGCGCTCGGCTGGGCGGCCTACGAGCTGCGTGGGCTGTCGAGCGATATCTCGCAGTCGCACGCGCGGCTGCCGGCGCCGGTGCGCGCGGTGCTGCCGGTCGCCCCCGGCATCCTCGACCACCCGCAGGTGACGATGGTGCGCTACAGCTCCGGGATCTCCTCCGGCGCGGTGGTGCTTTTCTCGACCGTTCCTGACCAGAATCTGGCCGCCTTTCTGACGCTGCCTCCCAGCACCCGGGTGAACGGCTCGCCACTCGACGATCTGAACACTCCGAAGGCGATCGAGGCGCTCCGGGGAGCGGGCATCACGGTCGACCATGTGGCGCTGATCGACCCGGCTCGAGTCGGCCCCCTGGTGGACGGTCTGGGCGGCATCACCATCGACAACAAGACCACGTTTGTGGCACTTACCTCAGACGGCCGCGAGCTGCGGTTCGACAAGGGCAGGCTCGACCTGGACGGCGATCACGCCAAGGCCTACATCCAGGCGGCCACCACGCGCGAGGAGCTCGAAAAGGCCAGTGAGGCTGTGCTGGCGGGCATCGTGCACAAGGTGCTGAGGCCGGCAGGGTTTCGGCGGATGCAGACGATCGGCGGTGTGCTCGCCCACTCGGTCGCGACGGATCTGACCGGTGCGGACGTGGTCGGTCTGGTCGAGCTGCGCCTACGAGGCGGCGCCACCCTTCAGTGCCAGGTGCCGCGCCACAGTCCGATCGGCGGGTACCGGGCGACCGTCGACCGGTTCCTGGGCAAGGCGACCAGCCCCGCCGCAGGCTGCACAGTTCACCACGTCGACAGCGCACAGCTGGCGCCGCCGGTGACCGTCGTCCGCGCCATACAGCGTTACGGCTGGCACCTGTTCGCGGTGACGGCGCTGCTGCTGATGCTGGTGGCGGCGATCGCGACCGTGGTGCTGGTCACGCGGTGGCCGAAGGCCGGCGGGACTCCGCCCAAAGGCATACTGCCGCCGCTGCGGCGCCTGGGCCCGTAGTCACCCGCCGGCGATAGCAAGCACCCCGGCCAGCGCCAGGCCGACACCGGCCCGCTGGCCGCTGCTGAGGCGCTCGTGCAGCCGCACGTGGGCCAGCGCGACCGTGACCAGGGGAAATAGCGATCCCAGCACCGCCACGATGCTCAGGTAGCCATGCGTCGTTGCCACCGCGAAGCCGGCGTTGGCGGTGACGTCCAGCAGCCCCACCAGCACGAGGGCCGGCAGCGCGGCGCGGGCGAACGCCGGCCGCATGACCAGAGCCGCAGCGGCGAACACGGTGACCGAGGTGATGCGTGCCGTGGCAACACCCCACAACGGATCGGCGCGGGCGGCGTGATCCAGCGCCACCAGCTGCAGCCCCAGCGCCAGCGCGGCCACCAGCGCCAGCGTCACCCCGGCGCCGCGGACGGTGCCTCCCCCGGCCGAGGGCTCGCGCGACACCAGGGCGACCCCGGCCAGAGCGGCGCCGATGCCGGCCAGCTGCACGGCGCTCGGCCGCTCCCCGGTGGCCAGCCCGACCACCACCGGCACGATCGCGCTGGTGGCGAGGATCGGCGCCGCCACGCTGAACGCTCCCAGCGTCATGGAGCGGTAGAACGACGAGACCGCCACCACGCCGGCCAGGCCGGCCAGCACGCCGGGCAGCGCCGCGCCTGTGTCGTAGCCACCGGTGCGGACCGCGGCCACCACCACGACTCCCGTCAGGCCCACGGCCTGGCTGACCAGCACCACCACCAGCAGCGGATGCCGGCGGCTGAGCGACCCGCCCATGAAGTCGGCCACGCCCCAGCACAGCGAGGCGATCAACGCCAGCGCTACCGCCATGCGCACACCGCTATCTGAACGCCGTCACCAGGCTGCGGCCGATGCGATCGTGCACCTCCGACGTGGGGCGGCTGCCGCGCTGCTCGAGCGCCATCAGCACCGCGCCCACCACCGGCGGCGCCTCCAGCCTGGTCAGAAGCGCGGTCGGCACCTCGGCGGCAATGCGCTGCTCGAGCAGCTCGCTGCGGCCGTGGAACAGGCCGCCGCTCATCACCAGCTCGAACGGCTCGTGATCCATCGCCAGCCTGGATGCCACCACCCGCGCCGCCTCGCCAAGCTGTGCTCCCGCCCACTCGACGATCTCGATCGCGACCTTGTCGCCGCGCTCGGCGTGGCGCAGCACAACCGGCGCCGCGTTCGACTCGCGCTCGCCGCCGCGGCTGTACTCCTCCAATAGCTGCGCCACGGTGGCAGCGCCCATCAGCTCGCACAGTCCCTCGCTCAGGGACGTGGCCGGCCCGCGCCCCACGTACGCCCGCGCAACCGCCCGCAGCGCCGCCTCGCCGACGTCCGAGGCGCTGCCCTCGTCGCCCAGCAGCCTGCCCAGCCCGAGCGTGCGGTACGTCTCGCCGGCGCTGTTGCGTCCTGCGGCAACTGTGCCGGTGCCGGCGATCACCACCACGCCCCAGGGCGCCCGCACCCCGGCGCGAAGGGCGATGAAGGAGTCGTTCAGGATGGTCGGCGAGATGCCCAGCCGCAGTGCCTCGAACGCTCCCTCGAGCCGCGGCACGTCGGACGGCCAGTCGACGCCGGCGAGGCCGAACACGGCCGCCTCCAGCTCGGAACGGGGCAGGCCGGCGCCGTCCATGGCGCGCTCGATCGCGTCGCCGATGCTGTCCGATGCGCCGCGCAGGCCCACCGTCTCCCAGTTGCTGGGACCGGCGGTGCCGGCGCCGATCAGCGCGCCGGTCTCGTCGCAGATCGCGGCGTGCGTCTTGGAGCCGCCGCCGTCGACACCCAGGACGGCCGTCACCGGATGCCCGCCGATCGGTACGCGCGCTCGACGGCGTCCATCACCACCGCTCCGTCCTCACCGCTGGGCCGCGGCTGCCGGCCCTCCGACACCGCGTCGATGAACTCCGCCACCTGGGCGCTGTACATCGGCTGCGCGCAGTGCTCGTAGCCTTCGGGGCCTTCCGTGAAATCCCATATACGTGCGTACCCGGCCGTGCCATACACCTCGGTATCGGCCTCCAGACCGGCGAGATGAGGGTGCCACCATCCCGACTCGACCAGCGAGCTGGTGCCGTTCGCCCATCCGATCAGGAGCAGCCCGTCGTCGTCCACCGCGTAGTCGCCGTAGCGGGTGCCGATGCGGGCGCAGACGGTCTCCAGGGCGGGGTCGCCGAGCAGGAATCGGACCGTGTCGATGGCGTGCACGCCCATGTCCAGCAGCGCGCCCCCGCCGGCCAGCTCGGGGTCGGTGAACCATCCCGACGGGCCCCAGCCCGCGTGCACGCCATAGCCGCGGGTCTTGGTGATCTCGCCCAGCTCGCCGCCCGCGATCCGCGCTCGCAGCGCGCGCACGTCGTCGTGGAAGCGCCAGCAGTGCGCCACCATCAGCCGCCTGCCGGATGCGGCGGCGGCCGCGTTCATGGCGTCGGCCTCGGCCAGCGTGCGGGCCATCGGCTTCTCCACCAGCACGTGCTTGCCGGCCTCAAGGCAGGCGATCGTTTGCGGGGCGTGCAGGGCGTTGGGCGTGCCGATGATGACGGCGTCGATCTCCGGGTCTTCGGCCAGCTCCCGCCAGTCGGTGGTGATGCGAGGGATGCCGTGCCGCTCGGCCAGCGACCGCAGCGATGCCTCACGCCAGTTCGCGGCCGCCACCAGCTCGCCGCCCGGGTGCGCGAGCACGCCACGGGCGTGGAAGTCCATGATCCAACCGGAGCCGAACAGGGCGATGCGCACCGGAGCAACCTACCCCTTGACGCCGGTCAGCGTGATCCCTTCGATGAAGACGCGCTGGGCCAGGAAGAAGATCACGATCACGGGCAGCATGAAGATCAGAGCCGCGGCCATCGTCAGGTTCCAGTCGACATGGTGGATGCCGCGGAAGGCCGACAGCGCCACCGACAGCGTCTGCGAGTCGGGGCTCTGGGCCAGGTACACCAGCGGCCCGTAGAAGTCGTTCCAGGCGTAGATGAAGTTGAACAGCGCCACCGCGACGATGGCCGGCTTGGCCAGCGGCACGATCACCTTCCACAGGATCTGCAGCTCGTTGGCGCCGTCGACCCGCATCGCTTCCGAAAGCTCCTTGGGGATGGTCATGAAGAACTGGCGCAGCAGGAAGATCGAGAAGGCGTCTCCGAAGAAGCTGGGGATGATCAGGGGCTTGAGCGTTCCGATGAACTGGATCCCGGTCCACTCGTGGAACTGCTTGGCCCACAGGATGTAGAGCGGGATGGATGTCACCTGGTTGGGCAACATCAGCGTCGAGAGCACGAGCAGAAACACGATGTTGCGGCCGCGCCAGTCGATCCGGGCAAAGGCGTAGGCCACCGGCACGCAGCTGCAGACCACGCCGACGGTCGACAGGCCGGCGTACAAGAATGTGTTCCACGCGTACCGGCCGACGGCGATGTCGTCGAACACGGTCTTGAAGTTCGACCACACGAACGGGTTCGGCCACAGCGACCCGGTCAGCGCCTGATCGTTGCTCTGAAGCGCAGTGAAGAACATGTAGACGACCGGGAACAGGAAGGCACAGGAGACGGCGATCAGCACGCAGTGGTTGGCCACCATCATCAGGAACCGGCGCCTGCGCACCGCCGCCGGACGCCGTCGCGTGGCGATCGGGATGCCGGAGCGGGGCTGGGCGACCTGGGCTATGACAGCCCCCCGCCGTAGTGCACCCAGCGCCGCGAGGTCAGAAGCAACACGGCGGTCAGCGCCATCGTCGCGACGAACATCACCCACGCCATGGCCGAGGCGTAGCCCATGTGGAAGTAGCTGAAGGCCTGCTCGTAGAGCCAGACCGAGTAGAACAGCAGCGAGTTGTCGGGTGAGCCAACGCCTCCACCGGCGGTGGTGGAGCTGACGTAGGCCTGATCGAAGTACTGGAAGCCGTCGATGATCCCGATGATCAGCGTGAAGAAGATCACCGGCGTAAGCATGGGCAGCGTCACGTAGCGGAACCGCTGCCAGGCGTTGGCGCCCTCGATCGCGATCGCCTCGTACAGGTCACGGGGCACGTTCAAAAGGCCGGCCAGGTACAGCACGATCGCATCGCCGATCCCCCACAGCCCCAGGATCAGCAGCGCCGGCTTCGCCCAGGTGGGATCGAAGAACCAGAGCGGCTGGTTGAGGCCGATGTGGCCGAGGAACTGGTTGATCGGGCCGGTGGCGGGGTTGAACAGGTAGACGAACACCAGCGAGGCGCCGACGGTCGGCGCCATCGAGGGCATGAAGAACAGCGTCCGGTAGCCGTTGACGCCGCGCTTGGGGCGGGTCAGCAGCATCGCCGTGGCGATGCCGAAGAAGATCCGAAGCGGCACGCCGAAGACGATGATCCACAGCGTGTTCCTGACCGACGTCCAGAAGAACGGGTCGCCCTGGTCGGGCTGGCCGTTCAGCGTCAGCTTGCCGAACATGAACCGGTAGTTGTCGAGCCCGATCCAGTGCGGCGAGGAAAGCAGGTCGTAGTGCGTGAACGAGTAGTAGAAGCTCAGCACCATCGGCCCCATCGTGAACGCGACGAAGCCGATGATCCAGGGCGACAGCAGCAGCAGCACCGTCAGGTACTTGCGCAGCGACGCCCTACGCCGCGCACGCCGGCGTTCTGCCGGCGTGCGCCGCGTGTAGGGCGCCGTGCTGGGGGCGGCCAGTGCTACGGGGCCGTCCCCTGGGTGAGCTGGTTGTCGATGTTCTGGTCAAGCGTGTTCAGCTGCGACTCGAGCTGCGAGTCGGGGATCTTGCCCGCCTGCCACTTGTCCTCGAACGAGTCGAGCAGGTCGGCGTATCCACCGCCGGCAGGCTGCAAGGGTGGTGCGAATGCCGACTTGGGGTTGACCCAGGCCTGCAGGAACACCTTGAACTGGGGCGGCAGTGTCAGGTCGGGAGACGCGATCGCAGCCTTGGTGGTGGGCACGTTTCCGACCTGGTTCGCCATGTTCACCAGGTAGTTGGTGTCGGATGCCAGGTACTTGACCAGCAGCCAGGCCTGCTCGGGGTGCTTGGCGCCCTTGGGGATGCCCACAATGGTGCCGCCGACGCGTGAGGATCCGTACTGCTCGGGGTGGGCGGCGTCGGCCGGGAACGGCGCGGTGCCGTACTGGAGGTTCGGGGCGCCGCGCTTGATGAACGCCGTGCGCCACTCACCGTCGAACGTCATCGCCACCTTGCCTTTCTGGAACGCGTTGCTGGTGTTGAACTCGTTGTTGGTGTTGGCGGCGAAGAACTTCGTGATGTTGTCGTAGCCGTACCAGTCGATCAGCTCTTTCTGCCAGCGCAGCGCGGCGGCCCAGCCCGGATCGGTGCCGAGGACGGCCTTGTTCGAGCTGTCGAACCACTTGGCGCCCCATGCGTTGCTGAGATCGCCGGGGCCCAGCTCCTCCCACTGGTTGAGCGGCACGAACCCGGCCACCTTGATGCTGCCGTCCGGGTTGCGCACGGTCAGCTTCTTGGCGTCGGCCATCAGCTCGTCCATGGTCTTGGGCGGGCCGGCGATGCCGGCCTGCTGGAGCATCTTGGTGTTGTAGTAGAGGCCGTAGGCGTCGGTCAGCGACGGCAACGCGCACTGCTTGCCGCCGGAGTTGGTGTAAGTGATCGCGCCGGGAGCGAAGTCGTCGATGCTGAGGTGGTCGGCCTGCATGTACGGCGTCAGGTCCTGCCAGAGGCCGGAGGAGCAGTACTGCCCGATGTAGTCGGGGCCGAATGGCATCGCCACATCGGGTGCGTTGCCGCCGTTGATGGCGTTGACCAGGTTCGGGTCGAACGTGTCGTTGGGGGTGTTGGGCTGCACGATCTGCTTGACCGTGATCCACGGGTACTTCTTGGTGAAGCCCTTGAGGTTGTCGTTGAAGGGCTTACCCTCCTCACCGCTCCACAGATCCCACATGGTGATCGTGACCGGCGTCTTGTCGAGCGTGGTGGCAGGGCCGCCCGAGCTGCTGGAGCTGGAGCTTCCCCCGCCGCAGCCTGCTGCAACAACCAGCATGGCCAGCGAGCTCAGGGCGAGCAATCGCGTTCGTCTCATCGGTGTGGCCTCCTGACCTTTCATCATATGACGGCGATCCGGGAGAGGGGTTTGCGGGTGAACAGCTGGTCCTGCGCCGCCTGCAGGGCGGTGCTGACGGCTCCGTGCAGGACGGCGTCGGCGCCCAGCTGGGTGGTGGCGAGGCGCGGGCGGAACGGTGAGATCTCACGGAGGCGGGCGTCGACGGGGGCCAGCAGGTCGGGGTTGCTGCCGATGCCTCCGCCCAGGATCACGAGCTCCGGGTCGAGCACGGGCGCGACGGCGGCGATCGCGAGCGCGATGCGGTCGGCCTCGCGGCGGACGACAGCCGCGGCGTCGGCGCTGCCGCGGGCGGCCGCCGCGAACACCGACTTGGGCGAGCGGGCCGGCCGCAGGCCTGTTGACCGCACGTCGCGCATCACGGCCGAGGCGCCTGTCTGCTCCTCGAGCATGCCGCGGCGGCGGAAGCCGGCATCGCCGGGGTCGCCGGTTCCCACCGGCATGTAGCCGATCTCGCCGGCGGCGCCGCCGGCGCCGCGGTAGAGCTCGCCGTCGATCACGATGCCCATGCCCACGCCGGTGCCGACCCACAGGAACACGAACGTGCCGACGTCGCGGCCGGCGCCGTGGGCGCGCTCACCGAGGGCGGCCAGGTTGACGTCGTTCTCGAAGCTGACGGCCGTGCCCAGCTCGTCGCGGATGGCGCCGACCAGGCCCTGGCGGCCCCAGCCTGGCAGGTTGGGAGCATGGGCCAGCAGGCCGCGAGAGGGATCGAGCACGCCGGAGCTGCCGACCGTGGCATGGGTCACCTGGCGCCAACGCAGATCGCCCTGGCTGGCCACGCCGTGAGCGATTTCGCCGATCTGGGCGACCAGCGCGCCCGAGCTGCGCGAGCGCGCTCGCTCGTCGCGGCGGGCGACGATGGTGCCGGTGATGTCGGCCAGAGCCGCCCTCACCCAGTGGGCGCCGACGTCGATCCCGACCACCCATCCCGACTCGGGGTTGAGCTCGTAGAGCACGGCGCTGGGGCCCTTGCCGCCGGTCGCGCGGCCCACCTCGTGCACGAGGCCGGCATCCACCAGGCCGCCCAGCGCGAGCGAGACGGTCGGCTTGGAAAGGCCGCTGGCGCGGGCGATCTGGGCGCGCGAGGTGGCGCCGGTGCGCCGGATCAGCTCGAGCACGCTACGCTCGTTGATGGCTCGCAGGAGACGGGGCTGGCCCGCGGCGAAACTGATCGGTTCCGTTGTCGTGCTGTCCCTCCTTCGGCCAGCATATAGTTAGGAAACCTTACTGACAGTGAGGAAAATACGCCCTGGAGCGGACAGGTGTCAAGACGTCACGGAGGTTGGGATGAGCGTTCTGGCGATTAACGGCGGTACACGCGTGCGCAGCGAGCCGTATCCGGCCTGGCCGCAGGTCGACCAACGCGACGCCGACGCCGTGGCAGACGTGGTGCTGAACGGGCAGATCGGGGGCTGGCCGGAGCCTGGCCCCCGCAACGCCGAGTTCGCGGCGCGGTTCGCCTCCTACCAGGGCGCGTCCCACGGAATCGTGATGGTGAACGGGACGGTCACCATGGAGGTGGCGCTGAAGGCGCTCGGGATCGGCTGGGGCGACGAGGTGATCGTGCCGGCGCTGACGTTCGCGGCCACCGCCTACGCCGCGATCGCAGCGGGAGCGCTGCCGGTGATCGTGGACGTGGAACCGGAGCGCTGGACGATCGACCCCGATGCCGTCGAGGCCGCGATCACGCCGCGCACGCGCGCCGTCATGCCGGTGCACCTGGGCCAGCAGATGGCCGACATGGATCGCCTGGCGGCGATCGCCGACCGGCACGGGCTGGCGCTCGTCGAGGACTGCGCGCACGCGCACGGCCAGCGGTGGGGCGGCCGCGGGGCCGGATGCATCGGCGCGTTCGGCTCGTTCAGCCACCAGTCCTCCAAGACGCTGACCGCCGGCGAGGGCGGGACGCTCCTGACCGGCGACGATGATCTGGCACGGCGCGCGCACTCGATCATCGACTGCGGTCGGCCCAAGGACGTGGCCGAGCAGCAGTTCACGTTCGGCGCCAACTACCGGCTGGGCGAGCTGGCCTGCGCGCTGCTCTGCACGCAGCTCGACCGGTTCGAGGCCCAGCGGGCAGAGCGGGAGACCGGGGCGCGGCTGTTCGAGCAGCTAGCCGACGGGCTCACCGGCGTCTCGATCAACCCGATCCACCCGCAGATCACGCGCTGGGGCTTCTACCGCTACCTGTTCCGGATCGACCCCGACGCGTTCGCCGGGGCGACGTGCGAGACGGTGGCCGACGCGCTCGAGGCCGAGGGAATCGCGGCGGAGGTGCAGTATCCGCCGATGAGCCGTTACGACCTGTTCCAGCCGCAGCTGTCACGCCTGCCGGTGTGCGTGGTGCACGCGAACCGCCTGGATCCGGCCAGGATGAGCTTCCCGGTGGCCGAATCGGCCGGCGAGCGCGAGGCGGTGTACCTGAACGAGAGCGTGTTCCGGGCCGGCCGGCAGGGTGTCGAGGATGCCGTGACAGCCATCGCAAAGGTGCAACAGCACGCCCACGAGCTGACGGCCGTCCGAACGTAACCTCCTGGCAACGGCCGGTGCCGAGCCTGCGGCGAAACCTCGTCGCGAGCCGAGTCGGTGTTTGACTCCAATAATCGGGCGCTCGCGTCAACCATGCGAAACCCGCGTCACACCGGCCGTTACCGGTGTGGCAGCGCCGTCACGAGGGCATCACGCGGGCCGAGTCGGGCTCTGACCCCTTTACAAACTCGCAGGCGTGACGACGTGCTCACGCGGACGGCACGGCGGCTGTGGCAAGGCCGGTCAGCCGAAAAACTGCGGCAGGTGCTCGCGATTGCCCTCGAGCAGCGCATCCAGCAGCGGCACCGCGACCCGGTAGTCCGAGGACAGCGGGTTCGCCATCAGCGCCTTCAGCGCCAGCTCGCGGTCGCCGCTGACCGCCGCCGCCACAGTCAGCCGCTCGTAGGCCTTCACCTGCTCGACCAGCCCGAGCATCTCCGGCGCCAGCGGGTCGACCGGCAGCGGCTCCGCACCCGAGGCGCTGATCCGGCACGCCACCTCCACCACCGCGTCCGCGTCGACGTTGGGGATCGCCCCGGCATTGCGCACGTTCACCACCTGCACGTCGCCGCGGTCCGTGTACAGCGACTCCACCAGCATCGCCGCCGCCTCCGAGTAGAACGCTCCACCCCGCTGCTCGAGCAGCTTCGGCTTCACGTCCAGCGCCGGGTCGCGGTACATCTCCAGCAGCTCTCGCTCGATCTGCATCACCTCGTCGGCCCGCGAACGCGCGCCGGCCTGCTTCTCGAGCACCTCACCCGTCAGATAGAAGTAGCGCAGGTAGTACGAGGGGATCGACCGCGTCAGCCGCACCAGGTCACCGGGCAGGTCGACCTCCTCCCCCAGCTGATCGGCGTACGTCTTGATCAGGTCGGGCAGCCGGTCGACGCCGTCCACCACCACCTTCCGCTCCCACGAGAGGTGGTTCAGCCCCACGTGTTCGAGCTGCACCTGGGCCGGCTCGACTCCCAGCTGCTTCGCCAGCATCCGCTGAAACCCGATCGGGATGTTGCAGAGCCCGATCGCGTGGTGACCGGCGTCCGACAGCGCCTGCGTGACCAATCCTGCCGGGTTCGTGAAGTCGAGCAGCCACGCGCCTTCGGCGCCCAGCCGGGCCGTGTCCTCGGCGATCCCGAGCACCACCGGCACCGTCCGCAGCGCCTTTGCGAAACCGCCCGGGCCGGTCGTCTCCTGGCCGATCAGCCCGAACCGGGCTGGAATCGTCTCGTCCCCCAGCCGCGCCCGCAGGCCGCCCACCCGCAGCTGCACCAGCACGAAGCCCGCGCCCTCGACCGCCCGTTCTCGGTCGGTCGTCAGCGTCAGCCGCCCCGGGAACTCCAGCTTCTCGAGGATCCGCCCGGCCAGCCCGCCGACGATGTCCAGCCGCTCCTGGTCGATGTCGTGCAGCACCAGCTCGTCGACCGGCAGCACGTCGCGACGCAGGCCGAAGCCCTCCACCAACTCGGGCGTATACGTGCTACCGCCACCGATGACTGCAACCTTCACGACGGCCTCATCCTACGGTATCCTGGCGGCGGAATGAAATCGTTAGGAAAGTTTCCTGACAGATTCGTGGCCGAGATCGCGGAGCAGCCACAGGCCCTCCGCCGCGCCGGCCGGGGGTTGGTCGAGCAGTCCGAGCAGCTCGCCCGCCTGCGCGAGGCCGTCGCGTCGTCGCGCTCGATCCTGTTCACCGGCATGGGCAGCTCCTACGACGCGTGTTACCCGATCGTCACCACGCTCGCCGGGCGCGGCCGCCCCTGCTCGATGCTGGACACCGCCGAGCTGCTGCACTTCCGGATGCCGCTGCTGCAGCCGGATTCGCTGCTGGTCTGCGTCAGCCAGTCCGGCGAGAGCGCCGAGCTCGTGCGCCTGATCGAACGGCTCCCGGCCGGCGCCCGCCCGACCATCGCCGCGGTCACCAACGGCTCGGCCAACACCCTCGCCGCCGACGCGGACATCGCGCTCGACACCTGCGCCGGCGAGGAGCTCGGCCCCTCCACCATGACCTTCGTCGGCGCCATGGCCGTGCTCGACGCGCTGACCGGTGACCCGCCCCTGGAGCGCGCCGCCCTCGAGATGGAGCGCCTGCTGTCTGAACCGGACGCAGCCGCGGATCAGCTCAGCGCGTGGATCGACGGCCGCCCCACGCTGGCCCTCGTCGGCCGCGGCTCGGCCCGGGCAGCTGCCGAGATGGGCGCCCTGACGCTGAAGGAGGCGGCCCGCTTCCCGGCCGAGTCGATGCAGGCGGCCCAGTTCCGGCACGGCCCGCTCGAGCTGGCCGGCCCTCACCTGGCCGTGATGGTGATCGCAACCGAGCCCGGCACCCGCGCGCTGGAGCTGAAGCTTGCCGGCGAGCTGGCCGGCGCCGGCGCCGGCGTGCTCGTCGTCAGCCAGGACGGTGACTGCCCGGACGGCGCCGAGGCGATCTCGGTGGGCCCGCTCAGCGGTGGCCTGGCGGCGGCCGCCGCCACCGTCCCCGCCCAGCTGCTGGCCTGGCGCCTGGCCCGCTGCCGCGGCCTCACTCCCGGCGAGTTCGCAATCGCAGGCAAGGTGACCACCCGCGAATGAGCGCACGTATCGCCCTCACCATCGATACCGAGCACCCCGACTTCCCGTGCACCCCGGGCAACCTGCCGGCGATGCTGGACGCGCTGGGAGCCGCCGGCGCGCGCGCCACCTTCTTCATCCAGGGCCGCTGGGCGAGCTCCAACCCGGCGATGGCACGGCGGATCGCCGAGGACGGCCACACCATCGGCAACCACTCCAAGTCGCACGCCCCCATGGACATGCTCACCGACGCGGGCATCGCCGCCTCGCTGAGCGAGGCAGAGCAGATGATCGAGCAGGCCGGCGGCGTCAGCCCGAGACCGTGGTTCCGCTGCCCCTACGGCCAGGGCCAGGACGACCCGCGCGTGCTGGCTGCCGTCGAGCGGGCCGGCTACCGGCATGTCAGCTGGACGATCGACCCCTTCGACTGGGAGCCAGGCCGCACCGCCGCCGACCTGGTCGAGCGGGTGCTCGACGGCCATGCCCGCGAGGGTGACGGCGGCATCGCTCTCATGCACAGCTGGCCGGACGTGACCGCCGCCGCGCTGCCCGAGCTGATCGACCGCCTGCGCCGGGCCGGCGCCGACCTGGTGGGGGTGGAGCAGCTTGGCTAGGCCGGCCGTGCTGGCCGTCGACGGCGGCAACTCGAAGCTGGATGCGGTGCTGCTGAGCCGCGGCGGCCGGGTGCTGGGAGCCGCCCGCGGGCGCGGTGCCAGCTTCTCGCCGCGCGACCACGACGGATCCTTCGCCCGCCTCGACGCCACGGTGGCCCGGGCCTGCCGCAGCGCCGGCATCACGCCCGGCTCCGGCCCGATCGCCGATGCCGCCGTGCTCTGCCTGGCCGGTGCCGATCTGCCGGTGGACGACCGCCGCCTGAGCCGGAGCCTGCACGCCCGCCGCTGGGCCGAGCGGGTCGTGCTGCGCAACGACACGTTCGCCGTGCTCCGCGCCGGCACCGAGCGCCCATGGGGCGTCGGCGTGGTCTGCGGCACCGGGCTCAACTGCTGTGCCGTCTCCCCCACCGGCAAGATCGTTCGCTACGCCGCCATCGGCGAGATCTCCGGCGACGGCGGCGGCGGCGACTGGATGGGCCTGCAGGCGCTGCGGGCGGCCATCCGCGGTCGCGACGGCCGCGGCCCCAGGACCTCGCTCGAGCAGTCCGTTCCGGCCCACTTCGACCTGCGCACGCCCCACCAGCTGATGGAGGCGATCTACCTGGGAAGGATCGACCAGCACAGCCTCACCGAGCTGCCGCGGCTGGTGCTGTCCAGCTCGCGAGCCGGTGATGCAGCCGCCCAGGACATCGTCGACCGCCTGGCCGACGAGATCGTTGCGATGGTCGTCTCGGCCCTGCGCCGCCTGGCCATGACCCGCCGCGACAGCGACGTGGTGCTCGGTGGCGGCGTGGCACAGGGGCGCGACCCGCGGCTGCTCGGGCACATCGAGCAGGGCGTGAACGCGGTCGCACCCGACGCCCGCGTGCGCGTGCTGGACGCGCCGCCGGTGCTGGGCGCCGCCTTCCTCGGCCTTGACGAGATCGGGGCGGGGCGGCGAGCATACGCCGAGCTGCGAGCGGCGGTGACGCACGATCGGCTGACATCCCCTGGAAGGGAGCGGTAGTGGCGCGGATCCTGCTGGATGAGGTGACCAAGGTGTTCGGTTCCGAGGTGGTCGCGGTCGACCACGTCAGCCTGGAGGTCGCGGACGGCGAGTTCATGGTGCTGGTGGGGCCGTCCGGCTGCGGCAAGTCGACGCTGCTGCGGATCATCGCCGGCCTCGAGGAGCTATCGACCGGCGAGGTCGTGATCGGCGACAGCATCGTCACCGACATGTCCCCCCGCGACCGAGACATCGCCATGGTGTTCCAGAACTACGCGCTCTACCCGCACATGACGGTCGAGCAGAACCTGGGTCTGGGTCTGAAGCTGCGCGGCGCGCCCAAGGCCGAGCGCAAAGCCAAGGTGGGCGAGGTGGCGCAGGTGCTGGGCCTGGACACGCTGCTCGGCCGCAAGCCGGCACAGCTCTCGGGTGGCCAGCGGCAGCGCGTCGCAATGGGCCGCGCCATGGTGCGCGAGCCGCAGGCGTTCCTGATGGACGAGCCGCTGTCGAACCTCGACGCCAAGCTACGCGTGCAGATGCGGGCGGAGCTGGCACGTCTCCGAGACACCCTGCACACCACCACCATCTACGTCACCCATGACCAGGTCGAGGCGATGACGCTGGGCGACCGCGTGGCGGTGATGAAGGACGGCGTCGTCCAGCAGCTGGACACGCCCCAAGCGCTCTACCGCGCGCCCGCCAACCTGTTCGTGGCCGCGTTCATCGGATCGCCGTCGATGAACCTGATCGAGGCCACCGTGAACGGCGGCGAGCTGGCCTTTGCCGAGCACCGCCTGCCGGTGCCGGGCGACGTCGACCTGCGCGCCTACGAGGGCCGCTCGCTGGTGCTGGGCCTGCGTCCGGCCGACTTCGAGGACGCCGCACTGGGGCGGGACGAGGGCTCCCCCACCCTGCACGTGCGGGCCGACGTGGTCGAGGAGCTGGGCTCCGAGATCAACGTCATCTTCCGCATCAACATCGCCCCGGTGGCGACCGAGGCCGTGCGCGCGGCGGCGGAGCCGGACGCGGCCGACAGCACCGTGGTGCCGCTGGTGGCCGACGCCAACGAGACGATCTGCACGGCCCGCGTCAACGCCCGCTGCCCGGCGCGCGCGGGCGACGACGTGGACCTGGCGATCGCGACCGACCGCTTCCACTTCTTCGACCTCGAGTCCGGAGAGGTCATCACCACCCGGGCGCAGCAGGCCGCGGCCGGCTAGGCGCTGCTGGGCTGAGCGGTCGTGAGCGGCTCGGCGTCGAAGCGGTAGCCGACGCCGTAGTGGGTGTGGATGTAGCTGTACGTGCCCGAGCGCTGGTCGAGCTTCTCGCGCAGCTTGCGCACGCACACGTCGACGGAGCGGTCGCGCGGCCGGTAGGGCGTGCCCCAGACCCGCTGCTGCAGCTGGTCGCGCGTCATCACGCGGCCCTGCTCGGATGCCAGCACCGACAGCAGCCGGAACTCGGTGCGGGTCAGCTCGGCATCGCGGCCATCGATCAGGGCGCGGTGGAGGTCCGGGTCGACGACGAGCCCCGGAACCTCCACTCTCGAGCGTCCCCCGTCGCCCGAGAACACGCCCGCCCGTCTGACCGCGGCCTTGACGCGGGCGACCAGCTCACCCATGCCGAACGGCTTGGCCAGGTAGTCATCGCCACCGATCCCGAGTGCGTGCACCTTGTCCTGCTCGGTGCCCCGAGCACTGACCACAATCAGCGGTATCCCGATGCCATCGGCCCGCAGCGACTCGATCATGCGCCAGCCATCCATCCCCGGCAGCATCAGATCGATGATTGCCACATCCGGCCGCTCGAAACGCAGCTTCTTCATAGCGCGGTCTCCGCGGTCCGACCACTCGACATCCATCCCCGCGTGACGGAGATGAGTAGCCATCGCGTTCGCGATCAGCGTATCGTCCTCCACGATTAGGACGCGGGGCACGGCGTCTCCGCCTCAAACCCGGAATTGGCACGGTTCCCGACCATCGAGGACAGGATGCCCCGGCTCGGTGGGCGTATGGGTCGCGCCGCGGTGTCGATCGGGTGAAGGTTCGGTGAAGACGCGCCCCCGGGCAGCTCTGCTCTAGACTCCGCCCGCCATGAGCGCACCCACCAAACGCGACATCGACGCCCTCTGGGGCCCCGCGACGCCGCAGTTCGCCTACCAGCTGGCCGAGCGCATGGCGACCCTGATCAGCGACCTGCCGGCCGGCGACCCGGTGCGCGAGTACGGCAAGCAGCGCCTGGCCGACCTCGACCGGCTGGGCCAGGGCACCGGCAAGGGACCCGAGCCGGCGCACTGAGCGCTCCCGGTCAGGGCTGTGCAGCGGGCGCGGGCCGGTGGAACTCGATCGGCACCAGCGGCGTGTCGCGGTCGTACACGTCCACCCCTTCGGTGCGCTTCAGGTAGCCCACCACCCAGTAGGTGAGCGGCGTGGCCAGGATCTCGTACCCGGTCTTGAAGCCCCAGTTGGTGACGATCGTGTTCCAGAGCGGGACGCCCGCGCCCGCAAAGGCGATCGTCACGAACACGGTCGAGTCCAGCGCCTCGGCGACGACGGTGGACGAGATGGTCCGCGTCCACAGCCAGCGGCCCTCGGTCAGCACC
>Ga0207687_10001308_pt1 | contig 17009 bp, 25 predicted proteins | sample KBSM54metaG_FD_184399 | JGI IMG/M metagenome (GOLD analysis project Ga0207687, IMG submission 184399) | Miscanthus rhizosphere microbial communities from Kellogg Biological Station, Michigan, USA - KBS M5-4 metaG (SPAdes) (version 2) | ecosystem: Host-associated > Plants > Roots > Rhizosphere >...
CAACCGCGCGACGGAGTCCGTGATGCTGACCGTATCGGACGCGGTGCGGACGAGACTGACGACCCGCGCGACGCTATCGGTGGCGGTGACCGAGTCCGAAGCGGTCCGTAGCAGCGTGACCACACGGGCCACGGAGTCGGATAGCCCGACCGTATCGCTGGCCGTTCGCAACAGCGTGACCAGGCGGGCGACCGAGTCGGAGAAGGTGACGCTATCGGCGAGGGTGCGTGGCAGGAGCTTGATGCCCGCCACCGACTCGGAGATGGTCACCGAGTCGGCTGCCGTCCGGAGCAGGGTGAGCAGTCTGGCGACCGAGTCGGATGCCGTGACGGTATCCGACGCTGTCCGGAACAGGCTGACGATCCGGGCGACGGTGTTGCCCGCGGTGACCGTATCGGCTGCGGTACGCAGCGCGGTCAGGACCCGCGCGACGGAGTCCGACAACGTGACCGAGTCAGCCGTCGTCCGCAGGAGCGTGACGACCCGCGCCACGGAGTTCGCGGCGGTGACCGTGTCACTGGTGGTCCGGAGCAGGGTCAGGACACGGGCGACCGACTCCGAGAAGGTGACCGTGTCGGATGCGGTGAGTTGTAGGTTCTGTGACCCGATCGCGGCCGTGTAGTGCGCCGAGATGCGCGCGCCCGAGAGGGCGGTGTCGTAGACCGCCGCCTTGTAGACGATGATGTCGGCGGGGTTGGTCGTGAGCGGGCCGTACTGCGCGATGTAGAACGTGCCGCTCTGGGTGATCGGCCCTGCCCGGACGGTCGGCCCTGCGACCAGCGCCCCATCGAAGTACAGGTTGGAGTTGGTGCCGTCCCACGTCGCCGCGACGTGGTGCCAGCCGGTCCCGAAGGTGACGGTGGCATGTATCTCGTTGGCCGCGACGTAGAAGTAGACCGACCCGCCGAAGTTATTCGACAGGTAGATGAGCGATCCGGCCGAGCCGTTGCCCTTGCCGATGAGGCCCGTGTCGAGTGAGCCAGCGACGCCCGTCGGCATCTTGACCCACGCCTCGAGCGTGATGGCCGCGGTCGGGATGTTGTAGCCCGCGACCGACATGTAGTCGGTCTGCACCGGGAAGCGCACGCCGGTATCGGCGACGCCTGTCTCGGGTCCGGTCTGGCCGTAGGTCGGCGACCCGACATACGTGCCATCAGGGCCGCCCTTGACGTTGCCGGCGTTGGCACCGTACGCCTCACCGAGACGCCAGTACGCGACCGGACTATCGGCCTGGACAGCGACGTCGTAGGCGGTGCCTGCGCTGTCGCGCGCCGAGTGCTCGGTGCGCGGTCGGCCGGTCGGCTGGGGCGGGCGCCTGAACAGCCCGGGCATGGGCTAGTTCAGTTCTTGGAAGGTGATCCCTGCGGACCAGTTGCCGAGGGCGGCCGGTGTCCCGACGATCTTGAGGATGACGGCCGTGTCGGTCGGTACGATGAGCCGTTCCTCGGGGGTGGGCACCCACAGCCAGCCGTTGAGGTTGTTGAAGCCGTCGTAGATGATGGGCGTGACCGTGCCTGCACCTTCCGCCGAGGCATCGGTACCCGAGGTCGCCTCCGCACCGGCCGTGCCCCCGGCGATACCCGACGCGGGGCCGTTGACGAAGTGCGGCTGCGGGGTGGTGCTGGTGTACGTCCCGAAGGCGGACGCCTTGAGCCCGAGGATGATGCCCAACTGGTCCGATGTCTCGGACGCCTGCTGACCGATCCACGCGCGCAGGATCATGATGGTCGATGAGCGCGTGGCGAGGGTCGAGTCGGTATGGATGATGACCACGGTGGCATCGGCCACGATGGTCTGGTTCTGCATGGTGACCGAGTAGACGGACATCGGAACCTCAGTGGGCGAGCAGTTGGGGCATCTGAGTGGAGCGGGGTGGGTTGGCGGCAGCGGCGGCAGGCGTCCAGGCGACGAACATGCCCATGAAGTCGACACACGCGACGCGCGACTCGCTGACACGCGAAGTGCGGATCGTGGGACTGGTGCCAAGAGTTACGGACGGGCTGGTCGTCAACGTCCCGACAGTCGTTTGCCACGAACCAGTCTCGGCCCCATGGGCTCCAGCATCGTTACCGGCGGTGACACTGGCACCAGCGACCGTCGGGTTGGTCAGTGCGGCGACGTTCTGGAGGTTCTTGGTGCCGGTCGCGATGTCCTCGCCGTGACGGACGATGGCCTGGACAGCAAGCACCGTGTCGCCCGACGCGACGCCGAGCGTCGTATAGGTCTCGAGGTCGGCGAGGTAGTTGCACGTCGTCGAGGCCGGGAAGTGCATCCCGGCCTTGGGGTTGGCCGCCTCGTTGGCTGATGCCACACCGGCCGGCGGGGTGTTGTCGACGCACTGCCAGATGTTCGTCGTGACACCGTTGTTGTCGGTCACGCCGGTCACCGTGTTGTCGCTGATCGGCAGCGCCGTGTCGACCTTGGACGGCCGGAGGAAGCCGGTGTCGTCGCCGATCACGTCGTCGAAGTAGGCGTCGACGCTGCTTGCTTCGGTCCCTCCGAACCCGATATTGCGGGACGTGGCTGTAACGGTCGCCGTTCCCGTGACTGCATCCACGCCATCGATCTGGAGGAATGCCACGCTTGTCCCGGTGACCTGGCGCAGCCCGACCCAATGCCAGCCAGGTGAGGCGAATGCTGTGGACGAGGTTCCGATAAGGGTCGTATCCAGATAGACCCCTAGAGCGCCTGTCGTAGTGAGCTTGGCGTTGATGGTGCCAGCACCGGTCTGCGAACAGACGATACGGTCGACCGTTGGCAGTGTCGCGACGTTGAGCGCGAAGTGCAGATAGTTCACGGTGCCGGCCATGGAGACCTGACCCTGCGCACCGGACGCCGGATTGCAGCGCATGGCTGCAGCGCCCGTTCGGAACGTCGTCGTGTTGTAGCTCGCGGTGCCCACGAGTGTGAAAGGGTCACCTAGTGGGCCATCGATCCTCGCGGCCTGTCCATCGAAGCCCGTCATGAACGTGACGGTCATCTACGCCTCGACGTGGAACGGGATGCGTGTGTACACGATGCCGGGTTGGTTATGACCGAGTTTGGCTAACCTGACCTCGCAGTCAGCCGGGCCGCCACCGTTGAGGTCCCACTGACTCAGGCCCCATTGACCGAGGTGCATCGTGTACGGCGTCTCTGCGACTGGTGACAAGACGAGTTCGGTGTAAACCGTCGGCGTTTCGCCATCCTGCGAACAGACAAGCGCGATCCATGACCCGTAATGATTGGGGGTCGGCTTCGGCAAGTCGCCATGTGCGGTGACCACGATGGTTCCGCCGTAGTGGTATGGCCCTGTCGTGTCGAGCGTGAGGTATGGATCGGCGGCCTTGGCCCCGACCGGCAGCGCGAACGCCACCAGTAGCAGGGCCGCCGCCAGTAGGGCACGCATCACGAGATGGTGATCGTCCAGGTGACCTGGAGCGTATCGCCGTTGACGACGTTCGCATCGGCATTCAGCACCGTCTCGAACGACAGCAGCGACGAGCTCGCGGTACTCACCTGGAACAGGCCGGCCCGGTGGATGGCCGGGAAGGTACCGGTCACCGAGAACGACTTGGTCAGGGTCAGGGTGCCCGCACCCAGCGTATGGGCGTAGGTGCCGAGTGCCCGACCACAGCCGCCGGTGGTGATCTCACCCGTCAGGGCCGTGCTCGAGGCCGACGCTGCCGAGGCATTCTCGGTCAGGGCGATATAGCGGGCCGCGGCGTTGCCCGCGATGATGTGGTAGTTGGCAGTCGAGCCCGGGGTGGTGCCCGACGAGTCGTCACCGTTGCGCCAGGCATCGACGGTCAGGACCGACGTCGAGTTGGTGCTGATCGTGGCGTGGACAGGGGCGTTGGTGGACTCCTCGGCCACCACGATGTTGCCGATGTAGGCGTCGGTGACGAACGGCGTGGCCGTTGCCGTCAGGGACGTGGCGCTCGATGCCGTGGCGATGGTGCCCGACACGCCGAAGCCCAACTTGCCACCGAGCATGGCGGCGATCTGGTCGCGGCCGCCGTTGTTGGCGGTGGTCAGCACGTTGTGGCTGACACCCGAGTCGTCCCACGACCCGTCGGGGTGGATGACCACGGCGTGGACGTTGTTGGGTCCGACCTTGATGCGGTCCTTGCCGATGACCACCTCGCCATCGAAGACCCACAGGCGCGTACCGCCGATGATGCGCTCTACCGGCTTGTACATCAGACGGGCTCCTCGGAGTTGGCTTCGACGGTGGCATTGGTCATGGCAGCGGCGCGCTTGGCCGCGGCGAGGCGTTCCCTGGCAGCGGCGTAGCCCTTGTCGTCCTTGTCCAGCGAGGCGAGCTCCTGCTGGTAGTAGTCGACGAGGTCGGCGTCGCGATAGAAGGCTTCCGGGTTGTCGACCGGCTCGAACTTGTCCTTGGGCACGTGTGACTCCTTACACGTTGTCGCGGGCGGCCGTCTGGTCGTCCACGGATCGGGCGACGATGCGGTTGAGCGAGCCGCAGTCGGGGCAGGGCTTGCGCCGGCGCTCGACGATCGGGCGCTGGCACTTGGCGCACAGGCTGCGCTGCTTGGGGATGAACCTCATCGTTCCTCCGTCACGCCCGTCACCGGCCCGAGCGGGTACTGCCGGGTCGGCTGACCGCGGATGACCCGCTTGGTCTTGGGTGGTGTGATGTCATCGACGATGCGGACGTCCTGTGGCCCTGAGCGCTCGACGACCTTGACCTGTGGCGGCGGCACGTTGACCACGACGTCCTTGGCCAGCAGGTCCGACAGGCCCTTGACGATGGGCTCGAGGTCAACCTCGGGTCGGGCTGCGTCTTGGATGGCCGCGATGAGCGGGTCCATGTCGGCGTGCACCTCGGGCACCTTGATCTCGGGGACATGGACGTGGACCTCGGAGGGGGTCTGTGCCTTCATCGCGTCGCCGATGTAGTTGTTCACCACGATCCGTTCGCCGTGATAGGCCTTGTCGGTCACCGGCGCCCAGTCGAGGGTGCCGTTGGGGTGGTCCTCGATGGCCATCGCCTCTTCGACGGTGAACGTCTGGCCATCCCTGGCAGCGCATTCGGGGTCGTAGTCACCGTCATAGGCCAGTACCCGCTCCACCCCGAACTCGCCGTAGGCGTCGAGCGCGGCGCGGTTGTAGCTGAGCATCGTCTCGGTGCGAGCGACGGTCTCGGCCCGGGCATCGTCGAACTCGGGCAGGGCCTTGATACCGTTGTACCCTTCATCCGGCACACCGTCGATGATCTGGTCCAGCCCATACCCTCGCCGAGTGCCCTCGGCCAGGCTGGCTTGGACCGCCTCGAGGGTGTGCCCATTGATGCCGGTGATGCGCTCGCCACCGTAGTCGACGAGGTCCTGCACCACCCGACCCACGGCCCTATTGGGGACGATCAGGTCGAGCGTGTCGGCCACCACCTGCAGCGAGCCCCGGGCAGCCTGCACGTACAGCTTGCCCAGCACCTCGCGGAGCAGGTCGTCCTCGCGCTTCTGGTTCCACCAGTCGGGGTCGGCCTTGATGGCCCAGTCGCGGCGGATGATGTTGCTCTTGGTTGCCGCACCGCGTGGCCAGGCGGCGCGGATGCCGTCGATGATCCGCTCGGACTGGAGCTCGAAGAAGCGCCGCAGGTCGGGGTCGTTCGACTCCACCACGTCGTTGCGGGCCTTGGTCGCCTTGGCTACCACCTGACTGACCGACGAGCTATCAGCGGTATCGTCTCGGACCGAGGCGCTGGGCCCGTTGTTCTCGGGCGGCTTGGCAGCAGCGGCAGCGGCCGCCATCTCAGCCTGCTTCCTAGGATCGAGCAGGGCTGGCAACCCGGTCCACTTGATGTGGTCGAGGTCGAGCGCCTTGATGGCCGCCTTGGGGTCGAACCCGATGGACACCAGCGACTTGAACGCGCCGGCCTTCTCCAACAGCGATGAGGCGTCGTCGAGGTCGGGCAGGTTCGTCTCGAAGTTGAACGTCTGCCCCATCAGCGCCTCGTAGCGGCTGATGATGTTGACCTGGATGACCTCGTCGAAGCTGTCCGAGCGCGGTTCGATGGTGCCCCGCCAGTACCAGTCGTACAGTTCGCGGCGCGTCTCGCCCGAGGCGTTCTGGCCCGCTGGCATCGACACGCCCAGCACTTCGGGGGCGATCGGGAAGGCGGTCAGGATGTTGTCGCGGTTGAGCTCGGCCAGTTCGGGGATGCCGATCTCCGCAGGGGTAGAGGCACCCGAGGCGTACTCCATCGGCTCCGGGAACAGCAGCATCCGCTTGGCCGAGTTGGCATCGCTGACCACGTTGCGCCAGGCACGCTGCGCATCGTTGAACTCGTCTTCGTCGAGGGCGCGTTCGCGTGGCCACATCATGCCCGCCAGCCGACCACCGGTACTGAGCAGGTCGGCGGTGTGCTTGGACATCAAGTCGGTCAGCGGCAGTTCGGCGTACACCGCCTCGACCACCCCGACGCCGTAGGTGTTGTCATCGTCGGCCGAGGCGTTGGAGAAGGTGACGATCTCCCACGGCTCGAACGTCATCGTGCCGCCCTGCTTGTCGTAGTCGAGAATCCAGCCGAGCAGCTGGCCCGACCGCTTGTCGTAGCTCGGCCACAGGCGCGAGGGCGAGATGCCGTAGATGGCGGTGATCGGCGACAGCGGCGAGGCTGCTTCCAGATACCAGAACGTCCAGCCCGCCATGTCCCGCCGGATGTGCGTCTTCTGGCGCAGCATCCGCCCCGTCTGCTGGGGGTTCGGGCGCTCCATGAGGCGCATGAACTGGTCGATGGGGTTCAGCGTCTCGAACGGGATGTCGAGGTCAGGCTGCGGGATGTTCGACTCTTCGGGATCGTCTGACTCGACGTCCCCATCGCTGACCGTCCACGGCAGGCGCGCGATATCGCCGCTGATCTTGGACTCGGCCTTGTAGAACCAGCCACACTTGTAGGCCTGCAGGAACGCCTTGGCCTTGGCTTGGGGGTCGTCCATCTGGCGCAGCGACGACAGCGGCGGGTCGTTCAGGAACGCGGACACGCCGGCACCCGTCACGGCCTTGATGTCCCACGGCAGACGAGTGATGGCGGGCGGACTCACGCTTGTCCCGGCCCACGGGGTGTCATCCCATTCGCTCATGCTGCGAACACCCGCCCGACGACCGACTCCAGCCACGTCCTGACGATCAGGTATTCGCAATCCAGTTCATGGGTGAACGGCGCGCTGCTAATGTCGGCGTCGCACATCCGGCACTCGTACTTATCGATGCCCTTGACGGTGCCGACCTGCATGATGCAGGACGCCAACACCTCGCCGAGTGCTTCGACCGGCGGCTTGTTATCAGTCACGCGGCTGCTCCGAAGGTAGACACCCGATGTCGAGCGCGTGACCGGGCGTGGATGGCGAGGTTGAATGCGTCGGCGAGGTCAGGAGACGGCAGGCCGCGGGCCTTCATCTCCTCCTTGGACTCGATCTGGACCTTGCCCGACGAGGTCATGCGGTAGGTGGGAGCGGTGAGCTCCGCACGAAGGCGCTGGTAGTGCGACTCATCGAGCCGAGCCAGGCTCAGTTCACTGTTCTGCGGGTCGAGTTGCTGTCGAACGTCCCACCAGAGTTGGGCACGTAGGTTGAGCAGCAGTTCAGGGTCGCGAAGTGGGGCGTCAGCCACGTTGACATCCAGCAGACGTCCGGGTAGTCGCTGTTCGCGTATGCGATCGACAACACCCGCGCCAACCCCGATGACATCGACCGCGAGGGCGCCTCGTCGACGCTGAAGGAAGGATGCTCCCATACCCGCCACGGCCATCGTGTCCTGTCCGTGGACGATGGTGACTTGCTCGGGGGCATTGCCGTTCCCTTCCACGAGGACCGAGTCGTCACTACCGAACCGGGCGACGTCGAGGCCTGCCCACTCCCGGGCGTCGGTGTACGGCTCGCGGACCCTGGCGAGCTCGATCCACTGCAGCGGGATGACCGCGTTGGACTGGGTGTCGGGGAACTGCCCGAGCACCTTGGCCTGCCACCATGGCGTGCCCTCGAGGCCTTCCTTGCGGCGCTCCTCGAGCCAGTACGGATCGACTAGGGCCGAGGTCGCCTTCGGGTCGACCGCTTCGCCGGTGAAGTTGGGGGTGTCGAATACGCTGATGGGGATGACGTGCCAGTTGGGGAGACGGCAGGCTTCGAAGAACGGGCCAGCAGGCTCGTAAGGGTTTCCGATCGCCAAGATGCGGGATGCACGGTTAACAACGAGCCCTCGCACGGCCTCCCAAAGTTGAGCCGATACGCCGTTGGCCTCGTCGATGATGACGAGGACTCTGGCCGCGTGGATGCCCTGCAGACCCTCGGGGTCCGTGTCATCCGGCTTCCTCCCGATGCAGAATGCGCCGGTCTCCTCGATCTCCCAGCGCAGGTCCGTGCCCGCTGATGGCTTGCCTGGTAGGCCGCCCTTGCGGTGTGCCTCCCTCAGTTCCTTCCAGGGGATGTCCCTGATCTGCGGGAACGAGTTGGATGTAATAACACACACACCCCCGGTCGCAACCCACCAAGCCGCAAGTCTGGCCGCTATCCAGTCCTTGCCCGAGCCGAAGCACGATGGCACTGCTACGTAGGAGTTGTCGCGTACGGCTTCGGCTATCCGTGTCTGGATCGACCAAGGCTGCTCCCCGAGGATGGCGCGGATGAACTTGTCGGGCTCGTCGACGAACTCGTCATAGCCCTTAGCCCTCTGACGTGCCCTCAACCGGTGACGGGCTTCCGCGACCAGTAAGGACTTGCTCGGCTTCGAGGATGGCTGCGGTGAGTTCAGCGTCGGAGATGGTGCCGGTGATGTCACGGGCTTCGGTCCTCGCAGTCGCTCCACCGCTCATCAGTATCTGGAGGCTGGTGGCCTTCTCTGCCGCGAAGGTGGCGTCACGCGGTTCCATCTCACCGCTTCGCAGCGCCTCGGCGATCCTGCGCCATGCGAGATGAGCGACCACCTTGATCTCGTCCGCCAGGTCTTCCCGCGTCTTAGCGCGAACCTCCGCGAACTCCGGCTTATCCATCCAATACCGGATCGTCGACTCGGGGATACCGGTCTGTTCCTCAGCCTGGACGACGCCGCCCATCTCGGCAGCGATGACCGCTGCCAACTTGGTGCGCTTGGTGTATCGCCGGTGCTGGGGCATCTAGGCCTTCTTGGCTGCCTTCTCGTCGGGGAAGCACGTCTTGCACGGCTTGGTGGTGCTCTCGTTCCACGGTGTGTTCGGTGGGACGATCTGGCCACAGCCGGTGATCTCGCCGTCGACGATGAGGTGGTCCTTGCCGTCTGCGAGGGTCACGATGATCGGGGTCCGGGGCATGGTGTCTCCTTACGGCCTGACGTTCAGGTACCAGATAGCGGCCTTCATGAACGAGTTGCGGGCCTTCTGCTCGCCGAGTTCACGGTACCGCTTGGCCCAGACGAAGTCGTAGTGCTTGTCGACCGGGTCGTTGGCCTGTGCCCAATACTTCTGGAATGTCGGTTCGAGGAACCGACGCGCACCCTTCCGAGACGCGAAGTACCCCAGCGGCACGTTATCGCCATTCGTCACATAGATGATCGGTACCGGTGCCATGAGCGCATCTCCAGGGACGCTACCGCCAGCGGTGCCGTGTGGCTGGCGATGCCTGCGGGAGTCCGGTGCCCGCATCGGGATTACGGTGAGGTGGCACGCCACCCCGGCAAGGTTATGCGCATCTTATGCGACTGCAACGTCCTCGCGGTAGTAGTTCTGTGGCGGTTCCTCGTGATAGCGCTCGAACAGCCGGTGTAGTGCGGCCTCGATATAGGGCTGCCTCACCGGTTCGATGATGCCGAGCGAGGCGCAAGCCCCATCCCAGTCGCCATCACGCAGGGCGGTTCGGTACAGGGCCCGAGCCATGAATGGGTACGGTTCGTGAGGATGTCCCCGGCCCGCAAGTCGCGCGAGTGCTGCGCGCATGGGCGTTCGATAGTGATTATGGATGTCCTTGTGGCCTTCGTACTCAGCTGCCTCTGTGCCATACGGGTCGTCCTCGATGAACGCGCGGAACGGGTCGGCGACCCGGGGTGATCCCATGACCGAGCCGCCGACCGGATCGTAGGCCTCGCCATCCCCTCGGCGCTTGGCGTCACGCCATACCCCGCGGGTGTGCAGACGGTCGGGCACCTCTTCGCGGAAGCCTGCCATGTACCAGCCGAGCAGGTCCTTCGGGCGTGCCATCTTGGCCCGCTTGCTACGGGCGTTGTCGTCGGCGTAGGGCTCGCGCTTCACTGGCAGTCCTCGCACAACTGCGGCTGGCCGATCATCCGCGTCAACGGCATGACCTCGCTGACCTCGAGCGGCGCGATGGGGTGGTCGTCAGCCCGTGGTCGCATCCGCCGCCCACAGTGGGTCACGGCATCGTTGGCGATGACCGACTCGACGACGTGCCACTTGGCACCCGCTCGCCGACGCCGGACCCACTGCCCTATGTCCATCAGGCAAACTGGCCCCACAGCAGGCCGATGCATACGAACACGACCGCCCAGCCGATGAGCGAGCGGCCCTGTGCCTGGAACTCCTCGACCAGCGCGAGCACCAGCGCGACGACGAACAGGATCGTGGGGATGCTCATGACGTAGCCCACCGCAGGACCGCCCGATACGCGGCTCGGATGGTGGCGCCGGCGAGGGCGAACGCCACGACATCAGGCGTCTGGATGGCCGAGCCGATGTCGACGATCTGCGCTGCGGCGAGGGCTGCGGCGCCCGATAGCAGCACGTCGGCCACGAAGTCCTTGACGAACTTGGAGCCGGTGATGGCACTGATACCGGTGCCATCGGTCAGCGCCCCTACGACGCCTGTCTGCGGTGAGTTGAGAGTCACTGGGGGTCCTCCGGTGTGGTGGTTGCGTCATCCTCTGTGCCGTCGATGGCGTCATCGTCGGGGAACGCTGGATCGGGTACGAGCTCAGCGGGAACGCCCGGCGGCGGCTCGTCGGGGATATCGTTGGGCGGGTCCTCGAAGTCGTCGGTCATGGGTACTCCTCGAGCGAGGTGGCGGACTGGTTCGGGTCGATGTACTCGCCCCGCAGGCCACCTGCCAGCATACGCACCAGCATCCGGCCCGAATACCCGGGCCAGGCGTAGAAGATGGGCATCGAGCAAGGCGCCGAGGTGTCCTGTGAGTAGGCGGCGTGCTCGGTCCGCCCGGTGATCCGGCCATCGGGTCCCAGCTGGTAGACGAAGAACTTCTGGCCGCCATCGAAGTGCAAGGCGTAGGTGCTGACCCGATCCTTGGTGAAGGCGGCGTAGACGTAGCCGTCCCCGAGTGCCCGGTATCCCGACGCGGCGATGTTCAGCTTGCCCGCGAACGACCGCAGCAGCGACCACGGATAGGGCTCGTTGCGATACTTGTACACCCCGGCATAGCGGCCATCGGCGAGCGGGTCCATGACGTGTGCGTCGGGTGGCACGAATACCGCGTGATTGCCGCGGAAGCCGTTCCCGGCGTTGAAGCGCGTGTTGGCGATCGGCGCATACCACCCTTGGAGGATGGCGCCCTGACCTGCCGCCACCCGCTTCTGGAACGACGCGAACGGCAAGCGGTAGTACACGTCGAGGTCCACGCCGGTCAGGCTACGCAGCGCTGCATCGACCTGTGCCAACGTGGTCCCGCCGGACGTGTCGCCGGTACGGCGGCGGACATCCTCGCCGGTGGTGATCTTCTTGACCTGGCGGTCGTAGCTCGCAGCCATCGCGCCGGCGTAGCAAGTACACGACGCCCAGCCGAGGTAATACCCGTTGATAGCGGGGTTCTGCGGCTGGAACGTCGGGCGGGTGAAGCTCATACGTCGGCCTGCTGCGCCAACTTGGAGCGAGGCAGGACGTAGCGCAAGCCCGAACTCTGGTCGATGACCGACAGGGTGTTCTGGTGCCAGTCATCGCCGGTCTCGATGACACGTCGTTCGCGCTCACCAGTCGCGAGATACAACCCGCCGCGAGGCCCACGCACGAACCAGTCGGCCGGCGGCAGGTCGATAAGCGTGTTCAGGTTCGGGGCCTTCACCGCCAACTGGCGACTGACCTTGGTGACCTGTACGGCACGTTTCATGGCACGTCGAACGGCAGAGCCAACACGCCCGCGTTCTGGCCGTCCGAGGACAGCAGGACGAGGCGATGCGAGCCGGATGACAGGATCGGTAGCAGGACGTTCCCCTCGAATGCGCTCGGGCGGGTCATGACGGTCGTGCCCGCGCTGCCTTGGTGGAAGTTCGGGTCAATGTAGACCCCAGCTAGTCGGGTAGTGGACCCGCCCGACCCCGGTTTCAGCGAGACCTTGATCGTCCGGCCGGAACCTATGGCGCTGGGGTCTGACGTCAGTCTAGCGTTGGCGTAGTCGTGGCCGTCGTCGTACCAGCCGCGCGCCTCGGTGTACCAGCCGGTGCGATAGGTCGGGGTGCAGGATCGGACGCACACCTGATAGCCCGTCGACTGGTATTGGCGGTTGCCCTCGCTGTTCTTGGGGATGTTGGCCGTCCAGCGCATCTCGCGGCGGCCGGTGCCCCAGTTCGACAGATTGACGTTGACGATGCCCGACACCTGACAGTCGACGCATGGCCCGAGCTTGACCGCCCACGTCTGCTTGACGGTCGAGCCGTCCGATACCCGGAACGACGTGATAGCGCCGATCTGGTCATGGGCCTTGATGGTGTACGGCACGGCGATGGTGCCGTTGACGATGCGGCCCGACATCGGCACGGTGACCTCGACGTGGATGTGGGCGCCCACTTGCGATGGCACGTTGATGCCGGCGTTGCGCCACCAGCCCTGTGACTCGGCGGTCATGGTGGCAGGCCCAGCATGGACGGGGATGGCCGACACGGCTCCGAGCAGCAGCCCGAGGATGGCTACGAGGACGACGGTGGCCCAGTTGTTCAAGCCCTTCATGGGGGGGTCCTTCCTTCCCCCTGGCGTTCGATCCACTCGACACATGGCTTGCATGGACAGCGGTGTGGGCGTGCTACCGGTGTGGGGTCGTCGAGCTCGGCCTGCATCGCCCGGAGGACGAGCGTGGCGCGGGCCAGCACGACGCGCATGGTCAGCGGGGCGATGCCTGCGGCGAGTTGCGCCTCATCGGATAGCCGCTCATGGAACAGGGCGTAGTTGCGGACGGCAAGGTCGCCGATCTCCACGGCCATCACGTAGGCAACGGGGTACGGGCGAGGATGAAGCCGAAGATGGCGATGAACAGGAACGTCACTGTCGCGATGAGTCCGATCGTGGCATAGAAGTTGGTGCGGTTCTCGGTGCCGCCTACCTTGGCCGACTCGATGCGGGTGACTCGGTCCTTCACCTCATCGAGCCCCTTGGATAGCGCGGCGATGGAGGCGCGACCGGACTCCTGGTTGGTCTTGATCGTCTCGGATGTGGCGCGTTCGGACTTGTCGATAGCTTCGCGGTTGGCCTTCTCCTGCAGCGCGCCTGTCTCCTTGGCGGCGGCGAACGCCGCGTCCACCGCCAGCTTGGCGTCCTTCTTCTCGGACGCTACCCGCGCGTCGCGCTCGGCCAACTGCACCTGGATGGCGGCGAACTTCTGCTCGTGGAGCTCCTGCAGCTGCTGGACCCGGCGCTGTATCTCCTCGTGGATGATCTCGACCGACACCTCGCGCGTCGACTGCGCCTTGTCTTGTGCGTCCAGCCGCGCCTCGATGGCCTTGATCTCGCCGTCGATGTACAGGGTCAGTTGCTTCTCGAGGCGGGCTATGGCCCGGTCGGTCAGTTCCGTAGGGTCGGGTACAGGCCGGCTCCCGAAGCCGGAGTACATCGAGTCGTTCGGCGGTGGTGACTGACTCACTCAAGGCGGCCTGTTCCGCGCTGGCGTCTCTGGGCGCAGCACACTACGGGCCCGAACGGGGCGACACGGCGCATCGTGTGCTTCGTCGTGGTCGATGTCAATACGCCGCCCATAGGGTCGTCGGCACTGGCGGGGCATCTAGTGCTAGGTCGTGCTCGGCGGCGAGGCACACATCGAGGGCGAGTTCGTAGGGGATGACAGCGCGGACGGCAGGATCGGTCACGTCGTACCCGTGAGCCTCGGCGAACGCCACCCAGCGAGGGTCCTTACGGCTCTTGGAGTCGGACTGGATGCCGGTGCGCGATCCGCGCGGCGCCGGGATATGGCAGTCGGCCTTCGGACTGCACATCGGCCGCATCGACAACGACGGCGGGAACCCACCCCACAGGTCCGTCGGCTTCATCGACACATGGCCATACTGACAATAGGTGACGGTGCGGCGCTCGTACTGCTCGAGGATGGGCATCTTCCGCATCGCGGCACGCGGGTTCTCGATGATCCAGTACGCCGGCGCGAGATCGCGGATGAGGCGCAGCGTGTTCTCGAGGAGCTCAAGGCCGAGTTCCGCGGTCGAGGTCTTCGGACGACGGGCGGCGAAGCTACCGGTCGGGCTGCGGTCGTAGTGCCAGTTACGCCCGATACGTAGGACCGAGAACGACTCGCATGGTGGCGAGGCCAGGATGATGTCTGGCTTCCAGCCGAGGAACGTATCCGGCGTCACGTCCCGCACGTCCATGACGAGCGAGGTCTTGAAACGCGGGTCGAGGTCGAGGGTGACGACGTCGTGACCGCGAGCCGCGAATGACGCTGACCATCCGCCGAGGCCGGCGAATAGGTCGAGGACTCTCACTTCGTATCAGTCGGTGGCACGGCCAGCGTCACGCCGCCCCATGTGATCGACACCCGGACGACGCCACGGCTCGGCGATGCCAGCATGGAGAAGGCCGAGCGATACAGGTCGATGACCTTCTTGCCGCCGTCGCATTGGCACCAATCGACCAACGCCACCTTCACACAGTTCCCGTTGCCGCACACCTTGACGATCCGGCCGCGCCAGTCGCCTACCCGGAGGGCAGGACCGGCCGCCGCTGCCAGCGTGCCTTCGGGGTACCCCCGAGTGCATGCCGAGCCGCCGCCGCAGTACCAGCTCGCCTGTCCTGTCACGGCCGTCGAGGTGTCGGGGAGGGTGCCGCCCAAGCTGGCCGGACTCGAACCGGCAACCTCCGACCCGTCCCCGCTAGCAAGGACGGCGGTGCTCTTCCCATGAGCTACAGCAGGCTGCGGCACCCCGGTCTGGGCAGGCGTCGGGGTTACCGACGTAGTCGCTTCCTGCCCAGACCTAGGAGCCGCGATCAGCAATGCGGCGGCGAGGATAGCGAGGATGACCAAGACCGCCATGAACACCAGCGCCAGGAAGCCGCGGCGGTCCTCGGGCTCCTCGTCGATCCGCTCGAAGTAGACGGCTGCCGCTTCGTAGTGGGCTTCATCGGAGTCGGGTTCGGGGACGTATAGGGGGTCGGGGTCGTAGGTCATATCGCCTCCTCGAGCACGCTGTCCCGCTTGCGGCGATTGCAGAGCGGGTGACTAACCTGGACGTTGGCGTATGAGTGCTCGCCACCCTTGGCCAACGGCCGGACGTGGTCGACCTCAAACGCGGACCGTGCAACGAAGCGACCGCAGAGGCCGCACCGTCCGTGGTCGCGGCGATACACGACTAGCCGATCGACGTGCTCAACACGAACGGCTAGGACCCTCGCCCGACGCCTGGAGTTCTTGTCGAGTATCTGGTCACGGTGGGTCTGCTCGAACCTATGCCGAGCGCGTCTGGTGATCTCGCGGCGGCGGTCAGGATTGGCATCGCGCCACGCCTTCCACCGCTCGTAGTTCTCAGACCGATGGACCTCGTCGTACTCCCGCCGCTGTTCCCGTAGACGGTCACGGTTGGCCACCTTGTATGCGGCGTGATATGCCCGCTTGACCTCGGGGTCCTTATGAGGCATCGGGCAGCCCCAACCCTCGCTGAGTTCCGTTCAGACGGGCCTCAGCGATCCGCACGTACTCGAGCTCTCTCTCTATTCCCACCCATTCAAACCCCTCCATCTCGGCGGCCAGTCCTGTCGTACCCGAGCCGAGGAAGGGGTCGAGGACCGTTCCCCCAGTGGGGGTCACGAGGCGTACGAGGTGGCGCATCAGGTCGGTGGGCTTGACCGTGGGGTGCACGTTCTGGCGGCGTGTTACCGAGGCAACGCGCCCTCGGTCGGCCCGCATCTCGGGGGCATTGATGCCCATCTGCCCCCACGTGCTGTTATCTCCGTGCGTGTCGCGAACCGGCAGCCCTCCCAGCACCGGCTCTCGGTCTGCCCTGTCAGCCTTGGGGATCAGGAAGAAGCGGGAGTAGGTGCCGGAATCCTGGTCCTTGATGTAGGTCTTGTCGCGCCGCATCGAATAGGACGTAGCCGACTCGTGACGTTCGGTGTACGGCCGGAGTGCGCCTGTTGTCGTCTCCCCACCCCCCACCACGCCCTCTATCCCACCGTCGAAGATGGGGTCGGTGAGGACGATGTTGGCGGGCCAGCGGCCGGGAGGCATCTCGCCCATGCCGCGCCCACGGCGGTTGTCCTCCGGTGTCCATGACCCCTGGCCTTCCGCGCCGACCGTTGACTGCTTCAGCGACTTGTCCCATGCGGCCCATGTGGCAGCCCGAGACTCTGCATCGGAGTCAGAGACAGGCATTCGGCAGGCGTCGATCGCCAAGTCCCGCAGCGGGCCAGGCTTGCGGGCCATAACGATGGGCTCCCACGCCGGCTTGAGCGATGCCTTGGACTTGGGGAAGCCCGAGGCATAGCCCCAGACCAGCATGTCGCGGATGATCCAGCCGGCGTCCTCGAGGGCCACCGTCATACGGTGGACGGTGCGCGTGCCGCCGAAGGCCAGGAGGTAGGCGGAGGGCTTGGCGACACGGTAGGCGGCTTCGGCCCAGCGACCATGCCATTCCTGGGCGGCGAGCATCGACTCGCGGGTGAGGGTCGAGAAGCGCGGCTTGTCCTTCCACTTGGTGTCCTTGGCCCAGTGACTCTTGTAGAACGGCCGAGGGTCTGGCGGTTGGCCCTTGTGTACGCCAAGGTTCTCGAATGACGCCGGACCATCACGGCCGATCTTGTCCCACTCCTTCCCCATGAACTCCAGCCCATAGGGTGGGTCGGTGAGGATGGCGTCGACCGACTCC
>Ga0207687_10001315_pt1 | contig 16983 bp, 19 predicted proteins | sample KBSM54metaG_FD_184399 | JGI IMG/M metagenome (GOLD analysis project Ga0207687, IMG submission 184399) | Miscanthus rhizosphere microbial communities from Kellogg Biological Station, Michigan, USA - KBS M5-4 metaG (SPAdes) (version 2) | ecosystem: Host-associated > Plants > Roots > Rhizosphere >...
ACGTCGACCAATTCGCCGATGCCCAGCAACTCGGAGAGCCGGTCGGAGGCGATCACCGCGGTGAGCGTCGACTCGAGTTGACGCTGCTGCGAAGCGGCCGTCCGGTCCGACGCCTCGATCACCGCTGCCGCGAGCACCAACACATCGCGCACCGCGGCGCGTCGATCGGCCAGCGCACTGCGCAACGCGTCGCCGTCGGCGTTGCCTTCGACCGCGCGCTCCTGCATCGACCGCGCTGTCGCGGCCGACGTCAACAGCGCGCTCACGACTGCCGCGTCGTCGCGCGCCACCCGGTTCAATGCCCATGTCGGCACCGACGGGCGCCGCATCGCCTTCACCGCTACGGCATCGTCGCGACGACCGCTCGCCTTCAGTTCGCGCGCGAGCGCGTCGCGAGCGGCGACGAACTCCGCAGGATCGACGCCGAAGAGATCGTGCGCCGACGTCACGGTCACCGCGACCGAACCCCGAACAGCCTCAGCGCAGCAGCCACGGGCGCACGACGGCGTGGCTGTCACGCGGGTGTCCCGCGACGTGGTGGTAGACGACCGGGAGGTCATCTCGATGCCACAGCGTGTCGAGATCGATCTCTTCGATGATCGGATCGCGATGCTTCGGCTCGAGCACGTCTTGTACGCCGAGCGCGACCGCCGTCATTAGCGCGGTGGCCCCGAGCCCGGCGCGCCAACCCGACGCGACCTCGGCCGGCACCGCTCGGCGCGGCGCGCGGTGACCCGTCCGGTCGAGCAGCGCGCACGTCTCGTCGTCGTACAGCTCGTCGAACTCGTCGGACATCGACCGTCAGCCTAGGAGGCGATAGCGGACGTCCTCCCACGAACCCTGCGGTTCGGTCTCCGTCTGCACCGCACCGTCGTGCCACCAGCCGTGACGCTCGTAGAACGAGCGGGTCTTCCAGTTGCCCTGCAGACACCAGAGCCGCAGGTCGTCGAAGTCGTGATCGCGTAGCCATTGCGTCGCCGCCACGAGCAGGCGGTGCCCGATCCCGAGCCCCATGGCCAGCGGATCGACGTACAGCACGTTGATCATCCCTGTGGTCTGCGGATCGACATCGTCGTCCCGGCACGGGCCCATGACAGCGATCCCGACGACGCTCCCCGGTTTTCCGGCGACGATCGCGCCTCGTCGCTGTGTGGGCAGTCGCAGGAACGGCCACCAACTCGAGTAGCTGGCGCCGATGTCCATCGCGTCGAGCACGCCCTGCGGCATCGCGCCCTTGTACGCCGTTTTCCATGCCCGTTGTTTCACGGCACAGAACGCGGCGGTGTCGTTCGCCGTCGGGGTGCGCAACGGCTCGTCACCCGTTACGCGTACATACGGCGGCGGCAGCGACTCCCCCGTCGCGGCCGACAGCGCCACGATGTCGGCGACGTCTTGCTCGTCGGGTTCGTACTGGCTGTGTGTCGCCACTTGCATGCCCGGCGACAAGCAGCGCACGGGGCGCCCGAGGATCTTCCCTTCCGCGTGCAGTGCGTAGGTGAACTTCACACCGGGACCGACCTCCTGCACCATGCCGCGCTCCGTCGGCGTGACGACATGCAGATCGACGCGCTGGTCGTACGGCGTCGACAACACGATGCGCGCCGGGGGCTCGTCGAGACGATCGGTGAAGCCGAGCGGCCGTAGCGCGTCGATGATCGCTTCGACTCGTGCGATCGGCACGACGAGGTCGAGGTCGTCGTGCACTCGCGTGACGCGACCGATCAAGGCGTCGATGCCCCAGCCGCCGTCGACGATCGCGTCGGGCGCGCACTCGAGCACGTCGATGACGAAGTCAGCGCTGAACATCGACCGTCATCGCATAAGCGCGTCGTTTCGGAACCCCGAGCGCGGACGCGACCACCGCCGCGGCGTCACGCGGCGACAGTCCCCGCCCGAGCGCGTCGGTGATCGCGGCTCGAAGGTCGTCGTCGGTTGCGTCGGCCGGCGCGGCCGCGCCGTCGACGACCACCACGAACTCGCCTCGGGGAGGCTGCGCTCTCGTCCACTCGATCGCAGCGTCGAGCGAGCCGCGCCACACCTCTTCGTGCAGCTTGGTCAGCTCACGAGCGAGCGCAACGCGGCGTTCACCGCCGAACGCCGCCGCGAGGTCCGCGAGCGTGCGCTCCAACCGGTGCGGGGCCTCGTACAGCACGAGCGTGCGCCGCTCCGATGCGAGCTCGGCGAGACGTTGGTTGCGCGCGCTCCCCTTGCGGGGCAGGAAGCCTTCGAAGACGAACCGGCCGGTCGGTAGCCCGCTCGCGACCAACCCCGCTATGGCGGCCGACGGGCCCGGCACGACCTCGACCACGAAGCCCTCGGCAGACGCCGCCCGCGCGAGACGCTCGCCCGGATCGGAGATCCCCGGCATGCCCGCGTCAGTGACGACCGCGACGCGCTCCCCCCGCCCCAACCTCGCGAGCACGTCGCCGATGCGCGCCACCTCGGTGTGGTCGTTCACGACCAGCAACGGCGATGTCCGCGCCACGCCCGCGAGCTCGAGCAGCCGGCCGGTTCGACGCGAGTCTTCACAACAGATCGCGTCGGCGGTGCGAAGGGCCTCGATCGCGCGGGGCGACAGGTCGCCCATGTTGCCGATCGGTGTGGCGACGAGCACCAGCGCGCCGGCCATCCCTACCCCTTGATGTCGAGCTGGTCGCCGACCTTCAGGTTCCAGTGGCCGAATGCGCCGGCCTCGGCCTCGATCACGCCATGCGCTTTCAACACTGGTCGACCGAGCCGCCAACGCCGCATCGTGACCGTGCGCAGGACGACCATGTCTTTGTCGACGAAAGCCACGTCGATCGCGAAGCGCATGCCGAGCGTGTGCACTGACTTCGCGGGTTGCAGCAGCAGCGCGCCTTCGATGCCGTCGCGTCCGAGCAGCCCACGCGAACGAGAGCGCGCCGACTCCGCGACCTCGAGCGTGGCGAGCACCTCCCCGTCGTCCCGAACGAGCCACGACATCAGACGTTGAATCTGATCTCGAGGGTGTCGCCGTCTTGGACCTCGTAGTCCTTGCCTTCGACGCGGAGCTTGCCCACCTCCTTGGCCTTGTTCCACGAACCAAGGTCGAGCAGCTCGTCCCAACGGATGACTTCGGCGCGGATGAAGCCGCGCTGCAAGTCCGAGTGGATGACGCCGGCGCACTCCGGTGCGTGCGCGCCGGCACGGAACGTCCACGCGCGCGACTCCTTGTCGCCCGTCGTCAGGAACGTACGCAAACCGAGCAGGTGGTACGCGGCGCGCGCGACGCGCGGCAACACACCCTCGCCGAGGCCGAGGCCTTCGAGCATCTCGGCGCGCTCGTCGGCGGGAAGCTGCGCGGCTTCAGATTCGAGCTGCAGGCAGACGCCGAGCACCTCGGCGGCGTCGCCCAACTCGTCAGCGACGGGTTTCACCACGCTGTCGTCGCCGATCTGGTCTTCACCGAGGTTGACCACCGCGAGCACGGGCTTGGTGGTGAGCAGGAAGAACGGCTTGAGCGTCTCGCGACGCTCGGCCGTGAAGTCGGCGGCGCGGTACAACGGCGTGCCGTCGCCCAGCACCCCGATGGCCCACTCGAGCGCGGCGACCTCGGCCGCGGCGGTGGGCTCGGGCTTGGTGCCCTTGGCGGCCTTGCGACGTCGATCGATCTGGCCCTCTGCGCTGGCGAGGTCGGCCAGCGTCAACTCGAACTCGAGCGTGTGGAGGTCGTCGAGCGGATCGTGACCGCCGACGACGTTGTCGTCGACGAACGCCCGCAGCACGTAGAGGATGGCGTCGACCTCGCGGATACCGCCGAGGAAGCGGTTGCCGAGGCCTTCGCCTTGTGAGGAACCTCGCTGGAGCGCGGCGATGTCGACGAACTCCGCAGTGGCGTACACGACCTTCTTCGACGCACTCATCTGGGCCAGCGCGTCGAGCCGCGGATCGGCCACGTGCGCGACGCCGACGTGCGTCTCGGTGGTGGAGTACGGATGGGGCGCGACCGTGGCCGATCCGCCGGTGAGGGCGTTGAAAAGCGCCGACTTCCCGGCGTTGGGGAGTCCTACCAGCCCGAACCGTTCCATCGCGGAGGTCGAGCGTAGTCTCGACCCTCGATGAATCCGTCCGAGGCGCTCGACCGCGTCATGTACTTGCTCGACCGCGAACTCGCACCGGCGCCGAAGGTCAAGGCGTTCGCACGCGCCCGAGACCTCGTGGACGACATGGACCCCGACGAGCTGCGCAAGCTGCACGACGAGGGTCGCCTGAAGGAGTTGCCGGGCATCGGTGACAGCACCGGATCGGTGATCGCGGAGGCGCTCGACGGCAAGGTGCCGGCCTACCTCACCAAGTTGGAGAAGACGAGCGAGATCCCGATCGGTGAGGGCGCCGAGATCCGCGCCGCGCTGAAGGGCGACTGCCACACGCATTCGCACTGGTCAGACGGCGGCGCACCGATCGCAGAGATGGCGAAGGCCGCGCAGGCCCTCGGCCACGAGTACCTGGTGATGACCGACCACTCGGCCCGGCTCACGATTGCGCACGGCTTGTCGGTCGAACGGCTGCAGGAGCAGCTCACCGAGATCGAGCGCCTGAACGAGGAGCTCGCGCCGTTCCGGATCCTCACCGGGATGGAGGTCGACATCCTCGAAGACGGGACGCTCGACATGACCGACGAGATGCTCGACCGGCTCGATGTCGTGGTGGCCAGCGTGCACTCGAAGCTGAGCATGGAGCGCGATGCGATGACGCGGCGGATGGTGCTGGCCATGGCCAGCCCGCACACCGACATCCTCGGTCACTGCACGGGGCGCAAGGTGGTGGGCCGGGGGCGGCCGCAGAGCAAGTTCGATGCCGAGATCGTGTTCGCCGCGTGCGCCCGATTCGACAAGGCGGTGGAGATCAACTGTCGGCCCGAGCGCCAAGACCCGCCCGAAGACCTGCTGCAACTCGCTCTCGACTGGGGCTGCAAGGTGTCGATCGACACCGACGCCCACGCCCCCGGACAGCTCGAATGGCAGCCTTACGGCTGTGACAAAGCGGCCCGGATGGGCATCGAGCCCGACACGATCGTGAACACGATGGCGGCCGACGACCTCATCGCTTGGGCCAATTCGCATCCGAGCAACTAGGTTCGCGCCCCTCATGTCGAAGAAAACTGCGAAGCGCAAGCAAAAGGCGCGTAAGAACAAGGCCAACCACGGACGCAAGCCCAACGCCGGTCGTTAGTTGTGGCGGCGTCTGACGCCGCCGGCGTGAGCGACGGGTCGGTGGTCGACGTCGTGCACGGCGTCGAGATCGTCGATCCGTACCGCTGGCTCGAAGACGGATCGTCCTCCGAGACGATCGCCTGGGCGGCGGCCCAGAACGCCCTGACCCGCGCTGCTCTCGACCCGCTCCCGTCACGGGCGCGGCTGCACGAGCGGCTGACCGACCTGTTCCGAGCTGGAACCGCGGGATCGCCTCGAATCGAAGGCGGCCGCCTGTTCTCGCTCGATCGGTGGGGCGATCATGACCAAGCCGTGCTGTGCGTGCGGACGCTCGCCGGCACCGCCGCGCCGGAGCCGTCGATCGTCATCGACCCTGCTGCACTCGTCGACGACGAGACCACCGCGATCGACTGGTTCCATCCGTCGCGCGACGGGCGCCTGGTCGCGTACGGCACGTCGGCCTCCGGCGACGAGCGGTCGACGCTGCGCATCATCGACACGCACACCGGCGAGCACTTGCCCGACGAGATCCCGCACACGCGCGCTGCGTCGGTGGCATGGATGCCCGATGCTTCCGCGTTCGCGTACACGCGGTATTCGACTGGCGGTGACTACGACCGCCACGTGTTCTGGCACCGACTCGGCGACGCTTGGGCCGACGACGAGGTGCTGTTCGACGCGCTCCCCGATCCGACCGCGTGGCCCGACGTGTCGGTGTCGCGCGACGGCCGCATCGCGGTCGTGCACGTGGAGTTCGGCTGGAGCCGCATCGACGTGCACGTGATCGACCTCGCGACGCGAACGCGCCGAACGGTGATCGAGGCGGTTGACGCGGTCACGTGGCTCGGCGTCGACGAGACCCGCAATCGCCTGTTGGGGTGGACGACCCTCGATGCGGGGCGGGGGCGCGTGATCGCGGTGGATCTCGACGGGGATCTGTCGGTGTGGCAGACGCTCGTTGCGGAGAGCGACGCCGTGATCGACGGGGTAGCGCTCACTCGCGACTCGCTGTTCGTCGCCACGACCAAGCGGGCGATCTCCTCGCTCGACCGCCACGCGCCCGACGGCGCCCACCTCGAATCGATCGCACTCCCCGAGAGCGGTTCGCTCGGCGGCGTTGTCGCGTCGCGGGAACTGGATCTCGCAGTGTTCGCGTTCACCGGGTTCGCGCGCCCGACCGCTCTCTTCCACTGGACACCCGACGGCGTCGTCGAGTGGAGCGCCCTCCCGGGTGGGCCCGACGCGTCGCAGTTCGCGGTCGAGCAGCACTCGTACCCGTCGACCGATGGCACCGAGATCGCGATGTTCGTGGTGTCGCGCGCCGACGACGACGGCGCGGGGCCGCGGCGCACGATCTTGTACGGCTACGGCGGGTTCGCGATCACCATGTCGCCCGCGTACAACCCGATCATCGCCGCGTTCGTCGAAGACGGCGGTCGCTACGCGGTGGCGTGCATCCGCGGGGGCGCGGAAGAGGGCGAGGCATGGCACCGCGCCGGCACCCGCGAGCACAAGCAGCAGGTGTTCGACGACTTCCACGCGGCCGGCGACTGGCTGGTCGCGCAAGGGATCACGACACGCGACCAGCTCGCAATCCGCGGAGGCTCGAACGGCGGATTGCTCGTCGGCGCCGCGATCACGCAGCGACCAGACCTCTGTCGCGCCGCGATCTGCGCGGTGCCGCTGCTCGACATGATCCGGTTCCACTTGTTCCTGATCGCGCGATTGTGGATCCCCGAGTACGGCGACCCCGACAACGCCGACGACTTCCAATGGCTGTACGCGTACTCGCCGTATCACCGCGTCGTCGACGGGGCGTGTTATCCAGCGACGCTCGTCGAGACGGGCGAGGACGACAGCCGCGTCGACCCGGCGCACGCCCGCAAGTTCTCGGCGCGACTGCAAGCCGCGACCTCATGCGGCGACGAACACCCGATCCTCGTGCGCATCGAAGCGAAAGCGGGCCACGGCCAAGGCAAGCCTGCGTCCCGCCAAGCCGACGAAGCCGCCGACGTCCTCGCCTTCCTCGACTGGCAACTCGCCTAGCGAAAATGAATGCGGCGCCGCGTGGGCCGCGGTGGACGATGTCGTCGTGGCAGAACTCTCCCGCCGCGAGGTCGAGGCGTTTCGGCGCGACGGATTCGTTCGTCTCGAGCAAGCATTCCCGCGTTCGCTTGCGCTTCGTTGCCGTGACCTCCTCTGGGAGCAGATCGATGAGGACCCTGCTGACGCGTCGACGTGGCGTCGTCCGGTCGTTCGAGTCGGGTCGCAAACCGATCGAGCGTTCAGCGATGCCGCCCAGGCCCCTCGGTGGGTCAACGCCATCAAGGAACTGATCGGACCCAACGCCGATCCCACTCCGTGGATGGGGGGCACGTTCGCCATCCGGTTCCCGGTCGACGCAGATCCAGGCGACGACGGCTGGCACATCGAGGGCAGCTACCTCGGGCCAGACGGATGGTGGTGGACGAACTACTGGTCCAAGGAACGCGCGCTGCTGATGCTCGTGCTGTTCTCCGACATCGCCGTCACCGATGCACCGACCCGAATCCGCGTCGGCTCTCACGTCTTCCTCCCCGAGGCCCTCGCGCCGTACGGGGACGCGGGCGTCAACCAACGAGATCTCCGGCTGCCCCCAGCGGTGGATGACTGTGACATGGCGCTGGCGACAGGCCAGCCGGGCGACGTCTACCTCTGTCATCCATTCCTCGTTCACGCCGCGCAGCGTCACCGCGGCACGGAACCACGTTTCATCGCGCAGCCGGGGGTGCCTTGGAAGAACGACGGTCGACTCAACGGGCTCTGGCCCGCCCGAACCTGACACCCTTGTTGCTGTGGCAGACCGCTCAGATCAGCCTGCGCCGCTTGCACGTCGCGTCGTGGCGGCGGTCATCGACGGGATCGCCATCGTTCTGATCGGGGGAGCCGCTTTGGCGGCGCTGTCAGCACGACAAGAACTCGACATCAGGTCCGCCGCCACGATGTACGCCGCAGTCGGAGCCCTCTACGAGGTTCTGCTCATCGCACGATTTGGTCAAACGGCCGGGAAGGCGATCGTCGGCATCGCCGTCGTCAACGTCTCAGGGGAGCGCCCGACCATCGGCCAGTCGGGCGGCCGCTACCTCCTGAAGTCGCTGCAACCACTTGGACTCCTTTCCCGTTGGATCGGGACTCCTTCTCCATTCGCGAGCGCGCTTGTCGGCAGCGGATGGGAGGTCGTGTTGCTGGTGTCGATTGCCACCGGCCGCAATGGGCAGGGACTCCATGACCGCATCGCTCGAACGACGGTCGTGAACGTCGCCTACCGCGAGCCGCACAGCGATCGTCCGCCGCCACTTGCCGCGCGTCTCTCGGGCCGAGGAACACCGGTCGAGCTGATCACCGTCGAACGGCCCAGAGTGCCGAAGCGCCGAGTTCGCACTCGGCGCTGAACGCGCGTGCCGGTCGGCCCGGCGGACTCATCTCCAGTACTGCCGCGTCAGTCGTCGAGGATCTTGTCCGCCTTCCGGTTGATGCGGTCAAACTCGTCCTTCGTGAGATTGCCAGCCTTGCGGTTCTTCCGAGCCAGCCGCTTCGCGCTGACCGCGTGACCGCGGTCGGGCATCGGGTAGTTGCCGGTCTCCTTCTTCGCGTCCGCAGTGCGGGCCTTCTCCGGCAGCCCGAACTCGCGGGCGGGCAGCTTCGCTCGTTGCGTCGGGGTGAGCTTCGTCATGCCCTCTGCGTACCCGTCACCGACGGCGCCAACACCGCCGAGATCGGCATGTCCCGAGCTGTTTGCTAGTCGGGCTGTTGCGTTGTTCAACTCTGCGAGCGACGGCGCAACTGGTCGGCCATGCATCTGTAACCCAAGCACAAGCAGATCGCCATGCGGTCGGTGATACAACACGTCGCCATGCGACGGCGGCTGTTGGTTTGTGTGGGTGCACTCTTCATCGCCGCCATGAACATGCCCGGCGCGCAGGCGAGCGACGAGCCAGCGACGCTCGGCTTCACCGTCTCTCCTGACTCGGGACCGCCAGGCACGCTCGTGCACTTCGAGGGAGACGTACCCGTCGACGCGCCCGATTTCGACGTCTACCAACAGCCCAACTCTGCGTACGGGCTCTTGGGACCGTTCGACGTGACCCTCCCCAAGGGTTGGGACTGCGACCTCGTCGTCGAGATGGACGACGTCACCAAGACGATCACCGACGAGGGCCACGTCACCGGTTCGTTCAGAGTGGGACGAGAGGGCAGCTGCTTCATGAGCCCTACCGACCTCGGCCCGCAACGGCCCTTGCCAGGTGTGTACCACATCGCGCTCAGCTGTCACGCGTGCCCGCTGATCGGAACCTTCCACATCACTGCCGCCGAGCCGCTCGCCCGCACGGGACGCGCAAGCACACCGCTCGCAGCTCTTGGTGTCGGCCTGGTCGCCATCGGTCTGTGCTGCATCGCCATCTCGCGACGACAAGCGCTCCGCTGCACCGGCGTCAGTCGCTTGCGTTGATCACCTGGGTCGCGGCCGCAAACTGATCACGCCGGACCATCAGGCGCATGTGTGAGCGGGTGTCTCTCGCGAGGTTGAACGCTTCGATGGGCGCGACGGTGATGCCCTCCTCCTCGAGACGGGCGACGAGCAGTGGCCCCACCGCAAGGGGCACGGTCGCGAGGTCGACCAGCTCCGCAGGATCCTCCTCCGGCGCCTCGCCCCGAGAGAGCAGATCGAAGAACCACCGGCGAATCCCCACGGCTTGAGTCTGCTGCATCGATGCGACCAGCGCCGTAGCTCACGCCCGAATTGGACGCCGACGTGGCGGGCGCGAGGGCGCGCCGTCAGGTGGTGAAGGGCCAGGGGTCGGGGCGGAGGCCGACGGCGATCGCGATGACAAGGGCGGCAAGGATCCACAGCGCGAGGCCCACCGAGGTGAGCGTGCCTTCGTCGAGCGACGCGCTGAGCACTCGATCACCGATGACGGCAGCGCGGAACCGCACACGATCACGAAACACCGGCGCGACCAGCAACACGGCCGACACGGCGCCGCCGACACGCAACACCCACGACTCGGCCGTGAACGTCGACGTGGTCGCGTCGAGCAGCAACGCGGCGCAGACCGTCACCCCGGCCACGAGTAGCGCGGGTACGCCGGCGTAACAGATGCGGCCGACGTTGCGAACGAACCGCAGCGGCAGATACGGCGGCAGCGCGGCGCGATGACGCCAGTGCATTCGATCGCCGAGCCTGCGCATGCGAACGAACACCACGGCGTCACCTGCGGTCGCGACCGCAGGCAGCGCAATCAGCGCGAGCACGACGAGCCACACCACCGGCAAGATCGCACCGAGGCCCGCCACCGTCACGGCCACCGGACCGACGACCTTCGCCCGGCCAGCCACCTGCGCGGGCGGCGGCGGGATCAGCAGCGGCGGTGGTGGCAGCGCGGGCCACGCGACTCCAGGCCCGACAAACGTCGGTGCGCCGGCGGGCGGAACGACGGCGGTCGCCGAGGTCGGCGCCGACGCGGGACCGGTAGCCGCGGTGTCGCCATCGTCAGCCCGACGCGTCGACTCGTGCGCGGACACCACCGACGCTCCGAGCCCGAGCCGCGCCAGGAATTCCTCCACCGTTCGCGGGCGGTGATCGGCCTGCGTCTCGAGCCCGTCGAGCACCGCATCGCTCACGAGCTTCGACACCGAAGGCACGAGCGAGCGCGGCGCAACGTATGCAGCACCGCGTCGAGGTGTGCTGACCGGCGCGGGCGCACGCCCCGTGAGCGCGCAGTAGAGCGTCGCCGCGAGCCCGAACACATCCGTGGGGGGTCCACAACGGCCTTCGTGCTGATACTGCTCGGGTGCCGCGTAACCGGGCGTGACGATGCGTGTCAACGGTGTCGTCGCGTCGCCGATGAACTCGCGCGCGAGCCCGAAGTCGATCAGCACCACGCGCCCCTCGGGTGTGAGCACGACGTTTGTCGGGTTCAAGTCGCGGTGCAGCACACCGGCCGCGTGCAAGACCGTGAGCGCCTCTCCACAGCGCGCCGCCACATCGAGCACCGTCTTTTCGGGCAACGGCCCCCCACGCGCCACGAGGAACTGATGCAACGTCTGACCGGCGAGCAACTCCATCACGAGGTACGCGGTGCCGGCCTCTTCGAAGACCTCGTAGATGCGCACCACTCCGGGATGGGAGAACCGAGCGAGCATCGCGCCCTCGCGCAAGAACCGATCCTTCGCAGCCGCGAACGCCTCGGCTTCGTGCGGAGGCGGAACCAGCACGCCGCCGACGCGCGTCACGCCACCGAAGCACAGCTCCTTGAGCGCCACCTCTCGGTGCAACCGGCGATCCTCGGCGGCATACGTGATGCCGAAACCGCCGCGGCCGAGCACCCGCCGCACCTCGTAGCGGCCCTCCTGTCGGGTCGCGCCGAACGGCAGCTCGGTGGACACTGCGGCGGTGGGCGCTTGGGCTTCGCTCACTGGTGCTCGATCCGGTTTTCCTGAACGGTCACGGTTCGCTGTCCCAACAGCACCAGTGAGCGTCGCCGCTGCGCGGCGAACAAATGCACTGTGCGGATGATTCGCTCGCTGCGCTCGCTCATAGGAACTTGCGCGTGCAAGGGTAGGCGGCGCATGACGACACCAACGATCAACGCCATCGTGATCGCCGATCCGCCCGAATCGTGGGCCGATGCCGGCTTCACGGTCGACGACGACGGCACGTGCGTCGTGGGCCAAGTCCGCCTCCAGCTCATCGGCCGCGACGGCGACCGCAAGCGCATCCAGTCATGGAGCCTGAGGGGCGTGCCCGATGGCACCGAGACACTCGACGGGCTGCCCACCACGACATCCGACGAGCCGATGCCCGCGCCGGTTACGCACAAGAACGGGGTCGAGCTGATCGACCACCTCGTGATCAGCTCGCCCGACGTCGACCGCACAGTCGCTGCACTCAACGCCGCCGGCCTCGCCACGCTGCGCACCCGGCACATCGATCGTGAGCAGTACGGCTTCGAGGCGCGCCAGACGTTCTTCCGTCTCGGCGAGGTGATCCTCGAGCTCATCGGGGCGAACGAGCCGCAAGGCGACGGACCGGCCGCGTTCTTCGGCCTCGCGTACACCGTGACCGACATCGACGCGCTCCCCGGCTTGTACGGCGAGCGCTTGGGGAACGTGAAGGACGCCGTGCAGCCGGGTCGGCGCATCACCACGCTGCGCCACAAGGAGTTCGGCATGTCGGTGGCCACCGCGTTCATGAGCCCCGAGCCTCACGACGCCTGAGCCGCAGGACGCTTGAGCTCAGGACGGATGACCCGCTTCGAAGTCGCGCACCGATTGGAATCCGAGCTGTCGTAGCGGGTGCCCGTGCTGCACGTCGTCGGCCTCGATCACGAACAGTTGGTGATCGCCGCCGTCGTCGATCGTGTCGAGCACGCGCCCGATGATGCGGTTGGGGATGCGGTCGAGGAGCGGCACGCCGTCACGACCGGCGGTCCACGCGCACTCGGCGAACTTGTCGACCTCATCCCCTGTCTGTTCGCCGAACAGCTCGGCGAGGTCACGGTCGCCCGTCGACGGAAAGTGCACCGCGAGCGTGCGAGCCCGGAGCGCGACGCCGTACGTGTGGTTGGCCTTCGACACCCACACCGCCCAGCGCGGCGGGTCGATGCTGCACTGCGAGTGGTACCCGACCAGGCACCCCGATCGCTCGCCCCCGGCGGCGCTCGTGACGATGACCATCGGGAAGTCGAGCTCGGAAGTAAGCGCGTCCATCGGCACTAGCCTGCCGCGGCACATGCTCGACCACGTCTTCACCGATGCCATCGGTGCGCTGCGCGACACGTTCGAGAACGCGCTCCTCGAGCGCCAGGCCTTCGAGGAGCGCTTTCAGGCTGACGTACTGCTGGGCGACCTCACGTGGGAGACGAGCTACGGCCTCCCCGGCGAAGGCAGCCCACCGCGGGTGCGCGCCGACATCACGATGGACTGGCCCACGTGGGCGCAGACCGCGTATCGGTCGTGGTACATCGGCGAGCCCCTCGAAGAAGGCCCGCGCATCGAGATCGAGATCGTCCTGCGCATCCAGCGCCTGGCGAAACCGCCGGAAGCGAGCGCGCTACTCGCCGTGCTGCCAGAGCAGAGCCCGCTCATCGGGGTCGAGTCGCTCGAGCGCACCGGCCCCACGATCGAGACGATCTACGGGCCAGACCTCACCGAGGCGGAGTACGCCATCGAGGTCAGCTACGAAGGCAGCTACGAGCTCGACGAAGACACGCTGAAAGACGGCTCCGTGCTCGATCTGCACTTCGGCGCCATGGGCGGATGGATCTCGTCGACGCTCGTGAAGCTCGGCGACTTGAAGTTCGAGTTCCTCCCGCCCGACCCCGACGAGGAGGACTGACGACACCGTGACCACCCAACCGGAAGTGCTCGCGTCCGGCTACGGCCTCGTCGAAGGCCCGCGCGCCGACGGCGAGGGCGGCGTCTACTTCACCGACGCGATCAAGGGCGGCGTGTACCGCTGGAGCAAGAGCGGCGTCGACACGATCGTGCCGAAGCGCCGCGGTGTCGGCGGCCTCGCACTGCACGCGGATGGCGGCGTGGTCGTGTCGGGCCGCGACATCACGCACGTCGCGGCCGACGGCACCAACCGGTTGTTGTTCGCGGCGCCCGAAGGCGTCACCGGGTTCAACGACATCTGCGCGACGAGCGACGGCTCGATCCTCGCGGGCGGCTTGCGATTCCTGCCGTTCGCCGGCGAAGACCCGAAGCCAGGTTCGTTCTGGCACGTCTCGTCGCCGACCACCTCGGCCGTCGCGCTCGACGACGTGATGTGGCCGAACGGCGTCGGCGACGCCGGCCTCGGCATCTGGTGCTTCTGCGACTACAGCCGCGGCCAGGTCACCATCATCGAGAACGGGCAGCATCGAGTCGTGAAGACGCCGAGCGGTGAGGCCGACGGCCTCGCGTTCGACGTCGACGACGGCATATGGGTCGCGCAGCCCAGGGCAGGGTCGCTCGTGCGGCTCACGCTCGACGGCAAGGTGGATCGCACGCTCGACATCCCAGGCGTGCAGCCGGCGAGCCTCGCGTTCGACGGCGACATCCTGTACGTCACGACGATCGCGACCGAGACGCGGCCCGGCGAACTGCTGCGGCTCGACGCCCCGGTCGCCGGTCGCCGTCATCACTACGCAACCATCTGAGGAGAGACATGGCAGACGTCGTACTCGTCGACGTGACCGATCGCGTCGCGACGATCACGCTCAACCGTCCCGAGGCGCGCAACGCGCTGTCGACCGAGGTGCTGCGCGTGTTGCCGAAGGCGGTCGCCGAGTGCGATGCGCGCGACGACGTCGATGTGCTGATCCTCACGGGCGCCGATCCTGCGTTCTCCGCGGGCATCGACCTCAAGGAGCTCGGATCGAGCAGGGGTGACAACAGCATGGCCGCGCCGCGGGTCGACCAACGGGGCCCGCTCCCGCCGCGCACGAAGCCGCTCATCGGAGCGATCAACGGCGTCGCCGTCACAGGAGGCTTCGAGCTCGCGCTCGCGTGTGACTTCCTCATCGCGTCAGATCGAGCGCGCTTCGCCGACACGCACTCGCGCGTCGGGATCCAACCCGGATGGGGCCTCACCGTGTTGTTGGCCGAGGCGGTCGGCGTGCGCCGTGCGCGCGAGCTGAGCGCGACCGGCAACTTCCTCGACGCGCAGACGGCACTCACGTGGGGTCTCGTGAATCACGTCGTGTCGCACGACGAGCTGCTGCCGTACTGCCGCCAACTCGGGGCCGACATCGTGTCGAACGATCAGGCTGGGGTGCGCCAGATCCTCGCGACCTACGCGGCGGGATCGCTCACCACCGCCGACGAGTGGTGGGACCTCGAGATCCGCACGTCGAGAGAGTGGATGCGTAAGGGTGGAGGCTCGGGCGCGGAAGTCGAGAAACGCCGTGAAGCAATCATGGCCCGAGGCCGGAAGCAGGTCGGTTGATGAAGATGGTTCGAGTGTTGGCGGCGGCGACGGTCGTGGTCGCGCTGACCGCGGGGTGTAGTGGGGGCGGCACCAAGAAGCTCAGCGCCGGCGACTTCGTCGACGCCACGTGTGTCGATCTCGCCGCGTGGGCCACGAAGGTCGAGGCGGCGTTCGGCGATCTCCAGAACGTCGATCAGTTCGATGTCAGCGACGCGACCAGCGCCAACCTGCTGCTACGCAAGCTGAGCACTGCCCTCGGCGACGCCGACGCCGCAACGTCGAAACTCGCGTCGGGTGTCGACTCTCGTGGCGCGCCCGACATCGCGAGCGGAGCCGAGCTCAAGAAGTCCGTCGTCGACTCGCTGAACAAGTTGCGCGACGTCCTGAGCAAGACCCGTACCGAGGTCGACAACTTCGACGTCGCTACGGCGAGCAAGTCCGACGCCGACAAGTTCAAGAGCGACCTCGACGGGCTCGGCCCGCAGATCACCGACGCGTTGAGCGGCCTCGACCCACTCGACAAGAACACCGACCTCAAGAGCGCGTTCGACAACTCCGCGAAATGCAAAGAGGCGGGCTCGGCGTTCTCGAGCAGCTCCTGAGGGTCGCAATCACGCGGCCTCCATCACCTCGAGGGCGATGAGCGGAGGACGGGATCTCGACAACAACGGGAGCGTCGTGCAGGCGATGGGAACGGCGACGAGCGCGTAGCCGACCCACGGTCCGATCAGGGTCACGAGCAGCCCGATCCCGAGCACACCGGCTCCCTCGACGAGGGTGATCGACGCCACCATGGTGGCCTCGACCTGCGCCATCTGATCCGGCGGCGTGTGATTCGCAAACGTGGCCCGCGCTCCGACGATCCAGACGCTCGACGCGCCGATGCCCATGTTGACGACGAGCACGAGCCAACCCCGTCCACCGACGCCGAGCACGAAGGCTCCACACCCGAACGCGCCTGCGAGGGAGGCGGCCACCATCAATTGGCGCCGCAGGTCGACCAACACGTCAGCGCGCCCAAGTGTCAAGGCGGCAGCCATCATTCCGAAGGGCGCCGCCGCCATCAGGAACGGCAGCTCGGCCTTCTGCGCGATCTGCGGCGCGAGGGTCTCGGGCAGCGCGCTGCCGATCGACGTCGCCCACACCGCCGGCGCCAGGAGTCGAAGGGTGGGAATGGACATGATCGTGCGCAGTCCGTGCGTCGGCCCGGGACGGCGCGCTCGAGCGTGAGGGGGAATGTGCGGGAGGCCTCGCAACACGATCGCGGCGACGATGAACGTCAGCGCGTCGAACGTGAGCGAGATGCGAGGCCCAAGCATCACCGTGGCTGATGCCCCGCACAGGAAGCCGATCACCTGTGCTGTCTGGTTGATCGTGCTCGAGAGTGCGTAGAAACGCCCGCGCAGGTCGACGTCGACCGCGTCGGCGACCGCTCCGGTCGCCACGCTGAGGTATGCGGTGCGCGATGCGCCGAGCACGGCGGCGGCTGCGAGAGCGACCGCGACCGTCGGGAACACGGCGACGGTACCGATCACCGCCGCTCCCACCAACGCGAGGGTGACCAGCGCCGTGCGGCGCGGCGGCCAGTCGAGCCAGCCGCTGAAAACCGTGCCGACGAGCACCGACGGCACCGCCCGAGCCGCGAAGACCGCCGCTGGGCCGAGCGCAGAACCCGTCGCTGCGTACGCGAGCAACATCAGCGCGGAGAGCCCGACGAAGTCACCGAGCTCCGACAGTGCCTGGACTCCGACCAGCCGGCGGGCCACGGCATGGCGCGTCACCGCGCCGAACCCTGTCTCGTTTGCGTCGTGGTGTGTCACCGATCCGAATTCCTTCGAAGAGTTGGCAGATGCCGGG